>Ga0214542_1000295_pt1 | contig 84438 bp, 28 predicted proteins | sample CNSS1metaG_FD_160096 | JGI IMG/M metagenome (GOLD analysis project Ga0214542, IMG submission 160096) | Root nodule microbial communities from cowpea collected in UCLA plant growth center, Los Angeles, California, USA - CNSS1 | ecosystem: Host-associated > Plants > Roots > Nodule | place: USA...
AACACACAAGATTATAAATTGAAGAACGCATATTCACAGGATCTCTCATGGATCAAGGTTAGTGCTCTATTATGATTTATCGTGTGAGAATTATAAATCTTAAAGATCCTTAATTAAGTTTTACATGGTTAACCTGAATTGATAGGGGTATTATATAAAGAAGAAGAAGAAGAAGGGAAGGTTACACAAAAGAATAATTATTGCTGGGACTAAATGGTGTCAATGCCTTGATGTAACAACATAAAAATCTCTTCACTGTATTTGTTTTCAGAAAATAATTGCTCAACTATCTTTTCATGTTTTGAGGAATTTCTCCATAAATTAAAACTGAATTAAAAAATATACATTTTGATAATTACTGATACAAATATATTATTCAAATCCGCTTATATATTAAGTTATGTAAAAACTTATTTTATTATTTTAGAATTATTTATAAAAAGGTTTCTGCTAAGAGCCTATGTAAAATAATAGCCAATAATTAAGATATTTTAATTAATAGGACTCCAATCTAAATCAATTTCTATAAAAAATATTATATTATTTTCGATTTAAAGTTATCTGATAACTTAAAAGTACCAACTCACCTAAGAATTAATACAATTTAAGAATTCACGTTGAACCAACCAGCAAAGGTTTTATCTTTAAATTAAATTATAATTTTATAATTTCCGATCTTGGTCTATTTATTTCTCGGATATCTATTTTAAAATATCTATCAAATTTTTTGGATATCCGTGAAAATTTAAAAAATTATATTATTTTTAATTTAAAATATTAACTTTATGAGCTTTTTTCTTATATAAAGTTAATCTCTTTGTTTTTAATTAATGCCTAATTTTCAACTCTTTTGTAGTGATTCCTCACAGTATGTGAGATAAAGTTATTAATATCATTTTTAAGTTATTTTTAACATAATTATATATAGAGAGAGAAAATGTCTGATCAAATATTTCAAATTCAATTAAATTTTTTGTTTTTAAAAAGGTCATACTCAGGATGAATTATAAGTACTGTACAATTCCAAGGAACCGTTAAATGAGAATATAATATTATTATTTTTATTGTTCGTTGAGCTTCTTTTTCATACTATATAATGATATCGTAAAATCTAAAACGATCATCATTTGAAAAGGATCAAAATTAATTTAAATTTAGAAACATATGAAAGTAAGAATTGAATTTTTGTTGTTGAATATATCATTTAATTTTGAAAAACATGAATAAACAAGCTATAATTTACTGATTACATTAATAAAAAACTATATTTGATATATTGTGTTGGGTGATGTAAAGGTAAGTAGTATTTATTTTAGAATTTCCGTGAATAAGGACATCTATAAGGCTGTGTTCGTATGCGCAGATTTTGTAAATCTGCAGATTTGTGATGATGGAATTTTCGTTTTTCTCATGTTCGCATAACAAGATTTGAACAGAGTTAGAGCGATGCATTCGTGGTTAAATAGTCAAATTTCATCCCTTCACGAACGAAAAGAATTGCAATGATTTCTACTAAATTTACTTTTATGACCTTATTAACGAAAAGAATCATAATTTTTTTCAATTTGTATGATAATAGTATTCTCAAATATATATATATATAATAATTAATAATATTTATATATAATAATACTTATTATTAATATTTTTTATATAATAATTAAAATATTGTTATAAATATTATAATTAATATATTAATATATAAATTAATAATATACGTATATAATAATTAATAATAATTAAAATATTGTTAAAAATATAATTATGTACATATAATTAATTTTATTATTCTTAATATATGTATATAATAATTAAAAATAATAAAAATATATAAATTTTTATAATAATTAAAATATTAATAAATTTTAATATTTTTAACTGATTTATTAATTATTTTATTTTATTTTTATCATTAAGGGTATTTTGGTAACTTTCTAATTCTATCTATTTTTACAATTTATTTTATCTATCACATCAATCAAATTTTTCACTAACTTTCATAAAATTTATCTTCAAATCTACTCACTTTATCCTCTAAATCCACTCAAAAAAACACAAAAATTCATCCACCCAAATCTACACAAATTCATCTTCACACTCTCTCTCAAATCCATCTTTATAAATGAACACAGCCTAAATGATGATGCCATGACCTAGAGAGCTACAAACAATACCAGCTTAACACGTATTACCTAATATAATTATATGCCAATGGGAATAATTGTTGTTTAGAAAGTGCTTTGTACAAAATCACGTTCGCGTTGTATTATTGCACTTCCAATAATTCATTCTCCACTTATGCAAAAGTTGAATTGTCACCATTACAAGTGTGAAAAGCACCTCCACTTATTCCAAAAATTTAAGTTATTACTTGAATTAATTTCATGCAGTTTGAAAAGTAGCCATAATTTCCTATTTTTGGCTTCGGAAACATGTTTTGAGAAGAAAAAAAGTTTCGTTTGTTTTTATCTCTAAAAGAGTTGCGTTTTTCTTTTTTTAAAAAAAAAAGAAAGAAAAACTATAAATTTATTTAATTTTCTGCTAATAGAAAATTCTTAAATTATATTTATAGAAATTCAATAACTAAAACATCAAACACAATAAACAAACATAAATCAATACTAGTTCAATATTTCCCCTACCAAAAAATAACACATCCAAAGTCATTTTATGACGAGGTGGAGAGCTATTGTGCTTTGCAAGCCCAAAAATGTTCGTCTGGAAGCACCAATAACATTTGGGCTACTACTATTTACACTTCCTTTTTCCAACAAAACATTTACTTAATTCTTTTATTTAAAATAACATTTTATCATTGTTTTCTTTTTTGAAAACACCTTATTTTTACAAAACTTTCATATTGGACTTGCACTTGTGCTCTCTCATACACTACAACTTTTTAAGACACTCTTTTAATTTCATGGTTACTTGAATTGCTAAAATATTGAATTGCCGTGTCCATAGCATAGTCATGCTCAAAGTGCCAATCGATTGATTTAGGACATGCCGCGTCAATTTTATCTTCTCAAACCCAATCTTATTTTCCACAAACCAGCCAAATTTTATGACCTTTTCATCCTTCTTCAATTTCTCTCCTTTCCATTATCTTTTTATTTCTTTAACATATTTGATATTTTACATGCTAATTATAAAATATAATATTTTGCCCTGCAAGTTTTCTTACCCAAACCCCACTCACAAACCAAGATGTTTGGTCCACTTAACGTTGACATTGACCCTGACAAAATAAATTATCACAAACGCAAAAAGTCTTGTTTTTTATTTTTCAATAATGTTTCAGTATATATAATAACTATCAAGTTTTGACACAAAATATAGCTAAGATTTTTAAACATATAGACACGTTTGAAAGTGCAAATAGCTACTAGTTTTTTTTTTTATTTTTTTACGCTGATAGATTCATGTTCCTCGATTATATAAATCGACAATCAAATTTGCAAATACTTTTACTGGTTCAAGGAATACTATAAACCTCTCTTCAAATAAATTTTAATTATTTCTAGTTCAGTTTAAAAAATTAGAGGAGTGTCCACCTGCAAAGTAAATTTCCTGGAAAATACCATAGTGTGGACTGCGTCTGCATAAAACTTTTAAAGATGGAATTAGTCAAAGATAACAAAAACCAAAGAAGAACAACCTATGTATCACCATCTACATATACGATTTGTGTATCGGATATCCGATACGTCGATATATTTATTTTTAAAATAATAGAATACAACACGATATGTCATATATGAATAACGAAAAGTGTATAATAATTCTTACAAATATAATAAATATATGATTGTTAATGTGTGAATCCAAATTTTTTAATTTAAAACTAATTATTTTGGTAGTCAAAATCTTGTAACTAATGTTAGTGACCAATTTAAAAATCAATTCATCATTGAAATTATTTTAATTATCAATTTAAAGACCGATTATAATTTTTTTAAACTATTTTAGTTATCAATTTGGTCACTATATATGTGACTAATTTTTTTTTTGTCACCAAAATTGACTATTATTCAAATATTTTAATATAGTGTATTATTACTTTATAAATTAAATACTTCATTGATAAATTTTATTAAGCATCCTAAATTATCATATATGATAAGTGTCGGATATATAATTCAAGTTGAAGTATATGTGGATCATAGTTCTTCGTTATGGTTAATATTTTCTTATGTCAGTCCCACGTGGTAAAATGTAGCCATCATGTTGGTTGTTATTAAACAATGATGGGAGTGAAAAAGTGATTGCACGCGCTTATCCAACCCCAGACCCAAACTTTGGATTATATTAAAAAACTCACCATTGAATTTATCCAAAGGAATCGATCGATCCAAGTCTATAATATCTGGTCCTTGATCATCCAAAAGCCAGAAGCAGAACACGAGTGTTAAGTTAATCTTCTGCTGCAGCATTATGTATGGCGGAGGCTCAGATCCAATGAAGCCAACGGCAACCGGTTTCCCCGTTAGTAGCTACAGCACTTCGACAACCTACACCACCAACGACACCTCTTCCTACGCTCCACCGGCACCTCCTCAGCCCAAACCCATCGTTGAATGGTCCACCGGTCTCTGTGACTGCTTTTCCGATTTTGGAAACTGTAAATCCGACAACCTTCTGCTATTATATGTCACTGATTTGTTGCAATTGGATTGGTTTGTGAAATTTATGGTATGGTAAAAATGATTTGTTTCAGGTTGCATAACGTGGTGGTGTCCATGTATCACCTTTGGACGGATTGCGGAAATCGTTGACAGGGGATCCTCATGTAAGAAACTGTTTGCATCTCAGAGCAATTAAGTTCGATACAATCTATGTCCTGGTGTTGTATGATACGATGTTTGTGTTTTGTTGTGATTTGTTGTGATTTGTTGTAGCGTGTGGTGCGAGTGGGGCTCTGTATACGCTTGTTTGTTGTGTGACATGTTGTGCTTGCGTGTACTCATGCTTCTACCGATCCAAGATGAGAAGACAGCATGGTTTAAAGGGCAATGGCTGTACGGATTGTTTGATTCATTGCTGCTGCGAGCCCTGCGCTCTCTGTCAGGAATATCGTGAGCTTGAAAACCGTGGCTTTGACATGATTATTGGTATCTACCTTCTCTGTTTTGTGGCTTCTTCTTCTTCACAAAATTAATTTTCTGTTTTGTTTAATTTGTTTTGGTTGAAACTTGGTTTGGTTAGGGTGGCATGGAAATGTAGAGCAACGAAGTCGGGGAGTAGCCATGGCTGCTGTAACAGCTCCACCAGTGGAACAGAGCATGAACCGTTGAAGTCAGGATCTATATATGTTCATCCTAGTATGTTATACATGAAGAATAATGTTTTTACACTCGGTATTCCTTTTTCCCTATTTTCGTATCAATAGTTAGGCTTAATTAGTTGGATGATATCCATTTTTTATTTAGATTGTTAGTTTGGTATTCGTTTTTAAAAATATGTCAATTGAGTTTTAACTTTTGAAAAAATATCTTAATAAAGTCATTTTTAGTAAAAAAATTATTAACATCGTTAACTATATTGATATTTAGAATGACTTATAAAATTAAGTATTAATATTTATATCAAAATTTAGTAGTAAAAATCATTAAGACATTTTTTTTAAACTGAAACTAAATTGATATATTTTAAAAAACGAGTACCAAACTAATATACAATCTGATATATCTGAACAAAAGTGTATATTATCCCACTAATTAAATATTGTAATTAATATCTAAGAGTGACTCTCTGTATTCAGTTACTAAATCAAATGCAATGTTCTGAATATTGTAGTACTGTTTGTGGCCGTGTTCTAGGATGTATTAAATCGATTTGTGGTTTGACTCAGTCTTCAGTACAATATCTTTGCTTCATCTTTTGATTTTAAATGAGAACCCTATTGTGTTCAAACTTGCCAAACTTGACTAACTTTTCATTCATCCTCATTTCTATGTCCCTTCTTCCTTAAAGAGTTTGTTTTCATTTCTTTACCAAGCTTTTCTCAATTTAGTTCCCCAAACGTAACCTTTTTCTCTAGCAACCAAAGCAAGACCTTCAAAACTTAAATTTGGTTCATTCTTTCTTGGAAACTGGTGTAATGTTATAGCCATCGTTTTCTCCGCTGGTAACGTTGTTATTAATGATGTTGGAAGTAAAAAACAAGTTGCAATGGCATAGCTGGCACTTATCCAGCATCGTTGTCTTGCATTTAATGATATAGTTGACACCAAAACGGTCCCCTTATTATTGCTTTATATCATTCATTCATTCATATTCACACTCACAATCCTATTTTTTCTATTCAAACCCACGCTCTGCCCACTAAGACTATGATTCTCAAAACTTAAATATTAGTTTTTTTAAATAAATATTAATTGGAAAATTATGTTTTGACAAAATTTTATTAACAAACTTTTGATAAAGTACATATGACAATATTTTAATGGGTGAAATAAAGGTTTGATATGACTTGAAAAGAGAAGAAAAATGATTTGTGTGTGTTAAAAATAAACTTTGTCAAACTTTGTTAAAAGAAAAAGGGTTAAATATGTTTTTGGTCCCTCAAGTTTTAGTGAATTTTGGAATTAGTCTCTCTTCGAAACTTTATACAAATTTAGTCATTCATCTTTAGAAATACGTGTATTTAGTCATTCTTACCAAATTTTATGAAGTTTATTTGACATTTTAAACGCATCTCATGATAATATTTGAGTTAACATTGAAGCAAAAATGTGTCAAACTGTGTAAATAATTCAAATACTATCATGAAATGCGCTTGAAACGTCAGATAAACTTAACAAAATTTGGTTAAAAGGACTAAATTCACGCATTTTTAAAGGTGAAGGACTAAATTGGTCAAAATTTTGGATGAGGGACTAATTTCAAATTTTGCTGAAACTTAAAGAAACAAAAACATATTTAATCCAAAGAAAAATTATCAAAAGATCATAGTCCATATTAATTTACCTCAATTTTTTTATAAAATAACAATATATATCAATTGATACATCAATTAGATAATAACATATTTATTTATTATCAAATCACAATCATCAGTCATTTGTAAAGTTATTAACACCTAATTTTCAAATTATTTGATTAAGCTCTCAAACTTTTGAGTTCCTGATCTTGAATGTAATTATTTGATAGTATTTTATTTTGAATGACATTTTCTTGTTCTTCTAATTATAACAAGTCCTCTTGGACATTCTCCTTTCTCAAATTCATATTAGAGATTTAGTAGAAGAATTATGCAGAGTTATCTTTTCGAATTCATTTTGGAACTAAGCTTTTTCTACAATTAAATAATTTTTTCAAAAAAAGTTAGAAATGAAAAACAAAATTTTGACTGTATTTAAATGTTCAAGAGAATGTACTTATAATTTATGATTTTTTTAATAAAAAATATGAAATGATGGTTACTCGTAAATATTAATATAATCAACAAAATATTTATATTTTGTCTAAATAATATAAATATAATATATTATGTAGACAAAATATAAATATTGAGATCAAGTTCAACAAAAGGATACATATAATGAAATATGAAAAGAATATAAAATTCATAAATACTCTTCTCAGGTGATCTTTTAATGAGCTGTAATTATCTTTCTAACTCCAATTCTTCTTAGATTGTGTTGAATGCTATAAACTCTATCACTATCATGGCAATTCATTAAGCATAAAACAAAGAACAATATATGGATTTTTTTTTTTATCCAGAATCCATCCTTCTACCAAATAGCAGTATTGCAAGGTAAATAGTAAATATGAAATTAGATAAAAGTTAAAAAAGCTAAGTGGAAAAAAATAGATCAATATGTAATTTTATTAATAAAGTAGAAAAGAAATGTGTCTGGCAAAAGAGGGAGTGTAAATAAAAAGAGGCTAATTAAAGACATTGTAAAATAATATGATTTAACACGGGCTTAAAAATCTGATCGTCCTCATCCAGCCCAATTTCACTGCAGGTCCAGCCCACAACAGTAAGTTTGTTAAATTTTATCATTTAGAACACTCCATTATGAAAATTAGCCAACATAATTAAATTTTATTCTTATATTGCTTGTGTAATTGAACTTGATAATTTTCTGACGAACAATTCGTTAGTTAATTATTTTAAAGGACTTGTTCACACTTTTCTACAACATGGGTGTCATGGTATAACTTTTTTTTACTGAAATAAAAGAAAACAGAAAAAATGACTAGTTTGAAACGACGAGGATCAAATATATAATATTTTTTTAAAGAAATTAAAATTAGATGGCGAATAAATAAAAAATTAGATTCAAACTTAAGTATTACTAATAAGGCTGTTCACTTTTATCTTGTTACAGAAAAAAAGGTATTATAATAATTATTAAAATAAAAATATTACTAATGTAATTTTTATAAAAGAATTTACAAAAATAAATACTTTTATAATTTTATTATAAATATTTTTTATCATATAAGTATTTTTTTTTTCAGCATTTGAATTATTAAAAGAATAAAATTTAAAAAAATTGTGTAGAAATTTTGTTTCTTAATGGTAAAGATAAAAAAAGAAGTATAGAATTTACAGAATTAAAAAAAAAATTTAAAGAGATGTAAAGTTAAAGCTTCTATAAAATACTTTAAACACAGATTGATTCGTAAGATTCTAAACGGAATGAAATTAACATTGATAATATATATATATATATATATATATATATATATATATATATATATATATATATTAAATTATGATCATAATAAAATATCAAAAATATACTGATGTATTCATATTATATTTCATTTAACAAGTAATAATTCAAGTGTCATCAAATCTCACATGACACTTTTACATTTTTTTCAAATACATCGTACAATAAACAAGACTTTAAGAGAAGTTAATGTATTGATTACACTATAAGATTATACATATATTATACTCATTCTTATTTTTTCAGGACCCCTTTTTACCACGTCATTGCATAGTCATATCTCAAACTAATCTGTATAGTAGGATGAATCATTTAAATACAAATTTTACCATAAAGGTCAAAAATACACATAATGATAACTCTTACTCTAAATATTTTTCTATATGTTACTCCAATACTTAGTCGAGTCAAAATTGCTTTATCATGAGCCATTCCATTTATACATTCTACATATCAATGATACATTAGCATCTCCACTTTGGAGATTTATTTCTCTTACTCAAATCCACATAATCAAACAAAAGAAAAGATTCCAATACATAGAATAATTTCATCATACTTAACATTCATACCTTTAATTTTGATTTAGAATTCATTTGTTATTAAAGTAAAACTCGTATAAAAGCAATATAATCAATGCAACCAAATAGCGTAGCGCCTGCTGGTAGCATCGTTGCGCTCAACGCCAACAACTCCAAAGGTCACACTGACTTTAAGATCCCAAACAGCACCTGATGGTGGTTCCTAGCTCACTATCCATAGAACGCCCTTTTCTACACTATGATGCTTAAATTAATTTATCTAAATGCTTCAACAGTTCCTCTACTAAATCACCAATTGATCTCATTTGAACAAAAATCTTTCAGTATTGCAGTTTAGAAAAACCACAATCTCAACATTAAAAAAAAAAAAACAAACAATTCACAAATTTTATCTTTCAATGCAACCATATATTTATCATCCACAATTTAAGCAAATGCTCAATCCTCATACCTAATAAGCACAACAATGTAACTTTAAGAACCATATAATTTAAATCACAGCACAAAACAATTTTATACAAAATGCTAGCTTCGCTAACTTTGATTTTGAACTCATAAAGCACAAGGTTCTCCCCTCCCCTACTCATATCTTCAACTCTATCTACATAAAAGAATTTCAGATCAATTATCTAAATCTACACTAGGATCACACACATAGAGAAAACCAAACAGAGGAAGATATTGAGTTGCAGTTTGGTAAACTCTCATGCACACAACAAAACAATTTGTGTTCTAGAAAAGGATAAAAGAATAACTTACTTTAATTGTTATTCTGATTGGATGGATATGTAGAGTTTTCAATTCAAGCAGCCGAATTTCAACAAGAATTACGATTTTCTTTGGTGGAAACCGATGACAATAGCAGTGATTGTGGTGGTTATCATCGTCACTGTTGCTTTTAAAGTTTGACGAATGATGATACCAAATCTTTTTCCGACACCAGCATCGACACCGACCCCAACACCAACATTGGAATTCCTTGAAGAGCTGGAAGTGGAGGAGTTTATTGAGGAGGAATCTTCTTCTTCCTCTTCTCCGTTCTATTTTCATGTCGGATGATGAAGTATAATGGTTTATAAACAATTATTATATAGTAGTTACTATATAATATATTATTATATATCTTTTATGTGTATTGATGTTCAATGTTTTAGAAACTAAGGAAGCATTTATACGTGTTTTTGTGGTACTTCAAAAACTAAAAAACTAGTTGTTCATGTTAAAATATGTCAAATATTCTGTTAGTAAATATTATGTAATCAAATATTGTGTTAGTTGTAATTTAGGCATTATTACTTCTGTGAGCAAATCTGTGCAGTTGTCATTCATTTAATAGATGATGAATTATAACACTCTTGTATATATATATATATATATATATATATATATATATATATATATACACACACACATATCTTTGAAATAATATATCATAATTATTCTTTAAATCCTTTTATATGGTATCAGAGTCAAACACCAACATCCTCTATAATATAGGAAGCAGTTCTTCTTTATTTGAATATTTCTGATGACTCCTTTCGATAAAAATCAATCAGAGAAACATGATTTTGGGACTTCCGCTGCTACCCATATGCACGAAGCACTCACCCTTGAACGACTTAACGACACCAACTATGTTGAGTGGTCGTTGAACGCATAGAACAAGATCAAAGGCAAAAAATGTTGGGGTTACATCTTTAGAACAAAGGTTGCACCAGAAAACAGTTAATTTGATGAATATGAAGCATGAGAAGATGAAAACTATCTAGTCAAGTCTTAGATCAGAATTTCAGTTGATTGATGTTCTCACTAAACGAGTGTCAAACAGAGTGTTTAACGAGTCTTTATTCAAATTGGAAATGTGTGATATTCATGCACCAACTTGAGTAGGGTGTTAATTTAAACATTATTACATTTTCGTGCAAATCTGTGCAGTTGTCATTCCTTTAATAGATAAAAAAATATAACACACAAATATATATATATATATATATATATATATATATATATATATATATATAATAGTGGTTACCCAAGTAATGATAACTCAAAGTTGATATTGAACATGGTAAGCGATTACTTAAGCTGTATTTGTATTAATATGTAAAATATTTACAATAATTTATCTGGCTAAAATGTAAGGTACAGTTTTTTATGATCCCATAATATAAGAGATTTGAATATTAAATTAAAAGATATAGAGTATGAGAATTTGCATGACCTAATGAGGACTTCAGCAAAAAGAAATGTAAGATCATATGATTTCATGATCCATGCGGAAGAAAGAGAGAAGATAGAGTAAACTGGTAAAAGAAAAGTCCGCAGAGATGAGAAAGAGAAAGGAAACTTGTATGTAAAAAAAAAAAAAATGTTTAGAAGCACGTACAGAAAAGAAAGCTAAGGAATATATAGGTAGGATACAAAACAAAATAACATAACAGTGTAAGCTACGAAGACACATAATGATCTTATTATAAGATAAATAAAAATGTATTAAAGTTCATAAAGATAAATAATTTGACTCTAGAAAAAGTAAGTATTCTTATGCCAATACCAGCACACGTGAATTTGAAAGAAGCTTACTGAGTTTATTGTTTCCAGAATAATGATATAAAGATTGTGTGTAGCCTTAATTGTCTCTTGAAGGAATTAGCAAGTAGGGTTCAGACCAAAGAAACTAGGAAGAAGATTGACATTAACTGATCCAATTTGGGGTCAATTAGTAATGAAATAGTCTAAGGGATCTTTAAAATTATAACTGACATACTAAGAATTTTGGATTTTGCTTATTGAATGTTTGATGTTTCTTCAAGAAATTACACTCCTAAAAATGTTACATTTTAGAAAAAAATGTATAATTAACTTAGTGACTTACACCACACCATCTAACCTATTAGTAATTCTTTCTATAAAACACTATCTTATTATAAATAGATAGTAACTGCTAGGGTATGTGGACTACACTTTAGGCCAAATTTCCAATGTATTTAAAGATCTGATTTCTGTACAAGTAACAATAAAAGAGCACAGAGCCACACAATACACGTTTTTCTTCTTTTTTTCTTTCATTTTTTTCCAATTAAACAAACTAAAAATCATCTTATTTTCTTTTTTTTTTCTACCTTTTCTTTTCCAATCACACATAGTATAATATAAAGGAGCGTTTGATTTAAAAAAATATATATATTTTTACTTTTAATTAAAAGGTAATCGTATTTTATTGTATTTTTATTTTTAAAAAGTATAAAATCAGTAAAAAAAAACATTAATCCCTGATTCTCTCTTTTTTTTTTCAATCTACTGTTTCCATATAAATTTAAGATATTAAATGTGATTTGATGTTAAAAAAAGAAAAATCCGCTTTTCAAAACACAAATACTTATTCTGGAATGTTCTCGTTACAATGCATTTTTATCTAAATAAAAAGTAAAAGTATACGAGGAAGCCATTTTATTAGAAATTTAAAATACGAAAAAAAATTATTTATATGTAACAATTATAATTTACATTTTATGATACGCTAAATTAAAGTCAAGTTTGAAATGTAAGAATTTATTAATTTAAAAATGAAAATAACGTATGAAATAAATAATATGAAAAGATGGATATAATGAAAATTGATATACAAAAAAGTAACATTATATATTTTGCTTCTATATTTAAATTCATCACTTGTATTTTATAATATGTTTGCAACTAACAAGATGAGTATTAAAACATGTTTAAAAGAAAAAAGAAATAAAGTTGTAAAATTAGTTTCTTAAGCACTTTCAAACTTTGGTTCAAAATACTATAATTTAATTTAAAAGTAGTATAATTTGGTTCAAAATTAGTGTAATTTAATTAAAAAATAATATAATTTGATTCAAAATTAATACAATTCAATTTAAATACATTATTGTTCGATTAAAAAATAGTGCAGTTTAGTTCAAAAATAGTATAGTTTGGTTTAAAAATAGTGTTGTTTGGTTCAAAATTTGAGCAGTTAAGTTAAAAAAATCGTGCAATTTAGTTCAAAAATCGTACAGTTCAGAAAACAGTTCAATTCATATTGTAGTGCAGTTCAATTTGTTTGAACTATTTTTTAATTCAGTCAGTTCAATTTAGACGTACTAGTTTTCAGTTCACTGCAACTTTTAACAGTATAGTGTAGTTCAGTAAATTATGTCCAGCCTTAATAATCTCGTTTCAAGACAGAAAGAAAATATCATGCTCATTTTTCTTATTTCTTCTCAGTTCACATCATTTCAACAAATTCATAACTAACTATATGTAAAAATGTAAACTATCCTTTTTTTTTTAAATGTAAACTATCTGAAAACAAAAATGATTTGAATTTGTCACAAATCAGACAAATTGTCAAGTATGCCATCTATATCCGGGGTTACCGTAACATGTTTGCTTATCTCCCCAATGGTGCACACATTTTTTTTCAGCCGTATTGATAGCAACCACATCTTGGGAAAAGGCACAATTCATACCCGAAGAAACCTGCAACAGTTTTTAAATCAGAAAGGTAGACAAATTTAGCTCATAGAGAAACCAACCTTGTACTACTCATTTAACATACAGAAGGGTGAGTTGGATAAATATCCAGAAAGTAATACAGTAAAGTTGATTTTGTATGTCACAGAAGATAACAATACCATTCTTGCAATATGACTTTTTGAAGATGTTTACATTTTATTTTGTTGGATAATAAATTGGTATATTGAGTATTTAAAAAAATGATAAAATAACACTACGTGAATGCAACATACTTACATCATAAAGGGTATTGCCAAGCTTGAGCTTGATTTTACCGCTTTTGTATACCAGCATTTTACCTTAGAATTATTTTTTTACTTTTTTGGTTGGTTTACTAATTATTTCGTGTAAATTCAGGATTTACAATTTGGGTCTTTTTGAGGATATAAAGTTAAGGATTATTGTTTTGAGGATGTCGAACCTTCTTTCTAATATTCTATTGTCTCTGAATTCATAATTTCTCTCTTTCTTTCTGTACTATTTTTCTTATTACTTGTGCCAGTTTTCCATTTTCTATCCTGTCATGACCACCTCATCACCGGTGTTGCCCTCGTCGCCTCCCCTGTCTCTGAGGCCATTCCAATTCAGGCAGCCGGATTTCCAATTCAGGCCCCCCCGGATTTCAACGAGAAAAACCATTTTCCTTGGTGGGCACAGATGACAGTGATGACAATAGTGGTGGTTATCATAATCACCGTTACTTTTAAAGTTTGGAGAATGATAATACCAAATAGTTTGACTTAAGAAAACTTAGGTATTCTTATGCCAATACCAGCACACGTGAATTTGAAGGAAGCTTACTGAATTTATTGTTTCCAGAATAATGATATAAAGAATGTGTGTAGCCTTAATTGTCTCTTGAAGGAATTAGCAAGTAGGGTTTAGACCAAAGAAACTAGGAAGAAGATTGACATTAACTGATCCAATTTCGGGTCAATTAGTAATGAAATAGTCAAACGGATCTTTAAATTATAACTCACATACTAAGAATTTCGGATTTTGCTAATTGAATGTTTGATGTTTCTTCAGAAATTACACTCCTAAAAATGTTACATTTTAGAACAAGATGTATAATTAAGTTAGTGACTTACGCCACACCATCTAACCTATTAGTCATTCTTTCCATAATACACTATCTTATTATAAATAGATAGTAACTGATAGGGTATGTGGACTACACTTTAGGCCAAATTTCCTATGTATTTAAAGATCTGATTTCTGTACAAGTAACAATAAAAGGACATAAAGCCACACAATACACGTATTTTATTTTTTTCTTTCATTTTTTCCCAATTAAACAAACTAAAAATCCGTTTGATTTAAAAAAGAACAGAAAATATTTTTACTTTTAATTAAAAGGTAATCGTATTTTATTTTACTTTTATATTTAAAAAGTATAAAATCAGTCAAAAAAAATCATTAATCCCTGATTCCCTTTTTTTTTTTAACCTACTGTTTCCATATAAATTGAAAAGTAGATATTAAATGTGATTTTATGTTAAAAAAAAAGAAAATCTGTTTTTCAAAACATAAATACTTATTTTGAAATGTTCTCGTTACAATGCATTTTGATCTAAATAAAAAGTAAAGTTATACGAGGAAGCCATTTTATTAGAAATATAAAATACAAAACAAAATTATTTATATGTAACAATTATAATTTACATTTTATCATTCGCTAAATTAAAGTCAAGTTTGAAATGTAAGAATTTGTTAATTTAAAAATGAAAATAAATGTATGAAATAAATAATATGAACAGATGGATATAATGAGAATTGATATACAAAAAAGTAAAATTCAAAACATTTGAGGTTTTCGAATCTGATCTCTGATTCTAATTTTATTTCCTTCAATCTCATGTTTTCATCCTCAACCAAAAGAGTTTAAAATCACCCACTAGCCTTTCATACAAAACAAAAATGGATGCCTTATTATAAGAAGAAAAAAGACATTAATGTTTATGTTTCATTGTTCTAGAAATAAGAAACCATTAACAATACTAATGATTCAAAGAAATAACTTTAATTCAATAACTGTGCTACCTACTGAACCTGGGAATTCCTTTCCTGCATTAAGTTCTGTGAATCATATATGATTCCGTTTCAAGACAGAAAGAAAATTGCGTGCTCTTTTTTCTTATTTATTCTCAGTCCACTGTTTATGACATCATTTCAACAAATTCATAACTATACGTAAAAATGTAAACTATCCTTTTTTGGTAAAATGTAAACTATCTGAAAACAAAGATGATTTGAATTTATCACTAATAAGACAAATTGTCAAGTATGTCATCTATATCCGGGGTTACCGTAACATGTTTGCTTATCTCCCCAATGGTGCACACATTTTTTTCAGCCGTATTGATAGCAACCACATCTTGGGAAAAGGCACAATTCATACCCGAAGAAACCTGCAACAGTTTTTAAATCAGAAAGGTAGACAAATTTAGCTCATAGAGAAACCAACCTTGTACTACTCATTAAACATACAGAAGGGTGAGTTGGATAAATATCCAAAAAGTAATATAGTAAAGTTGATTTTGTACCTCACAGAAGATAACAATACCATTTTTGCAATATGACTTTTTGAAGATGTTTACATTTTATTTTGCTGATAATACTATATTGAGTATTTTAAAAAAATGATAAAATAACACTACGTGAATGCAACATACTTACATCATAAAGGGTATTGCCAAGCTTGAGCTTGATTTTACCGCTTTTGTATACCAGCATTTTACCCATGAAGCCAGATGGCAAGTCTTTCAACTCACAAAGCTTCTCCACTTTTTTTGAACCCCCAGGAGGTTTAGATTTCGGATTAACTTCTTTGCCTCCATCAGTAGTTGATTGTATAACCATAGGCAGTTTTGGAGGCAATTTAATCAAGAACATATTTGCCTCTAGGTTTTCCTCCCACCAACAATTTGTTCAAAACATTATTATAATGATTAAAGGAAATTTAATTCATCAATTCAATATCTCAAACTTCAGTTTACCTACCAAAAGGCCTAACTCCATTGCTGAATTTGATGCATCTTCATCGTATGTTCTGGACTCTGCAGCCTCCCCAAATTCCTCCTCATCAAGAAGCTCTATCAGAAAAAAAAAATGTTATGTTAAAGCCAGTAACCAATTAGATGTTTGGAGAATATCTAGTGTGTACTACTTTCAAAATACCAATGAAATAAGTTCTTAACTCCAGTCAGGAGAAAAAGGTGACCAACTTAGTAACTAAAAGTGTTAATTCCGAAAACGAGAAAAACAGATTTTGTTACTAAACTAGCTGAAATTAGTCAATTTTCCATCAATTTTACTTCATTATTTTTCTCCCTTTCTTTTTTTGCAAGATGGTTCTTGAATTATACCTGGATTTCCAGAATATGGCCTCCTCAAAGGAAGAGTTACTGGATAATTACTGTAATAGTCCTATAGCATAATCCAACAACCAATACTTCAGAACAAAAATAAGCATGAACAATTATATCGAATAATGATTAAAAGAAGATAAAACAGTGCATGAACTAGAGAACATATTCGTTTTATTCAGAATACTTACCCATGGTTCTGTGTATTCTTTCTCTGCCACCACTGCAATTAAAGCATCACGAGAATACTGTTAATAGGAGGAAGGATCGTGCAGCAAAGAGCACAGCATCGTGTAGAAATCTATTAAATGAAAGTGTATTAATGGTAGCATACCACTAGATGCTGAATTCTGATTGATGTTGACATTTCTCCCACCCCTGGCAATACCATATGATTTCAAAGTTGATTCACCACCATAACCAAAAGCAATTTGTGAAGCTGACACTGCACACCATAAATATGAACAATGCCAGTTTAGAAAACATAAAACATGATGTTACACTTGCCTAGGTGAAAAGGGAGTCATGACAAGCTTCATTATAAGATCTCTACATAGACAGACTACACACTAAGTATCCAAATTACGCTACTTCAACAACAATTCAATCAATGAAGTCCCATGAACTTGCACACATCCGTGGGAAGGGATCAAACATTTTAGAGAGTAAATGCTAACTCGTTGATTCTCCAGCAATTCGGCAAGGTATGAAACATATTCTCAGTAAAAATTTCCCTTGGTGTCAGAGAAGTTATTTGTAGTAATTTTCTTTGCCATTAGTAATAATAATGAAAGAGAATAACAGTAGGTGCACACAACATACGACCTATGATTAAGGATTTGAACTTAAGAGTATTACAGATGTGAGAGTGAGCAACAGAGAGTGTTTGATAACAAAAAAGAAAAAAAGGAACAAAAAATTGACATCTGTTGTATGGTAAACATTGAAATGAAAAAATTGAGGCTACACACTTGTTACAATCATGATACATAAACTAAAGATGCTAACAAATCTCCTAAAATATCAGAATAAACTAGCCGAGTAACAGACTTAGTCATATACATTACTACTTTTAAAATCTAGAAAAATAAACTTCAAAAAAGTAATGACAAGCCGTTCAGTGTACCAAACCATGATATTGAATATCTCCCAGTATCCCTAGGTTTGGCAATCTAAATATTCGACATCACAGGTTACCCATCCTAATATTCTTAAAACAATTTCTTCATCATGCTTCTCTATTTAACAGTCATGTAAACTTCAAACACATTTGTGTGCACGTTCATTTTCAGGATTTATTATGAAAGGTAACATCTATTTTCATGATTTATTTCCAATAACGAAAAGAACACACAACAGGATCAGAAAACCAATGCTGAAGATATAAAAGACAAATATAATCAAATAAGAGAACTTCAGTAACATAGCAAACCTTTTTTCTCAACCTTGTTCCTTGCCTTCATAGCACTCTCCTACACAACATACGAGGGATAAATAAAATCATAGAAAGCAAAATAATTAAGAGATACCAATCAAATTAAAGTCACATATACATTGAAACGCCGCAGCAGATCCTTAGCCTGGTTCGCATCAGCCTGAGCATCCTCAACTACTTCGCTAATTAAGCAGAACAAATAAGAGTAGCATTATCAAACTGCACTACACCACAAACTATAATCAAACAAAACAATCCATACGTTTTAACTTCTTTCTTTGGAACAAGACGCGGTGGTGCTCGTGGTGCAAATTTATGCTGAAATGCCAACAACAACAACAGCAGATTAAATCATTTTACTTTGTGATGTAAAAAACTTGTTGCATTGCAAATATTAATAATAATAATATATGTATTGAAGAAATTAAAAGCGAACCTTCCGTTTGACTTGCGGAGAAGGCTCTGAATCCATTAGAGTGCAATGCTGATCCGAACCTGAGAAAGAAAACAAAAAGTGAATGAGTGATTCATAAACCATGAAACAGAGAGAAGGAAACGAGTTTTTTTGTGCGCCATGGAATCCGATTATCGAATGAAAAAAACATTGTAAGAAGAAAATATTAACAGAACGTGGCAAAGTTGGTTAACGGCAGCAGAGTATATTATTGTGAGATTTTGAGAACAGAGACACATACGTGTATGGTTTTGTTTGATGAAGAGAGGAAACAGTGTGTGTGAAAGCAATAGGAAGTTGTGAAAAAGAAATAGATGAATAGGAAGTAATGAGCGGCAGGATCCGCCACTACTTGAAAAACCTACCAAAGTTAGGTTCATATGAATCTAAAGCACAGAAACAGAGTTTTTTTGTTTTTTTTTTCATTTTTTTTTATAGAATTTCTTTGTTTTTGGGGTTAGAGGAAATATTTAATTCTGGCTTAGAATGAAATTTATTTGTTATCTTCATGAGATTACCAGACCAATAAAATTGTAGACTAAAATCAACAAATAATTATTAGAATTAGTAATTTTTTTAAATATTGTTAACGCATGTGTCTTCTATTTTTTATTATCATCTCTTATAATTTGTACAAATATAAATATAAATTATTTTTACTTTATGTAATTTTATTTATCATATAAAATATAAGGTTTAATTAGTAATTATAAATTACTATGGGATTTGAAATTTAAAAGTATCATATACTTTTTTTTTTCTTAATATTTTTTTATTTAATTTTGTATATTTTACAATTTATTTGAAATATACATATTTAAAAATTTCTTAAAATTTTTGTTATATGTTTTCATCTTATATATTTATTTCTAATACTTTTGAAAAATGTATATTTTAATTTAAAATATATAAAAAAAATATCACAAATTTATGTTTTCTGCAACAAACACAAATTTATCTATACTATAAATGTAATAGACATGAATATATGTCTGTTATTAAGTCATCTAAATTTAGTTCTTCTACTTATAATATCAAACATATAATAGAAATCAAAAGCCTAAAATATCACATGTAAGAAAACTTTTTTTTGTCTTAAAGTTTTCAATATTCATTATCTCATTCAATAATCACTCATCTTACTGAATGCTGTAATAATTGTTAGTTCAGAAACCCCTTTTCATCAACTGAAAGGAAAAAAGATAAGCTAGCTAAAAAATAGTTCTTATAGAAAATTATGTAGATAATAAATATAAAAAATTAGAAACTATAACCAAAAAGTTAACTTAGGTAAGTTTCAATAAATGTTTCAAATTATTCTAAGTATTTTATTTACCAAATATTCATATTAAAATCAAATAAAATTGTTGTAGTGACCGATCACTCGAGATTATACACCACTCAGTATTTTCAGTCGTTTAATCATACCGTACAATTTTATATAAACTAAAATTTATTTATACATAAATTAACCTTTAGAAATTATTTTTAACTTGCATATAAATTGGTCTTAATTTTTCATTTTTATTTTTTTTGACGGTGAGGTAAATTTGCAGGGTCTTTTTTTTAGGATAACGATGCATGTCCATTTTTTCATTCCAATTCAACACCAATAATTTTTTTTTTAATTTTAAATATAAAATAATTTAAAAATAATTAAATAAAAAAATAAAAGTCTTAGTGTTTTATTAAGTATTGAATAAATATAGAAAAGTTGAAAGACGTAAGTTTAGTTCTTATTTTCGTCCTTACCTTTCCATTTCGGTCCCTTTTTCCAAACTACGCCGAAATCGTTAATTTCTAGATGGCTCCGCTCCCAAACTTTGAACCATTAATAACAATTAACAAACACAATTGCAAACACTTCTTTTTTGTTATTTTGTTCAACACTTACATTATCGATTAAATATAATTGATTTTAATCAACTATATTTTTTATCATATCGATTCCTAGGTTTTAGGGTTTAACAGCCGAATTCAGCCTAAACCACTCTCACCAACATGATCTTATAAAAATTAAATTACTATTTATATTTTAATAAAAATAATATTGACTAAAATTAACATACTAAACATTATTGTTTTTCTTTCTTTTTTTATTCAATTGTATTATCTAAACATTAATTCCTTTACTATGTTATTTTTTTTCTCCACTCTAGATTAGTTTTTTTATGTGAGTTTTGTTTATTTATATATATATATATATAAATGTATCCCGAAATAAAATATAACATTTTTAAATAATAATTTGTTGGTATTTATTGACTTACTCCAATATTATTCAGGTTGGTTCAATTTAAATTTGGTAAGAAAATAACTTATTTTCAAACTAATCCAAATTATTTTAACTAGTAAAACATATAGGCGTTGTCACATCGTATAAGTTCTTATTACGCTATTTTATTTTAATAATTTAAAGTTTATATTATTTTTTAATTTTGAATATATTAAATTATATATATATATATATATTATTTTATTTTCATGACTTTGTTATCTATAACAATATATGATTTATATAAGATACCTCATTTTGATAAATTAAAAAATATTATTAAAAATAAAATAGAAAAAATAATTTCTTTATAGCAAACGGTGAAATTTTCATTTATACATTCTTATAGATAAAGTTGAATATTTGTTGAACGAGTCTCAATCTAATCCCACACTTAGGAACACTCTTATGTTATCTCGATATATAATTAGTTGTATGGTAATTTTATTTTATTGCCGTAAAATTTTCTTGAAAAAATAACAACATAAGTACTTGGGTATGATTTTAACACACGAATTTATTGGAAAATTGGACAGTATTTGAAATATTAATTCCATTGTATATTCTTCCTTAAGCTCAAAATATTATATCCCAAACTATTCGTGGAGCCCAATATTTTTAAATGACTTTATATTTTATTACTATGTATGTTTTCAGGGTTTAGGTACCGAATATGAGTTTAAGAGTCATGTAATAAAATAATGATATTTTGATAATTAAATTTTAATAATTTTTTTTATGATATGGGATGATATTTTTTAAATAATTTTAAAATATAAAAAAGAAATAAGAAAATGAAATAACTAAAGCTATTTAGAAGACGTAACTTCAAGTTTTAAAAATAAAAACTCAAGTTTTTTTAAAAAAAAATCATATGCAATAGTTATATAAAAAAATTATGCAGTCGTTTTGTTTCATTTTGCCTCGTCCTTTTTATTTTGTAATATTTTATTCAGAGTTTGGGTAAAAGCGCAATTTCGCATGCAGAAATATTGAGATTAAAAAGACAAAACCTCGTTTAGGTTATATCTATGGGTGAAATGAAAATGATTGGCGAGTGAAGCAAAAAAAAAAAAGTGAACATTGTTCCTCAACTCTACTATAAATTGTTGGTTCACACCGCTTCTCACCACCATATTCTTATCCCTTGGAAGCTTCTTTGTCTTTTTCTGTAACAGTTATGTCTCTACCAACCTCACAAGATGCACAACCACCGTACAACGAGGCCGCTGCCACCGGTTTTCCGGCGGCTTACAACCCCAAAGCCCCGGCCAAGGTTGAATGGTCCACCGGCCTCTGTGATTGCTTCTCCAACTTCAAAAACTGTAAGCTCCTTTTACATAAAAGTTGGTCGAAATCAGATACATTTATACTACTAATTTCTTTGATGTTCTTTTGTTTAAGGCTGCATAACGTGCTTGTGTCCATGCATCACGTTTGGTCAGATTGCAGAGATTGTTGACAAGGGATCAACGTGTAAGAAAGTATTTATTTGCGATGATGATTTTGAAAGGGAAAGTGATAATGGTTTGATTTATGATATGCAGCATGTGGTGCTAGTGGGGCATTGTATGCACTGGTTTCTTGTTTACTTGGTTGTGGTTGCGTATACTCATGCTTCTACCGCAGCAAGATGAGAAGACAATACATGTTGAAGGAGGCTCCATGTTGGGATTTCTTTGTTCATTGCTGCTGTGAAACCTGTGCCTTGTGCCAAGAATATCGTGAACTTCAAAACCGTGGATTTGACATGACCATTGGTACCAACCAAATTCATTCTTTATTATGCCGGACTCTGAATAATTTAATATGCATAATCTTTGGTTTAAACTACATAGATTTGATTTAAAAATATATATATGCAGATGATGAACTAATGTATTTTCATTTGAAAATGACGATTAGGGTGGGAGGGAAATGTTGAGCGAGGGAACCATGGTGTAAGCAAGGTACCAACTGCTCCAGCAGTTCAACCTATGACTCGTTGAGAAATAACTATACGCACAATGCATGGATACCTGCGTCAGATCTTATCAAGATCACTAATGATTAAGAATGTATTATTATCTGTTCTTTTTAGATAAGTTATGATTAAGAATGTATATTTCTGTTGTTGATGTTCATGTTTTCCATGGATATGGTATTACAATGTGTGTAGACTTTCCCAGAGTTGTGTGAAGCCTTTATCTTCATTTTTATATTTATATATATTAAGATATTTTCAACGTAAGAGTTTGATTCAGTGATCAATCCGTGAAGTGGTGGCTACAGTTAACAAGTTAAACATTGATGGTTTGGCACAGGCACATAATTAAACTTTTTTTAAAATATTAATTAAAAATAAAAAAATATAGCAAAGATTACCCACTATAGGGAGTTGTTTAATAGAAGGTATAATAATAGGAAAGTTGACCTAAAATTTTAAATTCCAAACACATTGTCACCTTTGTACGCTATAAATTTCATTTTGAAAAAAGTGTGATTTTTGTCGAAAGTTTCAAAGTTAAACAATGATCATCCAGCAACAACATATATTACACAACTTAATTCTCCGCGCCAATACAGTGTCTTTATGCTCAGCTGTGAAAATTATTATTTTTTAATTTTTAAACACAAAAATAAGAAGCTTGATAAATATAGTGATAAAGAGAAAAAAATAATAATAAAAGACGAGAAAGATTAGAAGAAAATAGAATGAAATATAAAGAGAAAATGAATATATAAATATAATTATTGTAAAATAAAAATAATAGATCAAAATACACTGGATGTGGGACGTAGGATGTGGGATGTGGGATGTGGGCTGTGGGCTGTGGTTGTGGGTATGAGGACAATTTGGCCCACGGGATATTTTTTCTGTTTCAACATATTTAATAAAAAATATATAATTCCCCCTTAAAAAAAAATGGGTTGTCTCCATGAAATAGGATCTTAAATGTAAAAATGTTATAAGTGATAAAGGAAAAATTAAATTAGTACTAGTTTTATTACTTCAACTTGTAAATTTTATCTTTTTTTTTCGATGATACTAAACACATACATTGATTCAATGAACAAACACACTTAAGTTTTATTTATAAAAATTTGTCTTCTTGTACTATAGATTTGACATTTTACTTGAAACTTTTACAAAGATGTTTAGGATCATGAACAGTCTTGACTACCGAAACATTTAAGGGATTTTCAACTTATGAAAATTTGCAAAAAAGAATATACAATCATATGAATACTTAAAGATGGTTTGCTCACAAAGAGATGTTTATAAAATGCAAAAAGTACATACAGGATAATTGTACTTTGTAAAAACTTATATGTTATTTAAATTGTTCTTATATATAATTTATGTTATAGAGAACTTGTCATACTTTTCTTATTTAGATAGGTTTAGAATTTTTTTTTAATAATTTTTTACTTGATGCAATAGTGTGAGTTTGTCAAGGCAACGGTTTGAAATAGATAAATTATGATAATGTAATTTGTGTCTTTTGGCTGTTAGTAACAAAACACGACTATGCCTGTCTTTTCGTTCTTTCCAATGTCAATTTTTCTTTTTCTTTTCTCTTACCTCGTCCGTCCACATGAGATGACCAAAACAAAACATTGACATTCTCTCGGTCTTTTATTCACCAAAACATTGTTCAGCTGCCTTAACTGTGTTCCTGTTTATAGTATAAACATGTGAAAAGGTTATGTGTTTTGAACTATTCCAAGATGAGACGACAAAATGTTGAAGGAGTCCATGTTGGGATTGCTTGGTTCATTTGTGAACCGTGTGCCTTGTGGTGGATTTGACATGGCCATTGGTATGAACCATATTTTGTGTATTTGCTCTTTGGTTTGCACAGTATTGATGATTAACTTTGAAAAGAATATATTTTCGTAAGAATATAGTTAAAAGTTTTACATTAATCAGAAATAAGACAAATTCATAATATATTAGTAAGTTTATTTTACAAACCAATTTTATAAAATTAAATTAAACTTAAAAATTCACTTTCTAAAATTTATCAAAAAATTTATTATCTGTTAAACATGTTATATCGAATCACTGGTTAATGGTTACATAATGAGACTATGCGTGGACTCCACATACTCAAGATTAATTCATAATGAAGGAACAATCAAATCAAAGCAACAATAAGGACCGATTTTTAGATCACAAACGTATATATTTTCTCCTGAACTTGTTTTATTTGAATGGTTATTGCTTTATTTGGTCCCATTGCGCAATGATGAATAAAATGACCAGTAAATGGTTTTAAAGAACTATAATTATAGTTGTTACATTAATAAAGATTTCAAATTCCAAAACTCGTTAAAGATCAAATTGGTCCTTTAATTGTGAGAGCGTGTATCGAGAATTTCTTGCGAGTTATTTCCAAGATCGCGGGTTGGGTTTTTCTGCAATTTTAAGGTGGAATGAAGAAAGCTTATGCTGTTCTTTTACCAATGTTATTTAATGATGTAGCTTGAGAATGTATGTATGTCTAATAAATAAACACGTGTTAAGAAATTATTAAACATCCTCTTAACTAAAGTTAAAGTTTCTCATAATTTTCTAGCCTAGCCATTTCATAACTTCCTCGAGCCTGAGGAATCACATTCAGTTGCGAGAAACGAAGTTATCTATTGATTTTTTTATTAGAAAAAAAAAATACAGTAGATACTGTTCATCATTGCCACCGGGAAACTTCTACTTTGACCAAATCCACTACAGACAAGAGTGGTGGACATGTTCCCTTTTAGCAGGTTTTTTCAATGCTAAGCAAAGGAAAAGTGAAAACATTTATCGTTAGTAAAAGGAAAAAAAATGAAAGAAAAAAGCAAAAGTAAAAATGATTGATTTTCCATGACTGTATAAAGTAGAGGCAACGAGTATCATTCCTGTGTTCCCATAATGTCTTTTACTTCAAAAATTTCAGAAAAAGAAAAATATTCAGCATATCAAAGTATTGGTAAACTTGAAGTGTTTCTAGGCCTGAACCAACGACCTGGAATACACGCAAACAACAACAAATGCATGCATTAAAAGAACCACCGCAACTCAAAAACCAATACCAAACCCCACAAAGACACTCACACTACACAATACTAAACATAAACATAAACATAAACATAGTATCTAAATTTTTGTTTGTGTCTTAATCTGGTCATACTTATTCCCTCTTACTTTCTCTTTGTTCCTTTACTCTCTTTGGGGCCACTCAAGGGGACAATAGAGTGCAAAGGGTATTTGGCCCTGCTTTATCTGAGAAAGCAAGAGTGCAAGAGAAGAAAAGGGTTTGATGTGTGTGTGTGTGTGAGTTGGGAAGAAAATGGCGGAGGAGGAGCTAGAAAGAAGAAGCAACTTCCTTAAAGGGTTGATACAGAAGAAGAAAGCCATAGAACAACAAGAGCAGCATGATCATCTACAACACAATAACGTTCGTGTCAGAGCTTCTGACATGCCTCTCCCTCTTCAGAATGCTGCCTTTCGTTGTGCACGTCATCTTCTCGATTCAATGCCACCGAAGAAGCTTGATAGCAAACGCCTAGCCCTCGCACTTAAGAAGGTTACCTTTCTTTTGGTTACTGTTTCTGTTCATTTCTTTACAAGATCTGTTTCTGATTCTGATCTTTTTCCACATACATGGTGTGAAATCTCAATGGCTAATTTGGAAGCTTTTCAAATATGAAAAGACAAACCGTAATCTAGCTCTCCTATGTTTATTCTTATCCCTCAATTTAGTAGTACTTTATGTTAGTTGTTTGATCTTCTTTTTTGTTAATTTGTTTTAGAATCACTAAGTTATATGAGTTGGTTTTGATTTGGGGTATTGGTATTTTTGTCAATTGAATGGCTAGTTGTTTGCTAGTTTCAAAATGGAACTATGCTTGTTTGAAATTGATCTGCTATTTTATCTTTCTTGCGGATTGTGCCAATTGGTTTGGTGAAGGAAGGCATGATTTTGAGTGGTACTACTCAGGCTCTGTAGCTATCCTACAGTATACAAACTTAGCTTGTATTAGAAGAGATTGAAAATGGCACGTTAAGTTGGTTTTCTTTTGAGTATACAGATGAAGAAATGATATTGAACAGACTCAGGGAGTTTCCTTATGATGCAGAAGGAATGAAAAAATAGAGAAGTAAATTATGGCTAACAAGACTCATACTGATAATAACAAAATGAATGAGTGGAAGATTAGAAGAATCTACATAACACCAACATTTCATTTCAGTGTTTGTGAACTTTGTTTGTTCCTTGCTTGAATGGCTGAGACAAAAACTTGTTTTGCAGGAATTTGATTCTTCGTATGGTCCAGCATGGCACTGCATTGTGGGCACTAGTTTTGGGTCCTATGTTACTCACTCTGTTGGTGGTTTCTTGTATTTTTCGATCGACAAAGTTTATATCCTTCTCTTCAAGACCGCAGTTGAACCATTAGACCATTCATAACTTCGACATGCAAAACTCCTTGCAAACTTCAAATAATTTAGTATTCTAAACCAACTGATTGAAATTGCAAATTGTAAAATTTAAAGACATTTATATTCTATTTATATTCTGTGAAGTATTTGATGCACTTCAGTTTGGAATGAGAGAGCATTCCAGTGTCGAATTTGTTGTGAAAAGTGAAAGGATACTCTTCTTCAGCTCAGAAATAGACAACTTTACACAATTTCACTCTCCATTAACGTTGTTATTATAAGAAAATTAAAATACTTTGTAATTCAAATGGTAATTCGTTGGTTAAAGTGATTTAAAATACCTTTTCCAGAAAATATCATGGGTTTTATGGAAGAATATATAAATTCAGTAAATGTCAACAAAAAAAAATTAAAATGGCCTTGTTAATATTGGTTTAGATTATTGTCCTTAACTTTGAGTGAAATATACTTTTTCCCTGCATCAACATAAAATAATCTCAAATATTTTCAGTCAAAAAGTGACATAAAAATTGTAATTTAGTTCAGTTTAAAGTAATTTTGTTATCATCAATGATAAACCTAAATCATATGGACCTTAAAATAACTTTGTCAATACTTATCGATAAAACTCGTATCGAAATTATTTACATGATAAGGTAATAGACTCTCGAATTTATTTATATTTTTTTATTTTTAAATTGTGTGATTAAAATAATAAAATTAAAAAAATACACTTTTTTTTTATTGTAGAATATTTGAATATTACAAATATACAATAAAAGTGTAATTTAAATTATAGTCACATATAAATGAGTTTTATAATTAAGTAATTCAATTAGTAGAGATAATAATAATCTTTCCAATTAATTGAACTAGAGAAATTAATTACTTAATACTTCAAAAATACTCACATGATGAATCATCTCAATAACATATATTATTGAAATCTTGTTACTAATATAAAATATTTGTAACTGACATTAATTTAATTAATAATTATGCCTCCATATATATATATATATATATATATATATATATATATATATATATATATATATATATATATATATAAGTTTTAGTGAACATTTGTGATTTGTGGCTGAGATACCTTCAACCACATCTAGCTAACGTGTCATGTTGATATCTCATCTTGTTTTCTTGCCAACTCATTGCATATCCATCACTGATATTAAAATCCCTTAAATACACGCAAGTTTATTTTCATTTCGTGAAACCAAACATGGCAGAGTCCTCCAAGGCGGTTAGTTTAACTGTTGAGCAGGAACAACCTGAAGCAAAGCCTCCTCACGAGGCTATGTTTCTGGTCTTGACATATCTTCCTGTGTACGAGGTTGTGCTCATGTCTCAGCTTTGCACATCACTCAGAGATGCAGTCAACAATGACATATTACCATGGTTGAATGTTACTGTTGAAAGGCCTCTCAGTTGGCGACTCAACGATGAGATTCTATTAAAAGTCACCTCCAAGGCCAATGGTAGGCTCAAAATTCTCACTCTCATCAGCTGCACTCGTGTTACCGATGAAGGGCTCCAAAGGGTCGTGCAACAAAACCCTCTCATAAACAAGGTACCAATAACTAAACCCACACATCTTTCACTCACCATCTTTTCGTAGTTCATTGTTGTGCTTTCTGTATTATCTGAATGAATCTGTGAGATCAGGTATACCTGTTTATCAAGTAGGAGAATGTTAATAAATGTATGGAATTCCGTGTAAAACAGGTTGTATGGGTTTTCTATAAAATTGATTGAAAATTGAAAAGTTACTTGACAAAAGGGTGGCATGAACACCTTGAAAACCATGTTTAGATCTTCAGGTAAGCTAGAAACTGAATGCATATAGGAGAAAAAAAATCAGGCTTTGACAAATTAGAGGGTTTTGCCAACATACTAGGATATAAGTGTTGTCTCATTTATGGTTTCATTTGGGTGCAGCTGCGTATACCAGGGTGCACAGGTATAACCCCTGAAGGAGTTCTCAGAGCCGTGAAAACACTATGCCAAAAAAGCAATTGCTTGAAGACCTTAAGTATAAACGGAATTTACAACGTACAGAAGGATCATCTTGACATGCTTATGATGAACCTGAGAAAGAATCAATCAACAGAGGAGCAGCAAAAGCAGCAACCTGTCTACTATCATGAACGAGGTAGCCTTTCGGTATTTAAGGATGAAGAGAGTCAACGGCTCATTGATTTGGACATATGCCCCAGGTGCTCTGAGGTGAGGATGGTTTATGATTGCCCCAGAGAGCACTGCATGAGGAGGGAATGGCCACCATCCCCATGTAGGGGTTGCAAATTTTGTATTCCAAGGTGTGAAAACTGTGGTGGATGCATCGAATGCGGAGAAGTGGAAGAGGGAGCTTGTGAAGATATATTCTGCCTTGAATGTTGGTTACAGCTTCCAAAATGCAGTTTCTGTAACAAACCATATTGTAAGCAACACTCAAATTGGTGGTGCACTTCTTCAGACTCTTCATTGATCTGTAAAGTTTGTGATGAAAACTCTCACGGATATACCTATACTGATGTTCTATAATGAAGTACAACTTGGGATAAGTTCCTGTAACTGATGACTGATATTATTTGCTATGTTGTCTGCTGAGGTAGGCTTTCCCTAAATTCATCCAAGTCGTCACGAAAGAGTCCGATTCATCAGCTCTGTACAGTGTCAAGATCATCATGCCAAAGTATTTATTCCAAATGAATTTTCCAGAGACAAAATAATTCAAATTCAAAGAATAAAATTGTTATTCAAAAGGAAAAGAAACAATGCGTACAGCAATGATATCAAATAATTACTTTATGTTTGTACAAAATTCAATGGATAACTCGTTACAATTGCTGATATACATGTTGATCAACTGGACAACTCAAATAATTTTTAGAAGGAACTCTAAATAAGGTATGTTGCGATGCAATCTTGCATAAGAAAGTTGAAGTGAATGCCTCCATTAATTTATATATTCCAAAGATGGACAGAAGATGAGCCCAGTTCTACATAACTGCACATAAAAGTAGAACAACCAGACCCAACGAGCTTGTGAAAAATCCATCGTTGTAGTAATATTGTGGCAAGCATCCCGAACTTGAGGAATTAGATGGTGCCAGTGATGTTCCATTTACTCTGGTTCCCTTTCTCCCATGACTGTATTTCACCATAAATATGCAACCAAAGAAGAAAAAAAAAGCAGTAAAGTTATTTAACAGCACTGAGAGTTGAAAAAGAAGGGATTGGGAATATACATTAATAAGACAACGCATATATATTCAGGAAAGGAATGGCAACGAAACACAGTAACAGAAACTCTGGAATCATACCTTCCTGGAAATATACAAGAACCGTGACCTGTAAAAATTGTAATGCAGCAAATATCAGTTGAATTATAATGCTGAGCAACTTTAAATAGAAAATTGATTATGCACACCTTCTTTGATGTATAACAATTCCTAATTCATCTAATATGTAATTCTATCGAACCTGGTTATTGTGTTGAGGTGCAAGCCTGGATGCAAACATGCATGTTTAATTATTGCCTATAGATATGGTGTTCTAGTGAATGCACACAAATTTGTATCCAACTCATATATATTTACGTAGGAGTATGTATTTCCATACTTGGGTCTGTGGTAGTGATAGATGCAACGCCTTTGAAATCACAACTACCCGGCGATTTATCCATCTTCTGATAGTATGCATTGAAAGCATATGTAGAATGTGAAACTACATTATCCGGTTCATAACATGTTTGACCCTGCAGCAAAGGGGAACAATCCACCTTCCCTGGTCCACAAGCCCAATCAAGTGCTGCCTGTAACATCTTAGTGTCAGCATTACTCTTTGCGACACAAAAGGTTTGGTTTGTTGTATCATTTGCAAAAAGAGTACCAGCACCAGTCAAGTGTAAGGTATACACCGGTTCTCCATTGGCATAAAATAGCCCCCAGTTCTTTTCTGAGAATGGACCTGATCTTAAGTCTTCATTATAAAGCTCATAAATATAGGTGCTAACTGCAATCCCAGGATGTTTAGGAGTCCCCGTATTGTTAAGGACGTGTCTGATTAAGTTACTGTTGTAAGTGTTGGCATTATCAACAGTTGCATCAGGTTCAGATGAGTCGCCTTTGGAGGGCCATCCTGACTCAGTCACCACAATAGGGATATTGGTGAAGTTCAAATCCGACATTGCAAAATAAGCAGCATCAACAACTGCATCAAAAACATTAGTATAATGCAGCAGAGTGTTGGAATCAACAGCTTCCTTATTTGGAGGTAGGGGACGGAATAAAGCATAATCCAGTGGGATTGCATCATTGGCCTGCTGGTAATCATAATATGGATACACGTTGAGCATAAGATATGAACCTGTTGTTTGCAAAAAGTTAAGCATGGGAACCATGACTGTATTCCATGTACGGTTGAAAAATGCCTGGGAAGGAGGGAAAGAATCAAGGATGATAGAAGAAGAGTGCGGACTAGAGACTTTAATTTGCTGATCTAGATTAGCCGCAACAAGAGCAGAATGAATGAAATTTATGGCAGAGACTAGAATAGGGGCTGCATTTGGGAGAGTAGTTAGAACCTCAGATCCAACACATATGGCAGTGATGTTAGTAGCAGGGACATGAGCTATGACATTTCGATTAACCCAGTTTGCTGCAGTAGCGTTGGACTGACCAATGCCAAGTAATTGGTCATTGGGAACAGAAACGGTTACACGGATTCCTGTTTTGGCAAGTGCACGAAGTAAGTCTCGGTCAGCATCATAGAGTCTCACGTGTTGGATACCTTGAGCTTTCAGAAGAGCAACTATCTCTGTTGGACCTGGCACGTCAGATATATCTAAACCAATGTTGACACCAATAAATGCATCTGTCAAAAAAAAAGAGCTATGGATGAAGGACTTTCATTTTAACACGAGTTTACTCAAACTGATCATGTGATATTCATCATAAACTGAATAAAAAATGTAAGCAACCATCACCAACAGATAGGAAAGAGGAAAAAAAAATGTAAAGTTGTATAGCAAATCCGTACACGAAAAAGGATTTAGCCTGCTAATAGCAGTTAGCAGCAGTGCTCAGCTTCACAAGTGAAATAGCAAGCAATAACGTTTAAGAACTATAACTTGTCCCAGTTTTTCGGAAATAAGCTGGTATATCACAACTAAAAGAGGTGAGAAATTATATCTATGAATAAAAGTGAGATAAGTTTATAACCTTGACTTCTACAGATCCTAAGTTCTAGAACATAACCTAGTTAGAATCAGTCTTACGTACATCTTAATTGCACGTAGTTCTGTCATAATCAAGCATTTAGGTTCCCTGTCAGCGATCCTATAATAATAATAAGTCTGACATAGGTATGTAGATGGCCAAATTGTTCATCTAGCTACCTAATAATATCCTTAGATGCAATCAAATTAGAATTGGCCGTTGAGAAATCAATTGCATTGGTCATATTTGATCATGGAGACATAAGCCATGACAGAAGTTGAAGTAAGTTTTTTAACCCGTCACTCCATGTGTTTCTTGTTCTTATCAGCGAGGGTAAAACCTAAGGTGAAGTGCATTAGCTAAAAAAGATGTTTAACACACTCATATGATGCTGGTTGGTAGGTTACGCTTTCACATCACCAGCACCTAGCTAGCACTTCTACCCGCCAAGATACACAAGAGAGAAATTCACTTTAATTAGCAAGCTACGAAATAAAATGTTGAAAATTTATTTGGCAACTCGGTCAATGGGAACTGAAGGGGTCGCGCCACATCACCAAGATCACTTTCTAACTACTATGATTATTAAATTCCAGAAGTGAAAGCATATAAAGACAGGCGTATTTACGTATTTGTCTTCAAATGTCAAAATCACCCCACCGTCCAGTGTCCCTGAAGCTTTTTCAGGTGACATATGTGAAGATTTACTTGTTATTCTTCTGTGTAACCTTAATTGACTACTCTAGAACTAGAATACACATTTTTATGATAATGCATTTATTTATAAATGGTAGGTGGCAGATTGTCCCAGTTGTGGACCTCTGTGTTTAATTTTCTGAGCAGTTTCAAAGATACAATTAGAGAAATGCGACTAAACCTTTTTCACCATTCGTATCTGGTTTTCTAAAATAAGGGTATTTTAGTCCATTTATTTTTACAAATGCAGTTAACTGCCAAATGCAACAGAGTAACAGTGTGTGATGAGCTGGGATGCAACAACATTGCTCCCACCAAAGACGGGAAAGGACAGATCGCAAGCTCTGTACAAAGTAAAAGATTTTCTGGCATAAAACCCTTTACTTTGAACAACAATAACTAAAAATAAAAATGAAAGAGACACTTACCCCTCTGCTCTTCGAATTTCAAAACAGTAATTGTAAGTGCAATAGAGAAAACAAGAAAATGATTAAATCATAAACAACAGAGAATCAACCAATGCCACTTTCAATGGCACAAAGAACTGGTTATGTTAGATGTTAGGTGAAACTGATATAATGAGGGGAAAACAAAAACCAAAGGCCAAGAAGAAGTAGACATTAACATATTTTGGGGCATGAACAGATAAATTAATCAACAACAACTAAGTGGCAACTAAAAAACCAAGCACAGATGCATAAACTTACCTCCAGACCCAGATGCAGAAATTGAGAGTGGCAGCATGAAGAACAGCAGCAGCAGCAGAGCCATGAGAGTTGAATGTGTCCAGCAGTAACATAAAAGGAGCACTGCTTACACTGAATTTCAACGAAAACCCACAAAAATAAAAACTCCAAAGAAGGGAAATTGAAATGAAAGAAGAGTTAAAATTTGGGAAATGTCCTAGCGAGTGCGGGAAAAGCAAATGAAATGAAAGTTTGCTCCTTTTGAGAGAGTGGAAGCATGTGAGGTGGAGGAGAAAGAAAGAAGAGAGAAGCCTAACATTCTCCATGTTTATTGAATTTTTTTACTTATAAATAAAAGTATTATTTTAATATAAACTTACTGTATAAATGGAAAACAAATATTTATTTTTTATTCATAAACAAATTTTCAGTAATTTCTATACCAAAAGTATTAGTTAAAATAATATTTTTTATATTTTTCAATAATTTTTATAAAAAGTCTCCTTGTGGCGGTAAAGGATAAAGAGTTAGGATTAGCACCACGTCATGATGTATGTCTCAGGGTGGAATCTAACGGCTGTAATGCACGTGCGCCAAAATACAGAGTCAGACTTTTTCTCTTCATTTAATTTAATTGTAAACAGATAAGGGAAAAAAAGAAATAAGGTGAGAATAAGATAGGAAACTTGTGAGAAAACTCACTCTTAAAGTAATATTCAATTATTACAATGCTGACATATATAGAAATTATTTGACTTCAGTCTTCGTAAAAATATTTTACATCTTTATAAATGTAATTTTAGAATTTATCACTTAATATCAATTTATGTCATCTCAAAATAAAATTATGCATTAAAGTTTATTTATTTTCAGTCTTCCACGTACATGTTTTTATGTGAATCAATCTGTCACTAAAACTTAAACGGACCCTAACCCTATACCCCTATAGTTGGTTTGTAAAATGTAGATAAGAAAAATTAGGTTAATTTTGTTGATCCGAGTTGTTAGCATGAATAGGTAAAATTTAAAAAGTAAAACATATAAATATTACAATAATAATATTGTTATAATGTTTTGTATTGTACTCCATGAGTTACAATTCACAAGAACATAAGATTAATTAGTATATCAACTAAATAGTTAAATATTTTATGATTAAAATAGCATAAAAGGAAAATTATTGTCTAAATTATTAAAAATGATAGTAATTAACCATTTTCTTGTTATTACTTCAAAACAGATATTGTTCTTTTTCATTTAATAACACTGTATTTTCACTTTTCTATGATTGTAATATTTTTCAATTATCCGTTACATCTATTTAAATAATGAAATTAACGAGTTTAAACTAAAAAATTAAATTAAATTTTGTACATTTAAATTTTAAAAAATTTAAACATACAAAATTTATTTATATAAAATTTAATTTGAATTTAATTTATATTACTATAATTGATGCAAGTAACAATGACAAACAATCTACGCTCTATCCAAAAATAACTTCTTGTAATATATTGTTTGTTTAAAAAACATTTACAAGTATTTTTATATATTGGATTATTAATGAATTATATGAATAAATGGTAGATTGTGTTCTTTTATGTAAGTTTTTAAATCAAATAAAATATTGTTAAACAACTTAATTAAAATTACAATAATGATTCATAATCTGGAAAATATGGTTCCAGGTTTCTTGCAAAATTCATTAGGTTAGGGATGAATTTCTTTTTAGAGAATTCTAATTAAGAAGTCAAAAAAAAATCTCAATCTTCAAAATCTTCTCTCAAATGGATTAGGATTAGAAATGTTGATCAAATCTCACTACAAAATTTTAATTAACTTTTAAAAATTATATTCAAATTAGATCATATATCGAGTCGGACAATCTCAGACGATTTCAAACAAAAATTTGAAACAAATTCTCTCAATTTGAGAAATAACTTGATTAGGATAATGATTTAGATTTGTCAAAATTATTATATAAATTAGAATTTATCTTCTTTTTGTCTCAACTCCTGCATAAAAAACCAGATGCCAAACATTGAATCTAATGTTGTAATAGTACTGTGAAAACACAGTACTTTTCTTTTGTTTGAATACAAATGATTGAGATTAGTATGAAGTGTGTGCGAATTGTGCACATATGTAACTTTAACAACAAAATTAATATGTACATAGGATAGATAAGGAGTAGAAGAATGTTTATGGTGTAAAATGCATTGTTCATGCATGATAATGACATTTTTTAATTTTCTAACATTGATGACATAAGAAGGTGGGTTCTACAAGGCCAAGTGGGCCCAAGAATCTTTAGGCTCAAAAAATAATTGAAGGACTGATGTAATAATCGACCATTAAAAAAAGTGATGATAAAAGAAAATTGTTTTATTTTTGCCTTGTAATGTCAATTGTCCAAGGAGTATGACTCATCTAGATTTACCATCTTTCTAAATATTGGATTCTTTCTTGAAAAGCTTATTCTTACTTTTTTATGTTCAACACTAATGGTTTTTGTCTCATTTTTTTAAATACCTATTTTTTTTCTTCCTAAGATTAATTAATACCTTTTTCCCTTATGCAAGTAGTGTTTAAAAATTGTTCTCAGATGGAGAGGCTTATGTAATTTTCAAAACTGGTAGATTTTAAAATGAAGAAAAAATATATCAGAAAATTTTTAGAAATAAATTTCTAAAAGAACAAGACTGGGCAGAACATTGCTGTCTAGGGGTCTTTGAAAATGACTTAAAATCGTGACACACGAAAAATCATTTCAACGCAAAAATCTTAGCAACTTCTACGAGTGTTCAAAATGTTATTGAGATATTTTGTATAAAAATATGCGTCTAATTTTACATTTTTAATAAACCTTCTGTTTATATATATTAAAAAAAAACTATTATTCATTAACTATGTTGAACTTCATTGATTAAACTTGTGATTATGTTGGCTTGTTCAATAACATCTTTTATTTTTTTAGTAGAAAATAGCAAAGTTCAGGTGAAACAGGTGAAGATAATTAATAAGAGTATTCTATAGCCACCTTTACGTGAATGTTGTTTATGATATTATGATTTCAGAGACCCCATGCCCTGCAAATTTTGAATTTGAATTTTCTGCAGAAATAATGATAGTGTTCCTCTATTAAAATATATTAAAAAAGTTAGCAATAGTAGAAGAATAATAGCAAAAATCATAAATAAACTACACTAGAATCTAACACCGATTTTTTCCCCCAGCTAGTAATTAATACCTTTTAACAGTTTTCATTTCTATTGTTTGAAATGCGTTTGGATTGCGATCTCAAATACTTGTATATAATAAATAACTTTTAAGATGCAAATTAATATACCAAATGACATTGCTATGTTTTAAGAAAATGAAATTTTAATATATTTCCTATAGTAAGAATTGGCTTAAATAATTCGATTGTCATTTCACTTTTGTGGTTAATTTTATTCCTTATTTATGTTGAAGATTTGGGGTTACACTATTCCCCATGACAATGACAATGAATGAACCATATCTACCTTCTTCAGTGCTCCGTGAAAAAAAAAAAAAACAGGTTTTTTCACAAAAGGAAACAAGAAATAAGAAGTACAGAATATAAATAAATATATAAACTGGGCTTTTACACCATAAATGTAAAGTGTGAGTTAATAGCTGTCCAATGCTACAGTGTAGGAACCTAAAATTCAAGCAACCTTTGAAATAACAAGGTAAAAGCCCTACACCACAAAAATAACTATGGTAATAACCTATCTATGAACTGAACGAAGTCTGGTACTTGAGAATAATGTCAGCATAAATTGTGATAAACCAAAATAACAGCTTACAACATTTTTGAGGTTACTAGAATATTGTTTCTCAGGAATAGTTTCCTAAAGGTGCCGGCAACTATCCTTGCATTGCCGAGACAGTACTAGTAGCAGCTCCTGCAGAAAAAGATAGCACCACCAAATTATGCAGGTGCACACTCTTCAGACTTCCTGTTCAGGTTGTATGGTGCTGCACTCATCACCCTGCAAAACCACACACAGAAACCTCATAAATAATTGAAAGTCCATGTAAGTGCTTTGGTTATGTGTTTTTGGTTATGTGTTGGAGAGTTGATTTCAGCTGAATCAAATCTATAGAATCTTTAACGCAGAACCAAATAAGAATGCATATGAACTAACCTTTCTTTGCGCTTTTCTAAAAACCTAGCCAAGGATGCTTTCCGAGCCTGAGGTACAGCTGCATAACATGTGGTTTGTAGAAATGATTAAACTGAAAGAGGTGTAATGATCAAACACAGATGAATTCAAGACCAAGTCTACACAAATATCCTATGAAAGAGATCAATACACACAAATGAAGATGAACTAAAGAAGCATCGTCTGCACCAACATACCTGATGCCAACATAGTGGTTGCAGTGACTATCTTTGGAGGCTCCACAATGCTAACAGGAGTGATGGGAACTCCAGTTGTTTTAGCAGCAAGAAATTCATCAGTGCTGGTTGAGCCACTCCCTGATTGTGCTCCACTATGTGAAGAAACAGATATAGGGCTTGAAATGCCAGAGCCGGGTGGCGTATTTGCAGGTTGAGTTGCAGCCACACCGTCGCCGGCAGCAGCCAACTTCGAGACCGAGACCGGCACCGGCGCGTGAACTTTTGGCTGGACCATGCTAGGAGCTATAGCTACGCTACTTCCAGCCAACAACATGATAGCTTGAGCCTGTAAAAAAATGGCCCCGTTTAAAAGCTTAACCACAATCAAGGCTTGATCAATAGATACTACACGATATTGTTACCTTTTCAGCAGAGATATCATCAAACACTTTTACAGTTCCCCCATAGAAGATGGTAAGTTGGGCAGAAGGCGGAGATGGTTTCACACTGTTACTTAAAAACAACATAAATCAAAAACAGAAACAAGCTTGTATTGTATACTACCATCACACAATTCAATTCAAGGATAAAACTAAAATTACCATGATTCAACCATTCCAGCAACAGCACCAGCGTTGGGAATAACTAAATGAGGCACAGAAACAGGTATTCCCCCAAGTAATGGCTGCTTCGCACTAGTGCCATTCATATTCTGGCCACCAGTTGCAAAATGATTATTCAGGAATGGATTCCCCATGGAAACTGAAATTGCTTGATTGGGAACCGAAAACATCTTCACATCATGAGGACGATGCACAGAATTCGCATCATGTTGTACTGGAAATGGAGTCAGCGAAAAATGAGGACCACCTTGCCCATCGCGATTGAAAGATTTCTGAATAGTTGAAATAACAAACAATCAATGGATGGAAAGGCAAAATAGGCAAAATCGACATCAGCTGATACTGGATTTTAGATGTTGAAACAACATGCATTGCACAACAATCACATGTTAGGTTCTGATCCAAAAGGGCTTAGGACAACTATAAGCAAAACCAGATTTTTATAAATTTTTACATAAAAGAGAAGGAGAAAGACATGAAAGGCTATCCTCTTAATTTTCATAGTTGACCTAAATTAAAATACAAATAATAATGCCCCAAAAACAAATTATACCCCTTTTAATTTCATTTAAGGCTCAAGAACTTGTGAACTTTAAATAAATGTAAAGAGGAACAGGGAAAAGGTAGCATCTAACCTGGGATTCACCGGCAGAGCGTTTGTGACTAGACTCAATTGCATCTTGATTTAAGATAGATAAAAGACCAGCTGTTATGGGACCAGACAACATCTTCTTAGTCTTATCATCCTGAGAAGCCTTGAAAGACATCAAATTTGGAATGGAGGATACTTTGTTCGAGAAAGACCACTGTGCAATGGAACCCTTTGTGAAGCCTACACATACCCACAAAAAACGCCATCAACATAAGCTAGACAGACTTTAAACCTCAGTTAATTGGCCAATAGACCTTAAGGGATAAAACAAAAACATATATTAAAACAAGTACCACAATTAGGACCTAATGGCCCATGTGAAAATCTCTCTACGTATCTTTGTTTAGAAGCACACCCAAATCAACAAAACCAGTAAGAACTTGACAGCGATTTCTTTTCCCAAATTGAAAACCTCACAACGCACTCATACACTACTTTAAATATAGTCACAGCTTAATTATTTCCGCTAGTAAAATCTAACTCATGAATTCCTAATAAATAGGTGGTAAAAGATTTATACACAAGGAAAGTTTTGTACAGTTATAAAAAGAGCAAAGAAAAAGAAAAACTATTATAACCAAGCAAATCTATGAACACGAAAATAAATTTCTAACATAAATCAACCCACATGCAATCAAGGAGTAAAAATTGAACCCAGAAATTGAAAAAAGAAGCCCGGATGGTAATTCCCAAGAAGGAGTTGAACTTTGCAAGAAAACAATGAAATATAGAAATTTAAAAATGAAAGAAAAAGTTGAAACATGCCAGAAGAGTCTTCGTAGCCATCATCGTTGATCTCCTCCTTCACCGCAGTGGGTGGTTCTTTCGAGTTGAGACCCATGAAATCTCTCTCCATTTCAGAGACAATAAGCACAACCCAGTGAAATTTTCAAAAAAAAATAAAAGCTGGAAAAATCCTCTTCCTTGGAAAACAAAAGGGAAGAAGCAACCCTTGTTCCTTACTCAGAAGGACAAGAACAAGAACAATAAGAAAAACGAGAGAGACAGAGAAACAAAGAAGAACAAAGTAAAAGGTTCTAACTGCATCAGAAAAAGGGAGTCCAATGGGGTAGTGTTTCACACGAGTTTCGTGAGATCTTAACCGTTTAATCGTATGTTACAAGAAAAGAAAAGACGGGTCATAAAAGGAGATTGGTTTACCGGTAATCCGGTGGAGTGACTGGATGAACCGGTAAAAGAGCACGTGCACAATCATGGGATTGATTCACAGGGAGAAGAACCTATGAGACTGTGTCGGTGACAGTAGCGTTATGTACTGACACCTGGTGAATAGCGCACGTGTGTACGACACGCAAGGGTGACTTGAACTCGTGTCACTGCACCGAAGAAGAATAAAGCAATGTGTTTTCTTTCTCCTCCAATCTCATTGATTCGTGTGGTTTACTCAGATGTTCATAGTTTTAGTTTACCGAAAAAAAACAAATCTTATAAATTTTGGAACCAAGAGAAAAAAATGTCATACAAATTTGTGATATAAATTCTCCAAATTTGGTAATCACTTAATGTTACAAAACTTAATCTAGTGTGGCATTACATCAAATTCACAAGCTAATTAATGCTATTTAAAATATCAAAGTCAACCATTTTGGGGAGTGAAGCTCATTTAATGCACAACTATTGCTTCTTTTTTCTGCACACTTATTTCTTTTTATTATCATTTCACTCAACAGCGATTACTATCTTGAGACTTTGTTTGATTTATTACTCAAAGATAAATATAAACCTTTATTACTCAATTAATTGAGACAATGTTATGTACAATCCTATAAGGAAAAAATATTACTTTTTCAATATGTTTTTGGAGAAAGAACATTCAAAAGATTGCGATAATTAATATCAAAATTTCTTTTTTAGTACCAATTACTTTAGATCTAAGAAAAACTTTTAAACCTTTTTTTTAGTACTAATTGCTTCAAACCTAAAAAGGATCTAAAAATAATAATATTAATTATTTTATGTCTTCTAGAAAAAAAGAAATCTTAAGAAAACTGTTTTATATTTTTCAAACCCTTAACCCACTGCTGTGGATCTCTCTGTCAGTCACAACTCTGTGTCCATGCATTGCTTTAGGCAAAAGAAACACCAAATCATTACCAACTTCAACAATTGCATGTTAAACATAATTCACAATATTTGATATTTAGTGTATTAAATTTAACATGGTGAATCATATTTAAGAATATTATCTTATATATTTTTTTAGTAAACCATCACATATAAACTCCCTTGTGACCACATGTGGAGGTGACACAAATAAAGCTACTAAAATCATTTATTTATAAATTAAAAACAAAACAAAAATTTTATTATATTGTGCCAGTTTCTTTTTTTTTGCGAAAAAAAAAAGTGCATGTGTACATTGATATATGTGTTTTGTGCGTTATGTTGTAATAAATAAATTATCGCCTACACAGATCTACCACTAGTTTTATTTTTTTTTAACTCCGCCATGTGAGTTTAGTTTATATAGAATGTGAGATTGTATAGTTTATAAGTTTATGAATTAGCTCAATGTAAATTATATATAAAGTTATAGTAATAGGTGAAGAGTAGAAATTATGAATAAAAGAAATGTTTTCATCGCCTAAAAAGGTGTGACCATACTCCATAATTATAAATATTTTCCTAAAAACTTTTTACAACTTATTACGTAGAAGATGTTAAAAGTAATATTTTATTTTATGTACGTTACTAAACAAAAATATATTGATGGCGTGTGTGATTTATTTTTATGTAATGGTTTATGAGTAAAGCAAATGACCAAAACAATGGGAACGAAACCATGTGGAGCGGTCCCACGTTATCCTCACCAAAACTAAATAAAGAAGCCTATTTGTTTATTTTAAAAGTTATTTAATAAAAATATCCAAATAATATTTTCACCGGCTCAATATGTTATAAATAAGAATATTACATTTGTCGTCTTTATGTTATAAGTTATATACATAATAAATATTTGTATACGTATGCACTTATTTAAGTTTCTACCTTATTTAAATTTACATTTAAAAATAAAAAATAATCAGATCAATATTTGTAACTTTACTTAAAAAAATTATGTAAAGTCATTTAATTTTATATTCAGTTATATTATATTATATATGGAGAAAGTAAGTATACGAGTAAAATAAAATAATAAGTATTTATTGTAATATATATTTTTATATCTCTCATATTTTTATAATTTTTAAAATTTTCTAACACTTATAATATTTCATATTATCAATATTTCATACGATAATATGACTCTTAAAACTTTATAAATTCCCATAATTAAATGTATATCAAATTTTTAAGATCAAAATACGGACTTAAACAAATATTTATCGTATATATTTTGTTATATAAAAATACCTTTTTATTATCGGTTGTTAAGTGTGATTTTATTTAATTTGTAGTTAATTCAAAGTAATTATTTAATAAAATATATGATTGTACAACTTCTCAATTTAAAATTAATCATTCTAACTCTTTAATTAAAAATTAATCATATAATTCATAATTTTTATCCTTACAATTTTTTTAAAATTATAATACTTTAATATTATAATTGAAATGCGAACAAATATTTATACTCTTTTCATATTTCATTTGTATATGTAATAACAAACTCTCATATTGTATAGATTAGTCCACAAATTTTAAGTTATATATATCAAATTTTCATTTCTATTCTAAAAAAAAATACTATATCTTAATTTGGTTGTTTAATGATATAATTCTTCATATAAACTTTTTATCAATTAGAAATATCGGTATACAAATAGTAATGTTAACGTCTGGTTTGATTAGGGCATAAAAGATAGAGAAGAACATGGAGAAGCCACACCGAAAAACAAACCAAAGAAAACAAAAACATGTATATTATCTATAAAACTAGGTCGCATAATTATTTTGAAGAAGAACGAGGCTAAAAAATAATCACCACATGTATGATTGATGTTGATTTCCGACATTTTAAAATTATTAAAAAGAAATAAAAATATTCTTTTCTTTTTTGTTAATAATGTGGTGTCACTTTCACTAAAGATGGAAAGAATCTTTCATCATCCATTGGCATAACGTGAAAAATATATAAATGTGTATGAGTTGACACATACATTGATGAAGAAATAAAAAAAATAATAAAATACTTATTTCTTTTCATCTTCTTTCATTTGTTATGAAACCCATGACTTAAAAGTATATTCTCTTCCTACGCTTTGATTTCAAACTTTTTATCAAACTTTAATTCTTTATAAAGGATTATAATACCTATAAGGTATTTATTATTTCAAATTACATTTGATATTAAAAAAATTGTTTATAGACTTATCATCGTTTACTTGATGTTAATACATATTTAATCCTATACAACTCAGAGAATTCCAACACGTTTTTTCCTAATATATTTTGAATACTTTATTTACCTTGTCAACCACTTCATTTTTCCACCAACCTTCTAATATAAGTTTTTTTTAACATACAATTACACAATTGAAATTTTAAAACAAAAGCAATACATTTTAAAAACAAATCATTTTAATTGATTAATGAAAATAATTTTGGTCAACATATATGTTATTCTCAAAAGAATATTAATATTATCATCCATTGTTACTATTAGAAACCTATCATTACCATTAGGGTTGGCTAGTGGCAGTGATCACGAATAACCACAATTAATTATTTTGGCTAATTTTTATTTGGTGGTGATCACAACACAACAATTAACATCCTTCATAAATAATGGCACACCATAACTTATGGTAGTGGCTACCATTGGTATTGCAACACCTAATCACACTTTTTCCTCATTAATAATAAAACACCTTCATAATTGTCAATGTTCAATGTTCCAAAAGTCAATCAAATGTGACAATCATTATAATAGATAATAATTTATTAAAACATTTCGGACACGTTCTTACTAAGAATATTTTTTCTACACTTAAAACAAATACTATCTAAGAAAAGATAGCTGGCGCAATGGTAGCAGTACTTGTCGGAAGAAAATTGTTTTTAAGACATATAAATGCATCATCAATTCATAATGTCATCTTAAAAAACTTTGCCCAGGGGCAGCGGTAGGCACCATAATACAAAATATAAATCTAGTTTTTTTTTTTTTTCTTATATATGTTTATTGGTTTAATTGGATTGATATATTAAAAACTACATTTATAACCTTATAGAATTTGGATTCTTTGCTTGAGTTTTTTAGTATTGTTTATGTCTCCATTCCATAATGCATTGATTACTGAGTTTTTTAGTTACGTTTCTATGTTATGTCTCCATAATGCACTGATGTTTTAAAATATATATGTATTTTTTCTGAACTCATCTTGGCATCCATTTATACATTCATTGATTAGATTTTTCTTACCATGCATAAAGGAGAGTGAACTTTGAATATTCTAACTAAAAAATTTATACGTAGAAGTTAAGAAGGGTGGGTGGGAAGGGAATGTTTGTTTGGCAGAATGTTTTGAATTTAGGGTTACTATTCTGGATAGAATTGGAGATGCAGATGACATGCGTTTTGATAATTGTTCAGTGGTACATTAATAATACTCAGTTACTCCAATCATTTGCTTTGGTCTTTCATCACTTTTCCATAATGAATAGTGTTTGTTATGCATTACTTACTTCTTGCAGATAGCATGTATATAAATATTTAGAGAAAGTGTGTCCCGCCATCCACGTGAAGAATTGAACAGTGGTGGATGCATGTATGGGCGTTGATGTGTTTGTCTGCTGATGCAAAAAAGAAGAAAAGAGGGATAAAACAGAGCAAAAACAGATGTTGTATTCTGGGACTGTCTCACTCCCAATTATTGATGGATGCAGACAAAAAAAGATATTGTATTTGGGTCCTGAACTAACATTATCATTATCAGAACAGTAAAAACAATCGAGAACATAGAGACCAACTCACAAATACAGAGATTAATCGACATTAAAGCACGGGAAGACTCTATAATTATCCACCACTTAGACCCAGTTTGGCAGTAATGCCTCATGAATTGCTTCATCACAGTGATTTATTTGTACTGAGATATATCAAAGTATGACAGTTTAATAGAAAATTGTCAACTAAAAATGAGTATAAAAATTTGTATATATGTCCACGCCAATTAAAAGAACCCTGGAAAGAACAAGAATATTGTTCATACAAAACTAATTGCTTAACTATTAACAAGTGGTTCACTGATTTCAAGCAATTCGTTTTTGAGACCTGTGAAAACAACAGAATCTGTTTCCAATGGCTTGAACTTAATTAGAGCTGAAGGTACCAGGTCCTCTTCCTCTATAGTTTTAGGATTTTCCCCTGCTTTTGGAAAATGAGGGATCACACGCCGTTGGACAACTACAGGGTGCATTAGCTCAAATTCCAAACCTGGTTCTTTTAGTGCTGAGCTGACAAACTATTACATGTCAAAATAGAAAATTCTCAGTTGCTGACTTAAAATAAACAGAAAGACAAAACATCTGGGGAACGAAAACAGAACAAATGGTCAAAATCCATTCAAAATGTGCAACAAGCGTTTACCTACCAATGAAAAATAGGCCAGGTTATCCAATTAGAGAGACGTGTGTTTAAATTGCAATCGTAAACATCTAATTGTAACTAAAACACGTTAGCTCTTTTAAGCTTTTAAGTTAAGGTGTGCGTCCTCTTGCATGGAGAGGAACAAATCCTAGCTTACTGCTAGCCCATCACTTGCAAAATAGGAAGCGGAGAACTTTTTTATTGCAATGAATAAATTCCATGATTGAGTGCAAACACAAATATCAAAAATACATTACCTGTGTTTCGCTATAATATGCATTAATGAACCTTGTACTTCCAATGAATAATTTCCATGGTTGAGTTCAAAAGAGAGCTCTAAATTAGATTACTATTATTTTGCTATAGTATTGTATCAGTGAGACATAACATAACATTGTAATCATCTAATTGTAAATTTCAAAATGTTGACCGGGAGACTCCTGCGTTGCAACTAACAATTTTCAAAGTTGAGTTGAAAACAGAGCTCCAAATTAGATTACTGGTTATGATTGTCAGAATGCTCAATTAGAAGCAATAAAGTTACACATGACATAGCAAAAAAAGGTTCGCAGTTTCTAAGAAAAGTTTCTTGCCGACAGTAACGTGACATCTATCTAAATGTTTCATGTCGAGCAGTTAAGTGACATCTATCTAAGATACCAGTGTGAATCACTTAGAACCAGAAGTAAAGTTAACTTGATACATGCACAAAAAAAGTCTAGGTCAAAACACGTGAAAAAAATTGAACAAATCAAGTAAGCAAAGGACAAACCTCGTAGAGAGCAGTGGTTGCTTCCCATGGAGCAAATAGAGCTTGAAGTACAACTCCATCGGGAAATTGAACTCTGATAATAGTTTTTGTGTATCTCTTCCTGGAAGCTTTTGCTTGTTTTTCTCTAAGTGACTTGGGGATTAAAAGCTGAGAATCTGCAATCTTTTTTCTCCTTAACTCAGCTTCTCTTCTCACCTCTTCAGATGAAAGGCTATAGAAGGAATCTGGTAGCACAATTTTAGCTGCAACACTTTCAGGAACAGCAAAGAAGACCTTCACCTATAAGAGCCATTTTAAATGGGAAAAAACAGCATATTCAATATAAAATTAGTCCATTACGATTACACCATTGTTAAAAGTCCTAAAGCGCCAAACTAACAAGAAAGTGATGGTCCATAAATAGAGCTTTGCAGAATAATAACTAATGCACATATGGAAGTACTTGAACAATACGTAGAATTCACACACAGTTAACAGATTCTGCAACTGATTTATATATGCCAGAAATTAACAAAGTATATCCTTCTTTAAATTAGGGTTTTCTGTCTCTCTGCCTTTCCTCTTTAAGTAAGCAAATAGAAAACTAAAACAAGGACTGAAAATTACTGGCATTCAAGTCAGCAGTTTATTGCAGGCACTCCAAAAGCTATATTAGCTTGGAGAAAATGAAAAAAATTAAAGTTCTATGAGGCTTCACAAATAACATTTTGGATCCTATTTGTCCATGCCTGACTTGAGTCAAATTAAAAATATAGCATGCAAGATATACACAAGGTAAATTTCAACCTTGCATAAATCAAAACTGATGCAGTCAGTTTCGAAAAACAATAGAGACAAACTCAAAAAGTAAAATATTTAAACATCGTACACGATTTTTCGTTTTTGAATTATTGTATTAGGAAGGGTTTCTCTGGGGGTGTTTAAACTTGGGCACCATTATAATAGCTTGCCCAATTTAGTAGTTTTGCTTATCCTTTTCCTATTGTGAAATGAATTTTTTTAACGAAGACTCTGGATTATTGTTCTCTGCCTTCTGCTTACTCTATCAACCTCAAATGATAAAAATTAATTAAACCGGCAGATAAGTTATCAACCCTAATTTTCAGAATATCCATCAGCTTAAAACAACATGCAATTCCCTAAGGCCGTAACTTTTACGTCCAGAAACACAAGCAAAGACATGAGGATAACAAAGAAATCTTAGGTTACAACTTTATGCATGAAAGTTATAGTTGGAGACCAAATTCAATACAAATGATTAGTTAATGACATTACACGCTTCATATCCTTTTCTTAACTCTGCTGTTTGATGTTCCTAATCCAGTTAATGACATTAAAACCAAACAGCGGCTTTCTAGATCCTCAACATATTCTATTCCCAAGTACAGTTTCCAGCCAGAATACGAATTGAAAACATATCAAAAAAACGGATAATGTCTAGACTTTAATGCAATACACTCTGTTAAAAGCAAATGAGGATCAGATAATGGACTTAGTTTCTCCATAGCGCCGTTTCAGAAGCATTATCAACACATTTTTACCTGTCTGTCGACTGGCTTTCGCTCAACCTTCACACTCGTCTGCGCAGAATTTGCAGACGCTGAATCCTCTCTCTTTGGAGGTGCTTGCTGCACAAGTTGTGATTCCAGTAACGTAATTGCCTTCTTGATGAATTTTATTTGCTCCTCTGTGGGAACCTCCATCACTGCCCATGTCTCTTCATTCTCCTCCCTGAGTTCAAACCCCAGAAAACTGAGCAACTCAACTCCCCCTGCAACGTCACCAACAGCCTCTTTTATCTTGGGATTATTCATCCTGATCCTCCTAAACTTCACATTCTCAGGTTCCCTACCAATATTCCTCAACAGTTTGAGAATAATATCAACCGATCCCTCAGATGGATTCCCTGAAACGTAAGTCCCAACACAAACCTCCAATTCACCATCAGTGTTAGACCCAATCTCACTCTCTGAAACCCCGTTTCCATCATCACCTATAGGCTCACGCTGAACAAGGTTACTCAAACAATCATCCACGTGTTCAGACACAGCTTCTTCGGACCCGAAAGGTTGTTTACAAACGGGACATTCAAACACGTTCAGTGAATACCCGTTTTTCGATCTGTTGGAATTAGTGACCAAAGAATCAAACGGGTCAAACCCATCACCATCTTTGCGAGGCTTCTCGGTGCTTCTACTGGGCTCCGTATTCTGGGGCGAGGGTTTGGGATTGGGTGAAATGGGTTTGGGATTGGGTGAAGTGGGTTTGGGATTGGTTGAGGAAGGTTTGGAATTAGGGTTGAGCGAAGGAATGGGGCGAGAGGTAGGATTTGAATCGGCGGGTGTAGAAGAAGAACCGAGGACTCTTCCTTGGCCTTTGAATTTTCCAGATGATGAAGAGGAGAATTGGTTGTTCACTTTCTTCATGAACCCTTTAACCTTGTCTTTCATGTCGCCCATGGCTGAAACCAAAATTCTATGTGGAATACAATAACAGATCAAAGGGAAGGGTTAGTAGAAGAGATCAGTGGATTGAAATCGCGTAAATTGACGATGAATTTTGGGGAGATCGAATATAAAAGATACACAACTAATCAAGAAACTGAACAAACGTTAGTGGGTACAAAGAAGAAGAACGAACGAACAGGGAAACAAAAAAATTGAACCTTGCAAGAAAACACAGAAGACAAGAATGTGTAGAAGCTGGGGTTGACTTCACACCGTGTTAACTTTATGAGGAAACTGTCCAATAAGGTTGAGCCACCTCATAAACATCAATTTCTCAGACATTCGCCCTATTTTTATTATTATTATTTTTTTCAGTTCCAGGGGTCTCTTAATAAAAGATAATCGCGTTTAAGTGACTTTTAGACATAAATTTATTTTCCTCTTTGCAACACGTGTATGTTTGAATCAAAGGAGACAGAGAACTTGAAATTAAAAGTGTTCATTCAATTAAAATAATTATATGTTACTTGTTTCAGACATGGTTACACATACTTACTATGACTTATCCAATCTAAAATGTTTTCTATAGATAATTAATTCATTCACTTCGTTGAAGAAATTAGTTAATTTAGTTAGTACTTGTGTAATGCATACTTTTATTTTATTTTTCACTGATTTGATTTTTTTGGACAGTGATTATTTGCTGTTTTAGTTGTTTAATTATTACAAATTTAAATAGTTTAAAATAGGAGCATCTGATACTTAAATTAATTGTTTGTTTAAATTCTATGAACTTTATATCAAATTTCATAAGTTTTATATTCGGCATGCATATTACTAATTGAAACTTTAAAAGTAACTGACACTGAAATAGTAATTTAAATTTAATACAATATATATATATATATATATATATATATATATATATATATATATATATATATTAAATTACTGCAACTGCTTTATTAAAACTCAAAATTTTAAAAGATGTTACAAATTCGTCCTTCAAAATTCAAAAATTTAAAAATAATGGTAATCAAATTTATGTCTTATTATTTAAAAAGTATGAAAAATTTTCTTAAAATTGAGAATGGTTGAGTTTAAATTGATAACTTAAAATATTCATTTTAATCATTTCTTAAACTGTCAAACTTAAAAAATAATAGAAATACCTTGTTGAAACGGGAACCGAATAATATTAAATAATTACCACCCAATTTACTATTTGTAATTAATAAAAAAAATGTATTTTCTCTATTTTACGCCATTAAAAGTTATAAATACTTTCTTAAAACTAGAATAATCAGTTAAATTAGTAACTAATGGATATGATTTTCAATTATCTTTTGTTCACATATGTCTTCTAAAAGTAAACAAAGCTTTTGTTTATTTTATTTAACTGAAAAACATTTTTTTACAAGCTAAATGCTTTGTTTGAGACGGTAAATCATTGTAAATGATCTTAATGCTTGCAACGATTAGTCTTTAGCCCAGAACATGCTCTGGTTCACAAGAAACAAATTAATGAACATAAAAAGGTTCAATTACCTTGTGTTAAACTTATGGCCATCAAACACCATTCACGCCAAAACAAGAAATAAGAAATCTTCGACTTAAAACTAAGGGCATCTCTCCCTCAGATTTTTTAGGTTAGATAATATTGCTTTGCCGGGCACATTACATCGATATATTTATGTAACCAACGTTTTATATATATATTTCTTTATTTTTTTCTAGTCTCAGAAGGCTTTAAAAGTGTTTATAAAAAAAAAAAAATCCAAAAGCATCCGTAACTTGTTCAAATTTGATATATTGTTAGATTATTGAGTATAGCATTTAAGAAGCTTTTAGCGGAAGACAACAAAAGATATGGAAAAGCAATATATTAAAGAAAATAAAGCAAAGGAAGATCGCAGAGCATTACAGTTAACAGGTCAAAGCACTTTAACAGAGCAAGATTCTGCTTGTTGCCTCACCTTCAGGATTAGAATATATCCACTTGGTCAAAAATGGGGACAAGCACACAACAGAACAATGCATGTTAACAATTACCATTAACCAGCTTATACCATAGAGTGTACCAAAAAAGAATTTAGAGTTAAAATAAAACTAGCACCGGAACAAAATTTGGTTTAGCAGATAAATGAGTGGTATATTCAAAAGTGGGGATATAGCTCATTACCTCTTCAATCGTAAAATTTCTACAAAATAAAAATTCGAGAGTTAAAACTTGAAGCCTACATAGAATTTGGGTATACTGAATCCTACGATTCTTATGGTTCATGCGAGGTTCAATCATTGCAATGTTAGAGATCCCATTCCTAATTTATGAGCTCTCGCACTTGAAAAAGAGAATTTCATAGCAAGATGGTCGAACTCCTTATACTTAACTGAATTCAATCAATCAAAATCCAACTTCAGCTCCATATTTTGTCGGAGAAAAATTAACAAATTGAGGTTTGAAACTTGACAATTTTCGTTCTGTCACATTCCAATTGACGAGTTGTGTTGTAACGTGCAACGTGCATCAATTCCCATGGTAACAAACAGCAATAAAATTGATAATAACGCGCATAATCAAATTAAGCACGCATTTCACATAACACCGAAGAATAATCGAAGCCACGCTTTCCTACAATACAATAGAGCGACGAGGTAGACGCGATTGGATCCCGCAGCGGAAAAATAAGAAAATCCCCAAAAGAAACCCTAGGCGGCGAAAGTAGAAGTAGCATAGAAAAAAAAGAGTAGCACTAGAATAAACTCAATAACTGTCACGGTGCAAACACGGATTTGGAAATAAAAAAGAAATCGACGTAAACGAATTCTTCCTCGCAAAAGTAGAAGGCAGAACAAGAGAAGACATATTTGTGAGGGATGGAATAACGGACTTATCTGCGGTGGCTTCAGTCGCGATTCTTCAAGCGCTCGAGGCGCTGGTTGAGTTGCTCGATCTTGACGACGAGGTTGGTGACGGAGTAGAGGAGCCAGTAGAAGAGGAGCGCGGAGGCGATGAGAAGAGCGTTGCGCTGACTCTTCATGATGGATTTCTGGTGGCGGAGGTGTTCGGAGGGGGTGCAGGATTCACCCTCGCAGCTGGGACGCGTCTCGTACTTCCAGTAAATGTCCATGAGGAGGAAGAGGCAGAAGGGGACGACCGAGAGGAACGGCTTCAGCAGGTTGCGGGTGACCGCGATCAGACCCTTGCGGAGGGCGTCGAGGCCGGGGATCGTGAGGAGAATGACCATTATGGCCTCTGCGGCGGCGGCGTAGCCCAGCACAACCCACTCTAGCGCCATTAGATTAGATCTCAGCTTCCGATGATGCTTCTTCTTCTTCTTTCTTCTTTCTTCCTTTACAATTACAATGAAAGAGGTGCTTCTTCCACGGACAGACACGCAAATTAAGCCTTTTATAGCCCACCGTTTCGCATTCACATTCAACTCCCTGCAGACACGTGCTCCACACGTCACACACCACCCTCCGCTAAGTAACCCACTTCTTCCCCAACCCATAAATCACTGAGGCCTTGTCTTTTACTAACTGCACCCCGTGTTTTCTCCTTATACTCCCTATCTTTATGAAGTGTGTTTTTCTTTTAAATTGGGTAATTCAATTTCTAATTATGGATCACTCTGTCCGGAAATAAGTTGGGCTGATGTTTTAGTAACTACTAAAGCTGTGTAATTCAGATTCGTCTATTGCTTCATCCATCCTTAAAATTATTAACTGCACCCCCACTAGGAAAAGATTCAAACACTCTTCATCACTTTACTACACTATACCACCACTGCACTGAGGAGGAAGAAGAAGAGATGGAGAATGCTCCAGAGGAAGAAAAAGAGAGAAAAAAAAACTTGTTTCGAAAAGCTTTTACCATAAAATATTTTACGTGTTTCAAAAGAACTCTTTTTGAAACACAATCCATGAATGGATATTCTGGAAAACTCATTCAAGAAAGTATTTTATGAGTTCTGGAAAGTTTTTTTCTTTTGAAAACTTATGTAATAAACTTGTTCTAAAATACATTCATACGTTCCAAAATTTATGTTTCAGAAATCATATTTTAAAAAATTTGTTCTACAAAATCTTGTTCTGGAGAATTTAATCCACAAGTCACTTCTTTGAAGGCCGAATGAAAGTTTGAGGGGTGCATGAAAGTATTATGGGAGTGCACGAAGTAAACGCCTTGAGACTTTGAGCATTCATTACATTGAGACATTACCCTCAAATTTTACTTTTACCCTAGGTCATGATCAATCCCCAAATCTTTCTTCTGCGCTAAAATTAATAAATAAATATATAATTGTCACAATATTTAAAAGAAAGTAATAAATAATTTTAAATTAAGGAAACAGTATAACTTATAGGCCTTTCCATTTAGGCATGACTATTATCGAAAAAGACTTAATAAGAAGCTTCGTGTTCTACTCTTGAAATGAGATAGGAAGTAATCAAAAGTAGAATCTTACCTTTTCCAATAACGACATTTTGCAAAAACGAAGAAGCAAGTGTAAGCCACCGTTGCTTTACACGCCTTTTTCAATATCCTTTTTCAAAGGTGCAACAAGCCAAAACTAGTTGTTCCGTAGTTCGCTATGCAAATTATAATGCTACAATCACTTTTGCTACTTTCTTCGTCTATTTCATTTCCCTTATCTTCTCATCTACTGTTACTTTTATTTTTTTTCATTACCTTTTTAACTACTACTCAATTAATTGAAAAGCATAGCAACAACTGATTAAACTAAATATATTATTTCAAATTCATGGCTAAACTATTAACTAAAGTAGTTGACGTGGCTGCATTCATCTCGATAACCATAGGATGTATAGGTCATTTCGGTCACAACCATTTACACTTTTTCTTTATCTAAATAATTACTCTCTTTTTATGGGAAATCTCACATTGACTAATTAGGGTAAATCTCATCTTACAAGTCAATTTTGTGGAATTGAGTTAGATTTAAAATTCACCTCATAACATGATATTAGAATCACGAATTAAAGTCTATCAGTTTTGTGAGTATTGAGTTAAACTTAAAATGCACTTCATAACATGGTATCAGAACTATGACTTAAAGTCTATCTTCACAAGATTTATTATTTGTGCAATATTAAGATACAAAATTAGTAGTTGAGTTTAAAATTTTATAATCATCCTCCTGTTTTTTCTTATTTTTATGAGCCTACTTCCTTAATGTAAAATACAATGAACACGACAGGGTTTTATAACCTTTGTCACGTATGGTGTCGTGGGTCCAATATTCTGCTTAAGAAAAGAGAGACAAGGAATGTTTCCATAATTAAGATTAGTAAAAGGGTTAGTAAAGTAAGTAATGATGTTAAGTGGAGCCAAGAATTGCATATACTAGGACAAAAATAAGTTCCTTTTTCAAAAGCAATCGATGATGGAGAAGGAGTTAGACCAAGATGGGAAGAGAAGAACGAAGAATCCGGAGCAATTTCATCAACATTGTTTGCTTCTCTAATTATTAGTACCTTATAATAAATATCTAATCCTCCCTTCTCTTAAATTAATGCCACAATGGTCCATTTCTTACTGTAAAATAATAGAGTGATGATGGTACTTCCTTTATCAGAAAAACGTATCACATGAAAATAGTTGCAGGGTATATTTTTCGGCCATCATCACAATATTTGATGAAGTTAGATAGGAAAAAGTAAGTAACCATCAGTGAAACTAATCATTACAATAACTCTCGATCGATAAAGAAAAAGGTGTACATCTACTTTCTCATCTGGTTCTATATTTATTGAAAGATGAAACAGAAATCATAAATTAACACCTGCACGAGTAGGAGCAAATGATTTGACAGAAATTTCATGAAACCTTTCTTATTCTAACTTTTGGGATCGAAAGTAAGGCTCTTGGTGGTGATTAACATGAAAAGTAAGAGAAAAACTCTGATTATACCCTTCAAAAGCCTATATAACAAAGCATGCATGCTGCAGTTTTCGCTAAAGCGTTTCAGTATTTGTACACGTTGGTGGACACTAGACAAGAAAACGAATGGTCACAGAGAGTGGAATCTTTGAGCCTTTTCTCCTTATTGCAACCCATTGTGTAACTTGTTTCATGGAACAACTTTTCCATAACATCTTTCTATCTATACCTTCACTGGTATTTTCTTTATAAAAGGAACTAAGCAGAAAACTTAGAAGATAAGAATAAGATGGATTGATTACAAAAGGGAAATTTGAGACTACCGAAAGATAAAGCAAGGGCAAAAGTTGAATCCAATCCCAGTACTGTGCACATATTATGTTCTTTATTTACCACCTGCATAATTCAGATAAAGAGATAAATTAAACACTTGAAGAAAACAGAGTTAGATGCATATGAAGCGTACCTTTCTGCTTTTCGCACACTTTGGACAAGAAAGAAAGGAAAACGATGATCAGAGCAACCCCGGCAATGAGTCCAATTAGTATAGCGAGTGTCTTCTCAATCTCATCATCGTTGTGGTTGCTGTCATCTACATTGTTCATATTAAGTAAGAAAATTGCTAAAATAGTGGTAAATCATGGTAGACCAAGCAAAAATTTGCACATCTACTTTTTCCCTTTTATATTCCCAGTATCAATTATCATTTATTCTCCTCGTTTGCAGAGCCTAAAGAATAACTTTCGATAAAGATTATAAAAAGGAGCACTGCAGCAGTGAAGCACATAGAAAATTCAGATACATATATACGTTCTAGAAAGAGGAAATGATGACAATCACATAATTTTCGATAAATAATCAGCTCAGAGTTAACTGTTACGCGAGTAATCTACTGAACCCATCCCTCGTACACAAAATCTACACGCAATGGAAATTTCCGATCTAGGACAAAAACTAATACCAATGAACCAAACAATAGACACCTTGTTGCCCACAAATACTGAGAAAAATGTACGATCAAACAAAAAACCGTAGTCTTACCTCTGTTCTTATTCCCCTGTTCAAACATATTTTGACGGTAACACACACACACACAAAAAACATTTTTCTCTTGTAAAAGGAAAAGAAGAATCCAGAGTGTGGAAGTAAATTGAGTTTGAATCCACGTTACCACTTGCCAGATCAGTTTTCAGTTTCCACACCCAACTACGTACCATCTTTTTGAAGTGGGAAGTAACATCATATAAACGAAATTCGAAAACTGTTTAATCAATGTCAATTTGTTTAATTAATTATTTATTTTTTTAAAACATGAAAAGTTAGAGAAATGATTAGTCACACACAAGGAAAGAAAGTCGAAAGGGATGACCACACCACCGCGCGCGGTGGAGCAGTTTTTACGCTACCGTTATTATTAGGGCGCGAGTGGGAGCCACCCTGGGAGTAGCGCGCGTAGCATTTGGCGAGGTACATCTCTGCCCAGGGGGAGGGCCCACAGTCGGTTTTGAGCCGTTGGATGGCAGCAGAGAGACAATCCTGGCACTCGGTGGGACTCAAGTCTCCGGTGCACTGCGCCACACCCTGAAAATCCCCATACCCACTGGTTCTGAACGTCTTGGAAGTCCCATCGGGAGTCTGCAAATACGCCAGCACAGCGTCCCTCCGAGTCAACGCGTCCGAGGTCAACCCAACGGACGGCCCACATTTCTTGGTCACAACCGTCTTGTCCTCCACCCCGACGAACGTCGCATTGTCGTACTTCACGAAACAGCCCTCGAGCTGCAACGCGCCGCCGCAGGAGGCGTAGCAGAGCGTGCCGAGCTGGGTGACCGCACGCGCCACGCAGCGCGAGCACTGGTCGTTGTTGAGGTCGCCGCGGCACTGGAAGAGGCCGTAGACGGTGTCGGAGGAGGCGGCGGCAAGGGTGAAGTTGTTGTAGTTGGCGAACGAAGCCGAGCTGATGAGCGAGGTGAGGAGCGAGTTGACGGTGCTCTCGTAGGGCGAACCCGGCGTGTACTTGGGCTGGGAGCAACCGCCGAAGATGAAGGTGTCGATGGCGGCGGAAGAGGGGGTTGCGAGGGCGGAGAAGAGGAAGAGGAAGCGAAGAAGGAGATGATGCATGGTTGGGTTTGGCATGGTGCGTGCGTGGAAGAGAAGTTTTTTGTTATGGTAAGGGTTGCTTCCGAGAGAATTTACGTAAGGAACTCACCAAGTTGATGCAAGAAGAAGCTATTTATGATTGTGGAAACAAAAGCAAGAAAAGTGGATTGCTATGTGCTTTAACTTACTAACTAATAATCTATGCATATGCATGTCTACATTATATATCCACATTTTTTTTTATATATATATACACAGCTACATCACACAACTATATTTAAATAATCAAAATTTACCGGAAAATATTCATAGATTTCTTACGGTTTGAATAAGTGTTGTTATATTTTTCAAAAATATGATATAAAAATTGAATTTTTGTGATGTGAAGAGGTTGGGTTGAGTTAATGGCAACGTGTATTGGTAGTGTTGTAGTGAGCAGATTAAGGTTGAAGTCAAAAAATGGTTAAGGGGGCTGGTAATGGTTGACTATAAAGCCACCCAAAGGCCAAAAGCTGGACTCAGTTTTACCTACTACTGCTATTATTTTATGGACACAACCTGTAACAACTACTGTTTTAAACAAAAACAACATGTTACTAATCATTCGTGTTTATACATATGTTATTTGAAGCAGTAAAAAAGGTGTAATTTTGAAAAATGGTGAAGTTGTAATTTAGATGTGTAAAGAGAGTGCACATCGCATTGAGGGGTATAGAGCACAGAGCAGAGTTAATTTGCAAAAATGTTGGTTCTTGGATTTTGTTATTGATAGGAACAGTTTGTTTGAATGGGAGTGTGTGACATTTGGCATATATCATTCCTTTTCTTTTCACGACATCACTCATTCACTCTCCTAATTATTTCGGTCTTCCACTGTTAGACCACGACCACCTACAATTCAAACTAATATTAAATCTTTAATCTAAAAATAGATATTAAATGTTATCACAAACATTCACTTCAAATGGGTGATCCATGTGGAAAGGGGAAAGGGATAAGATGAAAATAACAACAACAATAATTATAATTTTACTTCAAATATTATATTCTTTTTAGTTTTTAAAACTATTATATAACGTTTCCAACGGAATTCAGTCTAATTTAGTTTTTTCGATAAATCTCTAATATTAATTGCATTGGACCCCTCGAGTTTAAAGCTTTTCAGAAAATTTAAAGCTTTAATATTGTATTTCAATGAGAAATTTTCCGATTTAAAAAAATTGAAATACTTAATAATTTAATTACTTATAATTAATTTTTTTATTTTTTAAATAATTAATTTGGATTAAGTAATTGAAATTTTTTAATTTTTAATTTTTTTTGGATAAAATAATTTAATTTATATTTTATACCAAACTCAATTTTATCTTTGAATCTAACCTAACTTAATTCAACTTTTTGGTTAAAGTTGACTTTTAGTCCGAGATGACCTAACTCAACCTTCGATACGGGTCGTCCCAACTTAATGGCTCGACTCGACCTGATCTTTGAACTAGTTCGATTTTCGGCCTAACTCAAACCTTAAGTTCGGGTCGGCCCGACACAACCTTTTACTCGAAACAACTCGTCTCAACCTTCTATTCAACTCGACTCAACTTTTTGGATCATACTTTTTTTATTCTCTAACCAATTACCAATTCCACAATTTTGAGAAATTTCAATTTTTTATCCAAACACATTATTTTCTTTAAAAGAAATTCAAATTTTCCAAATAAATTAATTACTATTATACCATTTCATCCAAACACACTATAAAACTTAAAAAAAAAAATGCTTCACAAGCATTTCATCCTTTGTTAAATTTAATTGGAAGGCGTCTATAAGTCAATGTTTTTTATCAATGTTTAATTATAAAGGTCATGAATGTAAAACTATTTATTTTAAATATTATTCTTAAAATAGTTGATGATGTAAAGATTCACATTAGTATTAACTAAAAGTTAAATTGTTATAATTTTCGAAATAACAAAATACTGAGCATTTTGAAAAATATAATATCGAAATGCCACTACATATTACTTTTTTATTTAACGATTTGTTTTTATTGTTTAAGTTTCCATCTAATGACATACATAAAATTATAATTAAAGCATGGGTGTGATTGTTAAAGTTTGTATAAATTCATTACGTCAATTATAATCATAATATAGTAAGATTATTATCTGGTACAGTAGATGAGGAGAAACATCATGTGAAATAATAATAATAAAAAAAAAAAAAAAAGACTTTCACATTTACTCGTATATACAAGAAAAATTTAATGATTGTGTTGTGTATCAAACTATTTTTAACAGAAGTTTTAGATAATAGTAAATATAGGATTTAATGTATTTTTTGGTTTCTTGTGAATTTATCCAGGTTGTGATGAGATGACGTAATTAAACGATGGTTGTGTTTGCAATTGGGATTTTAAAGATGCAGTTGGATCCTTCAATGAAACCTAACGTTCTTAAACATCCACAAAGGCTAATTCAAATATTTCATTTATTACCTTTCAAAATAGATAAAGTTAATTACTTGAGAAGAAAATGGTTAAATATGTGTTTTCAAAATTTAGTAAAATTTAGAATTAGCCTTTTTTCAAAATTTTTATCAATTTAATCATTTAATTTTAAAAATGCGTGAATTTAGTCGTTTTAACTAAACTTTGTTAAACTTATCTGACATTTCAAGCACATTTCATGATAATATTTGAATTGTTTACACCGTTTGATACATTTTCGCTTTATTGTTAATTCAAATATTATCATAAAATACGTTTAAAATGTCAAATAAACCTAACAAAATTTGGCAAGAAAGACTAAATCTACATATTTTTAAAGATAAATGATTAAATTGATATAAAATTTTGAAGAAAAACTAATTCCAAAATTCACATGAGAGACAAAAACATATTTAATCTTAAAAAAATAAATAAAAATAAATCTTTTAGCATGAATTGTAATTGAAAAATATTTTCAGTAGCGTGAATATTAATTTTGGCTGAACAAATATGGTCCATTCAAACACGTGAGCTCAACCTTCACTTGTACATTACAATTTACTACACATCTTCCTTCTGTACAAAGCCAAAGGGGCATATAAAAACTTTAAAAAAAAAATAATGAATTTAAAAATAATGTTTAATAAAGTCATAATTTGTAGTGAGTAAAGTAATATATTTAAATTTATATAGTTTTACTCTTTAGACCTGATAAGTAAAGAGGAATATCAAAACTTTATAAAAGGGCAGGCAGCATTAGTCACATATCTAATCGACATGAAATCTTAACAAAAAAAAATGTACATCTTTTGAAATTTTCTAATTTAAAGTTATTATGTATTATTGGCATCTTTTGAGACATTTTGCTGATCTATATTAAGTTCCTACATGTTTGAACTTAGTAATAATTCATTATTATTATTATTATTATTATTATTATTATGATAATAATAATTAATACTTACAATATTAGATCAATAGAAATGGACTAATTTTACCATTTTACATTCCACTTACGGAGTTTATTAGCTTTATAAATCTTTCGAAAACTCTCTTTGGATAAAACAAAACAAAAACAAAATTATTTTATTAAGCTTTAAAAATAAGTTTTAGGTAACAAAATTCCCACTGTATATTTTCTTGTGGAAACCAAAATACATGGCTGAAAAACACAGAGCCTTCAACATGATCTAATTATTATACCTACAAACAACAATCATAGAATCTCTCTATCATTGCCACTTTTATTTTTATCCATTATTTTTACAAAATGCACACATAAAATACCTAAAGTATGTTCTATATCAATTAAATACAACCTTAATTAAGTATATTTTATCTCATTTAAATACAAATAATAAAATTATGAAAAAAAAAACACAAGTGAATCAATAAAATTTCACAAAAGTACACTTTGAATCTATAACAATATATAAGGATGATTTCCTCTTTTATGTCCACATTTCAAAATATCAATGTTACCCTTTAAAATATAATTATTTATTAAATTCTTGAAAATTGACCGTTATTTTTATAAACTTTTTTTCTTCTATTTATCAACAATTATTCTCTTATCTTTTCTTATATATTTCACTTTATTTTTAATAAATATAATTTTATTTTATATATTAATTTAATAACATTATATTATCATCAATTGTTAATATAATATCACGTATATTTAAACAATACGTACACATATACTTGTATATACGCTAGTGATTATAATATTATTATTGTTCCGACTCTTTAACAATCAATTTAAAATGTCTTGAATCTCAATTTTATTATTGGATATATTAGAACAATCACATTTAGTTTATATATTATGATTTAATTATACTTTTATTAATTAGGTGGATTACCAATCGATCAAATCTCAGGTCAACTTAATTAAAAAAGAAAAAAGGAATGTAATTTTATATACGTGCTTCTAGTTTGTTATGTAATTTAAAAATAATATAATTTTTTGCATGGAGAGAAAAAAAAAATAGTTGGAGACATACAAACACAAGTTTCGAATGTCTCAAACAAGAGAAGGAAAAAAATCATATAAAGTTGAAAAAGAAGAAAAAAGTAATTAATGTATCTTGTGCATTTATATTATGATAAATTAGCCCGAAGAGAATGTTTTATTTCACATTTCATATAAAATTTTCTCTATTGTTCAGTTAAGCATAAATTTATGAATATCTAAATACCTGATATGTTTTTCAAAGTTATTGGTAAATTTGACAAGTCTTCAAACAATTTTCACATAATTTTAAATAGGGATAGTAGAACATGTTATACAAGATTACAGAAGAAGAAAATTATATGCATGATGTGAATGATTGGAAAAGAAAAGTGAATGAAATTATGAATGTATAATATTGGTAAAAGAATTGAATTTGGCATTGCATTTGCTAGCTGGCAATTGTAAATGTTTGTGAGGTTGGGCCACAACACAACACAAGAAGCCCCGTGAGTGATCAAAAGTGGTTCATCAAAATTATTTGAGGTAGATGGAGATGTCGTTATTCGATTTAATCTATCTTTCATTTTCCTTTTCACTCACTTTTTTCAGTTCTTACCATTACACATATTAGGTTTTTTTAGTTCCTCTCTGCATTAATTTCATTTCAAGTCTTTCTTACTTTTCTTTCGTCTTTTAATCATCACAAAATGGTATTTTTTTTTTCTTTTGCTTCCAATTTCTGTATTTCAGATGGGTTAGACAAATCAAGTATATATAACATTATAATTATATTATTGACATATTTATTTATAATAAGATAAAATGATTTATCTTTTAATGGATAAACGCGAGAGGATTTCAAATATAAATAATAAATATTTTCATTATTATATTTTCATTTTTTAATTTTATGTCAATTTTTTTTTATTTACAATGCTCAGTCAAGCCTAATTAGAATCACTTGATGAAGTATGTGAATATAAAAAACGTACTTTGGCATTATAAAATAATAAATATTTTTATATATTGACTTTAAAATTGAATATAATTAGATAAATACAAAGCAGTAATAAATATAAATAAATAAAGTTTACACTCAATTTGGTTGAGTCTAGAATAAATCAAGATGAAAAATAAGACTATATATATATATATATATATATAAAAAGACATGAGAAATAATTTTGAAAATTTGTAATTTTCGTTTTATCAATTCAATTTTCTTTTTATCTATCTCTTTTAGTCTCTCATACACTTCTAATTTCTACTTTATTTATTTTATTTTATTTATATTTTACTATCAAAACACTATATAACCCGCGTTTTCATTTTTCTTGAACTAAGTAAAGTATAGTATTTTTAAATCGAGTGAAAAATAATATTTAAACTAAAAAAATAACATTGTAATCAAACAAAAAAAATGTTATAATAGGGTTGTCCTAATATTTTTCTTCAAACTCCTTTAAATCCTTTTTTTATTCCATTGAACCAAAAACAAAACAGAGAAACATTAATTTGTAAAATGAAGACTCGTTTGTTTCAATTTAGAAGAGACGAAAGATACATGAAAAAAGAAGAAGATGAAGTTTCCTTCTATAACATATTATCATCACTTCATATATTTTTAAGGATATTTATGTTATTCTAGACATTTTCTCTTTTGCTTTTATTCAATCAAACAAAAATGTTTAATAATTCATTCTTTAAAAGGGGTAAGAAACATGGGTTAATATAGAAAGAAAAAAGCTAAATCACCTTTAGTTTTGTTAAAGACATTTATGTTATAAAAAGCTATTTTTATTTTATTTAATTTTATTTTCCCTTTATTTTTAAAGAAACATATGATAATATTACAAGAAGTTGAAACTTGTGTTACAATTAATGCGTAAGGTATTAGAATTGATTGATGTTTACGCAGTTCTATGGACAGATTAGCTGAAAGTGAATAGAAAATGTTTAGTGTCTAAGCATAGTTGTTAGTTGTGCTAATCCTATTGTTGGCAAAAAGCACATAATCATTCGCACCAAACAAACAAACATGAAATTTTCTACTATTACAAAAAAAAAGCATCCAACTTAAGCGTGACAAATTCTTACCAGAACCCACTATTAAAATAGTTATTACAATTCGACAAAGACATTTCTCCGTCCCTCCAATATACGCTAGAGTGAGAACCTTCCTTGCACTCTAACTGTTCGAGAAAAAGCCTCAATAGTCAATTCAACCCAAACGAAGTTGATTGATATGGATTACACTACCAAGAAACCCTCATGCATATCACTACGATTTTCCACGGATAACAATAAATTTCAAACACCTGCAGAAAGACCACGCCATTCTAAGTTTCAACATTTTTAATTGGTCTTCAAGCATGTGATATGCTTCTGAAAAAAACATTGATTCATTAGTCAAGTTATTCAACGAATAGAAAGATGCATATGTGGATGAAATTAAGATAAATTAAAAGTTCTATTGTGTTTTGTATTTTAGTGTCACAATTTAGAATGAAAAAAAAAGTCACAAACATGAGTATACCCTACCATCACAGGGATTAGAGAAGAGGAAATAGTAAAACAGACACAACAACATGTCACCTTCATTAGACAACCCGAAATAAACTTTAATTTTGGAGAGGGTTCTTTTTCTCTCTATAGTTGTTCGTGAGAAAATAGATAAAATAAAAAAGTGAAAATAGTTTGCGTGCATGAAAATAGATAATATGAGTGAAACTTTGATTTGCATGATTTTCTTTTTCGGAAATTAGTTTCCTATGCTTTGAGTATATTTATACATATATGTACAACATAGAGAGAAAGATAATGAAGAATTTTGTGAGGGAAACCTGTGTTTGATGGAAAAGTTTGATTAGGTATTCCAATTTCCACCTATCAAATATAGCATGAAAAGAAGAGAAGCAAAGCACCCAAACAACTTCAATTATTTTGTCTTCTTTTAACTTGTCGGGCAATAAGAAAATTTATTTATTCCTCACACATAAGAACAAAAAATATAAAAGCTCTTAAATTAATGGCCTAGACTTCTTTTTATGAACAACATTTGAAAGTGGGATTTTTTTTTTTGTGTGCATTTTGGTTTAATTATAGAACAGTTTCATTCATCTGCAGTAACCAAATTCTACAGCCATAAAGTGTAATTTCATTTCTCCACTGAAATTTAGGCTTTTTCCACGTTTCTCTTCCTCACAAAACCAGTCTCCAATTTTTTTCTTTATTAGCCGATCAAGTCAACCTTCAAAGGTTGAGTTCGTGAATCATAATTAAAGTAATTAAATAGTTTGAAATTTCATGACCTTAACTTGCAAATATAGATAATAAATTCTGCAAACTTAATGAGTAGTCAATTATTTTGCTTTGGGATTGCAAATCTTACGTCTTACTTCCATATGAATCCGTGAAATCATGATAAAGTTTGGTCCAAACACTGAGGTGAGTAGAAAATTTTCCATTTTGAGATTAACAAAATAATTGAAGTTGATATTGAATTAATATAAGGTTGTAGTTGAATAAGATGAAGTTGATTGATGCCTACGTATGAAGCAAGGTCCCATAATTGACTAAATAGAAACAGATATCCTTCAAACACGTCTAAGCACAATCTCCATATACATGGTCAAGTCATTGTACGAAACATGACACATTAAATACACCTCTTTTTTTTTTTTTTTCTTTCTTTCCCCCCAGAAATAGTAAAAAGGAAGGGTGAAAATAATCATGGTTGGTTTCAATGATTGAGCAGTAATATATTAATAAAACGCTTAAACATTCGACGTATGGTTTAAGTTTCGGTCTTTGTTTCTCACCACACACAAACACAAACACAAATGGTTGGTGGGTGCAGTAGCTGATTGTTGAGGCGTGAGCATTGGGTGTTCCATCAAAGGAAAAAAGAAAAGCGAAAGAGCGTTGAAAGAGAGAAGGAAAGTCACTTCAAGAATTCCATAATTTTTTCTTTTATTATCGATAATTGTTAGTTATTATTGTAACGGGAGAGTTGGATTCGCAACCTCTCTCACATCTGTTTTCCAACCCTTCAAGCCAATCTTAAAACTCTCGAATATTAAGGAAGGAAGTTGAATTCACAACCTCTCTTATCCTTCTGTTCGACTCTATTACTAACTAAGTTATTTGAGCTCGTTTCGAAAGTTCAATAATGAAGGGGGCAAAGATTGTGATGTGTAATATTTTTTTGTTTACATGAGAAGTTATGAGGATTTTTGTCTTTGGCTTGTGATGTGCCTCCACAAGAACACATCACTACAACTCTACATTAGGCTTTCTGGCTCAACTTCCGACCAAAAAGCCAATTTCATTTTGCCCCTACGGATAAGGTTTTGCTATTGCATCACTGATTTATTATGCTCAATCAATCAATAATAATGAATTTATTACCTTTGCATGAATAAATATGCATTGCCCAATTTAGCGTTGATTGAATCTGTGTCTGCATCTCATATGGTATCATTACCCTAATATACACACACACACACACACAAACTTCAAGGATGCGATGGGAAACATGCACATAAATTATTGAAAACCAACCCATGCTGCTATTGCTAGCTACATAAGAACTTCGGATTCAGCGTATCCACAGCCACGTGAAATTTCCATATATCACTCTGTTTATTCTATTAATGCAACAAAGGTTTATGTTATGTACAACAAACCCCATGAAGTAAAACTTCAGTATGTTAAGAAAAGAAAATACAGGAACAGGGATGGTTGGTTTTAGAGACTAAAAAACCAGTATCAGATTAAAATGAATTCATTTTACTTGGTGCTTGTTAAAAGGAAGAATGGTATATAAAATGAATGGATGGACAATTTTCCTTTTCTTTTTTCTTTTTTGTTCTGTAAATGAGTGCTGTAGACAGCTCCACATTCGTATTATGACTCGTATACTCTCACATGTCCCTGCCACTCATTATTATGAATAATGTTTGCTCAATAAAATTGACAAAAATGTCTTCTTCCGAATCTCATCATGCCTTGTATCCATCTTCACAATTCGTATCACCATTCATACAATATATCAATGATCATATTATAATGTATTCCTTTTCCCTCTCTCACTATGATCAATCTTATTTACCTGTTGCCATGTATATTAACTTTTTTTCCATTTTCCACCTATGATTTTATCTACTAAATTTTATACTTCGACCAACAACATAGTGGAAGGAAATAAAACACATGTACACATTGCATAGCTTCAAGTAAATCAAGGCCAAATCATTAAATATTTTAAGTACTATAATGTTTGAATTTTCAATTTTTTTTAATCTATGCACCAAGTCATTTTCACAACTAGTCTACAAACCTCACTGTTGGACAAACATGATGCAAATACCGTCCTCTCTGTCTTCCCTTCTTTAAATTGGAATTATTGTCGATGAAACAACGTAAGTGGATTTCGTAAAACTCACCTTTTTGCTCTTTCCCGCAAAATTCCATAATTTCAACAGTAGTGTTTTTTTATTTATATTTTTTTTATCAAATGGAGTAAGTTTTCCCTTTTTCTTATTGCCACATTTTTTTTTTTGCGTTCACTTTTAAATTCAATTCTTATGATAATGATTGCTATGACATACGACATTTATCATAATTATGTGATCCATGTATAAAATAATTTTATGGGTTGAATTTCTACTTGATTGTCTATTGTCAGTTCAGCCACTCCCACATCATTTCCAACAATGTAGTGCAAGGAATTTGAAGGTCTATATGGAAATGTAGAATGTTGGATTGCCAACAATTATTGCAGTTTAAGGGTTATTATTAGCTTCAAACACAGGAAATTGGATTACCTACAGTTCTTGCATTTTCATAGTGGGAAAGACTAGAAAACTTTCTTAAGTAGGGGCTTACGGTATTCTGTTCCGAATCCTGAGAAATTAGATAATTGAATGTGCTTATTCTGGTCTAAATTTTATCTAATTAGATAAATAAGTCACCAAAAGAAGGTATGTTTGGAACATTAAAAGATGTGGAATAAATAGAAATGCAAACAAGTTATATTATATTCAATTAGATTAATTATTTTTTAAATTAGACAACTAACTGAGATATTGGTTAAGAAATCAATGGATTAATTATTGACAAGTAGAATTAAATTTTATAAATTCCCAACATACTTTTATTAAAAGTACTTGGAAGTTGGAAAAACAATTCAATGACAAATTGAATGTTATCCCACGAGATTAGGATCAAAGTGCGCATACGGCTCACACCTACACAAATGAATACATAACACACTTCCACAAATTAGAATCCACAGTAAAGACAGCTTCAACACCAGTAACAATAAAATTTCAAGGATACGATGGTCGCTTTTTAATTGTTCCAGGGTTCATAAGCAAGTGGTCCATAATTACATTTATAAATGTGTTAACCCACAAAAGGGATTATCGATCGAATATAATTATATACATTATTATTCTTTGATTCTCACCTGAATTACATGATACAACATCTCAGCACCAGCCCCTTTTGGTCAATCCTGCCATCTTCATTGCCTGAAAATCATACACATGATTCAGCTTCCACAAACAATTCTTAAGATTCACAAGACAAATGCAAACCTTCTAACAACCGAGTACAAGTTGCAACAATCATATCTCGGCTCAGAAAGTCACATCTTCATGTTTTCAATGACCTCATTTCCAAAGCAATACAAGCAACAGGATAAACACTCTCAATAATCTATGACAATCAACATTCAATCACTAAAATTTCATATCCAATTACTTATTGATATGAAACTATGAAAATCCAACTAACTTTGTAAGAGATCTCTCCATACTACAGAAAAAACTAAATTTAATGAAAAAACACAGCAGTGATTAAAACAAAGATAAAATTATAAAAAGGGTAATTAGTAACAACAATCAAAAATAAGATTGACACACCTTCAGGTGGCTGAGCTAGCTTCCGATTTTGTGGAGACGTCATTTCTTTCTTCAACTGCATCAAAATGTCTTCCATTGTAGACTCTCTTTGCCAATTAGCAAGCATAGGAAACAGATGTGGCTCAACCTGAAAATTCAGATATAAGACCGAATTCAATCACACAACAAAAAGGGAGCTTTAATGAAAATGATACCTACCACTCCAGTTTCGTGGTTGACACAAGTCATGTTAATCCTAGTCTGAAATCTAACAGATGGTGGATTTTCAGGATAATCCTTCCCACAAAATAATTTCAGCTGGTAGATACGCCCTTCATGAACAGTCTGGTAAAAGAACAAGATGGCCAATTCATCAAAAATAATATTTTGTTTTGGCAGATAAACGTTCTACATAGCAACAAGAAGGCAGTACGCATAACCTCTGTATGGAATTAATTAATAGTTAATTCAACAATGTTAGTAGTTACAAATACAATTTAAACAGTGGCTAAGAGAAAAGCATCTTGGAAATAGAAAACGGATTTAATTACTTCGATATATTAACCTATATATTTTAAACCATATTAGCTCTGAATTACATGGTGTACTATAAAAAAGGGCAGTCCAAAGGAATTATTGCTCATAAGGCCATAACCATTTAGTTACCAAAGCAATGTTCTAAGAAACCAAATCCCTGATACCAATACACCCTCCATTCTGATTGAAAAATAACCACTTCCAAAATGAGACACAGACACCAAACTTAGCTAACACAACAATGATGAAATGTATTTTCACAAAAATTAGAAAAGCATAAATAGAGAGCCGTACTGCCTTAGGTTAATAAATTTCTAGAAAAATAATAAGTTCAGCAATTTTGCCAAGAGGTTTTCATTGCATCAAGTGTACCAGAGTTGATCCAAAGAACAGAACAGCTTACACCAGGGGGGCCAATAATAGTCCCGGTCCATGACTGCATGTATATATCATCAGCATCATCCATTCCATAGCTAACGGTTCCATCTCCAATTCCCTTTTCACCTCTCTCAAGTTCTTCCAATAATCTGAAATTCCTAGGAACTGCATACACAGTCCAGAAATTTTAACACAGGAGTAAAACTATAAATCTACATTCTAAGAAAAAAAACAGTTGTAATAAAAAATGAGCACAATTCAATGATTGGTGATAAATTATATTTACAAGTTCGTAAAAAAGAGATAGCGTGCAAATCAATTCACTAACATTAAGTTGCCTGGAGTATATGTTTGTCACTTCTGAACATCTCAGTTCACACATCCACTATAATTGATAAAAGGAGAACGAGTGGGTCCAAATACTGTCAAGTTTAGTAGCAAAGTTTAGCCCGAGAAATCAAGCTGGCATTGTAGTAGACCGCAAGTAAACAAGCTTGCCTGGTTTAAGTTCAAAAACAAGTGCCCCAATTTTAAATTATTAGTAACATGTCCCTATTGTCGTGTGACCCATTCTGACAAAGTTCATAATCTTACTCCTCATCAATTATAAGGATCCAAACAGAAACACTTCAACCAATTAACCACTAAGGAAATATTTTTAGACACTAGATTCCCATGAAATTTCCTAGAAGACAACAAGATCCCTCCTATAATTTCCTGTTCCAGACCGTTTTTCATAATCTCCATTTTGGCACCACGTCCCCAGAATAAGTGTATTTGCAAGTTTGCAATCATAATAATAGTTTACGTGTAGAGAGGATTTTAATTAGAGAAATTAATAGGGAATTACATCACCACTCTTACCCTCCACAAGTTTTCCTAATTTTACTTCCATTCTTTCAATATTTGTATTTAAGTTATTCCGAAACCTTATAACGTCAAGGAATGATGACAAAAAGTGAGTGGCACAGTAGAAGACACGAGAACAATGCAGCACAATACAATTAAATATTCGGAGAATATGCTAGAGCATGGTACCTAAGTTTCCAAGCTAAGTTAACCGAGCAGCAAAGAACTTTATGTACAATCTCAGCAAGCAACAACACTAAAAAGGGAGGTATTATGTAATAAATAGAAACAGAGAAAACTCAACCCTTAAAAAAAATAAAGGTTTTTTTATTTCTAATTCTTAGGTTTTCCTGTTTGTTTATGTTAATGATATAGCACATACATATTCAACACGATCACAACTCAAAACACAGTATTTGTATCATCATTGGGCACACACAGCAGCTGAACTCCTAGACCAACGAACCCCGTTTGGAAGTATATAAAAGAAATAGAGTGCAAACAGAAGGTGTAGATTATATTCAGAAAAGCAGAAAGTCGTTCATAATTAGCGTGAAGAGAGAAACAACCTCCAAAAAAATGGGGAAAAAGAAAGGAAAGAGGAAGAAAAAGAAATAACAGGAAATGAAGATGGATGGTAAGAGATTGAGTACTGACCGACGACAGTGGATGGTTCGGAACCCATTGTTGAAGATGAATTGGAATTTGGAAGAGAAGAGGGTAGGGTTTTAGAATTGTGGGGATAGAGAAGAAAGTTACAAAGTTAGAGAGAGAGAGAGAGAGAGAGAGAGAGAGAGAGAGAAAGAAAAAGGGCGTGAATGTGATCCTGATTGAAGATGACTGAGACTCAAGTATAACAGCTGTAAGCAAAAGTAGAAGTCCGTTACACCAACACACGAGCCTGTACTACTGTATCTATAATTAATTAACTAATGCTAACAATTAATATATTAATATAGTAATACTTAGTGCACCAAGCCTAACCTACACTTAGGTTAATTGCCACTTCAAACTCCTTAAACTAATTTGGCAGATGCTACTTTATTTATTATGTTCCAACTTTTTGTTAACCAATACAATATTTATCGCATTAGAAATGTATAATTTTTGCGTAGTTGTTTTTAAATAATTAGAATTATTTGACTCTACAATTTTTATCTCTTCTTATCCTTTTAAACACACAAAAAAGGATAAATCCTTTTAAACTTGAATCGAAAACACACAAAAAAAAATCATTAAATAACTATACTTTGCTTCAATCTTCAATAGTAAACTACAAAATTAAATCAATAGTTAAACTGTACCACATTGGATAAATTTTTAGAATATCATTAGCATTGTTGAAAATGGCCAACGTGAATTGCTTTAGGAGAACTTTAATCCAGATATGTATGTAGAGAAAGTGAATAAGAAAAGAAAAAAAAAGGCCACGTAGGTTTAGAAAGAAACGTAAAAATCAAGCCCGATAGAAAAAGAAGGTACCATCAATTAATTTTAAGTTTGAATTGAACACTTGGCAACTTAATATATATCTTTTCTATAAAAAAAATGTCATTTCCTGAATTAACATATCCTTAAATGAACATGAAATAAAATGTCGTCAAAACTTGCACTCCCTCAGTATTGATGATAAAATGAAATCTGAACTACAAAGTTAAGCCTTAAGGGTATAAGCGTTTACGAAGTTCCTCCACAAATCCAGTTCTAGGAGTCTTAATATCAATATTGGCCTCCAGATCTTTCAATTGCACCACGCCTTCTTCTTTTACTTCCTGCTCATAAACAAGTACCATCCAAGGGATCCTTGATTCTTTTGCATATTCAAAATGCTTCGTTCTTCTTTTATGGACCAAGAATTCTGCTTTCACCCCGGCATCCCACAGTTCTCCGGCTAGCTCTGCTGCAAGTGTTAAATCATTCCCCAATACGCTCACTAGAACTTCTGTCTTCGTTGGCCGAGCCAACTAACACAAACCACACCAAATATTTAATTGTTTAAACATAAGCATCTAAACAAGTTACTCATCACTTATCAAACATTTTTTATCACCTGATTCTGATCCTTTTGTTGTTGCTCCATTATGGCAAACACTCTCTCAATTCCCAGACTCACACCAACTGCCGGAACTGTTTTTGAACCAAACATCCCTATAAGGTTATCGTATCGCCCACCAGCAGCAATTGAACCAACCTGCTTAAAACCACATTTCCATTACCGAATAGAAGTTTAAAATCCCAACAAAACAATGTGAATGGAACACAGGCACAGAGTAATTGCATAAATATGACAACCATAGAACTATAGAGGTAATTTCTCATCCTAACAAATCAAAAAGCCACATGCAGTCTGATATAACTTGGATTAACTTGAGGATCAAAATTAACATATTTCATATAAATCAACTCTTTCAAATTTAAACGCCATTTCATATTATGCAAGCTTTTTCTTTTGTTTAACATAGGAAAAAAAAATGTTTCATCCTGTGTTTCAATTGAGCATTCAAAATAATATGCTGTGCCCTTTAAAGGATCACAAAGACAAGAAAGAAGAAACATTTTAGAATGGAAAGAAGATAAAATGACATAAAAAATACCTGAGTGCCTCCTTTAAAAACAGCTTCAAATATAACTCCAGTATAATAATCCAGACCTCTGGCAAGACTCAAGTCAAAAACCACCTTATCAATCCGTTTTGATTTTTCCAGAGCTATAAATAAAATTTCCAGTTCCTTCAATGCTTCAGAAGCTCCTTCGTGTTTTGAGAAATCACTACCCTCTTGTATAAATTTAGATAATAATGCTAAAGGAGATCCTTTTTCCTTAACAAAAGTTTCAATCCTGTCAGCTGTCTCAGCAGTTAATCCCTTTTCTTCCACCTGTAGCATCACAGTAAGAAAACACATTAACATAATAACATAACCATGACGTTAAATTACAAAATCAACTTCCGGATACCAACAGTTAATATGGAATACTGTAAACTTTAACCTGCATTATACCTAAAAGTACGACAAATCTCAATGACCTAAGCCAGTGAATGGATGATACCTGTATACTTCTATAGATATATAAATCAAGAAACAAAATTTCTTTTTGGTTTTATGGGAAACTGCAAATTACAAACACAAACAACATATTTTTTTTTAAATAAGTATTAAATACACAACTTACTTTCATCGAACAAAAATTAAAAAAGTAGGTTTTAAGGGGAGCTTATTGCAGCTTATGCAAAAAAATAATCAGTTTCCTGATCAAAATTACCTTTATTTTCTACTTATTTACCATTTCAGGTGTTTCATTCCTCAGCTTCCTCATTAAATAATTTTCACATTCTAATTTATTTAAATCATGTTTGCTAACAGTGAGATCATTATTTTTATAAAATTAATTATTTTATAAACTCAAAATATATTAATTACTTTTAATATATACTTATATTACTGAATTATATTAGCATAAAATATTTATTATCTTACAAAATGTTATAAAAATAATATAGAAGTTTTTATATATTTATTTTCTATAATTAATGTTTAAATTCATTTAATTATTATTATAATATGTTAGTAAATCAACAGAAAAATTACTTTTCATGAATTAAAATATTTATTGCCGTTTTTAATATATATATATATATATATATATATATATATATATATATATATATATTTATATATTTTTTTTATAATTTAAATAAAAATTGTGCTAATTATATTAATTTTACATAACTTCTTTATTTTTATCAATATATTATTCCACTACGTGATGCAATTGATTTTAAAATAATTAAAAAAAAAACAACTTTCTGTTCAAAATGAGCTTAACCTAAAAGAAATGAACATTACCAAAAAACTTGTACTTTATTTTCAAAGCTCTTATTTTAAAGGAATAACCTATATGGTAACAAATGCAGAAATTAATATTAGCAGTTCTGAAGATAAATGCTCAATATAATAACTCAGTAACTTTCTGAACTCCAACCTTCTCAAATTCAATACATCAGATCTTGCTATCAGTAACTTCCAAATAGGAAATGAATGAATGTGGAAAATAAACATTTTTCAAACAATCCAGACAGCTCAGGGACGTAGAAACCACAACAGAAAAAGACAATGACAGTTTGTTTGCCTCCTCACTAAATCATACGAGATTTACCCAAATCAAAATCTGAAGGTACCAAGAATCCCTAAACAAAAACTGCTACTACCCATAAATAAAGCAGTAATATGAAGTATTTTAAAAAGTAATATCGAATAAACAAAGCCTATATCATTCAAAATGTGCAATAGAAGATATAAGACAAAAACTTTAACTAATCATCCTATAAATAAAATTATAAAGGAAATAGACACAAACAGCATTTGTGCTTACCATTTCTTTTTTTATCTGTTGAAAAGACTGCTTGTCCAACTTGTCAATGCTTGAACATATTGTCCTAAACTTTTCAGGAGGAACACCACATATTTGCATCATGCCATCCAGTAACTTTCTATGATTCAACTTTATCTGAGAAAAAGAGTCAAGAAAAAGGTCAAACATAAACACTCATTCCGAGCACGGTATTAAATATATTTTTAACCAATAAGTAGGAAAATCACAATGGCATAACTATGGATAATGTGATGGAACATGAAATAATAAATGATGATTGATGCCAACTTAAATTTATGAACTCAATAGTCGGTACTAAGATTTCACAGAAACAATAGTTTTAAAGAATGAATATTATAAAAATCTACCTCATATTCCCCAATGTTCAGCTCATCAAGTAGTTCAGTCAAAATCCTAACGACCTCAAAGTCTGGGCCCATTTTCTCAGGTGGAGTACCAGCAATATCAAAGTCGCATTGATAAAATTCACGGTATCTTCCCTTGGATGGGTTATCCCTTCTGTAAACCTTAGCTATTTGGTACCTTTTGAAAGATGTCAGACCATTCATAGCCACAAACCTAGCAAATGGAACTGTCAAGTCGTACCTCAAAGAAAGAAGTTCCCCACCCTGTCAAATAAGTTGATTATAAATTAGGAAGAAGTTGAAATAAAACTCTTATGAATTTAGGCAGAAAGGGGCTACCGCTCTGGCTTAGGATCCTAACAGTGGTAGCTAAAAACAAGTCTGTATTCAGCACTGGAAATTGAACGAAGAAAAACTCTATATGGAAACATATTCACTGCTCTCAGAATTTTGAACTCTGTAAGCTTATCCTCATAGTACCATTGCCCAGAGATAAGAGAAGGCTTTGTCATAACAAGCAATAAGCATATTTACCTGGTCAGCAAGATCATAAATCAACTTTGAGTCTTCTCCGTATTTTCCCATGAGAGTTTCTCGCAATTCAAAAACAGGAGTATCTAAGGCAGTGGCGCCATGCCTCTCAAAAACTTCCTCTATTATTGAAAAAGCTTTCTTTCTAATTGTCATTTGTTCTTTAGCAAAATCACGAGTCCCCTGATAAATTATATTGTGAAAATAAAGGTAAGATTACCAATAAACATATCCCACTCAGAAACATACAACCGTTAAACAATTCCATTATCTATAGACAGCATGCACAAACTACAGCCAAAAGAAGGAATATTAGTTCAGCAGTACAAGTTGTAAAAATACGATTATGTATGATTCAAAGGAAGGTCTTGATCAAAATGACATAAAGTATGAGCTCGACAATGAAGACTATCATTCTAATGTCTGTATCAGAGTGAATTATGGCTAACGAAAATCACTATCAAATTACAGCTGCATTATTACCTAGATATTTCCACTTCTTCTCACAAGCATACACATCCCATACCTGTCCCCACCTGGTCAACCCAGAGCATATACTGCTATTTAAAAATTCTAATTGACTATTCTATTGTTAAAATGTCACTAGCAATAAAAGAACATCATGCACATGTATGTCATTGTTCTCTGTCCATCAGATACAATTAAGCTATTTCCTTGAAAATTGTCAATGAGTACACAATTTCAAATACATTTCAATACCAAAATTTCAGCAAGTCGGTTACTAGATTACTTGGCTTATATTCAATTAAATTTAACCAATAAAGTGCTCAGAGATATATTTTTTCCCGGGCCACAACACAACGGAGTGGAAAACCTAAGCAGACTATAACACACCCAATAAACACAAAGTTAATATAATCAAACAGGCAGCTAAACATAAGAGATATTACCTTGGGAATCTTCGGCAATCTTCTGCTTTCATTGCTCTCCACAACATCCTTAACTTTCAATAAAAATTCGTTAAACTCGGGTTTGGCCAAATCCAAAAATGATAGAAAATCTGCCACCCAAGTCCCCAAAGCTAACTTTCCACGACTCTGTAACCTCTCCTTGAACAATGCCAAAATCGAGCTAGTCCCTTTCCCCAAAACAACTTTCTTCTTCTTCTTCTCTGCTTTCGAGTTCTCCTCTACTTTCAGATTCTCACCATTTTCCTTAGCACCTTTTATCACCTCATTCAATTCAGCAGCCTCTAGCACCGCAACCGCCGCCACAACTTCCCATGCCACAACTTTCCACACCAAGCCCGACAGCACAAAGACCTCGTGTGCAAACTTACCATACTCCTTTCCCAAAAACAAGTTAACAGCCTTGTTAAAACCACTGCTTAAACCATCCCCAACGGGGCATTCTTTCCCAAAAATTTCCCCAACACCCAATTTCAAATCATCACCACCAATACCCTCCAAATTACTCTTTACCCGTGCCAAACTACACTCGCCAAGTTCACGCAATGCTGCCGCCAACGGCAGCAGAACGGTGCACACAGCTTCCTCACTCCCAATCGCGCTCTTAACCCCCGAATTCAACTCAACACGCATCCTCGAGTGCACGGCCTTAGCATGCTCCCTCACACTCCCGTGAACCTTGGGAACCCTCGCGACGGATCGAACCTTCTCCTTACCAACCGACTTGGATCCATTGAGCAGAACCCTCACGTCCGCGGCAACGCCAACCTCCTCCTTGGAATTATGCCCATCGCCAGAATCCATCAAATTGAAGGCTGCCACGTCAGCCTTCAAGGCCTCGCAGGAGAACGCGGCTGCCACATCAGCGAACGCGGACAGCGCGGCGGAATGGTGGTCGAGAATGGCGGAAATCCCGAGCAGCGTGGAGCATGTGAGTTCATCTTCCGTGACGAGGTCAGCGTCATCGAATCGGAAAGTACTAGGGTTGGAATTGAGGGTTTCGGCGAGGACGAGGGGAATCCGAGAGGAAGCGTTGGAAATGATGAGGCTGTTGAGGAGGACGAGAAGAAAGGCTCGGGATTCCTCTAGGGTTAGGAAATCGGGGACAGTGATGCTGCAATTAGACGAAGACGACGTCGTTGTGGCGGTGGTGGCCTTCTTGGAGGAGTTGGAGGAGGAGAGTCTATCGAGTGCAGTTGAGTCGATCCGCACTTGAGAGAGAGCTGTGGCGACGGCGCAGACGGCGGAGGAGGAGAGAGAAGAAGCCTTGCCGCCTAGCGTGACAGAAGCTTCAGCCATGGCTTTGTGAGTGTTTGAGGAGTGAGAAATGAGTGACGCGAGGGTTTAAGTTGGGTTAAGTTCAGGGTGCAGGGTTTTCTCCCCAACCGTTAAAACAAGAAAAAAAAAACGTTATAACTCTGCGTAAGAAATAATCAATTTAGTTAGTTGAATTTTTAAAACAATATTACCAATACAAATAACAAAGAGCACTAGTAAGTAAGTTTCGTAGTAGTCTATGATGCATCTTATCCAACATGTTTCAATATAAGTGGATCTAATCTTACTTGTAAAAAGGTAGTGTGTCTAAATCAATTTTCCATTGCAATTCAACACGTGGCATTCAACAAATCAAGATGAACGGATTGGATTTTTTTTCCAACTCCTAAATTCTTTTTCAAGTCGTGAAATTGTTAAAAACAAGATATAGAAATGGTATCCAAAAAATGTTGCACAGGTAACTAGTATGGTTTGAATCGAAACTGTTTGTGTTAAAGAATTAATGATGTGATTAATATCTTTGAATTTTAAAATATCGTACTAATAACTGAGTTATAGATAATTATCCAATTTTGTTTTCTTTTTCTAACATCGTATTCAATGTAGTTATTTCCTTTTTCCTACCTAGAGGCTATATCTAATCAAATTGTACCTATTATATTAAGTTTAAGAATGAGTCAAATTAATCTTATATATGTTTGGAAACTTATTTCCATAACTAATTTGTCGAACTTGATACATAAACACAATATTATGACTAAGCTCACCAAAGAAACAAGGTTGATCTTTAGGTATGAATAACTCAACCTGATCGTATGAACGTATCAAAACAAAACAAAAAATATAAAAGCGCTGCCCTTATAAAAATAATTTCTCCTCTAGCTACTGCGTTGAAAATAAGAAGCATGTCAAGCATAAAATCATTAAAATGTTATTAGTAAAGTTATTTTCAAATTTCATATTAGATAAAAATAATAAGGTGCTTATATCGAAAATTTCATATAAATAGAAGTTCATAGTTTTGAATCGAAAATTGTATCTTGATTTATTATATAAACATGTTCATGATTCATTGGTATCTTGATTTTTATAAAAATCTCAATGATATTATAATTGATGGCTAATCCTAGTGACGCCTCAAACAAATCCTAGTTACGCGTCAATGATATTTGTATTTGTATTTGTATAGTTTAAGAAAGTGTATGGACAGTCGTAAAACAGCAATAAGAAAAAATTGTCACCACTAAAAGCTGAAGGAGCAACAACTATTATGCTTAAGTTTATTTTAAGAACCATCGTTTAGAAAGTGTAATGTGTTTTTTCCCATCCAGAACGAAAGCACCAAAAATTTGCGTATCGCAGTTCGATTTAACTAGTTAAAAAAAGCAACGATAAATTGGTGTTTGTTTTTCTATAAAGACCCAATTACTTATGAACATAACATAATTTCACACAAGGACATTAAAATCTTGAATCTATGGAATTAAATCATGAGAACCGTAAGTCAAAACATAGATAGATAACTGAAATCAAAAAGGTCAAACAAACAAAATCTCTGATAAGAGTTGGTTTTCTTCAGACCACTACAAACTAAACTGAAGTTTCTTTCCCACAAAAAGTTCTCACTTGAGAGGAATAAACCTGGATGAGTGAGTAGCACCAATACCAGGTCTCCCGTGCTTAACGGGCTTGTATGAGATAGAAAACTCGGCTAAATAATGCCCAATCATCTCAGGTTTGATTTCAACCTGGTTAAAGGTCTTGCCATTGTAAACTCCAATGATGCTACCAATCATCTCAGGCACAATGATCATGTTCCGGAGGTGGGTGCGCACTGGTTCTGGCTTCTCACCTGCTGGAGCTTCCCTTTTCTGTGACCAAAAACAAGTTTAAATATCAGTACATCAATTCCAATACCTACAATTAAACCTTAAAATCAAGCAAAAGCAAAATCGATAATCATTCTAACAAATCACAATTAAGTTAAATATCGATTGTACACAGTTAAATATTAATTTAAATATTAAGTTTTAATTAATAATACGTATGAAATCCCTACAACAAGCAAAATGCACTCCTCTAGCCTTGGTCATATGAAAAATTTGTCTGACAGTTTCTTTAACTGTATTCAATTATACGGTGGGAATACAACAATGATTTTAAATGCAGTGAAGAAAATTTCATAAACACAAAAAATGTTTGGATATTGCTAAATAAAACTATTTCATTATACTGAACAACAACAGCAAGAGTTTACTCAAGAACAATTGTTAATGTTAACCACGAAAGAAAGTTTGTTCGAATCCTATATCAAATAACCTAGTTTGCACATTTAAATGGGAATAAATAAAATTATTTCACTGTACATCATGTATGCTTCGACTAAAAATGATAAATAAATACATTTCGAGTTGGATGAAACCATAAAACAATTTCACGGCATACCAACTATTGAAAACAATTCAAAAGCAAAAGAATAAAAACACAATAGAGTAAAGATTTATCAGCTAAAATTTCATACAATGCATAAATAATAAAGTAAAGATTTAGCAACGAGAAAATTTCATACAATGCATAAATAATAAAGTAAAGATTTAGCAACGAGATCGTTCGTGCAATGCATGAATGGATTCATTAGGATTACAGCTGATAGTGCGACCTCAAAATTACTAGGTGTAAATACAATTAAAACATATTCAACATATACACAAATTGATGAAGAGAAAATTAAAATTGGAATCATAAAAAACCAAACCAGAAATGAAGAGAGAAATAATAGAGCATTGTACCGCTTTGCGAAGCTTCTTGATTAAGGCCATGGGCTTTCTGGTTAGACCTCTCTGGAACCTTCTGCGAGCACGAGCACTGAAAAGCTTCACAAGTTCATCTGTGGACATATCAAGAAGCGCATCGAGATCCACACCTCTGAAACTGAACTTCTTGAATGTTCTCTTCTTGGGCTGCCCCGCTGCCGCGACATCGACCTCAACGTCTGCCTGAAAATTCAATCAGAACAATTAAAACACAAATCACCAGAGACATCATCAATGTCGTTGGAGGGTTGCTCACCATTCTTGCCGCTTCTAGGTTTTCAACAACAAGACCCACTTTGTGTCTTGGATTGGCTTAAATATGAGGGTTTTATGGCTGAACCCTAAACCATATAGAGTCACGTTAGTCCCTCTGGACTGGGCTTCAATGTTAGTTTGTTCTCTCAGAAAGCCCAATAAATTTCACTTCTTACTACACGTCATGTCATATCTATTTTTGAAAAATAAAATATATTTATTATATAAATTTTAATTTATTAAATATAATTAAAAATTAATATTAGTATTATATAATTGTTTTAGCATGAGAATGTATTTAAATTTTTTAATTATTTGTATTCTTTTTAATTAAATATACATTTTTTCACATAATGATAAAATTAATTCAAAAAAAAAACTAAATGTAAGATACCTTTATTAATAATAATATATATATATATATATATATATATAATTTTATTGTATGTATTTTTTGAATGTTTTTTTATTATAAAAAAAATAGATTAAGAAAATGATTAAATTTAACAAAATTGTAAAATCAGAAAAAATAGTTACACTTTAAAAAAATTACTTAAAAAGATACTTATGAATAAATTTAAAAAAGAATGTAAACACCAGAGAATATCTTCATATATTAATATTAATATAGGTACTACAGTACAACATCTTTTCATCATGTCTGTCTATATATATATATTATTTATCCATGTACTTAATTTTACAAAAAATTAAAAACTTTATAAAATAAAGTTTAACAAAAGAATTATCACAATTAAATGTATGTATTTCTTTTATTATAATTATTTACTAATTTTAATTTTAAAAATTCATATTTTATATACTAGAATGTTAGCTAAAAATATTCGAATAGTTTGATTTATTTGTGTTGTCAAGTTATTTAAATATAGTCTATATAATAATATTTTAAGTATTAAGTGAACGGTTTGATTATTCAATTTTAAAAAATAAACTTAGTCAATTCACATCATTCTATTGTAATAAATATATAAGAAATAATTGTAAAAAATTAAATAATGGTAAGTGAATCAATTTATCAATTCATGTATCGACCAAATTACAAGATTTCTGATTCACAGTTTGAACTAATATTTGTTTAACTTAACTTAATCCTTGAAGAGTCATTCACGTGGAAGTTGAATTTGACATCCTTCAAATAATCACGTAGTTTTTTTATTTTAAAATAAAATTAAGAGGAAAATATAAATATTAAAAATGTATATTTTATATTAGTATACATTAAAAAATTCCCATAATTATAAATAAATATAAAATATAAAATATGTTAATCAAAATTGAAAGTTTTCTTTGTATAAATGTATATAAAGTAGGTTTAGTTAGTAATTTGATTATTGTATTTATGATAGTGATTTGTCTTATTTTTTATATTTATGTTTTGCTCAATGGTTGTTTTAAGATTTATTTTAGCATATTCTAATAAATTTACATTAACATCCTTTAGAGGGTGATTTTAATTTAGAATAAAATTAAGGTCTAAGCATGTAAAGTGTGTATTTTAAGTATTTAAGAAAAAAAAATGACTTACAAAAAATAAATTTTTTAACACTAAATATCTCTGTTAGATAAACTGTAAAACTGTATTACTTTTTAATAATATTAAAAATGATATTTAAGGAGTTAATAATTTTTATTAACTAAAAAATTAATTAGAGAATGATTAATTAATAAGTATGAAGTATGCGTAGACAAAGATTAAATGAATGAGACTAAAAAAATATTATAAATCGAATTAATTACGACAAAAATATTAAATAGTATTATAATAACTAAAAAAATATTAAATAATATTATAACATTTAAATGCAAATTATTTTATTAGTAAATAAAAACATTGTATTGTTTTTTGTTCTCTTTTTTTTATCTATATCATTACCATTTGATACTGTATTCAACATTTCAATATCTTATTTAATATGGCAAAAACAAGGCAAAATCACTCAAATAAATAAACAGAATTATTTGATACAAGCCATTTTCTAAGCAACGTATATGCTATGGTTAGGCTTTGTCACTGTCCTAAAATATGAAAATTGAAAATGGGAATGTCAATTCCGATCTAATATACCAATTTATTTTAATATATTAATATCTCACAAATCAAATCATATTCATACCTTTTTTTAAAAAAAAATCATATTTAAAATTTTAGCTTTCAAACATTTTGGGTAACGAGATAATAATATCAATAAAATTCAAACATATTTAAAATTCATATCAATAAAATTTTTACCATTTATTGTTTTTAGATAACGAGATAATCAACGCAGTTAATAGATTTTTACATGCGCTGTTTTACACCACATAATTGTATATACATGAGAAAAAGCTTGTTAAAATGTTTTTGCGTTAGAATTGGACTTTTGGGCCTATTGTACGACTGAAGCCCAGACCAATTGTGAGGGAACTATATAATTGCTCACGGCTCCCAAATTTGTTGTCTTGGTCTTTGAATTTGTGTTTGAGTTGAGGAGCCAAGAAGAGGATGTCGGGTATGGGTGACGGGTACGTGGGCACCGCCCAAGACGCGGTGAGGATTCGGCGGTTGGAGAAGCAGAGAGAAGCGGAGCGTCGGAAAATCCAAGAACTCAAAACCAAGTCTGCCTCCGCCAAGGGCCAACCCGGTCTCCTCCAATTCGGTTCCAGCACTTCCGAGGTACCATGTTCTTCCAATTTCTGTCTTTTATTCGCTTAGGGTTGCGCTTTTCTATTTGTCAATTATCTTAACTTTTCTTGAATTTCAGATTCTAGAGACCGCCTTCAAAAAAGAAACCGTGGGTTTGGTCACCAGAGAGCAGTATGTGGAGAAGGTGTGTGATTGTTTTCTTTACTTTTACATGCCATACTGTGGTGTGAGTGTGACTGATATTATGTTTTTTCTTATTTGTTAATTGTAGAGAGTTAATATTCAGAGCAAAATAGAGGAAGAAGAGAAGGAGAAACTTCAGAAGCAGCAGCAAGAGTTCGTCTTCTTCCCATTTTTTTTTCTTTTTTTTTTTTTTTTTTTTTTCTTCT
>Ga0214542_1000296_pt1 | contig 84410 bp, 40 predicted proteins | sample CNSS1metaG_FD_160096 | JGI IMG/M metagenome (GOLD analysis project Ga0214542, IMG submission 160096) | Root nodule microbial communities from cowpea collected in UCLA plant growth center, Los Angeles, California, USA - CNSS1 | ecosystem: Host-associated > Plants > Roots > Nodule | place: USA...
TTTTTTATTTTTTTTTGCCGATTTTTTTTTTTTTTTTTTGAATTCAAGTTGCGTCGATTCGATTGCGAATGAAGGTGGAGAAGTTTCTGGATTAATAGTTTTCGCTCTGCTTGATCGAGTGTGACATGTGAAACTCTTTCTCTGGAATTTTCTTCGCAGGATCCTGTTAGAAGTGCGATTGTAGATTCCTGCATTCGAGTCATGGATAACGGGAGGGAGAGCGTTAACAGAAAAGTATTGCACTCTTTCGGTTTTTCTAGTGTCTTTGATTATGTGTTGTAACCGATGCTGCTGGTGCATGATGCTCATTCGTTGTGCTGATTGCAGGTGTTTTTCATTTTTACTCTCTATAACACTTCAAATCACAATGATCAGTTAAAGGTGAGGTCGCTGTTATGTTTAGGATGTCGAGTTTTGTATTTGAAGTTATGCCGTTGAATTGCTAAGTGCGAGTGTTGTGCAGTTAGGAGCAAGCCGTCCTGAAGAAGCGGCGAGGTGGATTCAGTCTTTCCATGAAGCATCGTTAAAGGTATGCGATCTGAAATGTTTTAAGCCTGAGGTGGAACTGTTTCAAATGAAGGATTAGGTTATTAATGTGAACTTTATAGGGTGCGCCCGATGGAGGAGATGATGCTGTAGGTTGTTCTAAGAGGAGATGGCAATCCTTTAGGTAGAGTGATCTAATTTTGTATATGTGATCTCTGATTAATTTATACTGCAATAAAAAAGTTCCAAGTTGTTTAAATTCTCAGTTGTTTAAGCTGTTTTGGTGATATAGCTGATGCTTGATCTTTTGATTATTTTTACGGTACCATCCTTTCAGACTCAGTGGGTGTTCCAGTAGAAGTCACCCAAATTCTGTCGACTGGACTCTTTCTTCTGCTGATGTTATTGCCCCTTCACCGTGGACAATCTTTGGCTGCCAAAACGGTAAATGTTTGTTTCTATTTCTGCTGTTTGAGTTGTCATTGTTTTGTAAAAGATGTTTTAAAATTTCACATAAGTACTAGAGCTGGTTAATAGTGGTATGAATGATTTTATGGTTGCATAATGAAGGTTTACGACTATTCAAGGAAGCAAAAGACAGGGATTCTGGTGGGAAGGTTGGCAGAATTTGATCTCAGTAACTATTTTTTATATTTGGAGTAGAAATATGATTTTTTTTTTTTAATATGGTCCTTTCTCCAGAAATGGGATGATCACCCTGCAATAATGGCTGTTGGTGTGGTTGATGGAACTTCAGAAGCCATTTTCCAGACTCTTATGTCTCTTGGCCCTTCAAGATCAGAGTAAGTTCATTAGTTGCATTGTGGTCTTCCAGCAGAGGCATTGTTTTATTAGCAAGACATTCTTATTTTTCCTCATCGACTTTGTTTTTAAATAGATTTAAGTAGCATTTCATCATCACAACATATTGGCATGTTACTTCTATCAAATTTTACTATATCATCATTGTTATTCTTAAGATTCGGTGATTGGATGTAGAAGGAATTATGACGTTACAAGAGAATGAAAAGTGTATAAAAGCCAAGCAAATAAAAACCAGAGCAAAGAAACGATTATAATCCAAATAAAGCTTACTAGTCCCTCTTATGTCCCATCTAGGGTACGCAAGCATTAATTAATCGTCATAACTATATTAAAAGACTACTTTATCCAACACAGGTGAAACAAAAATTCATCAAGCTCATGACACCAGTCATAAATACCAAACAAAATAACAGCACACTTGCATATTGTCAGATTGCCTTCCCCACTTTACTCTCCCCCAAAACTTGTGAATTACGTGAGAAAGGGCTCCAAATTCCATCAACAAGTTTATCTTTACTAAATTCTGTAACAAGATCGTGCAGAATTTTTAACTGGACATTGAGCACAGATCGTACCATTTTATGTCTAATGATCATGGCAATAGGCCTAGGTGAAATAGGGTTCTTCCATTGAAAAGAAAAAATTAAATGAACTGCAAATAGAAAAACGTTTAATTTGTAGTAGTAAGCAATTTGATTATGATACAATTTTATAAACCAACATTGCTTTAGTAATATTTAGTATGGAAGTTGTTACTATTGTCCTTAAAAGACATTAATTGTTGGCATGCAGGTGGGATTTTTGTTTCTACAAGGGGAATGTGGTGGAGCACTTGGATGGTCACACAGACATTATTCACAAACAGCTATTTAGTGATTGGTTGCCTTGGTAAAGACCCAAGCCTTTAGTGCCAATCATTGTACCACTACTCGTCCCAAGGTTCTACCAGTCTATTTAGAATAAAAGTTTCAATTTTTCATACATGTTTTACAGGGGAATGCAACGAAGAGATCTCTTGTTGCGGCGTTATTGGAGGAGGGAAGACGATGGGACATATGGTAGTAGTGAATTATGGAAGAAAATTTTCACACACACACACACACATTCTGAATGGAAGTAACTTCTTTGGTTTTCTTTGTCGCAGTTATTCTTTATCATTCCGTGTTTCATAAGAAGTGCCCTCCCCAGAAAGGCTATGTGCGTGCTTGCCTTAAAAGTAATGTATGCTTAAACTGTAGAAATAGTAAATATTTCTTTTCCATTATTCTATTTGCCTTGTACTTTACCTCAAAATAAATGATACTGTGAAACTTAAAGATGGTAATTTGGAATCATAATGTTCTTTGCTTTTTATCATCTTTATTCTGATCTGAAATTAAAATAGTAGAGCTGTCACTGATTCTAAAATCATTCTCCCTCACTATTGTCATTGTAATATCTAATTCATGTATAGAGGATTTCTGGTATTGTTTATTCGGCATATGAAAATTGCTAGGTAGAAAGTTTTGTAGAAGTGTAGGCTAGAGTAGTTGAAGGGTGATAACTTGTATTCTTTTGTAGGTGGAGGGTATGTTATATCACCAGTGAACAAAGGAAAGCAATCAGTTGTAAAGCATATGCTTGCTATTGATTGGAAATGCTGGAGATCTTATCTTAAATCTTCATCAGCACATTCCATAACCATTCGAATGCTCGGGAGAGTTGCTGGTAGTCTTATTTTGTTCAGAAGTTTTCATTATTGAACTCAATTATTTTCCTGCTGGCCAACATTTATTATACATTGCTAGTTGTTAACATTTTTAATAAGAAGATTTAATATTCTAGTTTGTATTTTATTTACCAGTTTCTTGTATACTTGCAGCATTACGGGAGTTATTTAAAGCTAGACTAGGGAATTGTTCTTCTTCTGATTATTCATCTGGAGAGTTGACGACAAAGAGTGGGCTTCATGGAAAGGAAGGGGGCATCACCAATTCTGATACCGAAATTCAGGCAGATGAGAACAATCGTGATAATTCAGTTGGGGAAGTAGATCAAACGCAATCAGAGCATGCAAGCCTTGTCACTCTAAATGATGCTGATGATGAGTTCTATGATGTTCCAGAGCCATCAGACTATGACGAGTCAGAAAATGGGTGGATGACTGAATGTAGTCACCAAAGGTCTCAGGTAATAACGATAGTTGAAATATTTGTTTTCATTGCACAGAAATTAAGTGAACAATTTGCTGTTTTAAGGTAGTCTTTGTCTTGACGTTTAATATTTAGGGATTTCTCTTAAGACATTTCCTATAATATTTAGTTTTTAACTATCAATCACTGCATGGCTTTTAAATGTCATTTATTGTATCTGTTTTTCATTAGAGGGATAAGTTACTTTTCCCATTAGTTAATAGACACCGATTTAGTTTTGAACATTTTGAAAGACTTAAGTTTATGTAAACAGTCAAGGAGTTATTTGCTCCAGAATCCATAAATCTTAAGACACCCAACTATATGTTTAAGAGTCTTTTATATGGTCTAATGGCTTGAAACTTTTTAGAATAATGTAAATTATTTTGGAATTTCATCTTTTAAATGAATAAAGTAGACATCTGCAACGGACAACATTCTCTAGGGCTATGTTTGGAAACATGGCAATGGCCGAAGCAGAGAGGAATGAAATAACAGTTTAAACAAAGTTTGTTTGGGATTTTTATTAAGAAAAGGAATAGAATGGCAATGGGGCCTCCTATTAGCTCCCATGCCACTTGAAGTCCTGACTTTTCCCTCCTCATGAGGAGGGGGAGGGGGTGATAGAGGGGGGTTGAGGGAGGGAATGTCATGAATTAAATTCCCCTCCTTCATTAAACTTTTTAAGCAATCAAACATCGGAGTGTATTGTTATATTTGATTTCATTTCTAACCTTGCGATGCCATTCCATCCTCTCAAAAACCCTCCTACACGTGCCTTAGCCATCACATTAATGGAATAACCACTATATCAGATGAACTATGTATAATTTGGAAATATTATTGACTTGAAATTACAAGTTTCAACAGTTAACGATAATCTCGAATTCCTGATCCTTTAGATATTGGAGTGGTTTAAAAAGTTATTCACAATAGTAGGCCTTCTAATCAAATGCTTACCTTTTAAGGCTGATCAACTGTGCAATTCGGCCCCTTCCTTTTACTGTATGCTCCTATAATTTTGTGCTTCTGCCTAGATAGTTTACATATAGTTTTATATGTTTTTCATATAGTCTAGCGATTTTCTCTTTTTAGCTTCTTGAAAATTTTCGGATGCTCACTGTAAGCATGTTCATCCATTGCTGGTGACACTCCAACGTCCAAGAGCTTCAATTGAAAGCAAGCTGTATTTAGCTGTATTTAGGCATACTTTAATTTTATACAGTTTTCATATAGCCCTAAAACTTTACATTTTATACTGTCAAGCCCATTGGGTGCTCAGTGCAATCATGTTCATCACTGCCCATGGCATTCCAAGATGGTACATTCAAAGGTGGGGCTGCATCTGGGCATATTTACTTATCAGCATCTTTATGATGCTGGACTACTCATCTCATGTTATTCTTTAATAATTTTGCATTGGAAATTTGGTCAAACTTCATATTTTGCTTGACTTGGGCCTTTCCATGTCCTGCTGTGATGGGAATTTCAGGACCTTCGTCATCAGAAGTTTTCAACTGCTGCTAACTTTGTAAAAAGATTGCATGATCTTGCAGGTATTTTTATCCTCTTTGATTGCAGATTATGATTAGCCATGATTTTTTTTCGTTGATTTACAATGTCTAGAGATTCTGTTGCAGTTCAGAAAAGGGGTTATGTTGATTTACAAGAGATGGTCAGGGAAGACAGTAGTATCACATGCTCATACGGATCCACTCTTCCACAAGATCCTACTTGTACATTACCTTGCAGCTTGACTGAAGCAGATCCTTCTACTTTCCTGATACGTGGAGAAAATTATCTTGATGACCGCCTGAAGGTAGCTACAACTTATTACCATTTTTGTGTGGAGATTGCTCTTGGTAGCTCCCGCTGTGCATGCAATTCTTTCTCCATTTTGTTAAATCAGTGATCTTCTAATTATTGGTCAAACACTAAATTATGTTTTCTCTTTTTATGTTACTTAGTTTCGATGCTTTGAGGAAGATACTAACTGCAGATTAACTACAACATATGCAGTTATCCTTTTTTTTTATTTGGTTTAACCAAGCACATCATCACTAATCTCAAATGTCTGGTAATAATTACTAGATTAAAGCGAAGGGAACCTTGATGCAAATGGTTGCTGCAGATTGGGTGAGATCTGACAAAAGGGAAGATGACCTTGGTGGCCGTCCTGGGAGCATTGTGCAGGTTGGTCATTGCGTATGATTATGTTATCTTGACTTTAATTATATTATTCCTGGCTTCAATTATATTCAACCATCGTGTAGCAACTAATGATTTCTATTATAAAGAAAAGTCCATTTGCTGAAGTTTTGTTAGTTGCAGAAATATGCAACACAAGGAGGGCCCGAGTTCTTTTTCATTGTAAACATTCAGGTGATTGATAGTCTTTTTGTGCTTAGGTGGTGACATAAACTTCAGCACAGCGCTAATTATGTGTTTCTATGAACCAGGTTCCAGGTTCTACTACATATAGCCTAGCACTATACTACATGATGAATACTCCCGTGGAAGATGCTCCTTTGCTAGAGAGTTTTATTAAGGGCGATGATGCCTTCAGAAATTCAAGATTTAAACTTATACCGTACATATCTAAGGTGAGTAAATGTGCGGTAAATTGCAGCCTAATAGCACACTTATATATCGACCCTTTTTCGAAGTTATAGGAATGCATGAGATTGAATCTCATCAAGTGATCCAGTTAATTACATTTTCCTCTACTTTCCTTGTATATGCCTCTTACCAATTCCTTGAACATGTTATGATCCAGTTATTTAGATTTTCTAGTAACATTATTTTTTAGAACATGTTATGTTTCCCCCTGGGTCAGTGATTTACTCGATTGCACATAATCACTGAAGGAACTCTATTCTAAAATTTTCGATCCCCTATAAATATGCGTAGTCCATGTTAAGAAGGCAAAATGTCTATATTTGTCATTTGTGCCTTTGGATTGTAAATTGTAAGTCTTGACATTCCTGTTTCAGGGTTCATGGATAGTAAAGCAGAGTGTGGGCAAGAAGGCGTGCCTAGTTGGGCAAGCATTGGAAATCAATTATTTTCAGGGAAAGAACTATTTGGAGGTAAATATTGCGTTGAAAACAGTAGAATAGCAAGTTGTTAGAAAATTAAGACTATCAAAGTAAATATATTGTGTATGCCTGTTTGAGTTTATGCGTATGCTTTGGTCTGCGGAAAACATATACACACGCAGGAAAATTGATCATCAAAGTTAAGAATTGGGCTTAATAGATATGCATGATGCATAAAAAATTTAACTGCCAATCATCTTTCATGTAATTCTTATCTGGAAATCCTGGCATTGATTCAGCTTGGGGTTGATATTGGATCATCTACGGTTGCAAGAGGTGTTGTGAGTCTTGTTCTTGGGTACCTCAACCATCTGGTAATTGAGATGGCTTTTTTAATACAGGTAAAGTGATGTTGTTAATTTTTATTTCCTTGTAATTAGTTACAATGACCTTGTGGAAGAATCTCCGGTTAAAGCAATTGTTATTTTTTCTTTTGAACGATTTTTCTATTCTTTACGCAAATAATTCATGCTTATCATCTTGTTTAGGGAAACACACGTGAAGAGCTCCCTGAATTTCTTCTTGGAACTTGCCGCCTTAACCATCTCGATGCCACTAAAGCTGTTTGTCTGAAACCGTGATTTTCAATGAAACTTCCTGACAATGACAAGTACGTTGTGGAGGAGAGAATTCCCAGGTTGCAAATGTAGATAATTGAAAGTCCACGTTCTCATCTCCACAAACTCACTTTCAGAAGTAATTTTTGTTCAATCAATTTGAATTCTGCACCACTTTATGGTGCTGTGAACGTTGTTAGGATGGATGATGTGGGGGGTGGGGGGGAATTTGTATAATGAAAGTTGCATTTTATTTTCACTACTCCTGATTTTATATTTTTTTTATTCCTTTGATTTAAATACATCATCCATTCCTTTTGCCTGTGTCCAGTTTTGGTGTGTCGAATTCAGGCAATGAAATATTAGTACTTATTTCCTTGGGAAAATGGCGTGCGTTTTGAGTGAAGAAAAAATCATTTACATTTTTTCTCTCTGTATTTCTTTAAATAACAACGCAATTCAATCGAAAATGGCATTATTTTACACTAAGTTATTATTTCCTTATGAAAGATATGACCTGGAATACTCTGCTTTTCTTTTTTATTCCAATGTTTTCCCAAGTCTCCTGTAGTAATCAAGAAATTTTATTTTTATAAATTTTCTCGCTACCAAGTAATATAAAAACTACAAGAGAGTAGTACAAGGTAAGCGGTCTGATTAAGCTAGAAATGAAAATAAATTAAAAAAATGTATGACAGATCTATAAAAAATGTCTACAACAATAATATAGCTCAATATAAAAATAATATAGTTTTTCGGCCCTGGATTCTAAATAGTGATGATTTGGACCAGACAGAGACTTCGAAGGGAAGAGAACAGATGGACAGTGATGATTTTCAATTGATTAAAATGAAAAGAACAAAATATTTAAACGAGCATAAATAGAGTTTAGTAGCCATAACAATAGTTTTCATTATTTTTAGACTATGAAACTAAATTGGGTGAAGCAACATTTTGTAATTATAAAGCTTTTTGGATGCAGGAGCAGTTGGATTGAAATTGAAAGAGAAAAGAAAGCAGTTGAGATGTCAAATCCCTTCTTATGGAAGGAGAGAAGAGGAAGGTTTTTTATAACAGTTTGTTAGCAGTTGGCCCACTCTTCACTTGACATGATTCCTAACTAACTAACTAACTGAGATTGCAATCAATTTTGTATAGAGGATTTTGCTTGTAAAGGAACAAATCTAAACACAACCACAGATCTCCTTTTGTTTCCCAATTTCCTCTTGTGTTTGTGGCATGCACCCACCTCTTCTCTGTCATTGTCTTCAATTCCAATTCCATTACCCCTTAACCACTTCTTCATCTTCTTCTAAATGCAACCCTTCCATTATTCATTCAAATCATAATTTGTGGGGGTCACTGTATTTAGTATTTAGTATATTTGCATCTCCAACATCTTCTCTATTATTTAAGGTTGTAGTAGTATATTTGCATCTCCACATGTTTTTTGTCATTGCAGATAATGTATGCCATTTAAAAAATACATATATATTATTTACGTATATTATTATGATAAACTGACAAACGTACTTATTTTTAAAACTAAAATAAGTAATACTTATTTTTCTAAAAAGACATATATGATGTAAGATGGAGGGAGTAATTAAATCACATATATTATAATTGTTTGTATTTTCTTTGGATAATATCTATATATATTTTTTTATTTTGATATTTATAATGTCCTTGCCTTTTCTCTATACCAATAAATCGAAATAAAACAAAATAATAATTAATATTATTATCTTAACATCCTATGATGAAAGAACCAATAATTTATTTAAAAATAATAGATTAAAAGAAATGGAAAAAATAAAGACAACTTGCCTCATACCGAATCTCTATGTGAATATACTTAAATTTAAGTAAATTTAAAATTTATAAAAGAAAAAGTTAAAATAAACATAATTCATTTTTTTATGCTTTCAGAAATTTTTTTGAAATAAATAATATTTTAAATATTGAAACGACATTAATAAACTTGTAAAATAAAAATTACATAATTCTTGTCAATGTTTTAGGTATTAAAATATATTTTAAATATTGGAATATTTGTTTTCAAATGTTTATGTTAGTGGAAATGTGCATATAATAAATTTTTCATTTTATAAGTTATGTATGCTACCAAGATTTTCGTGCATTATATGAGATTTTTTAAATTTAATAAGAAAACATACTTAAAATAAATTAAGGAAATAAATAACTAAAATTAATCAAAAAAATTAATGAAAATATGACTTAAATCTATATGTACCATATTTATTTATATCGTATTTCAAGATTTAAATTAAGATGAATAGATTTCAATATTTCAATATTTAGTCCATGTAAAACAGAAAGATATGTTTAATTTGATGTAGTGAATCAAATCAAATTTTAAATTTTAGATACTTTATATAGGAGAAATAACTCAATTTAGGGATTTTTTTTTTTTGTTTTAAATGTTCTCTTTTAAAACTTCAAATTCAGATCTACAGTGTCAAAATATGCGTATGTCTATGGGTAAATACATACATTCATTTCATTATACAAGAGCAACTTCAGTTTATTTTTTTGAAAATAGAAACTTGATTTACTACTATAAAAATTAAACTATAATTTGCAACCTTTCTAATTATGATTATTTTTCACTTGATCACCTTTGTATCAATTTCTTAAATATTACAATCACGTCCTTTGGATCTATTTTCATATCAGAGTGACTAGATTAATTTAAACACAAAATCTGATTAGAAAAAGCTTAGCATACTAGTGTGTCTATGTGAGCTGGATTCTCCACTTGTTTATTTATTTTATACTTTTTCTAATGTTCGTGTTATTAAAAAAATAATAATGATAATAAGAATAATAATTCTTTTTTATGTTTTGATATGCTTTCTAATAATTTTGCTTTGATGTACATTATTAATTAAAGGTAGATCTGAGAAGCATGTTTTTCAATTTTCAGATCTACCCATCTTTCTTTGTCACCCTAGTTGTTCAACGTTTTCTTTCTCTTTATAGTGATTTCTTTTCCTTTAATTAACTTTATTTTATATTTTTTCGGTGCAACAAACAAATTTATGATGTCGCACATATGATACCTCTTCATCAATAAAAATATTTCTTTATTAGTTTTATTGATATGAAGAATTGTATTATACAATTGATCTATTTTAGATAATGTTTTGAAAAAAATTGTATTTGAGGAAATAAACTAAAAACATTGGATATAACCAACTAAATTGTAGTTTATCTGTCTAAAGTTATATCCATTACTCAAAAATTTTCCTTATATTAACTATTTTGGACACTATTCACCAATGTAGATATAAAGTGTTGAAGTTTTATATCAATTTTGAATCGATATAATAAGTTTAGTAATATATAACATTAGTTAGTTTTTAAAACCGATTTTGCACATCTTACATGGACTCAAATATAACATAAAGATTTTTTTTACTGATTAATAATTGATGTATAAAATGTTTCTAATAATAATTTTGTTAATTATTGTGATTCGCATGTGAATAATCATAAAAAAATTGTACAAAACAACCAAATGTGCATTAAAATTGTGAAAAAAAGAAGTTAATGAATGCTCTACTTCTTTTTTTTTTTTTTTTAATTTATATATGATAATAGTTTTTTACTGATTTTTTAAGTTATGGTATATTCAATACAAAATAATATTTTATGTTGTTTTATAACTCAAGTTATTCTAAAATCTAAAATTTGTAATAAAATTAATTTCATTCAAAATATCAATTCAAAACTATAAATCACATTGCAACTGTTAATATTCAAAACAAATTTATAATTTGAGTTATTTAAAAATAAATCTATGTTAATATTCAAAACAAAGTTATAAAATGAGTTACTTAAAAATAAATTTATGTTACACAAGATGATTATTGAGTATAACTATAGAAAAAAGGTATTTTTGGAAGAGGTGAGAACTCATGTTCTATGTCGATATCACATTATAACCATTTATAATATATTTATATTATACTTTTTAAGTTTTTTCAAAATAAGCTTTCCTCTTTTCATGAAATCATATTATATTTACATCTATTCAAAATAAAACTAAAAATAAAAACATAAATATTTCCTTCCTAATAATCATTTGTGATCATCATAATTGAGAAACAACACAGGGGCAAACTATTTTTTAAAAGAGAAAACTTTTTACTCATGTAGGGACAAATTGTTAGAGGGAACAAAGAAAAGGGAAGGAAAGACTCGTGAAGGGAGGAGATACCAATATTTTCTTCTAAAGCATTACATTTTTTTAAGAAGCTAAAGTCCAAAGTTTATATTTAAAAAAAAAAAAACATGCTTCTAAAATAGCCCAAAAATTATATGGGTTCTCACATACATCAATTAAATACTTAAAAATTAGACGATCTACAAAAAATTATACTAAATTCCAACCCATAAATTAACATCTATCATAACTATTTGACTTACTTAATAATTATATTCTTTTAGTACAAATGTTAGCGATTTATTAAATATGAGGATATAAAATTGAATTTTCAAATATTTGATATATAAAATTTCGATAATGAAGATAATATACCTTGAGATTTTTCTTTGTATAAGTCTTCCCTTTTTCTTCAATTTTCCTAAATCTTCTCTTAGAAGTTCATGCATGGTTTGTTATGGAATAAGGGATGTTTATGGATTAAAGCTTGATTTTAGGATCATTGATAGTTAGACTTTGACATTTTAAATGATAAGAAAACTCGTAATGTTCTATTTCATAATCCCCTTAATACTATATTTTTTATAATACAAAAAAAAATAATATAAAAAAAAATATAGTTCGGTTTGATTCGTAATTTAGTCTTAGTAAGAAATACAAAAAAAATAAAAATGAATGAATATCTTTCTATGTTTATGCTATTTGGTGACTCTTTTAACCGTTGTTGAACAATTATAAGAGCCATATCATCATTACATGTATTTGATTTGGACTAAAATCTAAAATTTTTCACAAGTGAGTTTAATCTGTTGGTATTTTTGAATTATGAGCAAGAGTATGCTTTATTTTATTTTTGTATTTGGAAGCATGTAAGTATACATAAATCTTAACCAAGTGATAGGATAAATCAATAATTGTACTTGAAAATTGATTATGATAGAGCATTTTGGGTTCCCTTCCTCTTCTATTTGATTCCATGTATTAATTAGTTAGATTTTAACATGGGTTTAGCCCATAAAATTCTAGTATTATGTTTGTCACACTGAATTTTAATTAATTTATGGAGAATGAAATATTTTTGGATAATTCAATTAATATAATTAAAAAAATATTAAATAAAAGAATGATTAAATTTAAAAATATAATCGCTTAAAAAATAAAATTGATAAAATAATTATTTTAATTAAAAAATATATTTAAAAAATAAAATTGAAAAAACCTAAGAAAACTTTTAAATAATAAAAAATTGTTAGCCATCATTAATTGAGATACTAATTTATAAAATAAAAAATCAATAATAATTAAAACAATAACTATTATAAATAAAAATTGTAATTACTCGTTAAATTTATCACTAATTAAACACTAATTTAAAAATTATTTTCTTATGATGTTTAATGACCATTTATAGTCAAAACTTTCTGATTAAAATTTACGTTTCGATTATTATTTTTTATTTATAATAATAATTATTTTAGTAATTAATAATTTTTTATTTTATAAATTAATATATAAAATCGATTATAGTGATTAATAATTTTTTATTATTAAAATTGATTATTAATAACAAATTTTTTTCAAGCAAGAAAATTCATATATATATATATATATATATATATATATTATTTTACTATCTGCGAAATCACTTTATATTACTTTTTACAAATATTTTGTAAAATATAAAATAATTACATTCAGACATTACAAAACAAAATAACTAAAAGCATTGAAGAAGAAACCACTTAATAAAACATTAAATTATTTATTTTTAAGAAAATTAAGTAATAATAAACTATAGGCAGAATAAAATATAAAAAAAATGCAGATTAGCTTTGAAGTACGCGGGAACTAGATTTGAAGTTAGGTAAAATCCTATTAAGTATTATCTTTGAGAAACCCTAACAAAACAAGTTACTTATTATTTTAACAGATTTTATTTATGAATGTTTGACTCGTTTTAATTTAAGGGAAAAAGTAAAAATAAAGCATACCAAACTCTATTAAGATTTTTTTTTTTCTCGTTGAAGTTAATATATTTGCAAAAGACTTAAACAGAGTTGCATCTCTATTTTTGATCTTTCAAAACATGATGCCCCAACACATCCAAATTAGTACCATCAATTATTATTTCATTCTCCAATGAGAGTCAATATAAATAAAAGCTTCTATTTCCAACAACGAAAATATAAATGTACATAAATAAATAATGAATATCAAATAACACAATTACCCCTCTCATTTTTCTCTTATGTAAATAGAGGAAAGGGGAAAATATTTGAAAAGAATTTTTTTATGATCATTAATAAAAAATTAGCATTTAAAATTAAACTATTTTCAGGATTTATTGTATTTATACTTTATTTTAATAAATTATTTAATATGTAAATTTGATTATTTTTTATTAAGTCTGGATTAAGTTTTTTATGTTGAATTTTAAGAATACCCTTTATTTCTTCTAACTACCTGTCATTTGAGTTTAGTTAGAGATGAAACTATCATTACTTCTATATCTTTTTTTTTTCTCTAATTTATTCAACAGCTCTATTTCATTCTTTTTCAATTTTCTTCCACTTATTAGTCAACTCGATTATTTCTTATTTAAAAAATAGTTGATATACGGGTTAAAAGATATTGAAGAGGAAAGATGCAAGTTGATCAATGAGTTAGAAATAATAAGAGAAATAATGACAAATTCATCTCATACAATGCAAAATCATTTTAAACAATAAATAAAATTGAATAAAAACTCAATTTATCAAAATGTATTAGATAACTAAAATTAATAAAATATGTGAAATCATGTTTGTCAACTTTTTTATAATAAAAATATAAAATATAATTAAAAATTAATTCTTATAAAAAAGTTTGTTAAAAATATTACCAAAAGTTTGAATTAAAAATATAAAAGACTATATAGGTAAAAATAACCTTTTTTATTTAATTTTTATTATATTATAATCATATAATAGGAACATTTAAGTTTTTATGAAATATAAAATATATAATTAAATTCATATAAAAAATAGTTATAACATATTTTAATTTATATCTATGAAATCATAGATACAATTATATAATAAAAACATTTTCCATATTTACAGAACATTTTTTATATAATAAAGACTAAAAAGTTGCTTAATAAATATAAAAACACAAAAATAGAAAAGATTAACAATATATACAAATAGTTAAAAAAATGTAACCCTTAATATTAATTATTATTGATTTTAAGTAAGTAATCTTTTATGCGTTTACTTTTAAGAAAAAATATATACAAAGTGAGGGTTGACTTGTCTAGTTCTACTACCCAAATTATTTTTTGTAATACTCTATTATTATATAATATTATTTGTATATTGAATATGGCTAAATATTTCCATTCCTTATTTCATTAATATAATATACTTATAAATATAAATCTAGATTTTATTACACCATCCACTTCGATATATATTTTTGATGGTATACTTCTTTATTTACTTAATAATAAATAATAAATCATTTGTCTTTTAGTTTTTTTTTTTTTATAATAGTCATTGTTTGTACACTATTCTCAAATTTGGGACTAACAAATTATAACTAACTTTCTATTTTTTTTATTTTTATTTATGTGAACTAGACTATAGATCTATAAACTTATTAATCTACAAATATTACGTAAATCAGTCTACTCTAACTAATTTCTAATTAATCAAAAGTTGGACATTATATCTTGAACATTATATTTAAATACTGCACAAACAAATATTTTAAAATTTATTACATATGTTTAATAAACAATTTAACACTAAAAAATTATGCATTATTATTTGAATAAAAATAATGATAAATTATACTATAGTTTTTAAATCTATCAACTTATTCATGCGATACAAAAGAAATAAAAATCTACATCACAACGAGAACCTAATCTTCATATATTATCAACGTAATATGCTATTAATTAATTAAAAATAAATTTAATATACCTTTTAAAGTAATTATTATGATACATAATAATGTATAACTAGATAATATTACGTTTTAACTCAATTCTTACAAAATAATTTCTTACAAAACTTAAAAAAGAAAGTTTCAAAGTTCTACAAACGAGATTTATTCTTACATCAATATCCGAAGTAATATAAAGTTAAACGTGCTGTACTCATATTTTGAATTATGAAAATAAGATAAAAATAGTTGTATAATATTCGCTCAGTTTTGTCGGTGATCTGCATGAATTTTTGTATTTTTCTTTTACAAATAAATCATTATATTAAATCTGGAACGATACAATGATTTTTTTTAAAGAAATAATAATTTGTTTGAGATCCACCTATTTTTTCTTTAAACAAATGCTTTTAGATCCATATCTCATGCTCCTCCATCACTCTTACCACTACATTTGACCAACCCTTCTTTATGTTTTTCCTACTTCCCACGGTTTTCTTCACCTACAATTTTATTAACTACCATTCATTCATTAAGAAAAAAAAAACCCCAAATTTTCTACCTTCATAATAGCACAATTAAAAAAGATTTTTTATAAGGGATTGTTGAATTGCCCTTTCAGAAAAATATTTTCATAATATAGTATAAAATATCCACACATTATGTAATAATTAAAATAAAACGGATTATTCTTATGTTTTTCCTTTAAGGGGGTATTTTTATATATACTTGAATTGAAACTTTTTTTTTGAAGAATTTGTGTTCGGTTTCTCTCGAGCAATGTTCCTAAAGGTTTAGCATGACAATAACGCGTTTTAACTTTAAGAATGCAAAACAAAAAGCAGAAATCTGATAAATTATCAGTGAATGATGATAAACGTTAGATATTGGATATTGTTTTTATAACTCTAACTTTTGGAAGCGTATAAAACCATAATAATTACTTGTGCGAACAATGAGAAAGGGTTTTAATAAAGGAGAATTAAATAAATATAATAAATAAAAATTTGGTATGAAATAGATGGAATACTATCATGGAAAGGGAAATATTGATTGAAGTCACGAGAGAAGGATGAGGGTTTCCGCATGGTAGTAGCGTTAGTGGCGCAGGAAAATAAAACCTAATTTACCAAATTCAGACACAGAGATTCTCATTCCTCAAGATCTTCTTATGTGTTGTCTCTAATTAATCCTCAAATTTCTTCTCTTTTTTTCTCTCTCTTCGTTCCCAAATTACTACAATGTGCTCCATTTTCTCACTCCACCCAACCCATGTCTGAGGTCTTTCAAGCTCTCCCTTTTTTCTTTTTTTTTTTTGTCAATTTTTTTCTCCCTCGGTTTATCTCTTATTTTTCCCTTTTAACATCAGATATTGCACGCATTTTCTCTTTATGTTTTCGATTTTGTTTTTTTCTTTCTAAATTTGAAGAATTGTGAAAGACTGGTGTTTTACTGTTTTTAGCTGGGCTTTTTTTCTGTGTGAATATTTTACAAGGCACATCCTCTCAGTTAATTACCTTGTTATCCAAATTACACCAGAGAACATGCATAAATTCTAGTTTTTTTGGTGATGTTTAACTAATGATAGGTGGTTTGCGTTGTTTATTTTTCAAATGTCTTTTGTTGTGTGCAAGCACGGAATGACAATGTGTGTGTTTGCTGTTTCTTATGTACTGTAGTGTTTCGGAACAGGATATTGCTAACATGAAGGACTCTTGGTTTTTCGACAATAACTTCAACGGTCTGTCAGATGATATTTTTGATGATGTCGTGGGCTTTTTTGATTTCCCACTGGAAGAAGTAGAAGATGACTGGGATTCTCAATTTAAATGTCTTGAAGACCAACATTCTGAGGTTTTTTCAGCATCATCAAATGGGCTGTGTGCCAAACCACAAACTGAAAACCCTCAATTTGGGACGGAGTTCTCTGTTTCTGTGAGTATCCTGTCTACAGTTATGGTGTGTAGGAATGTTGATTGTGATATCTTTAACCTACTCAACTTCTTATTGCAGACTTTTTTTGAGACCATAATTGTCCATACCCTGTTAGTTATGTACATGGAAAGTCATGCTGAACCATCCTTGCACTGCACTTATATTTGATGAATTGACTTTGTGGATGTTTTTGTTATGTGAAATCGCACTTATATTTGATGAATTAACTGTGTGGATGTTTTAGTTATGTGAAACCAAAACCACATAAATGTAGCTAAAGGAGAAATTTTGTTGATCTAGGTCGTTTAGTTCGGTTGCCGGAATGACTGGTTTGTTTCATGTTATCTATACTTTCTGAATGAAATGTTCTTGCTGAACTTTCATCACAAACCTTTGATAGGAGATGTTAATTCTGTTACTTTGACAACTATGAGTTTTACAGTTGTTATTCCTAAAATGTTGTCTAGGAATTTATCAGATTGGCAAAACAAAATTATTGGTAATTAAAATACTCATTGGGTAAGAGAATATATTTGTGATGAATTTGTTATAATCTTGGAGAATTTAGCAAAGAGGGCAAACCCTGGCACAATTGTGAAGTTGTGCCTTGACGACAGGATGGTCATGGACTCAAATCCCCAAACAGCCTCTTTGCATGTGCAATGGGTCCTCCCCCATACCTTCATGTAGTGAGGAGCCTTCCAGTACCAGTGTACATTACGTAGAAGAATTGGACAATTAGTGTATTAAGGTTCAAGATACAGGGGTTAGGTGCATTTACTTAATAGCAGGATTATTGACCGACTTTAATTGCACGCCACATGCTTTATTGTGTACTAATGATCTGTTTCCCCAAGTAAAGAGTAGAAGTAGTCTGAATTCTCGAAACTATGTTGCCAATCTCATTTTCTCAGTCTTTGCAGTAACAGGATATAATAATAAAAAATGTAGTCAACAAATTTGCGGCAAAAATTTCTACATTTTATCTACTACCGATTCAAAATGGTCTCGAGCTGTTACTATTATTCTGTTTGTAGTGCTCAGCGTTTATGGACCTGAAGTTGGAACTTCATGGTTGTGTGACAATGTGAGGATTAAGGTTGGAAGCATGATGCTTATAACCTTCCTCTCCCATTCAAGCTACAGAAACTCCCTCTCTTGCTATACATTTTTGGATGGCATTAGAAGGTTTAGAGAAAGACAAAAGAGGGAGAAAGTGAGAAAAAGTGAAGAAGATTGGCCAGAAAATGAGTCATCTGATTAGTAAAAGAGTTTTAGACACTAAATTGATATTGACAAAGATGTATTCATGAAACCTAGAGCACTAATCCTTGTGTCTATAACCAGAATCCCGCTAACTTACTATCGGAACAAATCATGATAAGTAACTTAGAAGATAAGGAGGAAATAGGAAAACTGATCCTATAAGATAATTTAAGAAATTAGACATGGTTAGAATTACTTCAGTTAATTTTGTGATAAAATGTTTGAAAGAGATGTAATAACATGAACTTCTTTATAATTAATTTGCACGCTAAGTTGATATTTTTAAATGTACCGGTGAATAAATCTTAAATCTCAACAGCACCTTAGAACTCATGCCAATATTATCTCCGGTGTTGCTCCCATAAAGTGATTGAGTTCTGGTAACAAAGCTTGGAACTTGTGAGTGTTTAGTTATTTTGAATGGTGAATGAGTGTTTAGGTGGATGATTAAAAGAATGCATGTCTTGTGTTCTTGTATTTGGTAAGTGGTGGGGTACAGTTCTAAATATCAGATCCCTTGCCCAAAGCTATTTCCGTCTCCATGGCTAAAGCAAAGAAACTCCTTTGACATGGTTGTATTGGATGGCTGGGGATGATTACTGAGTTCTCGTTTGTGTATGTGTATGTGTATAATACTGTTTTATGGCGATGGAATAGAAAATGATTTACAATGTCTGCAATCACACTTTCTTAAGAGACAAGACTACCACATGGTATTGCAAATTGAAATTGTAAAAAAAATGCTAGTAGTTTGAGTAATATGTGTGTCTTTTCGTGTTGGACCCTGGAATGATGATGTAAGCATATGGTAATTGATTACTATGAGTATCAATTTTAGAACAGTAGCAGTCCTTTCATTTGATTAGATTTGTGGAGTATAAATGTAAATGTTGGATGAAATGAAATGCAATCCTCTCACTTGTTTATTCAAATAATGAAATCCACTGATGTTGCATCCGATTCTTGTTCTTTTTTATTGTTGTTGGTTTGATGATTGTTTGGCCTTGCAGTGTAATGGGATTTCCCCAATCAAACAGCTGGCAAAGGCTCCTGGACCAACATATGGAAAAACCATTCCCCTCAAGAATGTCACTTTCAATGGAAAAGATTTGCATCAATTCCGAACCTACAGCCCAGTTTCAGTTTTTGAAAGCAGCAGTTCTTCCTCTGTTGAGAATTTGAGCTTTGATCGACCTGTCATTCCGGTAAAGCGTGCTCGAAGTAAACGGCAGCGCCGATCAAGCTTCAGTCCTCTATTTTCCATTCCTTTCGTCCAGGCTTTGCAAAAACAGCAGAGGGCATCAGGTTCTGAATCAGATTTTGGAGCAAATGTTGTTGGGAATATGTCTAACAAAGTAAAAAGCCACAAGAAAAAGGATTTGTCCCTGCTATCGGAAGATGTTGAGATGATGAGATCCTCACATCTGGTGTCAGATCCCCCAAGGAAATGCATGCATTGTGAGGTGACAAAGACCCCACAATGGAGAGAGGGACCTATGGGTCCCAAAACACTTTGCAATGCTTGCGGTGTTCGGTACAGGTCCGGCCGCCTCTTTCCCGAATACCGGCCGGCAGCTAGTCCAACTTTTGTTGCATCATTGCACTCAAACTGTCACAAGAAGGTCGTGGAGATGAGAAGCAAAGTGCAGGAGGGTGTTGAGGGTTCTGTGTTTGCTTCATCAAATCTCCATGGAAATTCTGTAGGATAAATTTTATGTTGGATTGATTATACTGAGGAAGAAACGTAGTCCTGAACAGGATCCTCCTTGTTTGTTGTTTTCATTATAGTCTAATGTTATATTGCTTAGCTTCATTTGTTTAATTAATGTAAATTGATTGGTGAAAATAAAAGGTAGTAGCAGGTTAGTGCTTCGCGAGAAATTCGGAGAACATGGTGTTGGAAGCTTGAGAGGTTGAGAATGGTATAATGTAGTTTTCATTGTGGTGGTTGATGAAGCAGCCAGCGATTTTCTAACTGGATGCCATGCATGGCTGTGGGGTAAAGAGTTACAAAGTAGGTGCAAGAATCTTTGCCATTGCTGATGCATGTGCTACCACAACATAAAGTCAAGGATTAAACTGAGGCAAGGACAATAATGCCACATGCCTCATAACATGGCACAACATTTTAAAGAAAGCACATGTGTCACTTTTTTTTATGTCAGAAGACTTGCAAACTAGATTAATGTTTTTCCAGTCAGTTTCAAAATGGCTTGGTCACTTGCCCTTCATAACAGGCTAGTGAAATTTGTTTCTAGCAGCATTGTTCAAAGGGCTGGCCCATTCTAAAGTCCAATGGTCGGTGTGGGCTGGCCTAATTTTTTTAAAGGTCATTATCGTTCTTAATTGTTTTATACTTTTTTTCCTAGTTGTGATTTTACAGGGCATTTTGAAATTTGCATTTGATTATGATCTAAACATTTCCGTAGAATCCATTTAAGTGTCCTCTATTTTTTTTTTAATCGAACCATTATTCCTTGGTTGACCTTTGATGTATAACCTTACATTGCATTGAATGACAGTAACCAAGTTCAGACCTATCATAATGCCTTAAAACCTCTCTTAGGGGAAGGACCTATATTTGGATGAATTTTTAACTTGATAATGCTAAATGATGTCATTTCATTCTAAAAAAATAATAATTTTTCATAACCATATCTATTTTTTCCAAATCTTCAACTTTATTGGTCTAAAGTTTATGTTATTGTTTTACTTTCTTACAAAATAGCAAAACTATTTTTTTTTATTATATCTGTGAGAGTAGGTCCTAATTGTTGAGGCCCAAGAATGCACTTATCTTATGGATCACAAGGGCTTTACTATTTCAGAGAAAGCCCATATATTTAAACATGTTTTTTTTTATTCAACATTACATCCAAACCATATGATCTCTAAAACCCGAAAAACCAAAAAAATCTCTGCACCAACACACAAAAATAACATGTTAGTATTATTTTTTTGTTGGGTTGTGGTAGGTTTAAATAGCTGCACACCTCTGCACATCTATTTATGAATTACACCTCCTTTAAATTGCTTTAAATAACATAATGAAGGATTAATCTATCACCCAATGACTATGAAAAGACTACATCAGACAAAGAAAAAAAAAAAAATCAGTTTGAGAATGTCTTTTTCTGTTTTTTCACAAAATGTTGTGACGTCCTCCTTTCTTGTGTTGTTTATATTAAGGAGTTGTTATGTTGTTCCTTTTCACTCAACAACATACCAAAATTCAATCTAGCTTGCCATCATCAAAGTGCTGTGTATAATTTTTAATTGAATAAATATATTTCTATCCTTAAGATTTGAAGACACATTCTTAATTGTTTCACTTCAAATGAAGGGAGGGAAGAGTAATTGAAATTCGAAAAGTGAAAGTATGGTATGGTAATAATGATTCAATGAAAAGGGAGTAAGAGATAAAATACTAGAGGGCAAAAGTTAATATGTTGAATCTGTTGCTGCTCCTGCTGGTGCTGCCGTGTTGGTACATGCTCCATTTGAAATAGTTAATGGACATGAATAATAGTGGTCCTACGTTGTCTTAATTAAGGACAGAGTGAGTTCGTGTGTACGTGTTTTTGTCCATTATCCCATTTCATTCCCACTCCCTAATACCTAATTACCAACCAAGTACCAATCTAACTCTACACTTTAATACACTTAATAATATGTTGTGCCCTAACAACCTAGATTTAACTACACTTTCTCCAACTGAAATAAAACCACATGACATGCATTAATCCATTAACTCCATACTTTGTACCGTAACCCTTTCTTCTTAGGCACCACCATTCCACCAATTACTTTTCAATGTGCGTGTCATTTTTTTCTCCTCATAAGGGAATAATCAAGAACCAAGGGATGCCAACATTAAATTATGGTTATGTGGTGTCTCACTTTTTCTTTTTTTTTTTCTGCTGCTAATTCTATTCAATTCAAACCAATGAATAGTGTCTACGTTGTTGCAATGTACATAATTCAGTTGCTCCATCCCATAGGGGCTCATAACATTAATTTTGTGTATTGATGATGTCGTTTTCTTGTTTGGTTGTGAACAATTAATAAAATTAAAGTGTTGGCCGAGACTACTACTTCCTATGTACATCATTCATTCTCTCTTTCTTCTCTTTACCAATGCCAAAGACATAATAACAGAAGTTACAAAACTAAAAAAATGGTTGAGTGGGATGTGGTAGCTGCTATTTTGATATGCATGAGTGACATAAAAAATGAAGCATGGTTTAGGAGATAGGTTGGTGAAATTAAAACGAGGTTACTGATCCGACAGTCTAACTCTCTTGAGAACGAAAGGGAAAGTGTGTGTGCATGTGTGCGAGACAAGGTGAGTGTGTGTCTCTCTCTCACACGCGCGACAAAAGACACGTGCCAAGTGGCAAAGGACAGTGTCAGTGAGAGTAACACAGGCATTGATTAAATTTAACGCTAAGGCTCAGTTTGGTGCAGAAATAAGAATAGAGAGTAGTGGCATTTTTGGGCAAAGAAAGGTGATGCAATCAATCATGCATGCAATCTACCTTCTTCTTCTTCTTCCTTCATCCTCCACTTGATGAATCATGAGATTTTAAGACCAACCATCACTGTTTCTTCCTTCTTCTTTCATTCCTTCTTATCATGCTTTCAATTTCAACAACAACTTCCTCTGTAACTTCTTTTTCCTTCACCTGCAAATCTCAACAACATCAAACTCACCCAGTTTATGCAAAATCTCTGGGACCTTCTGATTTCCACTGTAGTGACCACCCTTTTATTAAAAGTATAATTTTTATAATTTCTGTTATCTAATTTTGAAATAATTACTGTAAAGTTAATAACTTTATTATAGTGATGTAATTTGTTGTACTATTCATCTTTAGAAAAAAATAAAAGGTAAGCCGGTTATGTTTAAAGTTTGGTTGTCTTGACTTGAGAAAGTGAGAGGGTTGTATTATTATCTTGTTGTGGAATGGGATGATGATGCATTTGGTTGAAGTGTGAAAAAATGGGATCTTTCTTTTCTTTCTCTCTCCCCCGTGACACAGAGAACACAACGACAGAGATTCCTGAGAGAGACTGCATCCACATCATCATTCATCACCATGCCCATGGGCCCCTCTCCCTACGTTACGTCCCTTCATCAATGTCGCTGCCAACGAGGAACAGCTATAACCCATCTATGATTCTCACACGTGTCCACCTATTTCCTACTCCTGTTTCTTCTTGTCTCTTTACTGTTACTTCCTATGCTCCACTCTTCCAACCAAATTTTTCTTCATCTTCAACATAATAAATAAATAAATACCCTTATATATATAAATATCAGTGACTTCCACTTTTTCACTAACCATTATTTCTACAAGTTTTTCCCTTTTAAACAGAACAAACTAAGTACATAAGTAATGATAGTGTAACAACCTAAGTACCTTTGTTGAATGGTGTGTGTGTGAGTGGAAAGAAAAGAGAAGAGAAGAGAAGAAAGAAAGAGTTGGTGTTGAAGAAGTGGTCCATTGTAAATAGTGTGGAGTTGACAATGGAGATAAACGTGTGAGATAGGTATTGGCATTGGCATTGGCATTGGAAGAGATAAACGGATGCACTCAAAGCCTTTTATCTTCAATTATCGTTGTCAGACTCAGAACACATCAGAGTAGAGGACAGCGACACCCTTTTTTGGCTCTGCCTTGCTTTCTTTTCTTTAATATTTTTTTTTCTCATCCTGTCATATTCTTTTCCACACTCACAAACACACTGTGCCCAAATTTATGCTCATTTGTCAATTTCTCGGGACCCTATATGTGCTTCTGCCCCACCTACTGGGTCCCCTCCTTCCCTTCGGATACACACACACTTTCACTATTCACTGTTTCGGTTAGCAACACTTCATTCTTTTACCCCTTCAGATCAGACTATGCATGTGAATATTTCAGTTTTGGTGGAGCACCTCACTTACCCATAACCTAACCTAACACACCCTTGGATCATTTTTCTAAAGAAAAAAAAAAAAAAGAGCACTCAGAATGGGTGAATATTAATAAATGGGATTTCTTGGGTACATACTATAATAGATGATGTAGATAAATGGAGTGAGTGTGGGACGGCAAAAAAGGGACAAATGTTCAAGTTATGGCCTTTGAGCAGAAGATAAGAATGAGATATTGATTGAGGGGCCTGAGGGCTAACTACAAAATTCAATTCTTAAAATTATTATCCCAACATTTCTCTATACATAGATGGTTTCTTCCATGCGTCTATCATTTCATCTTCTTGTCTTAATTGTCTCGACGTTGTGTGTCGGTATCAATGTTGATTCTTAACCAACCAATCCTATTCTTTTCCAAACCACATCTTTTTTTGGCTGATTTATCAACCTTTTCTATTTACCTTTTTTTTTTCCTCATAATTATCCCCATCTTGTTGTCATTGTTCTTTCTCATTACATAACTACAAAAGCGTGTATTAAACTTGTTTAAATGACATTTAGCACTCTTATTTATAACAACTGACCCTGATCGAGCAGAATAGATTAATGGATTATTGATGTTACATCGAGTCTGGTACTGACGACGTTGTCGGTTCACCTAAATGACTTGTTTGGAGTAAGGCCAAGTTGGTCTGATTAATTCATAAGCTTTTTCCTCAGCAGCATGTAAATTTATTCCTTTTAACTCTTACAGGATAATCTACCCTATTTGACTATCACTATATGCATATGCCCTGACAATGGTTTCTGAATTCGGCTATGTATCGTACGGGCTGGTGCTTTCCCTTGTTGTTGTTGTATCTATTGCTTTTGTCTCCATCTGCATAGTTATAACTCATTTTTCTCTCCTTGGGCCTTTTTCTTTTTCCTTACATTTTTTTCAACTTTTATTGATTTGATATCTCATCACCATCGAATATTAATGTAAATGTTGATGTGCTTGTACGTGCATTTTCTTGCAGTTCAGATGGAAAAATGGAGTATGTGTTTTCTATGTGAGGTGTATACACATAAGGAAGAATTTAATTTGTAGGGTTATTGCATTTGCATGTAAGTTATTGGTACTATTATTATCATTAAGATTTGTCTGTTAATTAATTTCTGCATAAAGTCAAAAGGGCATAAAGAAATGGGGTGTCTTGCAGTCGGCAAGAAAAGAACAAGAACAACTTTCCGTGTCCTCCTTCTTTGTCATAACTCATAACCAAACGAGGTTTTCGAGAGCCATGTATTATCTTGGCATGAAAGTGGCGTTTTATTAGCACAATCACTCATCAGTGGACACAACCTACCCTTCACCATGTGGCCATCTCCATCTTCTTCCTCTCTGTGATCGATGTCTTTGTCAATGCAACTTATATTCTCTCCTTATTCACCCTTTCATTAAACATCTCACAGAACCACTTTACCAGTATCTTTGTTTGTTCATTCACCATTTCATATTTGTTAATTTCATTAATTCAGAGGTGAAAAAACTGATATTAATAAAAGCGTGGAAAAGTTCACAAAGAAAGGGTCCATTAAAAAGCTTGTGCGGTGGATGCTTTTAGTAGTAAAAAAAATACTGCACTTCGTGACTGTGTGACTGTTACAATTACAACAGACAGGTGAAATATGCAGCAGCAGTTCATGCGCATGAGCAAGAGGCCCACATATCTAACTTTCTAGTTTCTTCCTTCATTAAAATTTTGCCTTTTTTTCATTATTTATGTGTGCAGAGCAAAGTGTAGATTAGACTAATATAATCAATAGACGCTTAACTTATTTGACATCTAGCGAAAACAAAGGAAGAAATGGAACATGTTATGATATAGCATGATAAAATAAATAAATTAAAACAATAAATACTAAGCTTTAAGAAAACTGTTTAGAGATAAAAGGTATTTGTGTTCCATTAACCTGATCCCCGACAAAAAAATCGGGGGTCTCACTTCCGTGGCAACGATCTCACCACCCATGTAACGCGTGGCATGTACGCGTGAACAGCACTGGCTGAGTCTTTGAGTTCACTTTTTCTGTTTTTTTACTTTGGAAGGTGATGATATTATCTAGTTAGAAGCAGAGGCAAAAGAGAGTAAAGAAGAGAGAGAGGTTAACATAGCATTTATTTTGTGTATTATTATGATTAGTATAAATAGTATAGAGAAAGTAAATGTAAAAATGCCTTACCTTGTCAGGTTATGACTTATTGCAGACAGAGACTGAGTCAGAAGTAGGGATGTTGAGTTGGGTTGGCAGTTAACAGTGCCATAATAATATAATGAATCAGTGATTATCACTGTCACACTTCCAGGTAATTTTAATTTTTAACTTTACCACATATACTTTTATTTTAACTCCTCATTCTGACACCAATAACCTCATACATAATAGTAACAATAATACTAATAGTATTAATGATGATGCTGCTGCTAATTACCTCTAACTATCTTTATTGCATCATGTCATGTCACCATAATTTATAGCCCTACTATTATTAAACAATTCCATTCCTCTTCTTCAAATTAAATAATACTTTTTTATGTTACCATTATAATAATGAAATAAATAGATGAAACCTTTGCTTTGGCTGGCTCAGGAATAGGCATAGGCTTGCTTGCTTCTATGCAATTGTTTAGTTTATAGGCTCCGGGTGGAGTAAGAGAGAGAGAGTGTGGGTAAGAGAAAAAGTTGTCCTTTATTTTCCTTCTTTCTCTGAGATCTGAGCCAACCCAGATAATAATAAGCAGAAGAAAAAAATTCAGTGAGGAAAAGAAAAAGTTTTGTATGTGGATATGTGAGGGAAAAAGTTAAACCTTTTGATTTTGCATTCACTGACAGAAAAAAAGAGAGAGAGAGAAACATAAAACATCAGCAGCACCTACACAGAGAGTGTTTAATTGAATCAGTTTTGGTTTGGTGTGTGCCGGCGCAATGAAGGAAACGGAGAAGAGTTTGGATCCGCAGCTGTGGCACGCATGTGCCGGCGGCATGGTTCAGATGCCGCCGGTGAACTCCAAGGTGTTCTACTTTCCTCAGGGGCACGCGGAACACGCGCAGTCCAACCTCGATTTCGGAGCCTCCCGGATTCCTATTCCGCCGCTCGTTCTCTGCCGCGTGGCGGCTGTCAAATTCGTCGCCGACCCAGAAACTGACGAGGTCTTCGCCAGGTTAAGGTTGGTTCCTCTCAGAAACACCGAGCTTGACCACGAAGAAAGCGAGAACGTTGACGGTAACGGCGCGGAGGGTTCTGAAAAGCCAGCGTCTTTCGCGAAGACGTTAACTCAATCGGACGCGAACAATGGTGGGGGATTCTCCGTGCCGAGATACTGCGCGGAGACCATTTTCCCGCGGCTGGATTACTCGGCGGAGCCACCGGTGCAGACGGTGATCGCGAAGGACGTGCACGGCGAGGTGTGGAAGTTCCGGCACATTTACCGAGGGACGCCTCGTCGGCACTTACTTACCACGGGATGGAGCAGTTTCGTGAACCAGAAGAAACTGGTTGCTGGGGATTCCATAGTGTTTCTGCGGGCGGAGAATGGCGATCTCTGCGTGGGGATTCGTAGGGCGAAGAGAGGGGGTGTTGGTGGGCCCGAGGCGCCGTGTGGGTGGAGTTCTGGTGGTGGTGGTGGTGGTGGCGGGATTGGCCCTTACGGGGCGTTTTCAGCTTTCTTGAGGGAGGAGAGCAAGGTGGTGAGGAATGGGTGTGGGAGGCCGAAAGTGAGTGGTGAGTCTGTGAGGGAGGCTATTACTATGGCTGCTAACAACCAACCCTTTGAGGTTGTTTATTACCCTCGAGCCAACACTCCCGAGTTTTGTATCAGAACTTCTGCTGTGAGGGGTGCTATGAGGATTCAGTGGTGCTCTGGGATGAGGTTTAAGATGCCCTTTGAGACTGAGGACTCTTCCAGGATAAGCTGGTTCATGGGCACCATAGCTTCTGTTCAGGTTCTTGATCCTATCCGCTGGCCCAATTCGCCTTGGAGGCTTCTTCAGGTACCCCTCTTCTTTTCTCAATATTCTAACTTTTTGTTCCTTCATTCTTGATTCTTGATTCTGTTAACAAGATCAGGGTTTTCCAATCCTTGAACCTTTTTTTCTTTCCTTTTGGGATTGGGTGGGGGTTGTTGTAATAAAAAATGATTCACCCTTGCAATTTGTATGCATATACTTGTATTCTTAAGTTCGAAACGCCATGTTTGTGAATCAGAAGTACGGTTTATATTGGGGTTAAATATTAGCAATAGACTACTACTGAGGTAAATTTGTAATTGGGAGAATGGAACAGCAGCAGAAATAGGTCTAGAACATGTTGTTGATTGCATTGAAAGAATAGTTGGGAGGATTTGAATCTTACGATGCAAGCGTGAGTTTGGTACAGGTTACGTGGGATGAGCCAGATTTGCTGCAGAATGTGAAGCGCGTAAGTCCATGGTTGGTTGAGTTGGTATCTAACATGCCAGTGATCCATCTGGCACCATTCTCTCCGCCAAGGAAGAAGCTTCGGTTTCCACAGAGCCCAGAGTTTCCCCTTGATGTTCAATTTCCGATAGCAACGTTTTCAGGCAACCCCTTTGGGTGTAGCGGCAGTAGCAGCCCCTTGTGTTGTCTATCTGATAATGCTCCTGCAGGCATACAGGGAGCCAGGCATGCTCAAATTGGAATATCTTTGTCAGATCTCCACCTTAACCATAATAAGCTGCAGTTGGGGTTGCTTCCAACCAACGTTCGCCAGCTTCATTTGCAAAATGGGATTTCTAATGTCAACATCACCAACCATGGTAAGAGTAAAGAAAGCCTTTCGTGCTTGCTCACCATGGCAAGTCCACGCAAGAGTTTGGAGAAATCTGATCAAGTCAAGACACACCAATTTTTGCTTTTCGGTCAACCGATACTCACCGAGCAACAAATCTCTACATCTTCCACCGCAACCGCAACCGATGATGACAACAACAAGGAGAAGAAGGAGAGGGGCTTCCTTAGTGACTCCCTCTCTTCAGTTTCCCCCGGAAAGTCATCTTCCACCGCCGAGTTCTCTTGGCAACTCGCTTCTGATACCAGTCATTGCAAGGTTTTCATGGAGTCAGAAGATGTGGGACGAACCCTTGACTTGTCCTGTCTTGCTTCTTATGATGAACTTTACATGAGACTCGCCACCATGTTCGGAATAGAACGCTCTGAGATGTTGAGTCATGTTCTCTATCGCGATGCAACCGGTGCTCTCAAACAAACCGGAGAAGAACCATTCAGGTATCATTCCATTTCTTGTTCATGTCTAATTTCTCGTTGAACTCAGTCCTACAAAATCGATTCGTAAATTTTGAATATCTTTAATCAATGTAGAACTTTCAACATAGTCTTCATGTTTTATTGATGGGTTTGGTTTTGTACAGTGAGTTCATGAAGACCGCTAAAAGATTGACAATTCTGAGTGATTCAAGCAGCAAAGACAGTAGAAGGTGTGTAGAATGTTTGTATATGTGGAAGTTTAACTGTTCTTGGTTCCTCTTTGTGACTTGAAAGTGTGTTTTTTTACATGCAGGGTTTGGATCACAGGAACTCGGAATGCTGAACATGGATTGGATGCTACTTCGAATAAGACAGGTCCTATGAGCATATTTGCTTAAAAAGGTGTTTTTTACATGTGAGAAAGTTGAAGGATTTGGATTATATGAACAGAACACACAATCGATGTTGCCGTCTTTGTTTCCTCCGACTGTAGAGAACAATTATTTTTCTTGTATAATGGACAATTTTTATTCCAATATTAATTAATTAACGTAGATTTTGTTGCTATCAGAGTGTTGTTTGCTCTTCTTTTTGCTGTTGCAGTGTCTACACGTCACTGCTTCTTCTATTTTTCTCAGTACAGTTTTGTGTGGTCTTAAGTTCAAGCCATGCTGTCATTTGTATGCGTCATATGTGGATTCAGATTCAGTGTTAGATTATTGTAGAATTAATTTTCATAATGTAAGTTTAAATTAATTTCGGTCATAAATTTGATCCTAAAATACATTACTCTGAGTGAGATTGATTAAATTAACAAACTGAATGGTTTTTAAAACATCTCTTTTGTTGTGAACTTTTGTGGGGTCTCTCATGAATGTTATATGTGCATCTGTTGATCCATGTTCATTGAATTAGTGGCATTAATTATAACATGTTTAAAAATAATAAGTGGTGTAAGAGGTAATCATAATATACAAATTAAGAAATATGTTTCCGTTTAGAAGAGATAATCATGACTGATTATTCTATTCCATTAATCTAATGCAGTTTTGTAGAAAGTTGATTTTGATGATTTTGAGGTTGAGAATGGACCTGATTTGAACTTTGAGATGAGAATAATTTAATCCGGTCTAATCACGTATTACTATATCAACATTAAAATTAAAGAAATTACTCCAGAAAATCTAGTTAAGTAGTGTCCCACCAACACAAACTTTGAGGCTTGAGGTTTTCATATTCTCCCTTTTTTTTCCTATTTATATTTGGTTGATGTTTTCCATAATATCAATCAAACACTGAAATTTATCAGCAAAAGATTAATAATGCTGAAGAAGAATATTCCTCGTTGCATAGAGTTTTTCTTGCCCAAACGGTTGAAAGAAAGTTAAAATGAATGGACAGAAATATGTCTCGAATCATAGAAACCCAAAAAACAAATTAAACTAATCATATATTTAATTTTCAGAAAACAGACCTAAATAACTCCCATAATTTTAGACAACTTAGACAATTTAATAAGCTATTAATTTTTTTAAGGTTTTTTGCCGACTTTTTCTTTCCGAATCAAACTTTCCCTTTTTCTTTGAATGACAGGTAGTGAAAATGACAGATTAAACGTGTTATCCAAGCTCTGTTATTCGCTAGTAGTATCACAAGGTTTAAGAATTTTGTTTTTTATATTGTCTTGAAGTTTTAAGTTTTGACTTTCTTACCTTTGTTTGGAATGGGAGGGAAAATGAGAAAAAAAAAGAAGAAGAAAGAGATAATAGAATTTGAAAGATAGCACAACTCAAAAACGAGTTCAAATTTTTTAGTGGTTTTTTGGATATTGGTTTTTATTGAATATTAAAAATATAATGCGTTAGTATTTTAAATGTTTTTTAATATATTTTAAAACATTAAAATTAGTGATAATTAATATATTGTGAAAAAACAGTATAGAAAAAAGAAAAAAAAAAAAACGAGTAATCCAAATTTCTCAAAAACAGGGTGTTTTAGATGAAATAAGGATTGGGATCTGAAAAGCAGAAAAAGATGAAATATTTGTTGTGAGAGATGAAGGAGAAAGTTGGATTTGGTCCCGATTGATGTTGTTGTATGGAGTGTAGTGCATGAAATTAAATTGAAATGAATGAATGAATGAATCGTATTTGTTGGTGAGACATCGAAGAGAGTGAGGAGAGACAGGTGAATCGCAATCCCGAGAAAACCACCTTAACCTCAGTGTTTTACTCATTCCTAAGCCATCGTCACACGTGGGAGTGGGACACACGGATTCACGTGTTAGTGTCACCGTTTTGATGCTCGAGCCTTTTACTTTCCCCATTTTCATCAACTTTTCCAATTTCACCTCTCTTCTCTCCACTCAAATCTTCAAAATCAAAATTCATCTCATTTACAATTCCAAGTTTTATAATTTTATCTATTGGAACACACTCACAAACTTTTACAACCAATTCGAGTGGATCTTATAAGGCTCTACTATGTTTTGGTTAATGATTTACTATGCAATAAATTATAGTTTAAGTAAGTTTTAAATTTGCGAAAAATTTAAATATTTTTAATTGAATTTAAATATTTAAATATTTTTAATTGAATTTAAAAATTTAAAACTTGAAGTCTCAACAAATTGAAAAAATTTAGTACGTAACAAAATACTCTAATTTATTATGGACTAGTAAACCATTAATTATGTAATAAAAAACAAAAAGTAAAATTCTCATAATGATGTTGTAAAAACGATCTTATATAATAATTATTTAGTTTGAACGATCTGGTATATGACATTGAAAATGTAATTAAAATGTGGAAAAGTAATAACTCATAAATGTGGTGGCAAACATTACATAATAGAAAGAAAGAACTTTTTCTATTTTAGAACACCAAAATCTTTCTTTCTTATAAGCATACTTATTAGTGTTGTTCATGCGCCCACCACTACATGAAGACGTTAACAATTCGTGCTTTTTCATACATAAAGGTTCTGTTTACAAGCTCAAATCAATTTATATTTTATGCAACTTCCTTAAAAGCTTGTTAGGTCTTATATGTACTTAGTATTATTATTTTTATTCCATTTGGTTAATCAAATGTGTGACAGATGCATCCATCATGATGCATGGCAATGATCCCATTTGGCAACAGAAAATGTGTAACTTAGTTGTGTTAGTCAAAGGTGATGGGATGAGCACCAGAAGCGTCAAAGATCCCCATAATAACATTCTTCACCTTTTCAAAACTCACCCTTTTGGATTTCTGCATGAACCATTAAACATTTTAATCTTGCAATGCTATTCAAAGGACAATGATAATGATTACTCAGAAAAATAGACCATTCTTCATTTTCTAAAACACTTTTTATCCTACCATTCAACCATAAATTATTATGAATTGTAAGTTTCTTGTTCGATTTTCTTTTTTAAGTTACATACAACTTTTAAATTGCATAAAACTCTAATTGTTTGGTGGAAATCTCACGTCAATCAAAAACTAATTTATAATATATAAATATATATAAATTTTACTTTATAAGTCAAATATAAATATATGTAAATTTTACTTTATAAGTTATTTTTTTTAGATTGAATTATATTTAAAATCCACTCTTTAACGTGGTATCAGAGTCTTGAATTAAAGTTTATCCTATAAAGATTTATTATTTGTTGGGTCTATCGTATCATTCACTATCGGACCATTCATTAAATTTTAATCTCATGCTCAACATGCATGTTTCAGCCTGAGAGAGTGTATTGGAAGTTGCATATTAGCTATGATAAGACTAATTTATAATATATAAATCAGTACAAATTTTACTTTACAAGCGATTTTTTGGAATTGATTTAGGTTCAAAGTGTACCACTCACTCATTACCAAATAAATATAAACTACTGAAATTGTAAAACAAATTTATATTATAATTAATCATAAGTTCTCATGTATGTCAAGTGTTTAAGAGCACATATAATTTTTAAATATAATAAAATAAAGTATATAATTCGGTATAGAATTTGTAGTGTAAATTTATAATACAAGATCGATTTAAGCTTGAATTCACAACGTTTGATATCCCTGATTTTTAGTATAAGAAGAAGATATATGTTTAAGATTCTATACAAAGTATAGACGTGGTTAAGACAGAATTATCAACGTATATTTAAATCCATATATAAATTTTACATTAAATAGGCATAAAAGTGGTTTAAGATAAAAGAATCTAGTTAATTGGAATTGAAGATTTGGTGGGTCTAAGAGGTTTCAGTACAAGAAAACTTAGATAATAATCAGTTTTAATGACAAATGATAGTAAGTTATTACAGAGATAAATTTATATATCAATTTACAAAATAAAATTAGATAGTTAACATTATGAATAAAAAACTATAATTATTTGCTAAATTAATCACTAATAAATTAGGGATTAATTTAAAAATTTATTTATTTAGTAGCCAGAACTTTGGTAACTAATTTTTAGTAATCAATTTATAACTAATTTTTTTGATAGCTAAAACTTTGAAAACTAATGTTTAGTGATCAAATTATAAACTAATTCTTTTGATAGTTAAAATCTTACTAACTAAATTTTAAAAATAAATTATAATTTTTTATTCATAACATAATTATTTTAATAATTTATAATTTTTTTATTTTATAAATTGACATTCGCTATACTCTTTAATAATTTTTTATCATCAAAATTAATTATAAAAAAAAAATCTTATACTGTATTATCTCGTAGGCGCATCTTTTTAAACATTTCCGGGCTCTATCTAATGGGTTAAAAAACATGGTAATGGAATGGGTATATATGAGCTTGGTATTTGTGTTCTTTTTTTCTTCGTTGCACCTTCTTTATTTCAATATTGAAAGTAATTCTGTTTGTCTAGATTTATACTTGAAAATTTCACTTTTTCCTGAACCATTGAACATCACATATTCTTTTTTCCATAAACACTCTCACTTTTCCCATGGAGTTCTACATTATTCTATGGAAAATAAAAGAAAACAATCTTTAGCTAAGATTATCCTATAAAAGGAGATAATCAATATGAGGGGTTAGAGAGTAATCTTAAAATATAGGGATTGCATGTTTTGAAATTACTTCCAGTAAATTTTGTTCAAAACTCCTCCATAAAAGCTTAAGTATGTACAACATTTTGTTGTCTTTAAGGACTTAAATGACACTAACATTAATTTAACCTGCTCCAGTAAAAAAGAAAAATTAAAAGTGATCACAGTAAAGCAGAGTAATTATGATGGTATCAAGGTATTTGTGCTGCATGGTACACCATAAAACAAATTTATAATACATTCACTTTCTCTTTACTTCTTCACTTTCAATACATTATAATCATCAGTAAAGTTTATTGATTCAGAGTTGTTATTCTTATTTTAATGAGTAAGATAGTAAAATATAAGTTGTATTTAAGTAAATTATTTTGAAATATCAACATAAGTATTTTATTTAAGTCAATTATTAAAATTATCTTTATAAAAATAAAATAATTTTATGAAAATCTTATAGATAAATTTGTTTATCGAGTTGAGATGAATGATTAAGTAATAGAATTTGTAGTATAGTTGGAGCCCCATGGCATCATGAATCTCATACCATTTATAAGAATCTTCTGAACCTTCTTCCAAACCGATCGTTAAGCACATTTTAGTATCCCTTCTCTCTTCTTATAAACACTAATTATATTACTTCCTCACAAAAACCTTTAGTTTTCTTCTCTATTTATTTCATTTGCTTCAGAACCTTCTCTTATCGCTCGGTCAAAAATGATAATCTGCTAGTGCATGCTATACCACTTTTCTTCGTACAAATAATCATAATATAATTTCATAAGGTTACTTTTGTGTTATTATGCCTGGTGTAACACTATTACGAAGGCAATAACCATCTATAATTCCTTATGAAGCATTTTGATTTTCAAAGAATTTAGGTTGATCATTAAAGTACGAGTCTTTTATTAACATATTTGTTGAGGAAATTTGTTTTGAGCAAAAAAAAAAATTAACTACCTCTACATAATAATAATAATAATAATAATAATAATACCTGTATATACGATAACCTGAGTCTTGTATTTAACTTAAACTAGAGCTGGAGTTTTGTTGTTTATAAAAAAACTAGGTTACTTCTATTAACAATATGAAAATAAAAAAATGTTTTCACAACTGTAGTGCTGTGCACATAAAAAATGATAAGATAACAATTATACACAATAATATGATATAAATTAGTATGAAATCTAGCATGCTCAAACTACAAGACTAATTGCCAAAAAATTAGTTCCAACTTACTATTTTCATCTTTAATAATTTAAAATCATGGTTCCATTAAAGAATCGTAAGTTTGTACTAAATTTTACCTTCAAAATAGGCCTCTAAAGAAAAAACAACATTCTATGCTTTGTGTTTTACTAATGAATAAGAACATTTGTCAATGAAAAAACATTTAACATCTTGAAATTTAATAACTTTTTATTTAGTAATTTGTTTTTTCATAAATGAATAAATAATCAAAGTTGGTATCCAATTTGTTCAAAATCAAGAGATTGTTCAAGGTACTCAATAGCTACCAATTAAAATATTAGATAAAGACTAATAACACAAGGCATTGAGATAATAACGAAATCTTACCAACAAATATTTTCATTCTAAGAAACCTGAAGACCAAAGTGCGGAACCACATGCCTAGAAGAATGTTACCTTTCAGCCAGTGGCATATAATGAACGATTCTGTAGCTCAATAGTCAGCCGAATCATTCACCAGATGCCGGTAGTACCCGTGTTGTTTGCAGAGACTTGGCAAAATTCACTATGTCGAAAACATAAAAATACACAACCACATTGACAAGAAAATTATGTAAGTATATCTTCCATAATGCATTTCACAACACTAATTAAGCCGAGCGTCCTCAACGAATTAAAAACAAGTCCTCCAGATTTACTGACGACTACATACCTGATGGCAAATCATCATGAATGCTGAAATGAGCCCAAAACGAAGAGCAGAATAAATTCGATAAATGTGGGAAAGCCCATAAATCACTTACAGGAAGAGGCAAAACTTAGAATAACAAACAAGCTTAATCTCTAATAAACGTGAACAGAAATAGGGCATAATTGAAACAAAAATATACTGTACATTAATTTGCTGAATTCGCTCCTGCGAACCAAGAATAGGGTCCACTGGTGTCGGTCTAACTTTTGATACAAACAAGATTTACCATCATGTCCATGTCACTCCAGAACAGCAACTTCCTGGTCAACCCTCCAGTAATTTGCATCATTGAATTCCTTTATTCCAGGACCACCCTCATCAGAACTTTCTTTTTCTGGCACTTTAGAAACCATGTTTCTTTTCAATGGTCCTGCCTCTCCAACTATCCCTTCTTTCAAAGCCTGTTCCATAGCCTTCTCGGTGCCCTCTAATTCTACACCTACAAATTCAACATCTTCTTCGAAGAGTGATGGTACTGCTATTGATCTTTGACTCGAGTCAACACTCCCATCAATTGAATCTTTAGGGGTTGGTGACCTGTTTGAAGGAACAGAGTCCCCATTTGGAGGACTAGGATTTAGGTTACCTATTTGAGGTTTGGTAGAAAGGTTGTTACCAGAAGAATCATCATGGTCCACAAATGGATTCGTGCTTGAGCCAGAATCTTGCACATCTAAAGGCTCACCCCATCCCACCCACTCTGGGAAAGGCCTGTCCCCAAACAACTCTTCATTGTCCGATGACTCAAACCTGAAGAACCCCATATCATTTGAAGCACTTGCCTTTTTGCTTTCGAAGTTCAAGGCGTCCCCATTCATGGAATCACTACCAGTTACCCCATTTAAGTTTGTGCTCGAGTTAGATGTACCATTGAGATTATTTGTGCTTTCAGCCAATTCTTCATCCTCTCCAACCACTACCTCATCATCACTACTGTTACCACCATTTGCAGCACCATTCATGTTTATCTCATCCATCATCTCAGACGATGTTGTGCCCTCAGTTGCATCACCAATTCTGTCATCTTGGAATGCAAACCAGTTGGAGTTTGTGAAAAGACTGCAAGAAACAAAATTAAAATAACTTTTTATATTGGTTTTGAATATTTTCTTAGTTTTCTATATTCTACGTGAAAGCAAAAACATACAGTGGGAATTAACCACTTAGGTCATTCTGCTATCTACTTCTTTCACAATAACTTTTGCATGTGATGGGAAAATAGCTTAAGAAACCCAAAATATGTTCAGGGGTTAAAGAAATGAAAGCATATTCTATTTCTATCACGGGATATGAAATTTTTTAATCAATAACAGCCCAAAACAGAATGAGGATGAGTGAAAGTGAAGGAATTCCTAAGTAGAGAAAGATCTATAAGCAATTGAAAGCACAATCTATTTCTAGTGGTGATAAATTCACTCACCTCCCTTGATCATCACTGAGTCTGAGGGATGATATGACTACCTGAGCAGAGTCATCATCAAAGTAGACATCCTGCACAGATCATACAACCGATAAAGTTGCTATCAAATTAGTTAATAATATATCACTCAGCAATATAAGAGCCAGACCGATTCTCAAGATCCACACAATCGATCAAATTAAATTATAATGGTAACCAAGGATAAACAGCAATACTACCTCATCCTCTCTATCAACGTTGCCACGTTCCTGCAACCAAACCAATCAAGACATTAATCCAGAATTCAAGGTGCAGGATGCAACCCAAAAATCGTACAGGGGGAGACGTCCCTACTACAAACCTCCTCATTATCCTCATTTCCATAAATTTTATATCTAAAAGCCTGGCTCAAATTATTTGCTAAAGCTGCAACATCATAGTCCCTGTCATGAAGGTCATCGTCATCACTATCCCTCATCCTATCTTGCAAAGCAGTGGGACGTCTGTACAAAGGAAAAAAAAAAGACAAATAAAGTGACAAGTTAAAATAAGAAAGACCCACAACACAACAAAGTAAACATATTACACAAACAAAAGACGATAGATAGTTAATAATAATAATTTACAAAACAACGCTTAGATCCTCTGCTTGTTTAACAGTATCCTGAAATCAAGCCCTCTAAACCTTACTACCCAAAATAACCTCCCCTTTGGTCACAAGACTGAAAGTAAGGGTATGGTTTAGTTCCCTTGTAAATTATATTGCAATAACCAGATCAAACCCACAACAAGCTTTATAATGGGAGCTGCTGAATCTCCCAAATCAACCCCTGCTAAGCATTTAGATTTAATTAAAAGCTTACCCACAAGCCCAACGGTGAACATTCTCAACCACGTTACGCTCCTGAAGAACTGATGTTTGCCACTCATTCCACTCACTATTTTCCTGCAGACATTAAACATATCAGGTTAAAATATTTCAAGAAAATTTTATCAAAGCATAATAACTTCAACATGAGTTCAGCTCCAAGATCTCAGATGAAAGAATAATCTATATAATTACAAGTTAGCTTGTTTGTGATTTCACACAAAAACAGATAGACAAAAAAATAACATCAAATAGACACGAAAAGAAAACATGGCATGACTTGAAATTCCTAAGGAAATAAAGAATTATTTTATTGGTATCCATTACACATTATTCTCATCACCTCTATTTGGAACAACCAAACTCTGTAAAATAAGAAAATAAAGAAATGTTATTGAATAGGAAAATTCTAAATATGTTTTCTCCTAATAAATTAAATAATAAGAATATTTTCATTCCTAACTTGCCTACAAATTTTTGGAATTTGCCCAAGGAAGATCCTCTTATGAAAATGCCCACTGTTTGAAGTCCTAAAGGGATATGGGTTGCAACCACAAGACCTCTATGAAGACTATAATTGAATTGAGGACTTGTTATAAAATATGTCCATAGCTATTTTGTTATCACAATAAAATTGCATAAAGATGTTAAAAAGTGAACTTTAAATCCAACTCAACCTTACAAAATCGGCTTGTAAGGTGAGGCTTGCACCCATTTATACAATGCAAATTCATTTTATCTCTAGTCAATGTGAAACTTCCAATACACCCTTTTACATTGAGGCATATACATCTCGAACGTGAGACTAAACATTAATGGTTGTTCGATGCCAGGTGGAACAATAGACACAACAAACTTTGTTAGGATAAGCTCTAATTTATGGCTCTAATACTAAGTTGAAAAGTGAATTTTAGACCTAACTCAACCTTACAAAATCAGTTTGTAAAGTGAGGTTTGTGCCCACTTATATAGTGTAAATTGACATTATTTTTAGTCAATGTGAGACTTCCAACAGATGTCAACCATTATTTTATGTTAGCAGTTATGGGTGGAAAATATCTGCTAGCAGTCATGTATTAAGTGTATATATCCTGTTCAAGATTTGTAATTAGGAAATGTGAAGTTAATTGTAATTTGAGAACTAAGAATACTTTCTGTAAGAGACTTTTGTCTATGGGAGAGCATGTGCATTGCTGTGATTTCAGTTTTCATATTATATTTTACTGATTTCATTAATTGGTGTTTTATCAGACTCCAAAAGCATCTTTTAGAAAAGCCTTGGAGCAAAGTTATAACCTCTAAGCACATTTGTCAACAAAAGCAATTACAAAGCTTCAGATTTATATAAACAGCAAAAGGTTACTATAGAAACGATGAGGCTTTCCTTATGCTATAAATATGATATTCACAGCTAACCTGAAGACATGTTAGTATGAGGCTTCGACTATGTGCCAGGTGAACAAGTTTGTTAACAATACGAGTAATATGCCCTATGTTCCCTGCCCGTGGCGCCTGTTTTCCAGCAGCAAGTACAGTTGGCTGCAAAATAAAACAATTTTCTAAGGCTGTTCTAATAGACATGACAGCAATGTAGAGATGATTGATTATGCACTTCATATAGGTTATATCAAAAATTGAAGAAAATGAAATCATCCGATATATCAATTCAAAGCATTTAAGCATCCACTTACCATACTTTTGTCAGCAGATAGAATAGAATGTTTATCTGCTTGGAGAAATCTTTCAATTAAGTTACACTCCCGAAGAAGATGATCAACAATGGCATCAGCTTTACTCTCCAAACATGATAATATGATACTTTCTACATGATGGTGTAATGAGTTATTATATGGATACCTGTATTACCAAGGCATGCTCACACTAGTTAAAAAAAGGTTGGCAATAAAGATAAGCAATAATGCTACATCCACAAATTTAAAAAATTGAAAGGCTTCTCTAATATCTACGTGCATGTTTGATGTGGCTCTTAGAGCATTGGATCCACGTTTCAGATGTGTAAAATGGAAGCTATTCAAAGTAGCTTCAGCTTGGATGTGGATCATGGATCCACATTGACTGATCTGATGCAAAACTGAACATGCACTACATAAAACAAAATTAATAGTTGCTTACTCAAAGAAAAGGTCAATGACTCGTTGAATAGTTCCTGAATTGACCATGTCTTTTTCTGCCACTTCATTTCCGGTTTTTAGAAGGACGGCAATGAACTCAACAATCTGAAATAAATAGCGAAAGATCAGAAAATTAAACATATTCAAAATTCATATTAGAAATACCTTGCATAAGAATAGAACATTTGGATAAAAAGCTTTGAAATAGACAGCAAAGATGGTTTTTGGTACAACAATTCAACATTGACTGGCTAGACCACAAACCTAGTTAAGGGATTACCTATATTTTCATCAAGGTACATTACCAACCATTCAGTACTTTCTTGTTATACTAAACAAATTTGAATGCATTTATGATAAAATCAGCAGCTAACAAATGTTGGACAATGCACCCTAGGTATGGGTAAAAGCGACTCCCCTCTAATTGGTTGAGTAATAAAAACTAACCTTCAATCGATGCTTCCCAAGTGGAGGTCTCAGTTCTCCATATGTTGTAGGCAGGACTTTTTCATCAGATGATACATTCAGAAGCATAAGCAATTCACCTGCAGACAAAAATATAAAAATTTGACCAATTTGTTTGTACCAAACAAAACATAGAGACAACATTCTGTAAAGCTTCAATAAAGAAAACAGTTACAAAACTAAATTCCAAATTAAAAAACCTCTAACCTTTTTATGTTACACAACATTCAGAATAACAATACAACTGAACTAAATCCATGATGTAACTTCAAAATTAAAAAACCTCTAACTTTTTTTAAAAACTAGATGCATCATATTGTTTAGTTACACAACATTCAGAATAATAATACAACTAAGCCAAATCCATGATGATAACCTATGATGCGCCGATACTTCAATCAATGTCATGTATCTATATCCAACATGTAATTGTATCCGATACATTACCGATACTTATCAAAGAAGTATATAATCTATAAAACAATGATACTTTTATAATGGCAATAATATATAATTTTTTAGTTTGACAATGTTCAATACATTTAATTTTAATTAGGATTCACACAATAGCAATTATATATTTATCATGTTTTTAACATTTGTTGTATATTTACATATATCACGTATCGTATCCTATTATTTTTAAAATAAATGTATTGACATATCAAATGTGTGTTGTATCCGATACATGTATTATATCCATGCATCATAGATGATAACAATAACACATTTAAAAACACAACAAATTGGACTTACCGAGTTTAGGTAGCATTGCACCAATAGTGTCTGGGTTTACAGGAATTGGTGGCTCATACATGTGTTGACTTCGAAAGGAATGAAAAAGAGGAGATGATATAGCAGATCGTTTGGGATCCAACAAAGAAACACACACTGAAAGTGAATTCACAAGGCTAGACTTTGACTGTGAATCTTCCAGTGCGTGATCCAATAGTTTTTCAACATAACTGCGAGTATAAAATTTATACAATAATTATTCAGAATTACATATTAGAGGAAAAGACCAAAACATCAAAAAATATATATATGATAATTATATCATTCAAATATTAGAGCAAAATATCATAAACCCATGCAATACAAACCTTGGGCTTGAAAGTTTAATTGCTAGAGTAGATGAGGGATTTCTGGTTATTGTGCACAGTGTTTCAGCCGCGTTGGCATGAACTTCGGGAGGACACTGGTTTAAATAGCAAAGAAAAAAGTTGTCAGATAATTTGCAACAAAAAATAAGGTAATAAAAAGCCTACAAATTCAAACATCAAAACAAAAATTGAATACTAAATTGAACTTTTCATTAATTACATCTTCTATGTGCCAGAAAACAAACTTTGGGAGCAAATACAACACCACTACTAGCAATCATTAGAGTGATCAGTGTCAGGCTTGTGGATTAGAAAATCCCCAAAAATCAAAGAATGTATGTAGCTACATTCAATCTCATTTAATGGTCTGAAAAGGCATAAAGCTAAATGCATAAGCCTCACACAGCAAACAAGTAAAAGCTAGCTAAGGGAACATAAATCTGGATAGATGTTTTACTTACAGATGGACTCAATTTATCAATAATCATCTCAAGCAAGTTGCTCTCAGCCAACCATTGCATCACATCTATAAAATTGTGATACACATGGTCATCAGCACCTACTAATCGAACCAAAACCTGTCAAAGGAACTTACCTCAGAATCCATTCTAGCACATTAGCAAGATCTCAGAACTGTCATAAATACAAGTGGTAAAAATTTACCTCCATAATGGATGTAATTCCTATCAAATCAACCAGTTGACGAAAAACATTCTGATGGGCCTGTAGAAATTATGTTGAATCAAGAATGAATGATTTCACAAGGAGACTATAGTATGCAACATGCACACCAAACTATTGAATAGACTAGAAACTGTTTAATATAAAGGTTCCAGAGATAAAAGGGATTAAATTTAAAATCACTCAAGCTTTTTTTCCTCCATAAAATTGAATAAGCAAACTACAACTGTACTGAAAAAGCACAATGTTTTACTTACTTGAACATAATTCATCAGCGGAACTGTCTTTCGAATCATTAGGCAAACAACAACCTGTAAAATGGCATAGAAATCAGTATCATGCAGTCAGATAGGCCACATTGACAAAAAGGTCATGCAAACAAAACTTCAAATTTATCTTAATATATACCTTACTAAAGTAGCCAGCTAACAAGGCACTATGTGAGCGATTAGGCTCCAAAAAGGAGAATAATAAGTTCATCAGCTGAAATTACAATAATACGAAGGGGAAATCAGTAAAGGGATATGACTTTAGCTAAAAATAAGTTCACAAACAAGATGAAGTGTAGACCTCTTCGTCATCAACCAAGGTCTTCAAAATGACATCAATTTCACATGTAAAAATCTCGCAGGCAATGAATGGAAACCTAAATCACAAACATACAAACAGAGATGGTTTCAAGGAAGTTGAAACATTAAAGAAGTTATTTTGCAACAAATTTTCAATAATAGCTGCATACTTGAAGGCTCGTTTATTTTCAGCATCTTCAGGTGGTTCTTCAATAATGTACCGTAACAATTGCTCAACCTGGGTCTGATCTCTCAAACTAAAATGGGAAAAAGTAGCAAATTATTAATTATATTTTGTAGAAACGACATGCAAATTGCTTGTCCAGCCTGTGCTTTATGTATATTCACCAAAAATAGAAATTGGACAACACAACTACATATATATATATATATATATATATATATATATATATATATATATATATATATATATATATATATATATATATATATATATATATATATATATGTGTGTGTGTATGCATGAAACTCAGATTGCTTGTCTGGAGAATGAAAATATTGAATGGACTCAAATTAACAGACACATACAAGTTGATAAGACGACTGTTTAAGGCCTTGCATTCTTGGATCACTTCCTCTTCGTCCAGAAGCTCTTCCAAAGTGAAATTATCCTTGTCTAATATTGCCTCCACCTGCGTAACACAATCAACATAAGAATGAACTTCGACAGCAACAAATAGGCACATAGAGAGCCAGAAACTGAGTATGCATGTTTTAAGCTACTTAAAGACTTTAATTGTCAATTCAGTTGTCCTCTTAAAACTTTCAGCCATCAAGCATGGCATCGTTATACGGAATTGTGAAAAAAGCACTGCAGTCTCAACAGTAAAGCAAGTTGCCATAAACTGATAGACACTTTGAATACTAATCTATCAAAAAGATAAGGGAAATTTTTTTCGAAGAATCACGTGGCCTCTTTTTCACAAATTCACACTAATTTGTGTTTGCTTTAACTAAACCTCGAGTGTTTTCCATTGATTAACATGCACATAATAACATCCTACAGCAGACAGATTTCAAATTAAAAACTCGCAGCTGAAATAAAAAATACCAAGAACTAATTCCTGAAAAAAAAAATAGATATATTAATTCGCATGGTAAAACAAATCAACTGTCTCTGATTGAGATCCTCCTAATAAAGTGAACCACTGAAGTAGATTCAATAAACAAATAGTAGACTGAAAAAATAAAGTAAAAGACAAGCTACAAGCTGTTGTATGTAATAAATTAAAAAGAGCTGAAAGGGAGAACAGCGAAGGTCGATCCGGAAAGTGGAATTAATCAGTAGCATAGTGAAATACGGATTAGTTAATTTGTAATTAGAAAGATAAAGTAATGGTAAAAAGATGACATTGGAATGGTGAAACGAAACTAAGTGAGGCTTAAATTATGGAGGGAGAGAGAGAATAATTGAAACTTAGTTTAAATGCGGAAGAATTGGCGCGATTAAGGTGGAAACTTACGGGGGAGGAAGCAGAGAGAGATGCAAGCTTCCAAAACATGAAGGTGGTCGGATCTAGGTCTTAACCCTAATTTTGTGGGAGAGAGATCGAAAAGCAACCACGCCGTGAAGATCGATAGAAGAGAGAAAAGAGAGAGGCAGAGAGAGAAAGAATGACCCCAAAATAATCGCTTGCGCTAAAGTACAAACCATAGAACTACGGAATTGCCACACACACAAACCTATCCCACGCTTCATAATGCTTGCTACATTTTTTTTTATTTGATTTATTATTTTAAACCTATGCAGTACTTCAAATCCCATGCATGGCATGTATCAGCATCATGTTATGTATATGTCATGGCCATCTATATAGTATAATATAATATATATGGCCACGCGATCCACTCTCCGTAACGCAATTTGAATTTCAACTGAAAAAATATGGATCAACGTTACGTCGCCGTGCATTCTACCATTCAAATTAAAGTATACTGCTCTTCGAATTAAATGTTAAATTATTGTGGAAATTGAAAACCTATCTACCTGTCATTTATAGGAGCATAGACTATGCTGAAAAATCTGAAACTTTTACGTTTAATTGTTTGAATTAATTAAGTCACTGTCTATAGCATTGTTTTTGTTTTATGCGTTACAACGTTTTAGAAAATAATTACTGTATTTTGACTATAAAATAATATAAAAACCAATTTAAACTTCTATTTATTATTTTTAAACCAGATTACTATTATCACCTACTTTTCGAAGGTCACTAAATGCGAATGTGCAAATGTAATACGCATTAAAATTAATTGATATGTGCAATTTTTTCATCTATATTATAACTTTTTTTTATAATATAAAGAAAGGTATTACACTTAACATTCGTATCTTCACAATCATATCTTCTAAACTTATATTTATATTTTCTTCCTGTTACAAATAATGTACGCAACTATCATTCACTTTAAAATTAAGTTATATCATGAATATAACAAATTTATTATATTTTAATACAATTATGTGTACATGTTTAATAATATTATTATTATATTTATTTATTTTTGTGTGTCGACCCGTTTTGGCTCACCCCGTATTATGGGTCACAAAGTATGGACCAGATTAGTCTGTCCCACAGTTTAATATTGAATTTATTTTTCTAGTTCAGTCTACCTCGCGAGCTAGCTCATATTTGTAATGAGCAAAATAAATTCTTTTGTAATTAGCAAAATAAAAACTTTTTTACTTTTCCATAATAATTTATATTTATTTTTTATCGAAATAATTTCAATTAGTTTACTTACTCAAAGATAATAAACAATAGGAACAAAAATTATAGCTAAAGTACAATAGCAATATGTTGTCTTACTATATAGGTACTTAAAAATGTATAAAAATATATTTCATATTCAATAACTAAAATTTTTATCTTATATACAATGATTATACATAAACATAATAATAACAATTATAATAATAATAAAATTAAATTAAAAGGAACTTACAGAAACAGCATGATCAGTGATGTGAGAACTAAAGAAGTAAGAATATTTAATTTTGTAAACAAGTCAGTGGGTTCAACATCTCAACCTGTCCCGCATTTTTTTGCGGATTTGCAGACCAGCCCTCTTGACCCGTCCCGAATTGTCATACCTATGACCTATGCATAATCTCTAACTCATTCTTCTTAGTTGTTCCTCTCAAACATCTCTCGTATATATTTGTTGACTTAGGTCCATACACAATCAATAGTAAGACTCACAAGATTATACGTTTGCCAAAACAACACATACTTCCTCATTTTGTCCTTACACATGAATTTAAGGTCAAATTTTTACCATGTCAAACATAATATGTGTACATTTAAGTCCGTCAAAGACCAAATTTGGAAAAAAAAAAAATATATATATATATATATATATATATATATATATATATATATATTAACATTAATTTATAAAAAAAAATGCATAAAGTCATATTAACGCCACGGTGTAAAATATCTAAGTGTATAGTATTCATAAATAATATGTATTTAACATTTTCATAAAATATACTTTTTATTCGGTAGCATTTTGATATATTTGTATAAAAAGTGTTCTAGTAATGATTGACATACAAATTGTTTAAGTATCAACTACATAAATCACCATAAACTTAAGGTACAAAATATTTGTAATTCTCTTTATTACACGTATGTTGAATTTACTTCTCACAATCTAATGTGTTAGTCTTTATGAATTAGATAATAAAACTATAAATATATGTACTTAATCGATTATTCACATATCACCTAAAATTTAGTAATGACTTTTATTAATATAAATTAAATCATGAATATAAAAATCATTTAAATGAAAAAACCTATTATAAATTTTAATTTTTATTAATCTAATATACAAAATTATTTAAATGTAAAATTAATAAAATTTCCATCCATATATTCTCATATTTGTCAATTTTATCTAACAACTTGAAGTCCGAAAGTAAAGTTGGTTGTCTAAATGAAATTAATTCAGCAAAACCTCATCCACTAAGGAATTTTTATCCATAACTATATAGATTTTTCAAAACTAAAGCAAAGGCTTCGATTAATTCATTATTAACCAAAATCGTATTGCTAAAATTTCAAATGTTTAGCTTGGATCACCTGTGACACCATTTTAACCAAAAAAAATATCATACAAAATTCAAATAGAACAACCATAAAATGAATATCAAAATTTTATTATTCAACAACAAATACTATTTTTTCAATAATTAAAAAGGTATTGAACTTTATGTATTTTTTAAACAACCACAAAAGCAAATTGCTTACACTTACATGAATAAGAACTTAAAGTGTGATTAAAGTGTAATCCAAATCAATTTAAAACTACACAGTAAAACCAAACAAGTAAACTTCAAATGTTATCCTGATATGCAAACATGTATCATTTAAGAGTACAATTCATAACCAAAATATCTAAAATCTCATTTAATTGAACATTAAAAACTATCTCTTGTATGCACCAATTCTTTACTTCTTCCATTCTCAAATTCAATCTAAGCTTAATATAGTCAAATTTAAGAAAAGGAAAGGTAGCATAAACTTATATTTGACTGAACAAGAGTTTGAGCAACACCAAAATTTCAAAGATGTTGAAAAACTTCACTTAAGATAGCAAAACATCAAATCAATCAACAATAACTATATATTCACAAAACCAACATTAAGATCTAACATAACTATAAAATAAGAATAACTAAACACTTATCTGATTTAATTTATCTTTGAAAGAAATAATTCAAACTCAGAAGCTACCAAAGAGTAATATCCTTACAAAAAAAGAGAAAGTGAGAAACTTAAAAAACAAAATTACATACAAAAATCCAAAATTGAAGAGAGGGAATATTAATTGAATTTTTATGTGCATTCTTACTTTGACTACTCATAAATATAATATATAAAAATTAAGACAGTAAATATGTTAATAATGAGAAAAATAAAGGAATTAAAAAATAAAAAAATTTAAGCTAATAAAACTATTTAAAAATACGGTACGTTCAGTTAACACTAAGAATAATTAGAAAATTATAAATTTATGAAAAAATAATCTTGTTCATTGCACTAACAACTTTTAACTTTAAATTATTAGTTAATTGAGTCTTGTAAAAATATAAAGTATCTATAATTGAAAATAACCAACACTCATTGGTGTAAAAGCAATAATGTTTTTGGAAACAACTAACCTTAAAGTGATCCTAAGATTTATGTATTTACAGGCATGGGCAAACAACTAACCTTAATTTTTCGTAAGAAAATTAAAATAGAAATGTTGTTATTAAGAATATCATTAAAACATCTTAATTGTGATTTCCAATGTATTTTTAACATGGCTTTTAATGAAAATAAATTATTAACCAATATTCTTATTACTATTTTTAGCAAAATCAATAAACAAAATATATAGCAAAAAAACACTCCACTTTTAGCATCTGAATAAACTTTAAAATATTAACATCATGAAGATGTGCTATACTTAAAGTGAATTTTTCCTTTTCATTGATTTCTAAAATGTTGTAATATCAAAGATTTATGATTTATGCATTATAAAATATGATAAATATACATATATCTATTTAAAATATGCCTATAGTTTTGATATTTATTTAAAATGTACATTATAATTTTCATTTATATATCAAACGGACTCACTAGATGACAATACTTTATATCAAAATCCAAGTTTAAACCATTCGACACTATTTTATTTTTTTTTCAAAATTCGACACTAATATTTTGAGTTAAGAAACTGAAAATGTAAATAAATCCAAAACATTTAAATTATATTCTTTCATACGGAGAGAAGAAAAATCATAATTCAATATTTTGTTAATTTGTAATTCAATATTTCATTAATAACCCCGTATTATTAGAACATTAAGCAACCCTATAGTATAATTTGTGCATTCATAATCCATCGTACAAAAATAATACAGTTATGCCACTAAAAAATAAAATGAAAAACACGTTTCACTGCTTAAAAATAAAATAATAGACACTCACCTTTTAAAGCATAAGTGCCAGTCAAATAGGGACACGTGTCAAGTGATGCATTGATATTGTTGGTGTTAAGTGTGATGATAAGTAGAAAGGAGAAAGCTTAATCATACCTTATTGGATGTATGTATGGATGCATCATGCTTGTTTCACATCATAATAAAACAATCTTGCTAGGGGTATTGTCATAAAGGAATGCAAAGCTGAAATTCATAATTTTGAAAATTGCATCACCTTCTTGTTTACAAAGTTTCAATATTTTTTCTATTGTGTATTTCAACTATACTTGCAACTTATATTTTTTATTCTATTTATATATTAATATTTCAACTTTTGCAATATACAAAATAAATATTTATTCCGTACAATAAATATATTTTAAATATATAAAATATGTGGTAATAATAATAGTATTAATTTATAATAATATTTTGTGATATAAATATTTTTAGCATATTGGTAATTTTAAAAATGATAAATTTAATTTATCAAAGTTGATAAAAGATGGTAAGTTTTAAGAAATAAGATAATAATAAAAACCTTTAAAAGTGTTATGTATCAATGAAATCAAAAAAAAATACTATAAATAAAATCTCATAAATTCTCTAATTCAGATTATTTATTTATACATAATATTTTTATTTTTCACATGAACCTATAATTTGTTCTCGTTTCTAAATTAAGTATAATTGTTTTCTTAAAGACAGTGGTAGTTTAAATAATTTTATATTCAAATTAGTATAAATTAAAAATATAATTTTGTATTTAAAGATACATATTACAAAATTAAATTATAACCGTTTAAATAGTTGTCAGTGAGATTTTGTACGAGCTATCATTGAATATAATTTTTTTCAATGAAAATGACTTTAGAATATTTTTTTTCTTAACCTTTTATTGTTTTCAATCTATCAATATTACTAAATTAAATTTCAATGTACAATAAATTATGAATAGTTAAAAATTGTATCATAATACTAAAATGAAATTTGTGTTCAAAATACTTATTGAAAACTTTAAGTATAAAATAGTTTATATATTCAAAAACATTTACTTATTATATAGTAAACTTTAGACACATAAAATAAAAATTCAGCTACAATACACATATTTAAAAATTGATATAGATTATAAACTTTTTTACATAATTATTATGAATTTTAATTTGATTAAAAATGTTTATCTTTTATAATATATAATATAATACTAAATAGAATAAAATGTCAGATCAAGAAAGAAAAAGTTCACACGGCTTTTACTTTTATATATATATATATATATATATATATATATATATATATATATATATATATATATATATATATTCATTTCGTTTTCTACATACGATTTCCTTCTTTATACCTTTTTAATAAAAAAAATATTTTAATTTTAATTAATATTTAAAACTTCTCTCTCTTTAATTTTCTGTCTAAAATATGGTAGAGAAAAATTATGTTTGCTTAGCTGATACAGTAATTCAGATAAAAAAAAACACTAACAAAAAGATGACAGGGAATTATTATTTTAATTTGATATAACCAAACAGTGTCAAAGTTCAAGTCAGTTATCACAAGTTCTGCTTGTTTTGGTGATGAAATGTGTTAATAAGTGTTTAAATTTTTATAATAAAAATAATTATCAAATTTAACAAATATATAATTGTCAAAACAGGTAATACGATCCGACCTGACTCGATCCATCACGGATTGATTATTTAGGCTCTGTTTTTTTATAGAGGAAGGATTAGAAGAAGAGGGAGAGGAAGAGATGGGAAGGATCAGATAGTGAAGTTGATCTTGTTCTTTTTAAGAGATTAGGAGATGATTTTAGAGTAGATTAGAGAGTGAAATTTGTGAAAGTTTGTGATTGAATTGAGTGATATGACATATTAAAACAAAATTAATAGATAAAAAAATGAGATTACCAAAATATCCCTAATGTTAAAAGTAATATAAAATGCTATATAAATCATTTAGAATAATTTATTTAATTTCTATTAATTGTGTGAATTAATACAAATATATTTATAAAAAAATTAATAATCAAATTTATTTGGTATGAAATTAAATTTAACATTTATCAATTTAATATTTACATGAAAAATAATTTATTTATGTTATATATTAAGTCTTTGAAATATAATTTTTTTGGTTTATTTGATATGAACATATTTTTTTAATTTGATTATGTTTGTTAATAATATAGTTAATATTTTTTAATAAATTTTTTTCTTTTTTCAAATTTTAAAGAATTATATATTGTTTATATATTTTTAACTTTAAAATTTTTAGATGTTTGTTAATAATAAAATTTTATTTATTTTTATTAATAAATTAAAACTAAAATTAAAAGATAAATTTATGTGAAGAAATAAGAAAGAAGACAGTACTGGGAACACATGTCAAAAAATTACGAGGATAAGAGAGGTAAAAAATAAATATGACGAGGATATAATGGTAATTTTGTATCCATCACCTTCTAATATCTTCCCTACTAGAGGGATGGAATTTTTTAGCCATCCCTCTAATCCATCCTTACCATTTCTTGCATCACCCCAAAAAGAACAAGGTGATCACTCTCCATGTCTTCCTCTTCAATCCTCTTGAACAGTACATCCTCTCAAAAGAACAGGGCCTCAGTGAGCCAACCCAACCCACCCGGCTCACTTTTAGTAAGCAACAAAAATTTTGAACTCGGCTCGACCCACCGCAGGTTGGTGGGTTAAACGGGTTGGCTCACGGGCTCATGTAATTTAAAAAAATATAATTTTTTATCTTTTTTCAATCAAAATTAAATTATAATTCTAATTAAAATCTAAATAAATTTTATTTCAATCCAAATACAAATCAAAATCACAAAAATACAAATTATACAGGTTAAATAAAACAACCTACAATGACTCAAATACAAATCTCAAATTAATAAAAAACACTTGTATGACTATTTATTTGTGAGTTGTTGAGCCAATCCGGTTCAGTGCGGGTTCAACCCGGGTAAGCCGGATTCTAGGTAAGCTGAGTCAAAAATCAACCTGTATTAAAATTTGTAAAATAAATTCAACCAAAACCGACTCAAACCCGTAATGAACCAGATTAACTCGGAGATTTCGACCATTTTCACAGCTCTAATATAAAATTTACTAGTTTCTGAATCTTTGACTTGTTTTTGGGCTTTAGCTTGTTATAGACTGAGAATAAATATTATATCCACTGGTCATGTAGCTAAACCTCTCCAATGTGCTTATTTATTTTGTGATTGGTTTGGAGTTCCATGTAACTAAATTGTGGTTATAAATACATTACAAGTATGATTATTATTGTTACTCCGTACTATATTTCATCTTGTTGATATATGATTTACATAGTTTTTGACATGATAACGTGTATTTTCGAGATGCATATAATAATTGATTTTAACATTAGATTATACATTATGTATAACATTTATCATATTTAATAAATCGCATGTGCTGCACGTTTACTACTATTAGCGATTAGCAAATAAAAGAAAAAGTAAGGGTTGGACTTTTAGAGCTTAGACACACATACAAATTGTTGCAGAAACAAAAAAACGATTAAGGGGTGTGTGTTTAGAAAAGGCTATGGGTGCCAATAACAATGAGACCAACAATAACAAAATCAAGTTTCTTCCCTCTTGTCCGTGAAACCTTTTGGAATTCAAAGTTAGAAACAATTACGACATAACATAAATTCTTAATTGTAGCTTGGTCAGTTTTTCTCTTTCCATTTTATTTTCACAACTTGCATGCAAGGACCATTGGATGTAGGTGAAGATTTGTATTTTAGATTTGAGTTTGATATATATTTTATTTTGTGTGTGTTCTATGACTAGAGTTTCCATTATTTTTGAAGTGAAATAATAGTTCTTTTAATGTTATTTACTCATAAGTTGTAAATTCCTTAAAGAACAAAAAAAATAAAGATAAGTAAAATTGTAGTTTATTTAATAATGAGTTTAAGTTATAAACGAGAAGTACTTTTTTAGTTACCGTGGATATCTTGCATGTGATAGTATCATAAGTTAAATTGTACCATTATAATTGAGTGAGAATAGGAGTTTGTATTATTATTTTTTTTTCGATAACTGTTGTAATTGTTTGAATAGTTAATAATGAAATGAAGAATTTAATTGTTGAACTTAGAAATTACTAAAAAATGTCTTACAGAACTAGATTGCATACTCAAAAGGTATTATAACTATATATATATATATATATATATATATATATATATATATATATATATTATAGAATTCAAATATCTCATAAATATTTTATATAATTAATTATTACTCAGAAGATAACAAAATTATCATACATGCAACTTATACATTCGGTAACAGATAAGTATCATGAGTGCACTAAAGTAAAATAAGACATAGGTAAACATTATTATCATCATGTATGTATATATATCCACATATACAATTTTTTTCGTACAAGAATTCATTAAGTGTGTATATTATATTATATTATATTATATTATATTATATTATATTATATTATATTATATTATATTATATTATATTATATTATATTATATTATATATATATATAAATTTTTTTTATATGGTGTTTAACTTTATTATTTTTATTTTATGTGTGACTTTGATTAATACTTTGATTATCTCAACAATCTTTTTCAAGGATTAGTCTCTTTTATATTGGATATTTTCCTCCAACTATACGATGATTTTTTGTTATACCATTGTAGTAGTGGGTATGATGATTATGTTTTTGTTGTTATTATTACGATTGTCTAACTCGGCCACCTTGAGAAACCATCACTCATATGTGACATTAAGCTCAACCCAAAGATTTGACATACTTTTATTCTAAAATTTTAAAATAATTGATTTATAAAAAAATTCTCATACATGATATTTAGCTTTGTTATTTGTACTCAATGCAATACTTTGACTTATACTTTAATTATTTCTAACAATATTTCATACATATGTCATGCACATATCATCATAAATGTTAACGAAAGTAATATGAAAGAAAAACACATGACTATTAATATAAAAAGGACAAAATTGTAAAAAATCATATATCCAATAAATAAAAAGAAATAAAAACTAAAAAAATATACTTACATATAAATGGGTCATTAGTAATAAGTATATCTTGAAGGGTTTCTCCACTTATTAAATAGTATAACTTTATTTTTCATAATGTCTACCTAAAATTCATTCCAAATTGAATAAATATACATAATTTTAGTTGTTTACATTTTATAAATTAATGTTGTTCAATAAATCATTTTATCACTAAAATTCTAATAACTATATTACATCTATATCTATATTTGTAGCCATTTGTAAATCTATAAACATGTATAGCATTAACCTATTGGTGTAAATTATCTATTACAAGTGTTAAAGCTTCCAAGTAGTTATACACAAATGCTTGCTATCCGAATAACTAAGTCTAATTGATCTTTTATGATATAGCTTGTTGCTTACAATGATATAAATTACTTAGCTTTCTAATATGAATTAATTTATGATTAATGAAACATTTCTTTTATATTAACTTACCATCTTTTGTGTATGTGGTTCTCGTGTTTTTGTTATTCTTTTTTAATAATCACTAATATCTGGTGTGAGCATATGATGATTTAGGTGTTTAGTATCCTAACAATGGTGACAATAGTGTAGTTGTTTAGTTCTTTAAATTTGCTTTTCATTGCTAAGTTGTATCTTTTGAAAAACTTTTGTAAGATTTTTTTTTTTCATTTTTGGTTAGAATTTTAGATTGTGTCGGTGTACCATTTTTGTCTTTATATCTTGGATAAATGTAATAGAAACTCTTAATATATGATTTATCTGCTTAAATTATTAAATATGTAATATTTTTCTTAGTATAATTACTCTATTAAACGAGATGTTATAAAATAAATAAAAACTATTTGTGAATAAGTCGCAAAAATTATTTTAATTTTATTATTTTTTATTATCATACATTTGATAAGAAATGTGTTTTCACTAGTCCAATTAAATCCAATTAAATAAGTTTCCCTTCACCGGTCATTTGAATTCATTTTACATAAATTAGTGGAAACACATAATGCATTATGTATGTGTGTCATCTTTTTATTATTATAAGTAATTAATTTAATTTTAAAAAATTATTAAATTTAAAATAAAAATATATAAAATAATTATTTTAATTTTAAAAATAATACAATTAAAATTTACGATTATTTAAAATATAAAAATAAAAGTATAATATTTTTGTTTATAATAACAATTACTTAAAAGGTAAAATTAGAATATATATATATATATATATATATATATATATATATATATATATATATATATATATATATATATATATATATATAATCTCTTTTATATATAGATAAACCATTGCACAAATTATCTTAAAATCTTTAGTTTTTAACTAAACGTGTCTTATATTGTAAATAAAACCAAACATAAAACGAATGTATTGGAAAACATAAGCCATTTCTCTACGTCACATACACATAGAGAGGAGACATATGTTTCAACTTGCATTTAATTGTCGAAAATTCATATAATGTTTGTGATGAATAAAAGAGATGAGAAAATAGTGATTTGGTTTGTGAGTCTTGCTAAATGAATTTTAAAAGTGTTATTTTTAAAGTCAAGAAAGAGAATGCGAGTTCCACCTAGGAAGTTGTATTTTCAAACAAAACTCTGCATTGTGGATATTTTTTTCAAAATAAATAAATTTGAGTGCTCCATGAGAATAATTACTTAAAGAATTGTAGTCTGACCACATTAATTAGTTTAACAATATAAAGAAATAGAATTTAATAGGCCAACTTAGTTTGACCAGGTTAATAATATCCACACACCATATTCTTTTCACATTTGTTCCAACACCGCCCCTTGTCGTCATTTTCACTAATCTTATTATAGATTTAATTTTTTGAAATAATGATCTTTGACTAAGATTGGAAAAGTCTACTCCAAGTATAACGGTAGAGAGGAAAATTTTGAATGATTTGGTTAGTGAATTTATATTTCAATTGGGTTTTATTTTTTTAAATTTGAGTTTTTTTCTTTATGTTTTTATTAGAGAATTGATTTATTGATATGTTCAAAATATTTTTTTTTTATTTTCATTTAAGTATTTTGCTATTTGATTTTTGTTGTCAACAAGAGGATTTTTTTTTTTTATCAGCAGTCAACAAGAGGATGTGATTGTTATCATTGGTGTCTAAGATATATTTAAATATGTGAGTTAATCAATTTTATCACGATCCGAATTGGATTAAAAGTAATTTACTTTTTGTTCTAAATATGGTGAACTCCAATCTAACTAACTTAATATATGAGTTTAACGTGTTCGGTTTGAGTTTAAGGTAAGTTGATCATTTATTTATCACCAATAATATTTTATTTTATCCGTGTAACTTTTTCATAATTCTTTTTTAATTATTTACTATTTTTAATTATGAAAGTTGACGCATTGACTTTTTAAAACATATAATGTGTTTTAATAATATTTGAATAATTTAAATATTTAATTTATTTGTTTGTTAAATTATGCAAGTTGATATTTTAATTTTTAATTATTTTTATAATAATGTTTGGCAAAATAAGAGAGTATTTTGTTTGTACTTCTATAAAAAATGTGATTTAAGTCAATCCATTTTGACTGTACTACAATATATATATATATATATATATATATATATATATATATATATATATATATATATATATATTTTGAAGAATAAAATATCTTTAAATGAGTGAATCCATCAATCCATGATGAGTAGAGTTGAGTTATAAAATTTTGCATTCACCAAAGAGTAAGTTGTGTTAAGTTATCTCATTTTTAACTGAGCTTGTGTTGAACCAACTTATGTGAGTCGAATTGACTTATTTTAACACCCTTACTCGTTATTTCTATTTTCTTGTCTTCAGGTCATCAATCAACTCGTTATTTTTTTTTCAATATCCTTCAACTCCTTAATTAATTTGCAATTTCATATATAAGAACGATTTAAACAGTGAGTTGAAAAGGATTGGAGAGAGTAATTGCATACAAGACCTAAAATTGATATGCCATTTGAATATAACTACACAGAGGAAAACAAAAAAGTAAAATCAAGATTGGAGAGGTGATTAGGTGTTGTTGTTATAAAACAAGTTAAAAAAATGGATAAAATATGTAGCAATAGAAAAAATAAAAGAGAAGTTTTGAAATTACATATACAAAAAAAAAATTGAATATTACTTATACCATATTTAGTTAATATGAATTTTTTTTTATCAAAACGAAGATACATTTGAAGAATATCCAAATAAAATGATCTATTAGTCTTTTCTAGAATGCAGCCATTAGTCAAAAGTAATAAGAGGAGAATACAAATTATTTTTTATTTTAAAAGCATCTATTCTATCCATAAATAAACAACTAAGTATTAAAATATTAGTCATTTAAAATCTTTACATTGAAGAAAAATTATCTTAGAAATTATGTAATACAATAAAATTCATAAACTAAGGGTGTTGGGGGTACATATATAAGATTTATGGATGCAGTGAGTATCTATCTATTAGTTATTTTATATGTAATAATTTTTTACACCATTTTCAACTTAAAATTTTAAAATAATAAACGTGAGTCTTTCTTCTCATATCTTGTTCATCTCAGTTATCTTCCTTCCCTATAAAACTTGTGATTTCATATTTAAATTGTTAAAACATTTTATACCTACGAAGAATTGTGGATATAATGAATCTCAAGTGATGAAATATAATATATATATATAAAATGTTAACACCATTTTGAACCAAAAGTCTTGAAATAATAAATTTTTGGAGATTTTTCTCTTTATACATTGTTCACTTTACTTATCTCCCTTCGATATAAAAACTCAGCGACTAAATTCTTGAATTTCTTGCAAAGGTTTTATACCACTAAACTTACATTAAAGATAAACTTGCATCCTCATCCTTTATATTTGTTTACAGTGAGGATGGAAGAAAGAGAAGAAAGTTGAATTGCAGTGGATTAATGAATGAGAGAATGAGAAAGTAGTATGATTTGAAATTGTTAAAATTGCGTCGAGAATTCAAAGAAGCATTAAACAAATACCAACTACCGCCCCATAAGTCGTTCTGGAGTTCCATTTAAGTCTCCGACACGGCATAGGCTTCAGATTATCACTCTCAGCCTCTGCTTCTTTAATTATAGAATCTCAGAATTCTTGTATCAAGGTGATTTACAGAGTGTAAAAGGTACCCCTCTTTCAACACTATTTCACCCCTTCTTAACAGGAAACTCTTTTACACTTCTAATCCAACAATCAGATGAAAGTGACCTCACACATACACAACCTGTTTCTTCTCAGTTAATGCACCCTCACACTTGCAACCACTTCAAGATACGTGTTTCCTTTCCATTACTTCAATAGACCGTGACAAAGATCACTAGGTAAAAAGGATCACAGTGCAACCTCTCAACTAAGTGGTTACAAGCTCTATTTTATGAATCTATTATTTTGCTCAGTATAGGAATGGGTAAAAGTGCTAGTTCGGATGAATAAATGCGACCAACCTCAAACTCTCAACTCTCGGGTCCCATTGGAGTGCAATGACTCAGTTCGGTTAAAGAAACAGGTGAATCAGGTGAAAAGTTTCTGATAATCAGAGAACTTTGAACCCCACCCATTCCAAGGATGATGAAAAAAGACTAGTAAGCTTCGGAACTTGCTGGAGTCTGGAACAGCAAAAAGCTAACAATCATGGGACACGTAACTCTAGTTGGTCCGATTCAAATGGCTTATAAAAGAACTACCTTGGAGCACAGTTTGCCTGTTCTCTGCCAGAGATTTTCTCAAATCCGAGAATGATGATGGAACAAATGGTGAAAAGTACGAAATTAATTCGATTTATTTTTAAAAAATCAATTACTATCACCCGCTTCCTGGGGAAAGGAAATATTTTTTAAAGAATAGTCTTCTAGTATTTATTTTTCCTGAAACAACTGTTACGATGCTGGAATGCAGCAATTTCGCACACCAGAGTGGAGAAATACTGATCACAAAAATCGCCAGCAAAAATACCAAAGCTCGCAGAGTTCCTGACAAGGTATATAACATGATTTGGTAAGCATAAATAAAGTAAAAAACACGAGTAAAATTTAAAGCCAAACTGCCCTTGAATTTCACAGAAATTGAACTGCTGATACTAATCAACCTGCGGCAACTGTCACATTTAACAGGACAAAATGGGGTGAGGAAGGAAAAAAGAACGGATGATTTAACATCACTCATTATAGGATCAAGTACAAAAACATGACAGTGTTCCCATGGATCAGACCTACTTCAATAAATTTCAAATTTTCAGCTGCTCCAAAATACGCACAGTCTCGATGTTCTCAGCCTTGTCCATATCTCGAATTTTAACTGGTTGTTTATCTTGTTGGCAAGAGGCAGTAGCAGTTGGTAGATCCTTTTGGATGGGAGCAGGTTCATCCCTTCTTGGAGGTGGAGCAGCATATACAGGAACAGCATGCCGAATATTGACTGCAGAAGCAACTCGCATTGGAGAAGCCCGTATTACAGGATGGGGTGGCACTGAGGCAGGTGGTGGACAAGGTGGTGCAGCAAATGCTGGTACTACAGTCCGTATAGTCACTGCAGGAGCAATCCCATGGCAAGATGATCTCATTTGTCGAATAGGAACATAAGGTGCTGCTCCTACTGCAGGGAACTTAAGGGGACGAGTCCCTCGGCTTTCTAAAGCACAAGACTGTGGTGGTAGGGTGGAATTGTCGCTGGTCACTGCAGCCTGTGGATGCCTGTTTCGAGGACTTTCATTTGCTGTTGCCATTGATGGCTTACTTCGAGGTGCGGTTCTTTGGCAAATTAGGGGAAGGATTTTTGACGAAGTGGCTGGTGGTGGTTGAGAACTGATTGGTCTGGGATTTTGAATCTGAAACCTTTTATGAAATGGAATGGGAGTGTTTGGATTAGACATTGTCATCTTCTCCTTCAAACGGTAATTCAGTAAAGCCCGCGCTATTGTGATCTGTTCCAGTTCATCATTGTTCTCTGGTTCCGTTGAGGAGCTTGCAGTCTCTTTTGCCACTGGTAAGAAAATTTTTGCCCATTCGTATTCAATCATTCACAAATGAATCATAAATCATCAGATACACAAAAGATGAAAAATGCAGTTTTATTGCCAAAAGGTCATGACCAATTCTATCTGGCACGATGTCTTCTAAATAAATTATCTTTGAACTAAAATAGATATGTACTATAAAAAAGGTTTTTAGAATTCTCCCTTATCACAAATAAATTTGCCAACCAAATTCTTTTGCCATATGTAATGAGAATGGAGGAAATAGGGAATCAGGCTTGGGTTGGGTGTTTCCAGTGTCCAATTTTAATCTCCAACTTATATATCGCTAAGTTCAGAGGCCAAATTGACATAAAGTATGTATATTTTACATGAAAACAACTAATTTTCCAGATCAAAGTCAGCTACAACTTACATTGTTTCAAAGCCGACCAAGCTGCCATAGCTGCATTTTTTTCAGCTTGTTTCTTATTCTTTGCGGGTTCTCCAGTAAATGAGATTCCAGCAAGCTCTACTATCCCGGTAAAAACAGGTAAATGTCCTAGGCCAGACCTGTACGTTGTGTAGTGAGGTAATGGGGCTCCTACCCTTTGAGCAATTTCCTGTAGAAGGTTCTTGTACACTCCAGTCTCATCCTATAAAAAACATTGAACACAATAAGCATGTGAAAGAAAGAAAAAAGACCACATATGCAACATAGACACACAATGCAATGAGTTCAAACATTACACATGTTTATTCCACATCAACAAAATTACAAAAAAAAAAAAAAAAAACATTACAAGTTTACAGCAGGTGAACTTTTTACAAGCTATAAAGCAGAGCAGCATAAAGTTCACTACTAATTTTAGAAACATGTTCATGTTATGTTCTCTTTCATAAAGTTTTCTAATAAAGACTTAACACGATTAAATAAAAAAAAAACAATGGATTAATCGGTATGATCAAAGTTCTACACCTACCAGCAACATTTGTGCATTAATTAAAAAAATCAAGAAAACAAGAAACATTAGCATAATTGTAGAAGAGGTCGACGAGTTTTAATATAAACAAAGAGTAAAAGGGTGGAGGTTGGTGAGAAGGCGCAGGTTAGCAAAGAGCGTGGGTTATTGTTGTTGGGTGCGCAAAATATTTGGGGGTTAAGCAGAGTAAGAAAGGGAGAAAGCAAAAACCCTAGAAGCGGCAATGAGAGAGAATACTCACGAGGATCTTGGCGGCCAGGGAGTGGGAGGGGCCACGGTGGGAGAGGGAATTGAGAGCGACTTCGGCGGCGGAGTGTTCAGCCTGACGGAGAGTGGAGCAGTAGTGAGGGCTCTCGAAGATCTCGCCGTTAAAGTTGACGGTGGCCTTGAACCTGGGCGCGTGATCGGGACCTTCCCGAATGCACGTGTACGAAGGCAGGTTGAAGCAGCTCCGTTGGGCCAGCTCTTGAAGCTGGTTTTTGTACATTTCCACCACCGCCACCAGCACCACCGAGAAGACGTTAGCCACGCGGATCGGGTCGAATATTTCGGACCGGCCCGGGAAATTGGTCGGAGTGGAAATGAATGGGCTTAGGGTTTGTCGACGGAGAGAGGAGACTGTGTTAGTGAGAGAAAGTTGAGGAGTGAGAAAAAGAGAGGAAAGTGCAGAAGTGGAGAGTGGAGGGTAATTTCTGTGAATGATAATAATAATAATAATTATTATTATTATTATTAATTAATATTATTATAATTATGTTGGGAGGTTATTTATTGCGTTGTTGTTGTGAGTCAACTCAAAGGTTAGGCTGCAGTGCACCAGTGCAGTGCATGGATGTGAATGTGATCTTTTCCTATATTTTCATGCTTTATGAGACCACTATTTATTTACTTCGCATTTTCCCCACCAAGTTTCATTTATTACTATTAATTATTAATCTACTAATCTATGTAATCAACTACTTACCTTATTTAATGTTAGCTTTTGCTAGCTTCAATAAATATCACTGCCATCTTTAAAATACTGATTAACTATTTTTCATTAAAAATTAATTTAGATATAGTAAAGTTTTAGGTGTAAATAATTTCAATACAGTTTTATTCTACTGTTATTTAATTATAAATCATTATATATAATAAATATTATAAAAATATTAATGGCATTTTAATGCATGAAACAATATTTTGTCCAGTGTACACTCAAATTTTTAATACATTTGCATATCTTTTATAAAAAGTATTATTTTTTTCTTTAATTCATTAAATAATACAGCAAATATCTTATCACATAGTTAATGAGACCATTAATTTTATATTCACATAGGTCAGCTAAACACTTTCAAGGCACCTCCTTAAGGTGTTAACTACAATTATTTAATTATTTAAACTTTAGGAACTGCCATTTTTGCCTACTTTCTTTCCGAATTATTCACAATTTATAATGTGTCATTTTTCTTATTTTAGTTTTCGCATAAATTAATATACTAATTGTTTAGCAACAGTAATTATTTTAATCTTTTTTTTAATTTATTTATTGAGAATATGAGTCTGATTTAGTAAAAATGTATAAAAGATATGTATATACTTTGTTTTCATATATACAACTGTAAATTATTAATTATCTCATTTGAAAAAATTAATGTTCCGTGTGATATGTTTGTAAGTTAAAATAAAATTGAGATTATGATAATAATCGTTAGAGGTTCGTATAATAGTAGATGGTGAGATTGTAATATAAATAAATTTTACTTTTTATAATATATATATATATATATATGTATATATATATATATATATATATATATATATATATATATACATATATAATTATTTAATTTTATAAGAAATATAAATTAATCTAATTTTACCTTTTAAATTTTTTAATTATATATATAATAATAATTAATATAATATAATATTTGAATATGAAAAAATCTAAAATAAAATAACAAACACAAAATAAATAAAAAGAAGCACTTCGTCATCGATTTTAATGAATAACATTAATATAAATTTTTTATACAAAAAATAATAAATAGTAACATTATTATGTTTCTTCATAGAGAAATAATAAATGCTAACTATATAATTAATAAATATTAAATGTTATTAATTTTGGGTCTATATAAAATTGTGGCTTCAAAATTGAAAAGTTATAATTGTATTAAATTTTATTTTGAAAAGTGTGTTGCAACTGGTTTTTAATTATATTAATATTTTTTATTAAAAAATGATTTTAATTGTATTAATATATAATTTAATTAAATAAAAGATGATTGTGTAATTTTAATTGTATTAAAATATAATTTAATTAGATAAAAGGTGATTGTGTAACTAATAATACATATAATAATATAAAATTTTAATTATTCATCAAATGATACGAATAGTAGTGCAATAAAATATTCCAAAAGAAAACAATGAAATACACTATTTTAAATAATATATAAAATCGTATAATTTTATGATCTCTATTTAGATTTCAACAATTAAATATAGTAATTATTTTCGTGAACTTTTATTTATATATATATATATATAATTTAATATGTTTTGTATTGTTTAAGAAAATTAAAAATATAAATAAATGAAAATGAAATGAAAAGTTGGAATAAGAGATATTATCAACGAGATAAATAAGAGTTAGATGTAATTTTAAAATGTTTTAAAAATTGCAGTGAGAAAAAAAACACTTATTCATTTTATGCTAATATCATTCACTAAAAAAACACTTATTATTTATGTTTTTATTTTGAAAAAGGTTATTATGGGCTAGCAAAATAGTTTACATTTTTCGTTATATTTGTGTAGGTTGAGCTTATACAAACTAGCATGTTCAAAATTTTAATTTATCGTGTGCGTTTTTTAGTGAAGGTCAATCATTCTGATCCATCCACGTCGGCATTATTAATAACAATCCTAAAATACATCTACAATTTATTTGGATTAGGCGTTTTTTAAGGGTGTGTTGGTTTGTGTGGATAGATTTGATAGATAATGTAAAGATGGATTTGTGTGAATTTGAGTTTATGAATAATGTGTTTTTGTTGAGTAGATTTAGAAGGTAAAGTAAGTGAATTTGGAGATAAATTTTATGAAAGTTAGTAAAATATTTGATTGATGTGATAGATAAAATAAATTGTAAAAATAGATAGAATTAGAAAGTTACAAAAATATCCTTGATGAAAAAATAAAATGATTTTGTAATTTGATGTTATAAAAATAATTTGAAATAATTAATACTAATTAAAAAAATTAAAATTATATGAAATTTAAAAATAAAAAATTTAAATTTCTATAAATATAAAAAAATCTATACAATTAAATTTAAAATTTGTGCCTAATATATATATATATATATATATATATATATATATATATATATTTATAATAAATAGTTTTTCAATTTATCACTTTAGTTATGATACTAATTGTTTAGTATTGAATAAAAATTATAATTAATAGTTAAAGTGTAATTATTTTTTTATAAAAACGTTGTAGCTTAAGTTTCATGGTTCAATTATTGTGTGACTTATCCGAGTGATATTATGAGAAAATAACATTTGTTTCCTATTTTTGATTAGTAAGTTGGTTTGTCGTTTTTGGTAGTGTTTGTGAAATAAATAAACCTAATAGTGGGTTTATAATAGTTAGTGGGTGATAGATAATATTAAATTATTTATACGTGGGTTAAATATATTTTTATTCTTCAACTATTAGTAAAAAATGGAATTAGTTCTTTTTGGAAATTTTGAACCAATTTAGTTTCTTATGTTTAGAAATGTGTGGATTTAGTCATTCAAACCAAATTTGTTTAAGTTTATTTGACGTTTCAAACGCGTTTCTTAGTTAACATTGAATAAAATATGTGTCAAACGGTGTAAGCAAACTAAAATACAGTAATGAAATGTGTTTAAAACGTCAAATAAACTTAATAAAATTTAGTTAAAATGACTAAATCCACACATTTACATAGAAAATAGACTAAATTGGTTCAAGGTTTCTAAAAGGAACAAAATCTAATTTTTACGTTAAAGTATTAAAAACACATTTAACCTTTAAAAAATGGTCACTCAAACTCATCAGTTGTGAACAAGTAATATATGTTATAACAACATTATATAACTTTCTTTCACTTTAGTAATATATGTCAATTTTACATGTAAAAGTTTCAAAACATGTGTTATGAAACACATTAATGAAAACAAGAGAAGCATTATACTCACTTTATTTTTTTACAACATCTTTTCAAACCAAAAGAAAAATAAAGGATAATGGAATCGAGATATGAAAATAAGAATGGGGAAAATAAAAATATTTTAAAAAAATGAAATAAATATAATATTTTTTATGCACTTACTCTGGTCTAGTTTTGTCTGTATTATGTTGGAACCCAAACTTCATCTTTCTATACCTAATGGCATCTTCATGTACTGCAAAAGCTATTTATCTCTCTATTTTTAAATAAGTAAGCAATGCATAAAGTCCATCAAATATACCTAACACATTGCATATTTAATTATTTGGACAATGAGCACTTAAATTTTATTTATCGGTCGAATCCTAATTTGTAAAAGCGACATAAACGATAAATGAATATAACTATATTAATAAGTTTTTTTTTTTAAAAAAAAAATACTGTTATGAAAGTGTTTGATTTAAAAAATATTCAAGTTTTATTGAAGTATTATCGTAGAAAAGTTTATTCCTAGATTTTAAAAAAATCAAATTCATTGTTTCATACTCATAACCATAGCAATAAGAGGTGAAATGATTAATTGATTTTCATAGAATGGATGAATACCTACATGTAGAAAAGTGAGATGTGATAATGAGTTATTTACTTTTTTAGATATTTTATTTCATGTCACCTAATATTGGGCATGCATTTAAAACTATATAAAAAAAATACCTCACATAAGTATAAAATATCATAAAAATATGCTCCAATAAGATTTAATAAAATTTTAAATTTCTTATAAAATCACAACTTTTTTTTTAATTTTATTGTTGTAGTTTTAATTAGTTTTTGTTATTTTCATTAATTTTAACTTACTTTCTTATTGTTTATTAAACGGAAAATTTTGATATTAATATAAACATAGTATTATAATAAATATAAATTTTTTTATTATTAAAACAATTTATTTGACTGCTTTCTATATTTATAGAATAAAAATGATAAATGTTTAAATTTTAATCAATAAAATATTTTTAAATAAAACAAGAAAATTGAATATCATTTTATCAAAATATAAAATAAGTAAATGTCATTAATTGAAAACATAAAAAAGTATGTATATTTATTATAAGATTACAATATCTTTTAAACATATATATCACAATCTTAGTAGTATTTATAATTAAATTCATTTTACTTCAAAAAAATCTTTGAAATACTTTACAATAATTGTTGATAGGACGCATTAAGTTTACCTATGTTTGAAGTTCAAGCTGAAGGCTCAAAATAATATATCTTGTTAGTGTAAACGTTCTTACATATCATGAAAAGGGACCAAATAAAAAAAAAATAATAGTATAATGATTGAGGAAAAAAATCATCCTTTATCATGTGGTGTGACTTAAGTTGTATTAGTGATGTTTGTTTTTCCAAGAAAGTGGTCCTCTTAAAAGAATCATATCGACATGCTACAGAGAAAAAGAAAAAAAATGAAAACGAATATTGTTTTATTTGTTCTCCATATATAAATTATTTTTTTAATTTAATTGAAATTTCAAATAAGGCTATAGTATTAATTTAATTGTTTAATAAATATATAACATGTTTTTTAGTAATTGAAAATTGAAATTAAAAAAATTTAACGTATGCGAATCAAATTCAACATATACATGTCATTATTTCAAAGTACAACATATCACATAAATTAAGTCAATATGACTTTCTTAATGCACAGACGCACCGGATTTTGCAAAATCAATAACCTAACTACAATTTCATCTATTAAAGGATTAAAAATTATCAAACAGTTATACAACATAACAAATATATAATTATAGTTGTGCAACTATAAATTATAAATTACTTGAATCACAAATTACTTTCACATTGTAATTGAAAGATTTAAGGGTGTGTTTGGATGAGGCAATTCAAGAGGGTGATTTATTTATTTGAAGAATTTGAAATTCTTTGTAATGAAATGTTTTGTTTAGATAGAAAAATTAAAAAGCATTTTAAATGCATGCATTTTCTTGAAGTATTTCAATTAGCTAAATTAGAAGAAATTCAAATACCCTAGAAAAAGGTGGAATTTGAAATTCTTCTCACTCAACCTCACAACCATGACAGGCTAGGCTGGTCATACGATTCAGACGGATCGGACCGACTTGACGATACAAATGGGTCGAGCAGGCCCAACAACCTAAACGGGTCGAGCGGGCCCAATGACCTAAACGAACCAGGTGACCTGATGACACATACGGGTCAGGCGGGCTTGACAACTCAAACAGGTCGGTCAAGCTTGACAACCCACACCGTCTGGGCGGGCCTTATGACTGAGATGTGTCGAGCCGGCCCAACGACCTAGAGGAACCAGGTTGGCCCGACGACATAAACGGGTCGGTAGGTTCGATGGCCCGAATGGGACTAACGAACTAGATGAGTCGGGTGGGCTCAAAGACAAAGACGGGCCGAACTTACCTAACAACCAAGACGAGTCAGTGGGTCCGATAACCCACACGAGTTTGGCGGGCCATACAACCTAGACGTGTCGGGCAGGCCCAACAACTTGATCGACCTGTTGACCCGACAAGCCTAATCGACTCGATGACCTAGTCAGGCCCAATCGACTCGACGACCTAAACGAGTCCGACGACCTTGCCAAGTCGGGTCGACCCATCGACACAAACTTGTCAGGTGTGCCCGATGACACAAACGGGCTCGACAACCCATATGGGTTGAGTCGATTTGATGACCTAGTGGGGCCAAGCTGGGCCAATGACCCAAACAGGTCAAGTTAGGTCGGGTCGTGCCGGGCCAGGTTGATGAACTTGACAAGCATGACCGATAAGTATGGGTCGTCAGGCTTGTCTGGATCATCAGGTCGACCCAGCCTGTCTGGGTTTTTTGACCAGCCCGACCCTTCTGGGTCGTCGGGTCAGACCAATTTAGTTGGGTAGTCGGGTGGGTCAGCTCGTTCCATCTGGGTCATCAAGCCCGTTTCCAAATTTATCATGAACTCAAAACATAATTAAGTATAAAATAAATATTGTAAAAATTAAATTTTATCTCACAAGAAATTCAATTGTTTTTTTCAAACAAGAAATTGAAATGTAATGTATTTTAATTCTTTTTATCCAAACAAGTTATTTAGAAAATGAAGGAAATTTAATTACAAGCAATTCAAATGCAAAGCATTTCAATTTCTGAGCATTGTTGAAATGTTCCATCCAAACACAAGGTAAAGGAAGAAAAAAAAAATAGAAGCAACTATAAAAGTACAAAACAATGTATATAAATTGGAAATTGAAAGCTATAGAGCCATCTGCGGACAAATGAGTAAAGCCATCTGCGGACAAAAAAGATAAACGAAATGAGAAAAACATGAGTAAAGCCATCTGTGAACAAATGAGAAAAATTTAGTAATACGTTAGAAAACATGTCAAGAAAAATAAACGAAATAATAAACTTACTTTTACATGCTAGTAACAGAGAACCACCAGAAAAAGAAAACAATATATAACAACAAAAGAAGTAGAAGAAAAATAACAGTAACAGACGAAACCAAAATCTTAAAAGCTTACCTTATAAGAGGAATAGAAGAAGATAAATATGAACTTTTGTGACAGGGAAGCAAGTCACAAATATTCTTGCATGATCATAGCGAAAAATATAAACAAAACACTTACGACTTTAATAAGACCTTTCCTTCAAATGAAATGAAGGATGAAGAAGAAAAAACAAACACATTTACAATACGATGAAGAGAAAGAAAGAGAAAATGAACACCACTCCAAATGAAATGAGTATACGAAAACAAGGATAGTTATTACCGTCTGAAACTTTGATTCCAATTAAAGTGTGAAACTTTGACTTGAAGCCAAGCCTGCACACATCATTCATTGCTAAATGGTCGCGAGCCAATTTTTAATACATGTTAAATGACATAAAACTATTTAAAAAGGACAGATGTCAATGGCCGAATTATAAGTAAAATGAATAAAGATGGACAGATGTCAATATTATAAGTATGGGCAATTTTGAGATTTTACAATGTTGATAGTAGATTAAGTTCAATTTAATAGCTAACAATATTCCAAGTTTTGTACTCATTTAAACAATTTTTTTTCATATTCAGTAAGAAAACAAAAAAATTATAAACAAAAATCAAATTTCAATCATTCATTAATATTATTGTATACAAAGTTATGTACATAATTTGTATTATTGTTATTATCGTTGCGTATTAGAAGTTCTACTAGTGGTATGCAGTAAGATATTCAACTTCATTTCATGCGTATTTCATTAGAGTCTAATCTGATTTGTATCAGAATTTATGTGTGGAAATGCAAGCTTAGATGAATATATGAGAGTTGAGTCTTTCCTCCATTTTCGTCAGCTCACCTCCTTCCTTAGTTGAGGATTTCTCCTCCTAGGGTTACCGTAACAGGAAAGAATGCGTGAGTTCCTCGCTGGAACTCCGAACTAATCGAGTCATCAATCTTCCGCTGCGTTTTTCCATCGATTTCACCGAACAATCGACGTTAGAGGTCGTCTCTGTCGAATGGAGTACATTTTCGCCGATCAACGGTGCCGCCAGCTTCCATCATGATGTAGATAGATCAATCAAAGATGTTTTAATAATTATACATTCCTCAGTATAAACGATATACAGCTCTCTTGAGATCATCTCTTATATTTTCTCACTAATAATATTTTTATTTAATAGCAATAATTGTGGCTCTAGAGATAATATATCTTGTATATTATGTTTTTGCTCTCTTGTTTATGATAAACTTCTCACTACACATCTCTTTATCTTTACCTCATGAATTGAGAATTAGGTCTCTTTATCTTTACCTCATGAGAATTATGTCTCTTTATCTTTACCTCATGAGAATTAGGTCTCTTTACCTCATGAGAATTAGGTCTCTTTACAAAGAGTATAAAGATAGATTTGAGTGAATATGAGTAGAATAATATGTGTGTTTTTTTGAGTGGATTTAGGAGGTAAAGTAAGTGAATTTTGAGGTAAGTGAATTTTGAGATAAATTTTGTGAAAGTTAGTGAATGATTTGAGTGATGTGATAGATTAAAAAAATATTTTAATAGATAAAATTTGAAAATTACTAAATTACCCTTACTAATAAAAATGAAATTAAATAATTATTAGATGAATTAAAAATATTAATATTTAACAATATTTATATATATAAATATTAATAATAAATAATAATAATTATATATATTATTCATTTTTAACAATATTTTAATTATTATTAATTTATATATATATATATATATATATATATATATATATTATAATTTAATACATATATTAAAACATCAATGACAAAAATAAAAAAAAAATTATTGAATAAAAATATTAATTTTAACAAAATTTTTATTACTTTTAATAATTATTATACCTATTTTTATTATTTATAAATATTATAAATAGTAATAAAAAAAATTATTATATATATATATATATATATATCAATAAATATATTATTAATCATAATATATGTTTTTAATAATTAATAGATTACTAATTATTATTAAGTATTATATATATATATATATATTACTTATTATTATTAATTTATTATATATATATATATATATATATATAATATAAGAAGGGTATATAAGTAAAATGCTTATAAATCATTTCAGGTCTTTGCAAAATAGAGTGAATAGATTTCATACATAATTTGCAAATCCATTCGTAAAAGATCATCTATTCAAACGAACAAACATACCCAAGTCTCTGAATTTTCAAATACACATGATCAAGAATTGATAAATAATTATAAATTCTCACTCTAGAGAATCTATTGCTCGACTGATATCATCTCTAATATTTTTCCACCAATGATTTTTTTTCTTTCAACGTCAGAATAGGATAAGTTTTGATGGTTAGACATTCGTGATAGTGTACTCTCTAAGTTTTGGAAAACACGTAATCTCGCTCCTTTACTTCCAATGTGTGTTCTACTTGTATCCTATATTTAGACCCATTTTTTTGTTTATCCTATGCTCCAATTCTTCTTCTTTCCTCTCTCATCTTTTATGCTGACGTCTCTTAGATTTATTTTTTTCGAAACCTAAATCGTATCAAATGAATGGAACCAGATTGAACCCAAGAACTGAACAAAAATAAAGAGGGCAATGAACAAATTAAATTGGGTACCTGGCAGAAATAATGTGCTTGCGGGGCAGAGTAAAGTCTTTGCTGAACTACTGAACTTGAAGAGACAATACACAAGAACCTCTCTCTTGTAAAAGAGATTTCTAAACTAGCCTAATATTATTGTGTATTTATATGAAAATTTTTATTTTGTTTCTATATTTTTGACTTGGTAAATTAATTGTTAAGTTTTAAAAATTTTAAAAAAATATTGTTATTAAATATTAAATATAAATACAAAAAGGGATTGGTATTAATTTGAAGTTACAAGTTAAAATAATAAATATTAAAAACTTATTTTTAATTAATATGAGTTCGATTATATTTAATAAATTAAAATTAATTTTATCAAATTGAATCACAATAATTTGTAAACTGTTTGGTTATTATTAACAATCCTTCAACGTCTTCAAGTAAAATCTTATTTGAATAAAGAATGAGCAAATTTCTTTGCTAAATACTCTCCTTGCCTTCATTTTCAAGTAGTTATTTTTGAATAAAATATTATATTTTTTTTTTATATTTTTAAAATTTAAGATAACCATTTTTTTCAATTATATTCTCAATTTATTTAACATAAAAATAACAACGCTTTATGGTAATATAAAGAGAAAAATATAATACATATAGACATTAAAATAAAATAAAAACCGAAAGAAATAACATGTAACTTATTTAAGATTATATTCATAAATATTTTCTTTTATTGATAAACTTTTAAACCAACATCAAAAAAGGAAGTATAATCAAGGAAATTCAGCTAAAAGTTATGACGAAAATTTAATATAAAAATTTATCATGCATAAATTAGCTAATATTTTATGCTGAAAATCCAAAAGCCAAATAGTAAGGGTGGGCATGAACAAAAATAGTCATACTTTAGTTGAAAATTATTCTCTATACCGAAAGTGAGCAGTGTTTTACATCTCAAAACCATACTCCTAATTGTTCTAAAAATTACTCAAAGTCATACTTAGAAAGGCATAGTCCTAAAACCAAAATCTTCGGATTTTTTTTTCCTTTATAAGTATTTTAGTTGGCTTTATTATGGAAGTAGACACATTTAAAAAAATTACCAAAAATGGACAAAACGTGTTGGGGTAGAAAGTTTTCATATGAAAAGATCGTCACACCCAAACGTTTTTTGTCAAGTTTAGTCAGAGGGCGAAATCGTGTGGGGTACACTATTTTTAAAAAAAAATTGTGGGGGGACAACACGTTTTTACATGAAATCGTGCAGGGGGTAACGTTTTTCATGCAGTAATCGATTACCATATGATGTAATCGATTACTGCATGCATTGTAGTGTTTTAGGTCTAATGTAATTGATTACGGACGAATTGTAATCGATTACATGCATAATTTTTTGAAAAAAAAAGGGTTAACAAAAATTTTACTGGATAGAAGAGCAATGACATATGATATAGTCGAATATGAAACAAAAAACAGTGATAATAATGAAAAAAAAAACATCACAATGAATTAAAGTACTAACATAACAAATAATAATGTCAATGTGAAAGTGCATTAAACAAATACAAAGTTTTTGAATGAAATAAAGATCGAAATGCATCTAAGAAGGAGGAAATTGGTGTTGCACATAAGCCATGTCTTCCTCGAGTTGACCAACTCGAGCATCTATACTGTCAAATCTTGAACCAACAAAAGTCCGGAGATCGCGGATTTCGTGGATAATATCATTAAGCACGGCAGCAGATGCATCTTGGGTAGGCTGAGGCGGTGAAGATGGTGTGCGGTCATCATGAATAGGTTCATCCTGGATATCACATTTATGAATCCATTGACCATTTTGGTTTTTTACAAAACCAAAGGAATGAATAATTTCAGCACCAATTAGACCTGTTCTCCAATTAACCTCCTCAAATGGTTCATCTTCTACAGGAACATTAAACTTAATTAAAATGTCAGTAATGTGGTTTGCATATGGTAAAGGGGCATGGTCTCTTAATGCCTTTTTCATGCGATATCTAACCAGATGACCCCATTTAAGCTGCCTTTAGGTCAGCATTGCCCACATTAAGATAATGTCTTATTCAATAGCTTGGACAAGGTTAGTTGATCGGGGCACCAGGCATCGACATAGGATGTAGTGCAGGATACATGTTTCCACTTTCATTTGGCCTGCCAATATTCTTCCTCCAATATTTACATTGTCACGACAAATCATTACTTTTGCATTGCGACTAAAATAATCATCTCTCCATTCCTCCACCATGTTTCCCTCAAAACAGACACCATGAGTCCCCAACTGGGTTATACGATAAAACATATTTATATCCATTCTAATCTTTACATGCTTAACTTCACTAATAATTTAATTTTTTTATATGATAAAACATATAGAATAAATTTAATTTTTTTATAAATGTAATGATGATACTTTTATTACAAGTGATATTTCTATTACATATTTTTAACAATTTAATTTATTTAAATTTATATTTTACATTAAACTTTATTTAAATTTTATTTTAAAATTATAAATATATAGATTAATAAATTTATATTCGAAATATTTGTATAATATTCAATATCAACAATATTTTAGAGTTGGCTTAAAAATAACAATTTTATAAATTCAAATGTAAAATTTTAAAATAATTTTATAACAAATTAAAATAAATATATTTAAAATTTTAATATTAAATACAATTAATATTATTAAAATATTTAGTAAAAATATCAATTTTAATAAAAATAATCATAACATTATATAAAAGTAAAATTTGATCTAAATTTGGAGTGCTTGAAATTGAAAATTTTTAAAAATATTTGGGACTCAAATCAAATTAACAAATACGAGGACCAAATTAAGATTCATACAATAATTTGACACGTGTCACCATATTAGATTGACACGTGTCACCATATTAGATTGACACGTGGCACACTATAAATGTGACACGTGGCATAAATATTTAAAAAAAATCAAAAATTAAAAAAAAATCAAAAAAACGAGGAGCTGACACGTGACGATGTTAGTTTTCTACTAACGGAAAGGACCTAATTGATATTAATTTACAAAAATGAGGACATAATTGAGTCTAATAAAAATACGAGGATCAAATTAAAATTTTGCAACAAAAACGAGGATCAACAGAGTATTTTAATCTTTAATTTTTAGTAAAAGATAAGAAAAAATAAAACATATTTAACCGTTTTAATTTTACTAATTGAAAAACTAGCTAACTGTTCATCATTTTATATCGACGACTTTAGGAGGGACTAATATTGTAGATAAATCATAAAAATTTTACATTAGTTTTTGAAATATATTTTAAAATACCGAAGACAATTTATAATTATTAATATTCCGCATAAAATATTAACTAATTTATTCATGATAAATTTTTATATTAAATTTGCGTTATAACTTTTAGTTGAATTTCCTTGATTATACTTCTTTTTTTATATTGTTTAAAATTTTAGTAATAAAAAAATATTTTATTTTTTATTTGTCAATATAATCTTAAATAAATTATATGTTATTTATTTCTGTTTTTATTTTATTTTAATGTCTATATGTATTATATTTTTCTTTTTATATTAACATAAAGCGTTGTTATTTTTATGTTAATTAAATTGAGAATATAATTGAAAAAAAAAATTATCTTAAAACTTTAAAAGTATAAAAAAATATAATATTTTTAGTTCGTGTTTCGTTTTGCATAACAGTGATATAGAATTGGTTAAATTCAAAAACAACTATTGAAAAAGAAGGCAAGGGTATTTAGCAAATATTTTGCTCATTCTTTATTTAAAGAAGACTTTATTTATTTGAAGACGTAGAAGAATGGTTAATAATAACCAATCAGTTTATAAATTAGTGTAATTAAATCAGTTTATAAATATAATCGAACTTAAAATTAGGTTTTCAATATTTATTATTTTAACTGTTTCTTCACATCAATATCAATCCCTCTTTATATTTGAATTTAATATTTAATAACAACTTTTTTATTCTTAAATTTTTAAAATTTAAGAACTAATTTATCAATTCAAAAATATACAAACAAAATAAAAAATTGCATAAAAATAAGAATTTCTATTTAAATAATGACACAAGAATATTTCTATTAAAATATATATTTTTCTTTAGATGTGTAAAATATGATATTAACCCTGGTTAGACTTAAAAAGTTTAGTACAATTTTACTAACTATAACCACTTGTTATTTTCCACACACCCATTACCCAAAATCAAAACCGCAAAATTTGGAAGTTTTTTTACAATTTTATTTTCCGGCTCCAACTTTCTAACTTGTGATAACCAAAACATGAAAATGCAAATGGGAAAGGTAAACTTATAATCAAAAGAAAAAAAAAAATATTTGTAGAACTCCTCTGATTACTTCTTTCTCTTCTTATTGCGGTTGAGAAACTTCACCATTTTTTGTGTCTCTGTCTCTTCAACGTCATTATCATAAAAAGGTTAAAACAACAAATAATAAAAAACAAAAATAACTAACTCAACAAACAATCAAATATTTTATATTTAACTCAATATATAATCAAAATATTTTTATACCTCTACCAGTGTTTTCTCTAGCACTAATTCCTCTTGGCTTTTCAACCTCGCAAAAAACTCGTCCCGTTCTATACGCGCTTTCGCAAGCTCTGCTTCAAGTTGAATTATTCGGACCTTGTTTTTAAATAGATTTTAAGAAACTTTAAGGACACCTCTGAGGCTGGATGCAATTTTCCTCTAGCTTTTTCGCTCCGTTTTCTTTTTGTCTTCTTATCAGCATTTTCTGCACACAAAACTAAAATAAACAGGGTATATTTATAATATGGATAATTATATTTTGATTATTAAATTTTAATAATTTTTTTTTATAATATAATGTGTCATTTTTTAAATTATTTTGAAATATTGAGAATAAGAAGATAGAAAAATGAAAAATCACCTGAAAAATAACATCTAAAATTATAAAAAAAAGTTGTCAAAATTTAGTAGTCAAAAAATCATTTTCCGATTAGAAACGATTTTAATCATGTACACATATTAAAGAAGGAATGAAAAGATGGACTTACCCAAATGCTCCATTGAAAGGTATGCAGAGTAAATGAAAAGTAATCGGTTATTTATAACTCAGGAAAATTTGATTGGGTCAATTAGTTTTTTTTTTTTTTTATGTCTTGGACCGTGTGTTTCAATTTTTAACTAGTTATATTCTATACTCTTACTCACCAAACTTTCCCATATGCATGATTAATTTTTATATTAAATTTGTCTGTTTTGGATGGATCTCCTTGATTAGAGTGTTTTTCAAACTTCTAACAATAAACCAAAAAGAAAGTCACTTTTTTATTTTTAAATGTAATATTAAATAAGTTAAATATCCTTTTTTCAGTTTTTATTTTCTTTTAGGTTTTATCTGTATGTTATTATATTTTTTCTTTATAATATCACTAGTGTTATTTTTTTTTATGATATGTTAAGAAAAATAATAAATAATTATTATATTTTAAAAAATAATTAACTTTTATAATCTTATTAAGTTGTTAAAATTATATTTGATTATAAATATAATATTTAATTTTAGAATTATATTATATAAGAAAGTTAAATATTTGTATATAGTTTTATAATAATAATCGTTTAACTGTATATAAGTAGTATTTTTTTTAATATTAATTCCTTAAAATTAATGTAGATTATATTGATCTTAGTCGGGATTTACAATATTTTGTTGATTTATATGTGATTGTTGCAAAGAATGACACTAATTGATGAATGAGTGGAGGTTGAACTATTATGATATTTTATTTTTTAAAATATTTTTAATTAGTTATTATTGTGTAGTTAGTATTGAATTATTATTGCTTAGTTATTATTGTTTGATAGACCAACATTAAATAACAAAATGTGTTTGTTAATGTATTATTGCATAGTCATTTTTTTTTTCTGTTTTCTTTTAAACTTAGATTAAGAAAATTATTGTCATTATTCTTATTTTTTAAATAAATAATTTATTTATGTGATTATAGTTAATATTATTATTATGGATCTCCTACGAAATAAATATAACATAAAGTTGAGCTTAATATTTGTTAATAAAAACATACATAGATAAAGATAACTTAAAACAATATTTTAAAAAAATAGCCATATAAAATAAAATAAAAAAAATTTAAAACTTTAAATATTATAAACAAACGTAATATATATTAACAATTCCAATTTGTACATATCCGAGCACAAATCATTACTAAATTAAACTTTTTATTTATTTAGGTTTGTATCTTTATCATTAAAGAAAGCTTCTTTATAAGCCTTTTTATTAGAATATTATTTAAAATAAAATTATTTTATATATTTATCTATATTATTTTAAGAATTGTAATACCCGAAAAATTGGAATAAATAATAATAAATAAATTTCAAATAGTCGGAGATTGGAAGTATCCTGAGAGAAATTCTTGATAAATCTTAAACAAAGAATAATTTTACTTCAAGTGATTGAAAGTACTTAGTTTTATTGAGAGAACTAGAGTTCAAATCTTTTGGATCCCATTAGTATGTTTATTTAATTTTTTTATTTTACAAATATATTGTGAATGTAGAAGTATGACGTAACTAGAGGTGTCAATTTGGCCCCTAACCCATGGGCCAGCCCTGACCCACTCTTCATAAAGCCCCATTTTAGAGGGCCCCCAAATAAGGGGGCAAAAAAAAAGCCTCCTCTCTAGTGGGTTAGGGCTAGGGCTAAGGTGGGTTAGCCCCCCAAATAATACTACATTAAGCCAGAGTCAAAGATTAAATTGAGCGACCCGAACGGGTCCGATGACCCGGACGGGCTCGACGATCCGGACGAGCTCGACGACCCGGACGAGCCCAATGACCAGGACGGGCCCGATGACAAGGACAGACCCGACGAGCAAGATGAGCCCGACGACCAGGATGGGCCGGATAACCCAGACATGGCAGACAACACGGACGGGCCAGACGACCAAGATGGGCCCGACGACCAGGACGGGCATGACAACCCGAACATGCCAAACAACACGGACGGGCCCGACGACCCAAACAAGCCCGAAAACCCGGATGGGCCAGACGAGCCAGATGGGCCCTACGACCCAGACGAACCCAACAATCTGAACGGGCCGACGACCCGAACGGGCCCAACGATCCAGACAATCCCAATGATCCAGACAGACCCAACGACCGGAACGGGCCCGACGACTCGTATGGACTCGACGATCCAAACAGACCCAATGAGCCAAACGGGCCCGACGATCCGAACAGGCCCGATGACCCAGACATGCCAGACGACCCGAACGGGCTCGACGAACCAGACGGGCCCGATGACTCAGACGTGCTAGATGACCCGAATGGGCCCAACGACCCGAACAGGCCCGACGACCCGAACTTGCCCGACGACCCAAACGGGCCCGACGACCCAGACGTGCCAGATGACCCGAACGGGCCCGACGACCCGAACGAGCCCGATGACCTGAACGGCCTAACGACCCGAGTGCGCTCGACAACTCGGATGGGCCTGACGACCCGTTCGGGTCGTTGGGCCTATCTGCGTCGTTGGGCCCGTTCGGGTCGTCGGGTTCGTTCGGCTCGTCGGGCCCGTTCGAATCATTAGGCCCCCGTCTGGGTCATTGGGATCGTTCGGGTTGTCGGGCCCGTTCGGGTCGTCGGGCCCATTCGGGTCGTTTGGCACGTTTGGGTCGTCGGGCCCGTTCGGGTCGTTTGACACGTTTGGGTCGTCGGGCCCGTTGGGGTCGTTGGGCCTTTCTGGATCATTGGGCCCGTTTGGATCGTCGAGCCTGTTCATATCGTTTGTCTCGTCCAGGTTATTGGGCCTGTCCGTGTTGTCGGGCCTGTCTGGGTTGTCGGGCATGTTTGTGTCGTCGGTCCCATCTGGGTCGTCAGGCCCGTCTGGGTTGTAGGACCCGTCCGGGTCGTCGGGTCCATACGGGTCGTCGGGCTTATTTGGGTCATAGGGCCTGTCAGGTTCGTCGGTCCTGTCCGGGTCATTGGGCCTGTCCAATCATCGAGCCTGTCCGGGTCGTCGACCCTGTTTGGATCATCTGGCACGTTCGAGTCGTCGTTCTTGTCGAGGTCGTAGGGCAGGTCCGAGTCGTTAGACCTATTCAGGTCGTCGTGCTTGTCCGGTTCGTTGGGCCTGTCCCACAAATAGTAATATATTTTAAAAAATAATATATTTTTCGTGTGGAAGATGAAAGTCCATGGGTTGGCCTTGGCCCACAGGGCTTTTGTAGGGTTTTTGGCCCTGTGAGCTTCTTTGTTGGGGGCTTTTTTTCAATGTAGGCTTTTTTGGCCCTAGCCCACATGGGCCAGGGCCAAACCCTGTGGGCTGAGCCAAATTGACACCTCTAGACTTAACATGACATATATGCATGAATTAACATGAATTATATGATAACTTGGTGGTTGTGCCTATGCTTGATAAGTGTTGGGATGTAAGATTGAACCTTGGTTGGCAAGAGTTATCCTTTTTTTTGTTTATGTTTTAGTATTTTTGTTAGTGGAGGGAAAAATCTAGAAACTCTAGAGATCCTCTAAGAAACCAGAAGGGCAATAGAGGCAGTTGTGGTGTATTAAAAAGTACAATTGAATGGCCACTAACTTTAAATTTAATTAAATTCGTTATTATATTTTTTATTTATTTGGGCTGGAAAATGGGAAGGATAGAGGTTGAGTGAGAAAACAGAAGGTCATAGAGTGTGGCAGTAGGGAGAGTCAGAGAGAACTGAAAAATACCGTGACATAGGAAGAGAGTGTGAGAGTTGAACGAAAATTAGGCGTGGAGAAGAGGGGTGAGTCTTGGGAGCAAGAAAAGATCATTGGGAATGCATTAGAAGCAAGGAAACCAGGTAAGGGGGAGCTATCCATGTCTGTTTTAATTTCAAGTATATTGTTCTGAATGATTCCATGGTCTGAGCGCTTGAATTTCTCTCTAAATTACGCTATTTTTCGTAAATTCTGGGTTTCTGCCCAGAAACCGCCTAACAGCTATGAAGGCTCGCTAAGTGACGCATCCATTGTCATGATTTTATGGGTTCAGTGGTGAACTGCCTGGTGGCAAGGAAGAACCGTCAGGCGACGCGAACTCGAATCACGTGTTTTTCGTAAGTTTTTTGTTGTGTTTTCGAGCTGGGTTGGTGTTCTGCATTTTTAGGGACTTTGCTTATATGTTTTTCAGTTCACCCTTTCTGTTTGTGTTTGACGATATCGCGTGGTGGGAGCAGATATTCAGGTGAGCATGTTGATGCCTAGAGACTAAATGGGCAGACTATGGGGGATTTACTCTGTTTTATTTTCAGACATTTTGTAATAAATTTTTATAATGTTTTTCTCTACTATGAATTTGTAATAAAGATGAAGCAGTATAATTGAACTGCAGTGATACAAGTTTTAAATTTTTCCGCGCTAGAAAACCTTATTTAATATTTTTGATTTTCAATAAATTATATGATATTTACATTATTAAGTAATATCCACTTAGGTGTTACAAGAATAACCATGTTATTTTTTTGTGAGATGTAGATGATAGATTACACTAACATAAATATTATTTAATAATATAAATTTAAACTTTCGATTTAGTAATTAAACACAATAATTTAAAATGATAATTATAATATGGATGGTGCATCTTTTAAATTGTAAATATATATTATATTATATTATATTAAAAGATATTTAGTTATTGGACAAGAGATACTAAGTAAGTTGATTGTTATTTTATAATTCCTGATTAAATTGTTAAAATCTAATCAGATACTTGTGATAAAATTAGTGTTAGAAAAATTAACAAATATGAAATAAATATTAACTTTGGTTTTAAAAAGTTAAAATGAAAAAATGGTTTACGACATTAAGTATTAAAATAATCCTATTAATAAATAAAGAAATAAATTAAAATAAAATAGAACTGTTGATTATAATTATAATAACAAATAATAATAGTAAAAACAACATTAATAATTGAATAAAAATTATTAATACGAAATATAATTATTGAATAAAATTATAATATAGTGATAAATATATTGCAAATTAAGGAAGATAATGTAAATTAATTCTTGAATTTTGTGTTCAAAATAAAATATAATTACTATAATTAAGACAATTTGTCTCCACCTAATTATAAAAATAAATTAATATTGAAACTGACCCTGAAAATTAAAGAAAAGAAATGTAATAAATATTTTTAATAAATATTAATTCAAAATGTCGATCGATACTTGGAACATAATAAAAATAAATAGTATATACTTCCTTTCTTGGTGTTGTTTAAAAGTCGATCGATAAATGAAAAAATTATCTTTTATTTTTAAACATAATTTTAAATAACTCAAATATTATTTCTACTTCGATAATCTCACATCGTTATCGTTCAGAAGTAATCGACGTTAACATAATTCTCTTTGCTCTTTTTGCTTCGTTTTCTTTTTTCCTCCTTGTAAGGATTTTTTACTGATGAACGAGAAGAGATACACTTACCCAGGTACTTCATTGAAAGGATTGAAAGGGAGTAAGAAGAAGAAAATTATCAAAGGTAAAAATATGGGATAGTAGTCATGGTTATTTATAATTGAGGAAACTTTGATGGGTCAATTACGTTTTTTTTTTCTTTTTATCTCTTGGGCCGTCTGTTTCAATTTTTAACCACTTATATTCTATACACATCAATTTTTTCCCATAAAATATTCACCAATTTTATACATCATTAATTTTTTAAATTAAATTTGTCTCTTTTAGTTGGATTTCCTTGATTATAGTGTTTTTCAAATCTTTATCCATAAACAAAAACATTATTTCATTGTTTATTTTTAGATGTAATCTTTAATAAGTTAGATATTCTTTCTTTCAGTTTTTATTTTAATGTTTATCTGTATGTTATTATATTTTCTCTTTATAATATCATAACTAGTTTTTATTTTTATTTTTACGTTAATTAAATTGAGGATATAATTAAAAAATGATTATCTTCAATTTTTAACAGTATCAAATAAAAATAATATTTTTATTCAAAAACAATTATTTGTAAAGAACAGCAATAGTATTTAGCAAAATTTCTTCTCATTCTTTATTCACAAAACACTTATGAAACTTAATTTAAAGACATTAAATTCATCGGTACTTACTTACAAGAATTGTTAATAATATCCATAGAGTTTAAAAATGAGTATAATTCAATTCTATAAAATTAATTTTAATTTATTAAATATAATCAACCAATATTAATTTAAAAGTAGGTTTTTAATACTTACTATTTTAACTGTATCTTCAAATCAATATAAGTCTCTTTGTATATTTGAATTTAATCTATAACAATATACAAAGAGATCATCTTTTTTGTCTACATTTAGTTATTTCAGTTTTATCTTTAATTATTTAGTTTGTATCCTTAGTTATTATTTTAATTATTTTATGAATAGTTTACCTTAACCATTATATTTGTTTTTAAAAGTATAAACTATATAGGTTTATTAAAATAATAATACAAGAATATTGCTATTAAAATGTATATTTTTCTTTAAATGTGTAAAATATGATTTTTCGTTAATCGAAAGTCCTGGTTGGACTTAGGTACCAGGTATAATTACTCGTATAGTATCCAGTTTGGAACTAGTGTGTCAAATAGGTATCTGGTTTAAAAAAAGTATTAATTGCATCCCAACTTTTGAAAAAATTCTTCAATTAGGTCTCTTTCAAACGGAGTTGACTAATGCCGTTAGTCAACGTGCCACGTGTCAGTCTATGATTTTTTAATTTTTTTTAAAACTTTTTTAAAATTTTTTGAAAAAAAAAATGCCACGTGTCAAGTCCCCGTGTGTGACACATGACATTGTCAGTGTCACGTGGCATTACAATGCCATGTGTCAGTGTCACTATCAGATGTCATTGTGTTGATTTCGATTTTGTCCCCATATATGACTTTTTGTTTCAATTTAGTACTTAAGTATGTGTATCTGATTCAATTTTGTCCCAATTTTTTTTAATAATTAAAATATTTTTGTAATCCATTTTTTATAAGATTAAAAATAATTAAGTATAAATATTTTTACAGAATTAAGTACTAA
>Ga0214542_1000297_pt1 | contig 84348 bp, 32 predicted proteins | sample CNSS1metaG_FD_160096 | JGI IMG/M metagenome (GOLD analysis project Ga0214542, IMG submission 160096) | Root nodule microbial communities from cowpea collected in UCLA plant growth center, Los Angeles, California, USA - CNSS1 | ecosystem: Host-associated > Plants > Roots > Nodule | place: USA...
TATATATATATTTGGAGGGTTTAAATTCAAGAAATTAATTTATTTTTATCATAATTAAAATAAATTTATTTGACTAAATTCAATTTCCCATTTTTCTAAAAAAATACAATTGTTTTTTTTTTTAATTTAGTCTTTATATTTAATATAAAAAATACATTTTAAAAAATTAATAGTAATGATCTAAACTGATATTTGCTTGTATTATAATCTAATATTTTATTCAAGTTTTTTTATATTATATTTATAATTGATTTTTGGAGCTATTTGTTAGAAGTATTATTTAAGTCAAAATATAATAAAACTCTTACATTCAATTATAGGTTTTTTACCCATTTATTTAAATGTGATAAAAATTTTACAAATTTATCAAATAGTAGATTTGTCAACTGGCTTATTGATATATGAATTCATGAATAAACTGGTATATAGATCTAATATATACAATATAATAAAAGAAAGGTAAAAATAATACATGTATAGTATATTTGTAAAAATTATTATTTTGAGTTTGATGGTCATATCTGATAGTGATAACTGTTATATAATTTGTTTAAAAACTGTTATAGATAAATCCACCTTTCAAAAATATAAGATTTTCTCTCTGCATACATTATTGTAATTGTAATTTAAAATGTATAACAGTAACTGTTAAAATAAAATTATTTAATATTATTCTTGGTAATTGTTATAAAAGTTTTGATTTTCTTTATAACTAAATAATTGAAACAGTTCTCCGTGAAACTTTTATATTCACACAAATAGTAGAGAATTTTAACCAAATGTTAGTAACTTTTTTTGTAAAAAAATTAAAATAATGGTGATTGAGTCATATAAGTTAATCTTTTTGCGACAATTTTATATAGAAAGGTATATTGAAGTATGGTCTAAGCACCTGCCTTGATTTTACGACTTTGTTCGTTAAAAGTAAAAAAATATTAATTATTTGAGAATATAGATATACCATTTTGGTTATGCCACCCAATTTTGAAAATATTATCATTTTGTGCAAATTTAATGCAATTATATAATGTAAATAATATCATCGTATATTAAAATCAAATTAGGAGCACCAGATAACTTTAAAAACAACTACAACGTTTAAGTTACAGAAATCAATTCACTGATAATGTCATTAACTCTTTCTGGTGCTTATATACAGAGTCCAAATACTCATGTTTTTCATTAAGAATGACTTGTGTAAAAATAATTTATATGAAAAACTAAATAAAAGTACAAAAGTTAAACAACCTAGTTTTTTTTCTCAACCCAACGACAAAATAGTCAATACTTAGCCCAAAGTTAATGACAAAAGACACCAACAATTTTTCACTTAGCCACATATCAGGATTTCAAATCAACTATCAAAACACGTCCAAACACAAAACTAGTGTCTCAAATGAACACATTACTAATAAAACCCACGTGAACATCCAAACCAAAAATTCGACCATGTCAAGATGTGAGCACAAGGTATTATTTAAATCTCCAAATCTCTTCTTTAAACTTTCATTTTGAAGTAACTTCTTAAGCTACAATTTCGACAAACATAACTTAAATGACTGTAACGTCAAAAAGACTGAACAACTGAATTAAGTTAAATGAAAATTCCATGCAAAGAAGCATCTCTTGATTTTAATGAATCAAACGGTATGCATAATCTTCCACCCAAACTATCTAATGAAAATCCTATGACAAGTATGCATATCCCGGGTAACTTCTTCTCCAACCATTACTCGGAAACTGTTCTCTTTTCTTCATCAGAGCTTGCCATTCTTTGAGATTTGCAAACACAAATTCATAGCTTCAAGTTCAGATCAATGCCAAATCTTCCTGCTTCACGTCCCCCATGATTTTCCCCACTCATTTTGTCTGTCATCTCTGAGTCCTCCACTTCTAAGAAGTTATAGAAAGGTCTAGGATTTGGTTCGCTCGATTCTGAATGTTGGCATGAGTCTATTTTATCCTTAAAAAGAGAAACAACAATATTCACCAAGACAAACAAAAGAGTAAAGAATATTGGACATTCTAAAACAGCTAGCAACTTACTTCACAAACATGGCCGGGTAGCGCATTCCCCTTTGAAATAACACCTGAAAACAAATGCATGGGAGGTGAAGGAACTTCAGGAGTTACAAATGGTGGGAAATTTGCATGACCAGGCACTGTCATTTCAGAGTTGAATCTTGTGTTACTAAGCTCCAAAGTGCTACCCCATTTGGCATCCCTGAGAAAGGCAAGAGTTGGTAAGAGAACAAGAGAAGCGAAGAATTTTGGCAAAAGCAGGGGATGACAGAAGGAGTAATTACTTATAGCACTCCTTGTTGGAATTGAAACCACCATGACTATCATTTATGGATGATTGATGATGTCTATTGTAATGTGAAAAACTTGGAAGAACATGGAAATTCGATGGCGGAATCAGAGAGTTTTCCAAGGCTGAAGTGTGAGATCTCTTCATGCCAACCTACGAAACATATTGGTTGTCAGCATAAAAGTGCAATATTCTTATTATATTTGAGGTGAACAGAGAAATCTTCACTTTGCAGTATTGTTACAGGCCTTCCCTATATAAAATTAAATTCCATTCATAATACAACTTCTTTATTTTTAAGGGTTTATGATAAAAGTACATATCTATGAATTGCTCTTATAACAAAACAAAAACATGTTTATGACCTCAATAGCTTATAAATGAGCTCCACACGCACCAAATTAATGCCATAAGAAATCTGCTTTTAGATCTGTCAAAATTTATGTATTTTGCTTTACCCAACCATGCAAATAAAAATTCAGCAATTTGTCAAATATTTTGAAAAACTCAAAGTAAGAAAGCATATACTGTGAAATTCAATTGTTTATCAATTTTTCACGTCTAATTACTGATTTTAGATGTTGTAGCAATACTGTGAGAGTAGAATTGACGGCATTAGAAAGCAAAGTAAAACAAATGCAAGCATAATCTGGTAGATGTTTATAATTTAATATAAAGGTTGCTTACGAGGAAAGATTACATTTTGTTCTTCTGGTACTCTAGAAGTGTAATTGTAACACAAACTTTGGTTTGAAGGAAGCTCTGGTTGATTTTGAGGCCCGATTGTTGAGGTCCCACGGTGATTTGTCTGCATAGAAATTATATGCATATCCGGTGAGAATTTACACACATACATATATAAAGTGACAAAAAAAACAATTCCAGGAAGTAATAATTTACCATAGAAGTAATAGGTGCAGAGTAGTGATTGTTTATGTGCTGAACTTTTGCATAAGGCCAGTCAGCAGATAAATTCCTGGAAGGGGAACTGGCAGAATCATATCGGTTTCCATCAATCGGTTCATTGATGTTCAAATTAGACTTACATGAATTAAGATTCAAGGGAAACAATTCTTTCAATTCTTTTTCAGGAGAAACAAGACCAGATCCACCACTTCTTTCTAGTCTTTCAAGTGTAGTGGGATGATCAAATATTGGGGCAGAAGAAACATTAGTAGCCAAATTGCTTGGTGGAGTAGTTCTTGATGTTGTAGTTGAAGGTTGCAATGGATGGAAATTTAAAGATGAAGAAGGACGAGACACAAAAGATGGAAATCCCTCTGAATCTCCCTTTTCAGTAGTTATGTCTACGCCTCCGCCTCCGCCTCCTTGCTCTCTCAAGATCTTCTCAAGTTCTGCCACACCAGGTCCTCTTTTTGGCACTCTGGGACGTTTCTGCTGTTTCTTTAAACCAGAACTCCAGATGCTACTAACAACATTCACACCACTCCCACACCCACAAACACTGTTGCAAGAATTGCTGCACATATTCAACTTCTATATGTCTTCTCTCCTCGTACTTCAATTTCACCCATGCAAATGCATCTGATCTCATAATGAGAAATCCAAACAATCAAAATGTATTTAAACACATTTCAGAGATATACAGAATTCAAAAAAGATCCAAATCATCCATGCAAGGATCACAGAATATAATCCATAAAGGGCAAATAAAAAATATTCATTCAAGAACAAATAGCGACATACATGGAAAGAAAATCTCGAGTATACAAGAAATGTGGTTACTACCTTGGTGCAATAATTAAGAACAGTAAATCTTTTCGTCGTCTTCAAAAGGAAAATCTTAGTATGTAGTGAGTAATATCTAAAGGTGTTCGCGGGATTTTCTCATACCCTTTTGAATGTCGAAGAGAAAACAATTTTGAAAGCGAGGAAATCCATGCATTCATCAGAATCTTTCTTGCATTCTCGGTTTCCTCGCCCTTGTTTTTCTCCCTCACTCTGCTTTGTCTTCTCAACAGGAAAGCTAAGCTTTAGGGGATTTTTCAGTGAATTTTGTAGTACTGTTAAATGCACGTAAAAACCTTAACTTGCTATATTTTCCATAGCCCGTTCTTGCGTGCGTGCATTTTATAGTTTTTTTTTTTTTCTTTTCCTTTTTGGTGAGATAAATTTCCCATTTGATTTTTAATTTTATTCAGCTAAGATTTCAAGTTTCTGTTCAGTATTACCGTGATTACCATACTAATTAAGTATCTAAAACACTAATCCTAAAAAAATTCAAATATAATATAATTAATATACATAATCAATCAATAGTTACAGGATTTTTATTAAGTCAATATAATGTAATTAAAACAAATTCATTAAAAGGATCATGCAGTAACTAACTTCAGATCTTGAATATACTTTATTCTCTCAAATTTTTCCGTAATTTTTTTCTTTAAATTTAGATTTAGCCTTTTCAGTTATGAGATTTAAGAAAATCTTTATTTATCCTCTTCCAAACAAACATTATTTCTTAATGTTTGGTAATAATATGTAAAACTAAAGTAATTTGTCAAAGAATTATTGTAAGGAAAGTATTTAAGACGTTTTATTACCAAAAGATACTTATTTTTATTGCTAAATATTTTCTAGATACTGAGAAAATAATGTCAAAAATATGAAACTGATATGTTATTAGATTTGGCTGATTCAAAAATATACAAAGTATAAATAATAGATTCATCAGAAAGTTAATTGCTAAGATCTTAAAAATCAATTGATATATCTTTTATATGCTCATATATTTGGTTATAATTTCATGTATGGATTTTCTTCTACACGTAGCTAATATTCGAATGAACTGTTATTATTACATTTTGTTTTATAACTTCTATAAGTTTTGTTTTAATTTAAAAAATAGCGGAATCAAATAATTAAAGCTATGTGAAATATATATTAAAAAAATATTACTAATATCTTTCTAGATTTAACTCATTAAAAAGTATAACTTGAGTAGAAAATGTATAAATAAGAATAATTTACATACTATATATGATTTTTTAATCTAAAAAAACTACAATTCTAATAGTTACTAATAGTTGACACAAGTCCTCTTCCAAACCTTTTTTTCTAGAAAAATTAATATTTTTTCTTGTATGTATGATTTGTCTGGAGTTCTGTTTTATACAACTTTTGACAGGTTTTCTTGTTCTTTTTGTTGTATTTTTTTTTATTTTAAAAATATTATTAGTTGAAATATGAAATTTAAAGAATTTTATTTCAAACTTAAATTAAACTAAAATTTATATTATTAACTTAAATTAAATATATTTATTAATGGTTATTAGTATATATATATATATATATATATATATATATATATATATATATATATATATATATATATATATATCGTGTAGTTTAATTATATATGTAAGTCTCGAGGTCATCCATATTAGTTTATTCTAAAATTAAAGTTTTCAAACTATCATGTTAAATCAACAGCAATTATTTACTTCCAAAATTCTGTGAGATATTTTCTTTACTTCCAATAATTCGTGTAAGAAAATGTTAAAGATACATGCAAAATAAAATATTAAAGTTACTAATATATTTCTAAATTTGCCTCATGAAAATGTAAATTTTGAAGGGTAGAGTATAAATAATAATAATTTATTATAAAAATAATAGTTAAGATCTTAACAATCACTTAATATATGCTATAGGTGAATATAATTCTTTATAATTTTAACTATTGATATTTAACTCAAACGTCTTATTATTACTTTTGGTTTTCTAAATTCTGTGAGTTATGTTTTAATTTAGCTAATAAAGAAATAAATTCATGTGAAAAACAGATTTAAAAACATTATTAATTAACATCTACTTAGATCGGTTCATTAAGAAATATATCTTCAGGACAAAAATAATAATAACTAATTCGAAAAAAGTACAAATCCTAACAATCACTTTATATAATTTATATGAGGATATATTTTTAATAAATTATTTTAGATTCATTTTATTTAATTCATTTCTAATAAAAGTTGTGAAGAAAAAATATAAATATTTTATGACTCTTTTTATTGACATACATTACTTTTTAGTTGTATTGACCTGAGTAAATCATCTTTTTTTTTTCCAAATAGATCATTCTATTGTTCAAATACAACTTTCTTTTCGCGAAAGAGTAAATTCTCATCCTGTTTTATATTTTTCTAGAAATAAATTCTTAACAACATTTCTTTATAATTGTATAGATTTATATATTTATTTAAAATAAATTATTTTATTACAAAATTATAATTACTTACAAATTCCTTTGAATACAAATTTAAAAATATATTTAATTTAACATGTGAATTAATTGAGAATAAAAAGTTTAAAGAATGGTTATAATGAATATTCGATCCCAGATTCTTTTTGGTATCAATGACATTTAATGTTTTAAGTTTATTTTAACCATCTTTTTAGAGTATTAAGAAAGTAGAATCCTAACAAATAAAAATATTTATATATTAGTTGATTTTACTAAATTTTGTAGTTTTTTAGATTGCAATTGAATTGAATTTTCTTATTGAACTATATAAATAGATAAAAATCTTTCTTTAACATTCCATCCAATTATACTAGAAAAAATATATTTTACTCACGACGGTCATTGTAACATCCCGTTTTCATAGTTTTTAAACTATTAAACAAAACATTTAAATTTTTGTAATTCAGAAGCGAATGATGACATAGGCCAATACTATGCAATACAGTCATCCTCAAAAATAACCATAAGTACACTGATCAACCTATACTGCCCATACACGACTAAAGGGATTACAAAATACCCGATCAGTCAAGCAAAAGAAAGAAAAGGGTCACATATGCTACTGGTACGTCTAATGCAATCCTCTCACGTCCCGGAGGGTGTATCCTCACCTGCACGTTTATCTGCTCACGCCATCCAAACGAGACTATCATTGCAAAGGTAGAAGACACACACAAACACGCCATAGAAACTAGAAGGGTAAGTTAACTTGAATAAAGAGTAACCATGCAATTTATTTTATGTTAAGGCAGAAAAACAGGATTCATTAAACAGTCTATCAAGAATCATCCAACTAATTCCAACTATAACACCAAACGCCATTCTAGACTCGATATCCGGATTATGTAAGTGGCATTGGAGCTCTTGGTGACTTGCACCTGAGATGGTTCCTAAACTCTGCAGAGTTTTAGGCACAAGGGGTATTCACCCAACCACTCTCAAGGTAAATCCCATCACCTCTATGATGGATCGGAATCATAGACCAGGACCTCCTGCTACTCCCCCCGACGTAATCCATCATACTCTACGTGAGTCTTAATGGTTACTAGGAGCGTCAGGATGTCACCAATCTGAGTCCTCATGCCCCTTACATTCACTAAAACCACATTCCTTAGGACTTCCCTTGAGATCCTAACTCCAACATATTTCCATTCACATCAATTTCGCACTCAATTCCATCACACAGTCTATCGTGCATAAAGATCACATACAAGATCAACTATCATCATTTTAAAGCAATCAACATAGCATCATGTAAGCCAAACAGTGAGAAAGCTAACTTCTGCAGGGGATCTCGCTTAGGCTAGAGAGTCTCGCCTAAGCTAGAGAGTCTATCTCGCTTAGGCGAGTTGATCTCGCCTGGGCGAGACACCATACAGAGGCGAATTACAAATCCTGGGCGAACTCTCGCTCAGGCTAAACTGGCTCGCCTAGACGAGATATTATCTCGCTCAGGCGACCCCAGCTCGCCTAGGCGAGATTTCACACAATAACAGGGGTGAGCTTCTGGTATTTTCGCTCAGGCGAGACCATCTCGCCTAGGCGAAACTACCAGGAAATCATCCCTGTTCTGCACATGCAAGTTCGCTCAAGAACATCCCCCACTCAATTACACACATCAGCAGTCTCAAACACCAATTAAACAAGCAATCATTCGATTAAAACACTCACAAACACAATTCACATCAAAATGAGTTACAGAGTTAGCTTTCCTTACCTTTTTGCCAAGACTTTAATTGGTGGACTCAAGCAGATTTACAAGACAGCAGAGTTTTCAGCTTAACCTAGAGGAATTCATCACAACGACATGGAGAAGAAAAAATTTCGTGATTAGATTCAGAAATCAGCGAGTAACTAGAGGATTCTAGCTGGAACCGAACCCAATTTTAAAAGAAACCTACCTAGGAGAATGGAGGTTTAAGGGAGGGAGTCACTGATGTTCCTGTGGGTCACTCCTTCTTGAATCTGAGTATTGAAAGGATGTATTAGTGAGAAGTGACAGCAGCAAAGAAAAGGGATTAAGAGGTTGCTGGTTGTAGAGGAGTTGAGAAGTGAGGGTAAAAGAAGTAAGGCTTCTGCCTTCAGGAAATTCTTTTTTTAAAAGGGGTATCATAGTCATATTCCTGTGTAATGTAATGACCATAACAATCTACACATGCACACGCAGAAAAAAGTAAGCTAATAATTTTACATAAATTATATCATGAGTGTGATATGTATCAATCAAATTATATGGTCACACGGTAACAAATTACACTTTAATTATTTATAAAAAAAAATAAAAATAAACATATATATATATATAATATCTATATATATATATATATATATATATATAATATATATATATATATATATATATATATATATATACTATATTATATATATATATATATATATGAAGAAATTTTGTTTCAACATTTATTTTCCAATTTTCCTTTAAATTAATATCTTTTTAAAATAAAAATAATTATTTTATCAATCTTACTTTATAAGTAATACCTTTTTTAAATTTTACATTTTTTCCGACTTAATCACTTTTTTACATTTAACTACTTTTTAATTATAAAACTATATACAAAATAAACAAAAATGATTTATAATAAAATTACAAAATTTATTTTTATTGTATAATTATTATTATTATAATAAAAATAATTTTATTAACATAAATATACGTGAACACATGTACATATACTTTAACAATTAATTTTAAAGCAAATAGCAGCAACATTGAAATGTACATCTAAAAATTTCCTCGTAAAGATATGAGAATAAAATAAACTAAGGTATGTAATCTTATGGTTTTCTTATAGCGTGTTGGATAGGTTTAACATGTTTTCTTCTACACATTAGATTGATCCTATTGGATGCAAGGTTGAATCATGTGAAAGAAATGTGCTTTGGACCAAATTTTCCATTTGTCTTCTAATGCAAGACTTGTAAATTTATTTTAATCATTTGCCTAATTAATATATATATTTTATAAACACAATATAAATTTGACTACAATAAATTTATACAAAAGAAACTAAAAGACACTTCAATTGATTTAAAACTTTATGACAATAAATTTTTTAATTATATGTTATTCATTTTATTATTTTTATTAAATGTGAAAATTTCACATTAAATCTGCAACAAAAACAAGGTAATGTCTGTCTAAGTTTTCATTTGATAAAAGAGCTATCAGTCAGAAAGATTAAAAGAGAAAATATAAAGTTGTTTCTTTCAACATTGTGATAAATTTATCAATTAGATTCTGATATTTACCGGACCACATGATTAAGTGTTTTTTGTTATGTCATTCATGTTATGTAACATATTTTCTTATCTGATGGTTATTTAGGTTTTCCGCTATGAATTTCTCATAACAAAACAAATCTTGGTTGCCTATTAATCTAATTAATTTAGGGTTAAATATGATTTTGTTTCTTAACTATCACAAAAATTTAAAATTAGATTTTTTTTTTAAACTTTTAATTAATTTAGTCATTCATATTTTGAAATACGTAGATCTAATCTTTTAATTCCATTTTTCCAATTTTGTTAAATTTATTTTATGTTTCAAACGCATTTGAAGATTATATTTGAGTTGTTTATACTATTTGATACATTTTCGTTTTAATGTTAAGTCAAATATTATTATCAAACGCGTTTGAAATGTCAAATAAACCTAATAAAATTTGGTTAAAAAGACTAAATTCACATATTTCGAAAGATGAAGATTAAATTAATCTAAAATTTTGAAAAAAGACTAATTCCAAATTTCACGAAAAATTAAAGAAAAAAAAACATTTAACCTATTAATTTATACTCCCACAAACAGTTAAATAGGACTAACCTATCAAACGTAAAATAATATTATTTATATAGTTTATCCCTCAAACAACAAACAGAAATACACAGCAATCACAAATAGATAAACAATCCAACACACCCCATATAAATGCTTCTCCAAACCAAGGAGAAAATTAGCAATACAAAACTACTTAATTCAGTGTCTTTCTATATCTGTTGTAGATCCATCACAACTGTGATTCCTCCCTGATCTTTCCCTGTTACTAACCATCCTATGGAAAGATCCAATTCTCAAACCTGAACACCCCACCTTCTCCATTTCAGTTCCATCTTGCACCTCACCACCATCCACAACAGGTGGTGCTGTGGGTTGGACTTGCTGGATCCTTGTGCCTAAATCACCATCTTCTTCTTCTGGTGCCACCTTTGGATCAACCACAGTGCGGCAAATTGGGCATGTGGAGTTACAATTAAACCATTTATCAACACAATCAACATGAAAAATGTGCTTACAATTTGGTAGCACTCTGATAATTGCATCCTTAGTAACAGTGGCTAGGCAAACCGAACACTCTATCACTTCACCTTGCTTGAACTGTTCCGTTTGGTTGTACAAAAGTTTAGGCAGAGAGGCTATGATGGAAGTTTGAAGTCCAGGGTTGCGTGCCTCCACAGAACTCACATCAATCGGTGCAATCTGGGTGGTGATCTGGTGAAGAAGCTCGTTTTGGCGTCTCCTTCGTTGCCGTATGATGAAATATTTCATACTAAAATGGAAGATGATGATTATTGAGATCATACCAAATAAAGAGATAGCTGCTGCTAGCATCACCTTTAGGCCTATACTAAGTGATTCTTCATCTTCATGCTTGTCTTTGGAACCCATGCTTCTTTGATTTCAATGGTTTGGGTTAATTGATGGTGTTTATACGGAACACATTCCACGGCTTCAAAATGAAATGACTGGTGAGAAAAAATAAACTTTGAAACACGAAAAGTAGAACCATTTCCTTTGAATCTTAAATTTGTCTCTGTCAATCTTATTGACTTTGGCGCAACAAATTGTTTTCTTGGGTGTTTGGAGTAATTGATCTATAGGGACAACGGTAGACTTCTAACTACATTAAACGCTAAATTTCAATCAAGAAATTTATTTAGTTTTTGAGTTGTTCTTCACTTTAGAAAAAACTGCTTATGTGTATTAATTGAAAAGTTAGATTCCTATTAAAGTAATGGTTAACCTTAATAGTTGTCCTCTGATGAAATCTTAATTAAATAGTTGACATTTAGTGTACTTTTTAGTAAAAAGAATAATATTTTAATTATCATCGATATTTTTTGTTTAGAAGCAAAAGTTGAATTTAAATTAAGATCATAAATTAGATTATCAGCAAGACGGGTAAGTTCTTACGCATCAAAATATATATTAAGTAACTTGTAATCAACAACTCACTTAAAAAAAATGAAATTCTCTATTTTACTTGAAATTATATGTTCTAACTATAATTAAAATATATTTTATAGACGCACTAACTTTTAATGATTGGAAATTTATCAGAATTAAATGCAAACAATTCAAACATAGAAGGCCAAATTATGATAATTAAGTGGAACAATCAGTTGAAGTATCAAATCACGCGTGGTTTAAAGTATAGCAGAAAAAGTATAATTAAATATAAAAAATATACAGATAATTAAGATTTAAAGAAAGAACGAATGAGTTTTATTTTGAGTATAACTTGACTTTTTTAATTTTGGGTAGAATATTGAAAACTATAAAAAACAACCACAAAAATAAACTTACTTCATTTAAAATTAAATAAAGAAAGTTAACCGAGCAAAATCAATTAGAAGACAAATATGATATTTCAAAATAGAAATCTATGAAATGAGGATTTGTTATATTTAAAACTGAAGCTAATTAATGGTAAAGCATGAGAAGAAAAAAAAGTTTGAGAATAAAGGGTGTAATGTGATGTCTGTTTCTAGGGCCACTTAAGCAATGTAGAAAACAGAAATTTCAATGTGAGAGTTGTAAAAGAGATAACCTTCTTAAGAAAGTAGTGCACAAAGTATTCTACGTTGAAAAAAAAATTTGATAGTATCACCATTAAGTCATTACAAGTGTTTGAAGGAGACTCCTCGTGCTCCAATTTCCAACCAGAACGAAAGTAGGTATGAATATAATATTCATTAAATGCCATTTTCTTTATTCACAAATGTAATTAATTTTTTTATCACAAGTTTTAATAGAACACATTTAAATAATATTTGTTTGACTTTAATTTATATTTTCAGTAATAATATTTTGTTTCGTTCTCATTAAAGTTTTCTTAAAAAATATACATGCATATGAACATAATTAACAAGAATAAATGACAAATAATTATGTAAAGAATGATGACAAAAGTATAATTATGACAAAGTATAAATATGGTTTTTCAAAATATATTAATAAAACGGTCCCGTAGCTCAGTTGGTTAGAGCGCTGGTCTTATGAGCCGGAGGTCGCGAGTTCGAGCCTCGCCGGGACCAGTTTTATGTTTTATTTTTAATTTTTTTATTATGGTTCCTATCTGTCATGAGTTGATTTTTCACCAACGGCCGCCAAACTTACACGTTGGAGCCTTAATTTAAGGATCTAATAGACTTGCCTGTACCAGATGATCCCTCAACAAATTCTCTCTATCTATCTGTTTTGCCGTTACCATTCATATACTAATAATCTTTAATAATATAAAATAAATTCCACTAGTAGTACGAGCGAATTCCTGAATATTTATTTGATATATATATAGCTGGATAAAATAATTGTAATAAAACAAATTGAATAAAAGAGGCAAGGAAGCAAAGCGTGAAGATGAAAACATTGGGAAAATTTGTTGTGGTGTCATTTTAGGATTCCTTGTCGAGTTCTCCAAAAATCCAACCAACTATGTATGCTATATTACGATAATATCTGTGTGGACCTGTCTAGGGCAATAGCGCAAGACTACCCTCACCTCATGATCTTCATGTATTCGTCGGTCGTCGCTTTCACATACATAAAGTCTTTTCCTTTTTTATATTTATTTCATTTTTGGACTTACATTCATCTTTCACTCACCTTATACGTTATGAGAGAATTAAAGCTGGTATTGGGCCATGGCAATCCACATTTCACACCCACCTTTTATTCTTTTGCTCACTCTCTCTCCCTTCTTTTTCTCCTTTTCTTCCTCTTTACTTCTACACTAATATATCATTTTCCCCAACCCCCATTGATCCGTTGCCACTTCAGGAAAGAAAAGGAGTCTCCTTTCGAACTTCTCTGGTATGCCTGTCATTCTCGCCCCACTTGCATTTTTGTTTCTTCTTTTGTGATGCCGGGAAACCCATTTCAATGCTCGTTTTGGACATATTCCCCGTTTGTTTTTCAGAGGTTCAGCTGTTGATCTATGTTTTTGATGTATCACATTATCAGTTTCTCTTGATTTCTCTTGTAAATTTCGATGACATGGCTGGTATTATTGCTGGGAATGCAAAAAAAAAAAGAGTTTATTTTTTTTATATCACTTCTTACGGCATGTCTTATATTTTCATTACATTTAGATTCAATATGTCCAATTTACTGCTTTCTTTTTGTAGTGTCTGAAATCGTTGTAAGCTTTTATGATCATGCTATGATTTCTGTTCCGATCCATACTATGCTATATTTGTGACATAATCTTTCACTGGTTGAATATAATATATGTATTGGATTTTATTACAAACAACGTATACACCACATTCCCTTATCAAGCTTTGAAATCGTGTATTTCTACATAGACTAATGTTCAGAAGTCTAGTGTCTAACTGTCTAAGGCCTTCGTTTATCTTCTTACTCGGTTTTGTTTTGTGTGAATCTCTTATAATTAAGAATATCATGCTAAATGTGTATTAATGGAGGGTGAGATAAGATGCTAATGTTTGGTATATTCCCAGGGTTTATGTTATTTTGAAATTAGTTACTTCACATCAAGAATGGGTTCAGGCGATTGGTTTAAGACGATAATTAGCTTAAGAAAATCAAAGAAAGACAGATCAAAGAAAGCAAAGGTACAATGCACCTCCTATCATTTGTAGTCTTTTTTTCTAATCCTTGCAAGGATTAAATTGCAGAAATGTCAATTTGTTGATTTTAAACCTCCCATATCCATTATTCTCCTAAACTATTTAATTAATTTGAGCTTTGATGCCCTTTTATCTTAAATTATTTACCACGTCATATAGAGATGAGCCTTTTTATAATTGTAGTTCTCATTTCCAATAAAGGACAAAGCTGTAGTAAGTTGGCTCTAGACCCAGACTCAGGGTCTGTTTGGAAGAACTTATTTACTACTTATTTGGATTTATTTTATGATATAAGTACTTGGATAAGTTTAACTCTTTAGGAGTGCATATGAAAATAACTTATTATTATCATTAAGTTGTTACGAAAATGAATCTTAAGGCCTTTTCTATAATTTAAATGACTAGCATATTGTCCAGTACTTTGTTGCTATTAGTTAGTTTAGAAGCCTTCTATAAACTATAAGGTCATTCAATATTTCTGACTGCAATACACCTCCAAGTTGATGTAGTTATTTTTTAAACAATATTTTATCTGAGTTTGGAATGATCATACATATGATGTACAGTAATGTTGTTTACGAAAACTTAATTGCTTTGTTTATGTTAGGCTGTAGAAATACCATTTTGTTATCAAGTATTTCAAGATATTTTCCATGAACCATTGTAACCAGAATATTTCTCTCTGTCTGCCCACATTTTGTAACAGGGTATCTTAGCTCAAGAGAAACTAAATGCATCAAAGTCAAACAATTATACCGGGAAAGAGTCTAGTGATTTAGCAAATGGTATTAAAAGTGAAAACCTTGTTTCACCTGGGGTGTCAGTTGAAACTATTGCTGCAACAAGGATCCAGACTGCATTCCGAGCTTATAAGGTTTGTTCAGTTGAAAAATTTGCAGAGAGGTTCTTTAATAGTATATGTACATGATAACTCTAGTCTGACCTTTTTTATAGATCATTTTTAGCAATCATACTTCTGTATATATTATTTCATTTTTCTGTTGTCGATGCTTATATACTACTGTATCGTTATTGTATTGCTCGTATGCCAGATTTCTGATGACATCAGAGTGATGTATGATTACTGAGTTTTTGTTTACAGACAAACAAAAATATTGCAGAGTGTACATAATACTGTGGAATTAAATCACAATGTTTACACACACTAGTGGTATCATTCAAGCTACATCTAGTGCAAAATGTCATTAAATCAAATCTGCTGTGTTCTTAAGTGCTAAAGAATTTAATTAAAACGTTATGATGGCAAGGGTTCAATGGACCCTATTTTCAGAATTTCACAAAACTAAGTTGTTTGTGAGATCGGAGATTCATTATTTTTCATACTGTTACGGGCAAACTGGATTTTTAGATTCTCCCATTGTTATGAGCAAAGAGTGACATTTTATCTCTGTCTTGACACCTTTTTCCTTTACATTAAATATAACTGCATGACATACTTCTTCAAAACAAACATGAATGGTAAATCTTTTACTATCCTCTTAAAATCAACTCTTGATGATTCTTGTCTTAATATGCTTGCTGATAGAGTATTTCAGATGTAAATTTCTGACTATATTTCAAACATGTGTTAGTATATTTGGCTGGTGTGTATTTTGGAACTCTGACTTTTAAACTGTCCAGGCTAGAAAGGCTTTACGGCGCGTGAAAGGATTTTCAAAACTGAAGATCCTAACAGAAGGTTTCTCTGTTAAAAAGCAAGCCAGTACAGCTATAACATACCTTCACTCATGGAGCAAGATTCAAGCCGAGATCAGAGATCGTCGAATATGTATGGTAACAGAAGACAGGATCAGGAGGAAGAAACTAGAGTCTCAACTAAAACTGGAAGCAAAACTTCATGATCTGGAGGTAATCTTTAGCTTGCCGTCATTTTCTTAAGTTTGTTTCAGTCTTAATTTTTTTTTAGAGGCCATTTTTGTGAACCTAAAAGTTTTCTCGTACGCACAGAGCTTAGATCTAACTTCTAACTCCATGTTTAAGTGAAAAGGTTACTTGTCAACTGTCACATTATTTTGGTTAAAAAAATGCCATATCTACTACCAATGCTGCCACTAACTGAATTTGAATTTTTATCTGTTTATTTGATGAAGAGCCTATTGATGTATTTTAGTTATCTCGATTATTTCATAGTGGTGAGAAAAAATTATTAGTTGTGTCTCTATTTTTCCGGGAAATTTATGCTCTTCCTGGAATGTTGCCTTCTCTATACACTTTTTTATCGAACATTACTTAATCAATTCCGGAGACACTCTAAATTTGCTACCATGAATGAGTAGTTTACACTCCCCAAATATTTCACTGGATACATAACATTCTTTGAACATAATTCAGTTAGTCTTGTTCTGAGCACTAGATAGCATAAATTGCAGGTTGAATGGTCAGGTGGTTCTGCAACCATGGAGGAAACCCTTGGAAAGATACATCAGAGGGAAGAAGCAGCAGTTAAGCGCGAAAGAGCCATGGCATATGCCTTTTCCCATCAGGTAGGTTTGTTAGTCTTAGGAATGTCTCTATATGTTGTATTACCTTATCCAACTGATAGTGACATGCATATACTATGAATCATATTAGTGGAGGGCCAACTCTAGTATGAGCCAACTGCTAGGTAGTTATGAACTTAGCAAGGCTAATTGGGGTTGGAGCTGGAAGGAACGGTGGGTCGCCGCTCGGCCTTGGGAAAGTCGCATCTCCGGCGTATCTGTCATCCCAGAGAAAGCTCAACATAAGCAGCCAAGTAAGGTGCAGAAGTATAAGAACACATCAACACCAAAAACTCCTGTCTCAGTTAAACCTCCTTTAGCCATTGCAAAAGGGACTCCTCCTTCTGCCAATGCAAAAGCCAATTCAAAAGCTAGGAGATTGTCTTATCCACCAACTGCCGAGAAAACTGTGATTCAAGAAGTGCAGTGAGTTCTTGACAAGGTGGCAAAGATAGAGCACAATTTTTAAGTATCAAGCTTTTCTGATAACTTGAGTGGAATTGAGTGGAACATTCAAATTGATTTTAAATTGGTTACAATCCATAAAAAGTAAACCAGAAAGCCAACTTATTTATTTATTGGATTGCTTCCAATTGTGCATACGAGTGTGACAGAAATTCAAACAAACCACTGCAGAGAATGTGTCAACAGACCTGTTGTGGGTGTGATTTGTTGATTGCTTCTGTTTATTTTCTTCTTCTTTTCATTCTTGTATATTCAACGAAAAGACAGATTGTAGATAGAACAATATATCTATTCTTTTATGTTGTAATAGAAAATTTCCAAGATGTGATCATGTTTGACTTCCGCTTGGTTTATAATTACCATTTTCAGATTGCTTCTTGCTATTGTTTCTGTTCCATTTTTATTTATATGTAAAGACAAATAATACACGCATAACTATATTACTACCGGACTCAATTATAAGCAAAATTAAATATGTTCACATTGATTAAGAATATTAGTTAAGTTCATTTAATATTCTTGTTTTTGTTCACTAAGATGGTATCTTTCATAAATTAATCTCAAATATTGAGGATGGTGATTAGGTTTAAAGATAAAAATATTTTTGAAACAATAATATGAAAGAGTTTAGGAAATTAAAATTTGTCTATATTTAAGTCCACCAAACATTGCTTCTATTTTTGTTTGTATTTTAGTTTAGAGGAAGTAGTTGTTTTATAAGAGCACACCATCATTAAGAAAACATTAATTATTAAGCTTGGAGACTAAAATATCATAATTTACTGAATTAGTTTTGTAAAAGTTACTTTAATATACCTAGTATAAAGATATAATTGAAAAAACATTATAAATGTTATTTTGAATTTATGGAATGATAATAATTTTGGAACCGAAAGAGTATTATTAATCAAGCATATTATATTGAGTTAGGAAATATATGGCTGCTTAATTTATTTTAGAGAAATTGATGGTTTCTGAAATTCTGAGAAGGTTATAAAAAAAATGTTAGTTTTAAAATAAGATGAAATAGAGATTTAGTAATGGCGGGTGGAAAATAATTGGTGAACAACAACTCCATGATAGTGGTGGGTGGAAAGAGTACCTAATTAGCTGTAGTAGGCGAAGGTGATCAATTATGGTTGATAATTGTGATGACCTACTTCCTCACTCAATCTTAATGTCTAACCATGGAACCAATAATCTTCTCTCAAACTACTCTTAAATGTTTCTTTTTGTTAAAACAGCTTTGAAAACACTCTAAAAAGTAACCCTATCCCTAAAATATATTAATTTCATTGCCTAATATCACTACTTATTATAATTATTTTGGTGGAGTCACTTTTTCAGTATGAACTAAGCTTAATTTTCAATTTTTTTAAAGAGTTTAAAATACATGGAAATTTTAATTATTTAAATTGTCATTCTTTTTAAATAGTGATATCAAATATTTTTTGGATAAACTATTCAATTCCGGTGGCATGACAATTTTTTTTTAAATAAGTTTTAATATAGATTAAAGTCATTGTTTTATAAAAGGCTTAAATATGTTTTTGGTATCTTAACTTCAGTGAATTTTGAAATTAATCTATTTTGAAACTTTAGATCAATTTAGTCCTTCATTTTTTGGATTTAGTCATTTTAATCAAATTTTATTAATTTTATTTTACATTTCAAACGTCTTATAATAGTATTTAACTTAACATTAAAACAAAAATATGTCAAACAATGTCAACAATTCAAATACAATCTTGAAATGTGTACGAAACTTTAAATAAACATAACAAAATTTGATTAAAATCATTAAATCTACGTATTTCGAAAAATGAATGACTAAATTGATCTAAAATTTTGAAATGGACTAATTCTAAAATTTACTGAAAGTTAAGGAATAAAAAATATATTTAACCATTTATAAAATTATGAAGAAATATCATCACTTAAACTGATGCCGGAACCATAGGACCCAGAAATCCTTCTTTCCCTCCGAATTTTTGTTTTTTAGTTTTCCAAATTTTATTATTTTTGGGCCCATTCATGTCACAAAGTTTATCGGTGCAACTAGCAGATGACACGAACAGATTTTTGCATGTGTTATATAAGAGATTATCTAGTAAATACTTAGATCATGTTTCACGAGTTGTTTGTGAATAAAAATGCTATTTTAATTTACGACTTCATGTTTAATATTTTTTTTATTTTAAATAAATTATGTCTGTGAAATTATATTAAAACAGTATTTTTTTTATTTATAAATAACTCCTGTAGTGGCTCTTATGTATGAGTTATTTTTATAATAACAAATAAAATGGAGTTAGTATTTTTTTTTTCATTAAAAAAAATCACAAGTATAGAGTATCATAAAGTAATATCATTCTTTCAAATAGACTCTTATTTTTGAAATTATTACTAATTAAACAAAATTAAAACAAGAGAAATAAATTAAAATGACAAGTGAACTCAAAGGTTAAATCAAAATTAAATAATCACTGAAATATGAGTTACATTATGGCAGCAGACAAATTAATTAATTGAGGTGTTTTCTAGTTGAAAACGAATTAATCTAAAATATTTGTTCTTATTTTGAATACAAATATATGTCTAATTAATTTAATTTCTTACTCAAACTATCTCTGGTTAATATAATCCCATATACTCTGTTGGTAGTTATATTCAAGTAGACCTTTTGTATAGAGTTTAACTTACTTTTTGTGGTTCTTCATTCAAGTTTCTTTTCATAGTTATAAAATTATATATGTTATGTTTTTAATATACACACAAGTATCTAAGATTATGCTAAATGGTAGTCAATCATTTAACATTATAGAAAAATTATTTAAAAACAGTTGCAAGCTTGTCAAACTTTTTTTAAGCAATTACATTTTTTGTTTGGTTTAATTAGTCGGATAATATCTACCTTTGTTTGAATGTGTCAGTTTGGTACCCGCTTTTAAAAAATGTCAATTGAGTCTCAATTTTTAAAAAGATGTCTCAATTAGATTTTTTTAAGATAAAATTTTTAACATCGTTAACTATATTAATATTTAAAATAACTTACAAAATTAAGTATTGATATTTATATTAAAATTTAGTTGTAAAAGTTATGAATAAAGTTAACGGCATTAGCATTATTAATAGTTTTTTTCTGAAAGAATCTAATTGAGACACTTGTTCAAAAGTTGAGATTCGACCAATTAAAAACGGGTACTAAACTAACACATCTGAACAAAAACGGGTATTATCCGATTAATTAAACATTTTTTTCTTTTACATTGTTACATATTTTGTCTCAGTACCTAACCTTCCATCACAAATTCTTAATTTTCCAACATGATGTAACACAAATTTCCCATATGAAATTGACTGCGATTTTTTTCCACTTCTTTTCCCATGATGAAATAAAATTGAGGTTTCATTTTTACTTCTACTACCAACAAGATCTTTCTTACAATATTTTCATCTTATCTCTAATTTTCCATTAGAACTTTGAAGAGGTTTCTAAACAGAAATTCACACACAATAAAGATCCTAATTCTTTTATTTTGCCTTTAAAACTCATCTATACTAAGTGAAATTTCGCACTGCACCTTACACAGATGTTTATACCACAATAAAAAATTATCGAAAGACGAAAATAAAAAGTGAAATCAATTCTAATATGTCGCCATTGTCATTAAGTACTTACACTAAAATGTATCCAAGCAAAAAGCAAATTCAAATAAAGAAGTTCTTCCAACCACACATTTCCTATTTAAAAGATGGAATCCCATTTAAGAGTGGTTCAATTGTTGAAACACTGACACATTGTACATTAGAAATAATTAGTGATTAAATTAAATTTGGATAAATAATGAAATGGAATTCTCAGAGTTCTGCATTAAAAACCGGCATTTTGGATATGGACTCATAACTGACCCTTGATGCGAGACAGTACCAAAGAGAACCTCCCAACTCCACAAGAGGAACAATATAATCTTAATACCTAACAAGATCAATAAAGATTCACTTCATTTCTAATTCCTTCACCACCTGCCAATTCATTGCATTAAACATTTTTCCATTTCTGATCTTCCATACCTGCCATTGGGTGAAAAGGGCCAAATTAAGATACTTTTAGACATACTTTCTTCCTCAAAAATAGCATTTCCCTTAATTCCTTCTTGCCTCATTAGTTTCATCAATTCCAGTACTAACAAGTCTCACGTCTCATAAATGTCATATTAGTACTACGAAAACCTCTGAACCACGCATACTTCAACTTACTCTAAGTTATTTAATGTTAGATTCCAACAATTAGAACGTTAAACACACAATCATTTAATGTTCACACTGCTAAATACATCTTAATACAAAATCTGATAGAACTTCATAAGATAATCATTATTTTAGTCAAAACATATCAGTATCTAATACAGGTCAGTGAAGTGTCTAATCTTTCAAAGCCTTTATATGTAAAAGAACTACAGTATATAAGTATGTTAAATATAGAAACATGTCGCGGTGTGAGATATATGCATTGTGTGGACGTTCCCAATAAGTGCAGGAGAGCATAAACATAAACATAAACCATAAACATAAACCTATGAAGCTGTATTTTTGGCAGGAAACTGGAGAGACAAGTTATTCAATGTTGGTTGTTAGTGATAAAGAATGAAGATGGTTAATGTGGTAGGAGTAGGACCAAAAAGATGCCGCCATTCATATGGTATCAAGGACATTAATATTTGTTGCCAAAAACAGGTATTCCTTCACATCATTCAATCATAGAACCTGTACCATTCTACCATCTACCTCATTTTCATTAACTTCTACAAGTTCAAATATCACTACATGATGATATATGTGTAGCATGGCCTTATATATGATATGAGTTATCTAGCACTCATGACTTGTATTCTGAGAAGATAGTATTTCTCTCCAAGCTCATGGATTGTTCAAACTCCAATGGAAGATCAAAGAGGCTTCTGGACTTGGCGCAAAGGCTCCGCCTTTACAAGCCCCCAATATTCCCTGAAGACATTTTGGATGACGTCATGGAAGACAAGGTTGTCTCAGAACTGAGTTACTCAGAATCAACCACCTCAATGCCTCAAAACACAGAAGAATTCAGATACAAGAGAGCTGCTGTTTTGATCTGCATCTTTGAAGGAGATGCTGGGGATCTCAGAGTGCTACTCACCAAGCGCTCTTCCATGCTCTCCACTTACTCAGGTCAGTCCAATTTCATACAAGTGTTTTGTCCTTTTTTTTCAAACTGCTCATTGCCATCTTTGGCATTACAGAAAATCAGAGACAAACAATTGTAACTACATTTGCAATGTGGTTGTTCTGCTGTGATAACAAAGATCTTGATGTTAGTGTCTGTGAATCAGTAGGGAATGAAATGAGGGTTGTGTGTGTTGCATGTTGTTTTGCAGGTGAAGTGGCCTTGCCTGGTGGGAAAGCGGAGGAAGGGGACAAGGATGATAAGGACACAGCAAAGAGAGAGGCAATGGAGGAAATTGGGTTGGACCCTGAACTTGTCGATGTTGTTACTGTTCTTGAACCATTTTTCTCTAAGGTATAAACTCTTTTTCACACATCTACTTGTTGGAGTAACTGATCTGAAGCATCATATGACATGATCTTGAGTGGTTGTATATTTCTTGATTGACAGATGAATATTGATAATTTGAAAACTATAGATACAGTTAAAGTTAATATTTTTCTTCTTTTTTTTCTCCTTTTGTAGTACCTCATGAGAGTGGTTCCTGTCATTGGCATTCTTCATGACAAAAAGGCATTCAAACCTGTTCTGAATCCTGCTGAAGTAGAAGCTGTATTTGATGCACCTTTAGAAATGTTTCTCAAGGTTGAGTCTTAGTTTTATTTGTGTCTAATGTACATGTTTTCATGTAGAAGTTAATGTCATTATACATATTAATCAGGATGAAAAGAGGAGTGAGGAGAAGATGCAATGGATGGGAGAGAATTATCTGATACATTTGTTTGACTACGAAATGGAAATGGAGCATAAAAAATTCCTGATATGGGGTTTAACGGCTGGGATCTTAATAAGGGCAGCATCAGTTGTGTATCAACGACCACCAGCTTTCATGGAGCAGAATCCTAAATTCAAGCTTCCTCGTGATTTAACTGTGTAACGCAGTGAATTTGACATTTAATATTTTAGCTCTTAACAATTGTTCATCCTAAAATAATATTCATCACTTCACTACTACAGATTTCAAGATTAAGTGTTTAAATGTACTAAGAAGGAGAATTCATATTCCTACTTGCAGAATGCCATCAATAAATTACAATTGTTTACTTCAAAGGATGCATCAGGAATATCTAGAAACATTTACTAAGTAAAAACTTGTTCAGCAGAATATCTAGCCTTTTTTTTTATTGAAAGCTATTAAGTTCAATGAAAATCATTAAATGAATTTTGAAACTCATAATGTATAAGAGAGTGAAATTTTAGTATTTCCTAATTTGTGTCGCTCAATTATCTTATAATTAAAAAAAAAACTTATATTGATGAATGTAAACTGGAGTAATATTTTAGTATGTAATTTGCATCTTAATTTAATTAAATTTTATAATTTAAATTGTTTAAAATATTATTTAAGATAATTATAAAATTTAAAAAGTTAATTAAATTCGGATGTAAACTATATCCTAAAATAGATTACTCTATGACATCCTCTCCTTTAACATTAGATGATATATATAATTGCTTCAATATCAAAATAAGGCAAAAGGAATTACGACACTTTAAATGTATCAATATCAACTATAATGACAAATTAATTCAATAGGGTCAGCCATCAAATCAGAATCAATTGCTAACTCGTCAAAAACATTTTACACAACAGCAACCACAACACATTCAGAAAGTACCAAATCAAATATTAGCGCTTGTTAGACACAACAAATTTCTGTTGTTGTTTATCTATAGAGTCATTTTCATGCATCATCACCCAGTTTATCACAATCTGTAAAAAAAATATAAAGGTTATTTGCATTTAAGTGTATTCTATCTCTAGCTTTTACACTACTTGTACAAACATGACATTATGTGGAAAAGTTTTATGGACTTTAGTTCAGGATAAAGATTGCATTTGGATAATACTTACGCTGAAAAGTTACCATATAAAAAACGAATTCCAATTTTCCTTAAAAGTCAGGAGTTAAAAACATATGAAATTTCATATAAGTAATAGAAAAATTAGTTTAATGTTTTTTAATAATTGCAGTTTAAATTGTGATGATATTTTTTAATTAATTGGTTATAACAGTTATTTTTTTATTATGATAAAAAGGTTTTATAATTATTATAATTGTGAAGCAGAGGAGCAGGTAGGTGGTGGGTGGGAAGAGGAGAATGAGTTCAAAGAGAGCTTCATCGAGATTACAGGCTTTGATCAATCACATCCAGTGTTCGTATTCCGTGCCCACCAACCCCAACATTTTGGATAAACCCATCGTTTTGAAGAAGAGAGCAGCAGTTCTGATCTGTGTCTTCGAAGGCGGCGATGGGAGTCTGCGAGTAATCCTAACCAAGCGCTCTTCCTCTCTCTCAACCCACTCTGGTTTCTTTCTCACTCATTGCAATCAATGTTGTTCTGTTTTCCTATTTCAATTCGATTTTCACCTCACTGTAATATCTGCAGGTGAAGTGGCTTTGCCAGGTGGCAAGAGGGAAGAAGGTGATGCTGACGATGTACAAACAGCGTTGAGAGAGGCCAAGGAGGAAATTGGCTTGGACCCTTCTCTTGTTTCTGTCATTACTCCTCTCCAACCCTGGCATACAAGGGTAAAATTCTCTCTCTTTTTTATTTTTTTCATCTTATTAATATCTTTTCGGACTTAGCAATACTAAAAATGACATGTAATGAAATGTTTTTAGGTGTAGAGACAATTGGTGACTATAACATCATATGAGTAATTAAATGCTTCCAAAATATGGAACCTAGTATATTTCAATCCAATTGTGTCGATCCATTTCTTTGATTCAGGTTATTAACCACCCTCCTGCCCACAAGTTCCAACCTTGTTGGAATCAGGGTTCTAATTCTGGGGAAAACTTGCTTCCTTTAAACCCAAGATTCCTAATCAGATGAGTTGAGTCCTGCAATTCTTGAGTAGGCTATTATTTTACTATTTTGTAGTATAGTGCTACTATCTTCCCTAAGACTAGCTTTTGTATCGAATTATTATCTGCCGAGCTAATATCAGGAGGACCTTACTAAGATTAAAGCTTCTTCAATTATGCCCAGTTTGGGTTGACTTTTATCCTAGGGGATATTTTCAATTATAAGACTCTATTATTGAGACTTTTTAAAGCATTGAATGCAGAGTTTCTATTAGTTTGTAAGTGCTTACGAGAAAAATAGATGATAGCTTTTAAAAAAGTTGAGATGAGTTAGTTGGTTTTAATGTGAGAAGTTTGATTCAATTTTACATTTTTAATTCATTCTATTTTACTCTCGTGAATACTCAGATTTATCCAAGCTGACTGACTCGTGTCCACAGAAATAAAGAAATCTAGTTAGTGTTTTTTCTTTTTTACAGTATTGGCAAACACGTAATCCAGGATTAGAGGCACACATTAATTATTTTAACTAATTAAAAATATCTTTGAACTTTAGATTTTTGCATAACTCAATACCCTTACAAAGCAGTTTTTAAGTACAGTATGGTGTCACCATAGTACCTGTGCTTGGAGTACTGACGGACAAGGATGCATTTTCACCAATTTTAAACTCAGCTGAAGTAGAAGAAATATTTGATGTTCCATTGGAGATGTTCCTCAAGGTTTGTTCTACTGTATTTGTTCTTTTGTATACTTATTTTTCCGGTTTGAAATTTTGGGGCACTTTCTGACATAAAGGCAAATGAACTTAATTTCTGACATCATGGCTGAATGCAGAATGATAACAGAAGAGCTGAGGAAAGAGAATGGATGGAGGAGAAGTATCTTTCACATTATTTTGATTATGAGTTTGGGAACAAGAAGTATGTGATATGGGCTATAACTGCTTCAATCTTAATTGGGACGGCTACTCTTTTACTTCAGCGGTTCCCTGATTTTCTAGAACAGAGGCCTACAATATGGGGAGGGATGACTGAAGGTGACAAGCTCATGCTGCAGAATATTTCTAATACCAAATAATGAACTTATGCATAAATAAATTAATATTTAGAAGTTATTTCTTAGTAACTTCTCTGAAATCTAATTTTTATCTCACTCATGAGTTGATTTTAGTTTATGGAGAAATTATAGTTGTTTTTTATTCTTACTTTTCTCTTCTATTAGGTTCGTATAGTAACGACTGATATGTATGTGTGTTAGATGGATGCTTAATAATATGTTTCAATGGGAATTTTATAGCCAGTTTATATACATCGCATGTTTTTACAGAACATTGTGAATTTTTGCATATAGCTGCTGGACCATGGTTCGGATATTAATCTTACACACACTAAATGAATCTTGGACATGTAATTAATAGTATTTACAAATCAGTGACAATTGTATTTTATGACGACTACTCAGTTTATATTATAAAGTGGAAAAAAGGAAAAAGTTGGTTAGCCTCTTGTGTAGTTTTCAATGTTGCGTCAGTCTGCATTATAGCAAATTGTTCACGCGACTAATGTGGATTGTGGAGTGTGTTGAGCTTCTTTTTTTTATATATAGAATTTTCTTGTAAAAATTTATAGAATGGGGTTAAAGACATGGATTTTTAGTGACACCGAAGCAACCAGTTCTAGCTTTTAATTAGTTTATTAGCAAACCCATTTTATTTATACTCGCCTCATTCAGGAAAAGTACGTCCATCAATCAAGTAAATGCAGAAGCTGTTTATTTAGCTTCTGCGTGATGTTATATGAAGAGTTGCTTGGAGTGCATTTGTGTATAAATAAACTGAAGGCAGCATTTTTTAAAAAATTTATATTTCATTTATGAGATCTTGAGCAAATGCAAAGCATTATAGATGCAGTGCCTGATGAATCAAGCTATTTTTCAGTGCAAAAGTTGTCTATATGTCACGGTGGGTGAATTTCAGTCAACGGCAAACTATAAGACATAGGTTAAGAGAACGAATAAGCAAAAGTACCTTCCTAGTTCATTCGGTGTTTCTCATAAATTAAAAGGTAAAATGTAGTAACCTTTGCAATGAAACACAAAATATGAAGGAATCCAAAAATATTTTGAGAAAAAAGTAACTTTTAATTTTTTTTTCAAATTTATGCTAATATAGGAATCACAGCCTGGAAACCCCTAGCTTGTTACAAATGGAGAAGAAAATAGTGAATGACTCTTACACTTAAACTCGGAATTTCCTGTATAAGAGGAATTCATGAATCTTACTAATGTTTAAGGACAATGAAAATCCTCTCAGGAAAGGAAAGGTAAAATGTAAACAAAGTAGCTGAATAGCGCAGCATAAAGACCGTGTTATTATAACTATGACTCTCAGCTGAAAACCTCATAAAATTTCTCAGTGACAAGTAAACCTGAGTCTATTGACTCCAAGGGATCCTTTCTAAGACGGTGTCTCAAGCAGTTGGGAATGACAGTAGCAATATCCTCTGCACTTACTTTGTCTCTTCCCTTCAGAGCAGCAAGAGCTTTTGCAGCCCTATTTGTTACAATGTCTCCTCTTAGTCCATCCACATTCAACTCTGCACACACCTTGGAGATTTTCACCTTGAGATCTTGATCAATTTGAACAGAAGAAAGAACACTCCTTGCTGAGGAAATTTGGTCCTGGAGCTTATCTTGCTCAGCTTTGTACGAATCACGAAACTCCTTTGGGTTCTTGTCAAATCGACCTCTCTCCTCCACAATCTTCACTCTGAGCTCAGCATCCCTGACAGTTCCAACTTGAGCGTGCATTCCAAACCTATCCAACAGCTGGGGCCGGAGCTCCCCTTCTTCAGGGTTGCCCGAGCCAATTAGGATAAAGCGTGCAGGATGTGAGATAGAAATTCCCTCTCTCTCCACTGTGTTCCATCCTGATGCAGCAGAATCCAACAACACATCCACCAAGTGATCATCCAAAAGGTTAACTTCATCAACATATAGGATTCCCCTATTAGCTTTAGCCAGTAGTCCAGGCTCAAATGCCTTCACACCCTCAGTCAATGCTTTCTCAATGTCAATTGTTCCGCACACTCTATCTTCTGTAGCTCCCAATGGCAAATCAACCATGTTAATTTTCGTCAACACCACAGAAAGATTCTCTCCTTGTAGTACACGCTCTCTCACCTCAACACCCATGAATTCTGGATCTTCTGGGTCTGAGTTATAGGGGTCACCAGCAACAACCTTGATTTCGGGAAGTAAATCAACCAATGACCGAACCGTTGTGGATTTCCCTGTTCCCCTGTCCCCCATGATCATCACGCCTCCAATCTTAGGATCAATCACATTAAGGAGGAGACAGAGTTTCATTTCATCCTGTCCAACTATGGCAGCAAACGGGTACACTGGTCTTTGGCTTTCTTTAGCAGCAGTACTCTGATTCTGAATATCAAAAGTTTACTGAGTTGGGTTCTTGTAAAATGCATACACAATCCTTAATTTCCAATAACTCTAGCACTAATTTTGAAAGTAAAAAACATAAATAAGCTAGGTATTTCAACATAGTATACATTCAAATATGAGCTCATTTTTATTCCTCTCATTCTCACCTTGCAATTTTCCAACAATCAACCATACTCTAAATGCACATGCGTGTAAGAGTAACAGAAGCCATATAAACTTTAAAGGGAAAAGAAAAATGAATAAATAACGTACGCACTAACAGGTAAATACTATTCATAGCTATTACTTTGTTAACTTTTATGGTAACTATCTAATTGATCAACAATGGATGGTTTGTGTTTGACAAAAATATTTTACACACACACACACAGTACATGCTCATTAAACTAAAGAAAAATATCATAATATAGTCTAAAAGTCTGCCTTCAACCCAAAATCTGTTTAAAAATCATTTGGAATCCTGAATGACTCAACACACATCTACAAAAGAATGGAAATCTTTACAACAAATAATGCAATCCAAAACACAAATAAAGACATCAGAAAGAACATCCAGACCTCAAAAACCCAATATCGTACCAACCTGTTCTACAGAGTTAACCTCAGTGGCAACACTTGAAACTGAGAACTGAGACCTTCCCTTTATGCCGTGGATTCCAATTCCTCCATAAAACTTCCGCCCATAGCTCTGCCCTGCAAAGTCACAAGCACTATACTTAGATTCTAACAATCAAACAATGGCCACAAGAACCCACGACGATTCATTTCCAGCTACAAACTCCCCAAGGAGTAACAAATTCACAAATTTGGCAGAGAGAAATAACATATACGAAAGGGGTCTTCCACACTCCCTCAAAGAACATATTGAAGGCAAAAAAAACAAAAAAGCTGGCAAAGCAATGTACCTGAGGTTAGAGAGAGAGTGTGAACGGAAGGCTTGGAAGAAGCAGAAGAAGAAGAAGAAGAGAAATAGCGTGAAGGCAGAAGAGCAATTGAAGTGCCCAACGTGGACGCCATAGGCGGAGAAGAGAAGGAGTGTTTGCTCTATGAAGCAGCTTCTTTGTTTTGTTCTTTATTCACCAATCATAGCAGCTGGCATGCCTCCTATTGGCCTCCCAGCCTCTGGATAAGAAGATAGATAGATTTCATTCTTCTCTCTCTTCTTATTTTTCTTCTTTTAATTAAAACAAAAATAACTCAATTAAATTAATAATTCCTTCAAGTTTACAAATATTATCTTAAAACGCCATCTACTCCTACATTACATTTTTATTAAGGCCCAAAATAACTAGATCAACTCCTAACCATGTTTTTAAATTAAATGATTATGTGTATTTTTGTTAATAGTAAATGATAGAAATAATATTGCGGTGGATAAAGGTATTAAATACACGCAAAAACAATCCACGCTATCAATAATAAATTAACTAAAATAAGGATGACCTGAGGTGAATTCGATATTTGTAGGTTTGAATTTTTAGTGAGGTACAACCACGGTTATCAATATATCTTCGATTCCTGAAATTTTCAGCAATTTTTTTGCGGTATAACTCGTTTTTAATCATATAACATCATTGCAACGTATGAAACATTATTCATGTTTTTTTACCTATATGACTGTTTTAAACTAAACAAAAATAGAATAAGCAATCCAGTTTTTAATTAGAAAAAAAAAAGGGTCTCGGTATCTGATTTGATGAATGTGTAAACAGGATACTTCAGAACGGTCAAAATGGGTAATTTGGTCTGACCTGACTCAACTCACTATGGATTAACTAATTAATGAGTCAATCCAGTCCGATTTATTTATTAGTGAACCAAAAAAATTCGAACCTGGTCCGATTCACCATGAATTGGCGGGTTAAATGGATTAGCTCAAGGATTTACTTAATTAAAAAAAATATTTTTTTTATTTTTCTTTCGGTCAAAACTAAATTATAATTATAATTAAAATCTAAATAAACTTTTAATTCATTTCAAATACAAACCAAAATCACAAAAATAGAAATTATTTATGTGTTGCTAAAAAAAACTAGTATGATCCAAATGCAAAGCTCAATTTAACAAAAAACACTTGTGTGATCATTTATTTACAGGTGGTTGATGAGCACTCAACTCACCAAAGATTCAACCCATGTGAGTCGGATTCTAGGTGAGTCAGGTCAAAAATCAACCCATATTAAAATTTATAAAAAAAATTTAACCAAATCCGAGTTCCAATCCACTTTGACAGCCATATTATAATTACTATTTTTTTAAATTACTTTAACATTTGGGGTAAATTATTTACTTTATAAGAGGTTTTATTTTACTTTGAAATCCTATAATGGTATGTTATTTTTTACATTATTTTTAAAACTTTCTTTTGCAAGTTATTGTATTACTTTTAAAAATGATTTTTATTTCAGTTTTGTTTTAATAAGAAAGTTTCGTTATAAGTATATTTTCATGCTTTTGTAATCTAAATTTTAATTAATATGATTAAACAATTAATTTAAATATTATGATTATTAACTTTTTATTCTTAAAACGAAAAATCATGTACAAGGCACAAATCTTGGATATAAAACCTTCATCATACAATAACATAAACATGTTTCAAGATGATTTTGTATAACTCTTCAACTTGTTTACACGGCTCACTTGGTGAAACCATGTGTGTGTCTCTATATGTGACTGGGCCAGTGATCTTGAGTAGTGGAAAACACTTGCATGGCTTCTCTGAAAGCTGGTAACGCAGAGTCTCTCAAAGTGACCAAAACTTTGAAGCCCTCTTTCTTCTGAGAAGAGGCAGTTGAATAAGGCAAAAAGAAGCAAGGCTCAACACTCCCAAGCAGGTTCCTTCCAAGGGGCAAAACAGTAACTGGGCCTCCCCACCCAAAGTCCACAGTGGAGTGGCCCAAGTGCCTCCAATCAGTAAACCCACTCACCTCTCTTCCTGCTGTGATCCCATCACCGAAATGCAGCTCCTGGTAATCTATGTATGACCGCACATACTCATCGCTCACATTGCTTTTACTCTTTTTTATTAGCTCTGCAGTTTCCCAAATGGGTCTTTCGATCAAGTTCTTCGCACTCAACACTACGTACATTGGCACACAACCATTGCCCCAATACCCACCAGCCAGTGCTGGCTTTACCAGTCTCCGTATGTTGATTGAGTACGCAAACTTCACCTTCTCCTCACCCTGGATTCCACACGCCATCACCCTGTCTCACAAACAATCTTCATATCATCATCAAAACTTCAAATGCTAATTGAAAAAGACAACCTTTTCCGCTGTTTAATCCGCCCCCAACACGTTATTAGAAACAAGGGACAATTCAACAAAAAAAAGAATCTAAGGGACAGAAAAAAAGTTGTGTATCTACTCCTTCACTGAAAATATCACACTATGCTATTTCTTCTTTTTTCCGATGTAAGAATAAGATGAACTTAAATTATTGTGACACTTACTTGGCTCTCCAAATGTAGGCACCAAGAGCCTCAAAAACGGTGAAGTTGAACCCAGATTGCTCCAGCAAGGATCTCTTCAACATGTGCAAGCACTCATCCTTCACATGAAAGCACTCTCTCGCAACCCCGCCAACGCCCTCTTCGTACGGCAAAACCCCTTTTTCCAAACGCAGAAACTCATCGATCAACGCTGAATCCACTCTTGGCGGCTTCCTGGGACCCAATAACCTATCACGCTCCCACACCGTCTCCACCGTCATCCGCGTGGCCCCGCGCGCCAGCTCCGCCACCGCGTTGAAGAACAGCGTGCCCCCCATGCCGTCGCATAGCGCATGGTGCATGGCGGCGCCAAGGACGAACCCGCCGCACGCGAAGACCGTGACCTGGAGTATGCAGGGGTGCTCCATCCCCTCCTCAGGACCCGGGTCGGGCACCAACTGCTCCGCGAGAGGCGAGGCCGGGTCGTCAAGGTGGTTGACGGAGTGGAGGGTGAAATCGGCGGCGGCGCGGACGAGAGGGATGCCCTGGCCAGCGGCACACCAGAGTTCGAGACGGTGGGGGGAGGTTGGGCGGCGGCGGAGCGTGGCGGCGAGGGGGTAGAATTGGGTGAGCGCGTTGGAGATGGAGGAGGAGATGACGTCGAAGGGGTCGAGAGAGGTAGGTGAAGCGGTTGAAGTGTACGCGCGGAGGTAACGAAAGGTGAGGTGAAGGTTGGGGTCGGTGTCGAGGTGGGAGAGAGGGAGTGAGTGGTCCTGAAGGAAGGGTGGGTGAGAAGGGATTACGACAATGCGCTCTAAGGTTTTCATCCTTTCCATGCTTAATGTCTGATCTTGTTAATGTTCTTGTTTCTGAGTATGATGCTCTGTTCCATTCTTGCTCTTGTTTCTGCTTCTTTTATGGGTGAGGTTTTTGGAGTTTGGATGCACTGCTCCAACCAGAAACAAAGCATGGTTAATACAGTTAAATGATACCACGTCAACAATAATACGTATAATTAAAAGAATGGTGATTTTTTTTAGTTTTTTAAATATAAAATTGACATTTCAAGTGTCTTAAATGTTATAGTTTATGAATTTTCAAATCTAAAAATCCTCCATAAATATAATTTAATCTATAAACCTTAGGCTGAAGTTGTAAGATGAATATAAGAAGATATGGGACGTGGAGCATGCTGCATCCCATATTCCCACCAAACACATTACACACCAACTCCACATAGTATAATCAGATCATTCAGCTATTCTAAACTCTCACATATGTTCAATTCAATTCATACAAATTATAACACGTACTTTTCTAAAAAAAATAATTATAAATAATAAACGAGTCCTCAACTATGGGCCAACGTAATGTGTGTGTTTTGATTGCTTGGGTATTGAATCATGCTAGTAGGACAGTTTAGAGAATTTCTTCCTGGACCCATGTTTTCATACCGTACCTACAAACAAGTTAAAAAGTCAAATTTATCCTCTCTTCTTCTCTCCTCCCCCACACAGCACCTCCATACTTTACTCAACCTTCACCCCATTTTTTACTTCTACCTTAACTCATTAGCGGGAAAAAATTAGTGAGTAAGCCTAACTCAATCTCATAAAACCAACTTATAAGTTTTGAGGATTGTTCTAACTTATATATTATGAATTAGTCTTATCTCTAGTCGATGTGGAACTTCCAACATAAGAATTAATGATGAAAGACATGAAATGTAAATTTCGGATTCTAAAGTTTGTGTGTATTTTAAATTGTATGATCTAAAATGTAATTTTGTATTATAAATTGTACAATACAAAATGTAATTTATTATTATGGACTTTATAGTCCAAAATATATATCGATTGAAAATTATAACAGGTATAATTGAAAATTTAAAATATATAGTGATGTAAAAAGAAAATATAATAGTACATAAATAAATGCCACATAATATAATAGAATCAAATAAACATATAATATTTATATTAATAATTATACTGTCTCAGTCGTCCATGGTCTAACTTGAAGCTTGAATCTAAGTCTGTAGATAATTTGTCTATAAACCAATCTAAACACATGTAACACCTACTTTACATTTATTATAAAGTTTGAAACATACAACAAAACTATTGGATCCAGGAAATGGACCAAAGACTCTTTAAGAAATTTTTATTTTATTAACATATGATTTAGAAGATATTGTATCTTATAATCATTATATTTTTGGACTTATAAATTATGATGCAAAACCTTAAAAACTATAAATAAAATTCAAATGCAAAACTTAGAAACTTGAATCTTTTTCTTGAAATACAGTTAACTTTAAATTAAATTATTCAATCTTTATCTATTATCTAATTTAGAACCCCCAAAGTCTAGGTCAGAATAGTAATTTTATTCTAGAAGTTAAATAAATTTAATCATTTTAAGTTAATTTTTTAAAATGCATATTTTTAATATATTTTTATTTTATTTTTAACAAACCAAAATTAAATGTTAACCCGCTTAACTGCACTAAAAAATTACAATCCATTTCTTTTAATACCTAATTTGGTTCTCTAATTTTATTTAAAAATTTTAAAAAATCTCTAATTTTTCATTTGTCCAATTTAGTTCTTCAATTTCTTAAAAATTTCAATTTAGTCATTTCTGTTAAATTGATGTTAACGTCATACCCGTATAGTGTCACATGTCATGTTATTGTCACATGACAGTACTTGTTTTCAATTTAGTCTTCTTATTTATCATTTTGATCCAATTTGGTCTTTTTTTTTTAAATGAAGCAATTTGGTCTTTCTCCAATTTGAGACCAAATTAGTTATTAAACATAATTACAAATTATATAAACATGTTAAAATATTTTTTAAAGATTTATATATCAAATTATTCCACCTAAATATTCAATTTTCTTTTTACATTTTTACATAAAAAATCTGTATTTAAACTTATAATTTTTTTAATATTAAAAATGTAAATGTAAAGTGACACTTGTAATTTTTAAATTTTCAATGTGACAAATATTTTTAATTTGACAAGTGTCACTTTATATTTACATTTTTTAATATTTTTAAAATATTATAAGTTTAAATACGATTATTTTTATGTAAAAATATAAAAAATAAAATAATTTGGATATTTAGATGAAGTGATTTCATATATAAATTTTTTAAAAAAAATTTAACATGTATATATAAATTGTAATTAAATTTAGTTAATAATTTGATCTTAAAATTGAGAAGGACCAAATTGCCATTTTAAGAAAAGAAAGAACCAAATTGGATCAAAATTATAAATAAGGGAACAAAATTAAAAACAAACGTCATGTAACACTAACATGACATATAATAGTGTATGTATAGACATGAGACTAATGTCAATTTAACATAAATAACTAAATTCAATAATTTAAAAAATTGAAGGACTAATTAAACAAATAAAATATTAAATTAATTTTAAAAATTCTGAACTCAATCAAATTTTTTTGAGTGGTCTGTCGAATCAGAACGAACCATGTCGTCTCCATTTCATTCCTCTTAAAGCAAATCCTTATAGGATATGCTCTTGGTCAAGCAAATCAACAACTCTCTCACCGTACTCACCAACTACTTTAAATGCCTGCAACATGTTTGATTTTAGAAAAGAGAGTTAAAAAAAAAAGAGACTAAACAAATAATAAAGTTATTTTATATTTTATATTTGTTCTTGGTTTTGTTTGGCTTGTTTGGAATTCTCGGTCTTCGGTTTCAGAGTTAGTTATACTAAATATTTGTGAAAAAGATCTCACAATCTTTACCCTTTTGCAAACCTAAGATAGACTGAATCATTTGATAGTTATCATTATGTAAGTTAATTGAGAGTAATAATCTAGTTAAGATAACTTTTAGTTTCTCGGTTATGGTCGTCGACTTTTGTTAATACACCCTGGACGAACTCGAAACTACTCAAGGTTCCTAGATGTGTTCAGTCTCAAGGAGGGTGATTTTTGGACCATAAATGTTTGGTGGTACCGTACAATATTATTGTGTAGAAGATAAAGTTTAGAAAACAGTCTATTTATGCGTAAAAATAAAAATAAAAATACACATATTTTTACTTTTAGTATACAAGAGTAATTTAATATTTTGACTCTACAAAATCAACTCTTTACGTAACCGAGGGAAAAATAAAGTATCAGCGTCACTTGCTTTTTGATGTCTCTTTCTTTCTCAAGTGATACCAATAAGCAAAGAGAGCAAATATTTAAGTTTTTAGCTTATAGAAGGAATGATACTTAGGAATCTCGTATATATGTTTTTTAACACGAGAAGAGTCTCCTTGTGCGAGTTATGCAATGTCCGAAGGCATGTTTGGAAAGTTAGATAGGGTGATAAATGACAAAGTATAGGAATTTTTTGGAAGACTGCAGGGGTCAGCCAGAGCCAATGGAAATGAACAAGTGAAGAATAGAACTACAATTTGGTTGTGTCGTGTTGCGTCCTAGTATTTTCCCAGTCATCAAACTACCAAACGCCATCATCACTGGAGGGGAACGCAACAAAATTATTTGAGATGAGTTTCAGAACTTGGAATTTTCCTCAACTCTTACTAAAATATACCTCTCAGCTTCTCTCACGCCTTCTAATGTTTACACTCTTTCTCGCTATATATACTTACTACCTCTGCACCGCTTCTCACATTCTCACACACACATTTTATCATACACCTTCTTCGCTCCCTCAACATGTTCAAATCCAAACCCTGCTTCTTCTGCCTTATGGTTCTGCTCCTCTTATTACCCAGCTATAAATCTCGTCCTCTCCAAACTCCACCTACCTTCAAGAGGTTTCCAGCCCAACTTTCAAGCTACGGAGCCCAGGCCCAGGCCCGTCCTGGTGTGAGCCTCTTGTTCTCCGAATTTGAAGAAAGCCCACGTAAGCCTGGGAGACTTGCCCCTGAAGGCCCAGACCCAAAGCACCATTGATAAACTCTAGGAGTTTAGTGATTGGAGAGAATTTTCTTAATGTTTGGAGAGAAATCGTTTTGTTGCTCTGCATACTTGATAATTTAAGTTTTACTCAAAAAAATAATTTACACAATGTGTGTAATCATTTACGGGTGCATTTAGGTATATCACTTCTTTAAAGAACTATACTTTGAGATCTTTGAGTGCTGTAAACGTATCATTTCAGTTCTATATTGCAATTATAGTTAATGAAATTCTCAAGTATAATTTGTTAATAATGGATATCTCTTATGCATAAGACAAAACAGAGTAATGTGGTAGAGGTATGGCATAATAGATTTAAGAAACTCAATTAGAATAAGCTTTAATGTTACACTAAAAGGGAATATATGTAAATATAATTCATTTTTCACAACAATAATTTATAGAGTAAGAAATATCTAATATATTACAAATGAAACTTATTTCAAATCTTAACCACCTCTTTTATTGTCTACTGATCTTGGAAACAACTATTAAGGTAATAATTAAAACATGCATTTTATATCATAATTATTTAGATACTATGATTTTTGAACGATATATATTTTTATACTTTGCTAACCGCACTAAGTGCACAACTAATAAAGAGATTGAAGTTTAAGTATAAAAATCTAAAAGATTAATATAAAAGAATGTTTGTGTATTAAATAAAATAAGTAACTGAATTGCGAAGTAACTGAAATAAAATAAGTAAGAAGAGAACATAAATAAACATTGTTTTAAATTTTGTAAAAGAGTTAGTGTAGGTATTGAGAAGATTTGAAACATGTATGATAACTCAGAATCATAAATCACTATACTACGGAGCTATCAAAACAGGTAATCTGGCTCGACCCGGCTCAATCCAAGGTTGATCATTTAGTGAGTCAATCCAACCCAACTCACTTATTAGCGAGTCAAAAAAATTTGAACCTGGTCCGGTCCACCACGAGTTGGCTCACGAGCTCACTTAATCTAAAAAAATACAATTTTTTTATTTTTTTTCAGTCAAAACTAAATTATAATTATAATTAAAATATAAATAAACTTTAATGCTATCCAAATACAAACCAAAATCACAAAAATATAAATTATCTATGCATTGACTAAAAAAAACAACTTAGCATGACCCAAATGCACAATCCAATTTAACAGAAAACACTTGTATGACCCTTTATTTGTGGGTTGGTGAGCTAACCCGCCTCACCACGGGTTCAACCCGGGTGAGTCGAGTAAAAAATCAATCCGTATTAAAATTTGTAAAAAAATTTCAACCTAACCCAGCCCGAACCCGTGGTAAGCCGAATTGACTCGCGGGTTCCAACCCATTTTGACAGTTCTATTACACTACTACCAAATAATCAAACATGACTCTGATTTTAATTAAAATTATATAATATAATTATTCAATCTTAAGGTGATTAGGCATTTAAGCAAGATTTATTGTAGACACTAAACAATAGTCAAATTTAGGTCAAATTCACATTAACAAAACATAATATTATGTTTAACTAAAATTATAAGATAATGAATTTATAGATTTTTACTAAGGTTTAGCTTTTTTTAATCTATGCTTAATATAAAATTTAAATTTACACTTAAATTCTTAAATAAGCCAATGGGTTTAAACTACTTAACTATAAGCTCACTTTCTTTTAAATTTCAATCAAATAATACACTTTACAAACCAATAATTAAATGTCTTACTAAAACCTTCACGTTTTATAATACTATAGTATAGTATACTTATTTTTTGTTTTATCGTGTATAGTTTGACATTTAAACTAATTTCATTGGATATTGAATAAAGTTATAATGGAACACCAGCAGCATTCACTTAATGGGATTAAATTTAGAAAAGTAAAAGTATACAATCATAATATGTAAGATTAGGGAAAGAAAGCCAAAATATCATACGCATTTTGCACCCAAAGATGACTAAAGAAGTTAGGATGTATATTTATATAAGATGACGACAGAAAGGAAAGGCCGAATAATCTCAATAGCGCCTAGTCAATCTTTTCAAACGACAAAGCGTTTTTTGTCCTAAAGGAAAAAACTAAAAGTTATTTGTAATGGTGTGTAGCGTGGTGATGAGGGATGATGATATACATTAGCACAAGAACCATGATTGCATGATGCATGAGCGTATATGATGTTTAGAAAGATGGCTTTATATGCTTTAACATCACCTATGCTAATTAATTTGCCATCTTTTTGACAAGCATGAATTTAATTACATATGCAACAATTATCTACTCCAACTAGGTATCAATATCAAATCCAGGCTTCAACCACCCACTTTACCCCTTTCAACCAAAGATACACGCCACGGGTGTGTTCGAAATCAATTTAAAATTTTAATATTGGAAGTTTTCACATACGTTTTCGTTTTCGTCAATGTTTCCAGTGTAAGTATATTGAGGTAATGTTATTATAGTTAATTAATATATTTGGGGTATTATTTGTTTTAAATTTCGTAGTTTATATTTATGTCACACATTTATCCTTAAGGGTGTGTTCCTTTTTATAGATGGATATGGGAGAGAGTGTGAAGATGGATTTGTGTAGATTTAGGAGGATGAATATTTGTGTTTTTTTGAGTGGATTTAGAGGGTAAAGTGAGTGGATTTGGAGATAAGTTTTATGAAAGTTAGTGAAAGATTTGATTGATGTGATAAATAAAATAAATTGTAAAAATATATAGAATTAGAAAGTTACCAAAATACCCTTGATGGAAAAAAAGAATGATTTTATAGTTTGATGTTATAAAAATAATTATAATTAATTAATACGAATTAAAAAAATATTAAAATTATATGAAACTTTTTTTAAAAAAAATTATGAATGTAAAAGAAATTTATAGAATTAAATTTTTAAATAAAGTTATACAATTAATTTTTAAACAAAATTAAAACAAATTAAAAAAAAGTTAAAAAAAAACACATACGCACCGGTGTCGACACTGGTGTTAAGGTCTTCTAGGCACCGGTTACGTAACCGGTGCCCTCTCACTCACACACACCACTGCTGCAGTCACTCACCACCTTATTTCACACACTTTTACACACCATCTTAGTAATATATATGAAGAGGATAAAAAAGTAAATGTTTGAATATCATCCCAGATCTCTCCAAAGTTGAGGGGATGAATTTTTAGAATAAACCCGCAAATCAATCGTCGCTTTTCTGCTTAAATCGTTGAATGAGAACACATAATATTTTTAAATCCATCTTCTCTAATACACGTGAACAGTAGAAACCTTTCAAACGAACCGAAGCTAAAAGATGTATAGAGAGATTGAAAGAGAAAAATGTATTTAAATTGACAAGGATTTGTTAGAATTCATCCAATAGTCTCATACAGTTTAGTAGTTAAAATTAACATAAGTTTAAATACATATTTCTCTTTCAACTCTACGAAATGTATTTTAAAGATAAAATCATGAAAGAGCTCTAAACTCCAAATCAAATAATACATCAACATCCTATCAATATTATCTAAATGTATATATTTTAAATTTTAAATAACTAAAATATTAAGTTATTAATTCTATTTTAATTTTGTGTTGATAGGTCTCTTTTCGATCATACTCATATATAAAAGTTTGAATGAGATATTAGGTCTGGATTTACCCAACCCAATAAGGCCCATTAAGCTCAATAATATGGAGATATTTCAAGATACTCCTATAAGAATAAATATTCTATATTAACGGTAACGATGACAAATCTAGTAGTCTGAGTATACCATAATATTTCTTAATACCATATATTTATATATATTTATAGAATACTATATAAGAGATATGTTTATACAATATTATTATGATTATTGTTTAATTAAGGTAAGTCATTATTCTACAAACATTATTTGATATCATGTTATCAATATATTCATTCTTTCTTACAAAAAATTATAATTTTTTTATTAACTTGAACGTTAGATAATTTTTTAAAGGTGAATCTTTTTGTGTTTCAACCCTCAAAAACATCTCACCACCTCATCTCAATTTCTTGATAAGAACAAAATCCAAATCAGATCATAAAATAAAAGACAATAAAATAGTTAAATGGTCAAATAATAAATGGTTAAATGTTATCTCATTAAAGAAGTTAATTGAATATAAAAATTCTAAAAAGAATACAGTTTGTTAGGAAAGATAGAAAATGAAATTGACCATCAGAATATACATAAACAAGATAAGTAAAAGAGAAAAGATACACTGAATACTCCAAGTTAGAGGTCTCCATACCACTCGTCTAAAACAAATTTAAATATAAAAATATTTTAAAAAAATAAAGAGTTAGCAATTATTTTAGCCAAATTTATATTTTTAAGTCTGGTAATTAATTATTGTATAATTTAAAAGATTTAACTACTAAATAAGTCACTTATGTTTTTAAAAATAAAAATATACATGTGAAAATTTTAAAATATATAACTAAAGTGTGAAGAGGAATTTTGGTATGAATTTTAACTGCATAACTATATATCCATCCCATTGTGTCCTAGTTAAAAATGATTGAATTACACTCCCATAGACTAATTAAAAAAGTATTTGTTAAAAATTTCACATCAATTAAGATAAATTAAAATAAAATATATAAAAATACGTAAATCTCAACTCAGAAATCAAATTTGACATTAAATTCTTCACATTATTACCCAGTGATATTAAATTATATTTAGATTACTGGGAAAATTGTTGAAAAGGATTAAATATCGACGACCTTGCTATTGTTTCATGAACAAGAAATAAATTACTTCATAAAACTTTTAATTATTTAAATTATTATTAACAAAAAAAACTTATTTTAAAACATGTTTTTTTAAAGTCTATAAGTTATACTTTAGTTCAATTTTATTTACAAAAACTCTTAAAAGTTTTACTTTTGTCAAATAGCACAGATTCCAGACAGGACTCCTTTGACCTCAATAAACTATTGTCCCATGGTCATTTTCAAATGGTTGTATTTCACGTGAATTTGAGACTTAGAATGTATCTAGCATTAGAAAAACACTTAAAATATATTAGGTCATTCACATTCAAGCCAAGAAAATGAAAAACCCCTACATCTGACACGGCAATAGTAGACATTATCCAACATATTGTTTTCCACAGAGAATAGCCACAACATAAGGACGATTAAAATACTATGGGTGATACTGTAACAACACATCGTTCCGCGACAACAAAAGACACACTCCTTTTGTAATGCATCATTCTGTTACTCCAGAAAGGCCTTCATGGGGTCATTAGGGTCAATATCAGCAATAAGTGGGAGATCAACCGCTATAGATTCCAGACTCAACCCTTCGTCTCTCAGCTTTTTTATTACTTCCTCAAAAACAACTTCGTTGCCACTTTCAGTGAGATGCAAACCATCACTACATTTCAATCACCAAAACCAAACATATAATCACACGTCACTCTTCGCTTCATAATTGTACAAAACAAAAATCTTAAACTTTTCTCAGACCTTAGATAATCTTTTTTCCGGTGTTGCATTTTGTTCCAGAGATCAATCACAGGTATTCCACATTCTCCGGCCACCGCAATGCATGCTCTAGCATACTCACCGGCTGCTTCGTTTGTCCTTTCAGAAAGACCCTGTGGATTTTCTACATACGGATGTCTACAATAGATATATATAAATTAACTTATTCATGTTTAACCTCTATTCTATACTGTACTCTAACTAGACCATATCAACGGAGAAAATCAAATACTACCAGCGACAACATGAAGAACAAACGACCAATAAAACATTACCTACAACGTAGTTCCTCATCAATTGGAGGAGGAGTTATGAGGAGCACCAAAGTTGTGGGCCATCGCTTCTGCAGTTCAAAGGAAAACTTGTATTATTTATTCATGTTTCCAACATTGAATTGAAAAAAATAAATAAATAATTAGGCAGGCTTATTTTGAAGTAATTTTGTTTCCTTTAAAATTAGAGAAGCATAAAGCAAAAACCCACAGGCACTTTCACACGTAAATTGGATTAAAAATGCCTCTTATAGTTCAATGTGAAAGAAAGGACAGATACATCCTTAGTTTATTGCTTTAGACATCTACACATCATATCACTTTAGAGGAATTAAATTCTTATTACTTGTACTCCATTGCTAGCATCTACTTTTCTCTACAACATCCTTTCAAACTTTTGCAGATGAATATAGTCCATACGTTCATTCTACACCCATTAAACTAAAAATACTCATATCATACAACAAGTGTAAGCATTCATTAGAGATAACCTTCCTCTTGAATGTGGGCCACGTCATTAGCAACTAAGAAGGACTAATAATCACATAAATTTAACTATTTATAGTTTTAACAAATTTTCACAAAGCATATAATCTAATTTTATTAACTTTTTTTTAATTAAAAAAAATAGTTGTGTTAGGTGAAGATTAATCGAGACTATAGACTACATGATGTGTGTTTTCTTTAGTAAAGATGAATTTGATATTTCTATTATACACTTCTCAATCTCTCTTTCACCTAATCCATCTATTTAAAAATACTAGTCACGATTCCACATCCAAACCCAAAATGGAAAGTAAATTCTTAATTAAAAGTGTGAAGCGTTTGTGCTAACGAACTTTTGGTAAGAGATGATGTCTAAGTCCTTAAGGAGAAGCACCAAATTCTTGCAGTCCTAAATGCGGGTCTTCCACGTAATCCTATCTAACATTCATACATAACAGCTCATTGTCGCCAAAGCAGAATAATATAATTGCATGGGAGCCAAAGAAAAGACACGAGAAAGAAGACACGGAAGGGTTTAGGTCGTGAAAACAATGGTAGGCTCCTTTCAACTAACCCTTCCCAGTTTCCCCAAAAGAAAACCAATAAAAAAGTGGACCTTTACACAAAGGTCTCGTGCAAACTCCATTCCCATGGGAGAAAAAAAAAATGCATAAAAAAGCAAAGAAGGAGGGTCCCTTTTGACAGGGTAACATGGCCAAGTGGTAAACGAAACCAAACACACTTCCCATTCCCACGGCGATGCACGTGTAAGAGCTGAAAACACCTCTCATTTCTCAATTCTCATTCAATTCCGAAACCCCACATATACATATATATAATATATATTTGACCACCCAAGACAAACAAAATCATCATAACCTTCTACCCCACCAAACCTCAAATAATTAACCCCTTCTGCGGCATGCAACACACACAACAAAACCACGCTTATCAACCCGCAAGAGTCAAAAGGCTGAACTAAAATAAGTAAATAAAAAAAGAAACTTTTCACATCCCTTAAAAAACAGTGTCACTGAGTCAGTGATTCTTTTCTGGGTTTCAACACCCTACAACTTTTCCCTAATCATTTAATCTAAAACACTTGGAGGCTAATTTACCTTGAAGAAGGAAACAATGGAGTGAAGGTTCCGCTTGTATTCATGGAGAGGCACGTGCTGAAAAGCAGAACATCTATCAGGAAGGCAAGCGTCGTTGGCCCCAAAGAAAACCGTCACAGCAATCGGCGCTGCTTCGGTTCCACCGTCACCGCCCTGTGACGCCGGGAAAACCCTCTCCAACACCTTCAACGCCCACCGCGTGTTGTACCCGCTGTAACCTCTCAGCACCACATCAGCCTGAACAACAACCAACCCCATTTGCAAAAAAGTAAAAACTTTACCTTGAAACGTTCAAACCGACAAAAAAAAAACGAAAGAACAGGGTTGGTTGGTTGGTTAAGGGTAGAAGGGATACCGTGCGAGAGAAATGGTGGGTGAGAGAAGCACCCCATCCACCTGGTGAGAAAGAGTCTTCGGTGATCGAATCACCGAAGAGGTAAATCTTTGGCCTTGTCATGTTTTTGGGTGAGAGGGACAGAGGTGTTTGGTGGGTGCAGGCGAAGGAGTGAGTAGTGAGTGGAGAACGCGGATTGGATTGCGTTTGGGGTGCTACGATGTTGATGCATTTGAGATTAAATAAAGCTGACAATGGTTTTTAGGTTTGGGTGGAAAAAGGCTGCAAATATTTAAATGCACCCAATTCATTGCATTGCACTAAAAAGGCATGTGGTGACAGAGACACTGCCAGGGGCGGCGAGCGACAGGGACAGATGGGACTCCAGCACTTCACATTTTTTTTTTTAACTCCACATGTAACAAAAAGACGATGAAAGTAGAGAGTAACTATAACATTTTCTTTTTTTTAAGATATTAATATATTGTTATTTTTTTCCTTTGAAAAATTATATATTTACTTTTATTTAATTACATCTTTTATTATACAATAAATTTTATGTCAATTATAAGGAATATACTCCTTAAACTAAAGAGTTTTGTTTAGATCAAGGGATGAATAGAATGAATAGAAAGTAAATAAAAGAAAATAGAAAATGAAACATTTTGATTAAGACTTTGTTTATTTGGAGGTAATTATTATTTACTGTAGATCGGAAGCAATGATTTAGAGGATTTTTTATTTTTATTATTTTGTGAAATTGGAAATGGGAGAAATGAGTCATTTGTGAGATCCTTATCTATTTTGCATCTCATTTCTCACATGAGATTTGAAAATAATTTTAAACATTTTATTATTATATTCTTGTTATTTTATATAGGACAATGATATTATGATTCATATTTTTTTACTTTTATCATTTATTTTTTGGCATGATTTAGTATGAGTCATTAATTTTTTTTAAAAAAAAAAAATAGTGGTACATTAATCAATGGTTCACACTAAGTCACCTCAGAGAGTAAAGATTAGAAGTCAAAAAATAAGAGTCATAGTATAATTTTACTTTTATATGATTAAGAAAATAACACAATAGCGGAGTGAAGAAACTAGATATGTTATATTTGAAATCGAATATGTTATTAAAGAATGAAATTACAACCAAATCTCTCGTTGAAGAAGCAAATTGAATTAGGATCTCTTATTATTAAAAAGCAAATGGAACCTATTTCGTTTTACTTGGATCTCATTCCAACTTCATTTTTGATAAAGAAAAAAAAAATTAAATTAATTAGTTTTTGAAATCAATAACATTGAATAATATTTATTTTATTCAAATAATAAATATTATTATTACAATTTTTTTCTTTAATAAATACAAATTATTAAAATAATTTATTTTCATATCAATTATATTATAACATTTATTTTATTCAAATAATAAATATTATTAATAACTTTTTTCATCATCAAAATAAATTTAAAAATAAATTACAATTTATCAAAATATCATTTTATATTACATTTAACATGAATCTTACAATTCCAGTAATCTTATTTTCTTTTATCTAAATATCATTTTTATACTCTTAAAACAACTCCATTATCATCTTCAAATTCCTTAAAAAGAACAGCATAAACTTCATCCTCAAATTCTCTCAAATCAATCATCTCACTCTTCCTCAAATCATTATCCTCAAAAGAACACACCCTAAAAGATAAAGTTGAATAGGGAAAAGTGTACATAATGGATGGGAGGAAACACCTCAGACCATCGAATATGTCTTGGACTGAAGGGCCGAGTATATTTAAACTCAAGAAATGTGGTGCAGGCAACAATCAAAAGGAACCTAATATATCTAAATAAGAGAAATATACATTACTGTATGACGCGAGTAAGATGGAAGAGGAAACCTTGACATTACATACCACAGATGAAGACCGAGGTAATTACGACAATAAAGGCAATTAACATTCATCCATTTAAGTACACCAACAGTTGGTTGGTAGTACAATCCTCGTTAGCAAAATTAATAGATAAGAGAGGGATGTAGACTAATAAAATTCGATTAAGGAAGTCCTAAAACTAGTAGTTATCACAAACCTTAGGCTCATGAAGTTTGACTCATATAAGTAATATAAAAAGTATTATTCATGAGGTAAAAATTACATTGTTCATTATTACTCTATTTTATCTCTATTGTCTAAAAACTGACTTGGAGGTCTGAATAACTTTGCAGGCTCCACACCAAGATTATTCCCTCGCAATGAAAGAGTATACTTCGGAAGCAAACCACAACGAGAAAAAAAAATTAGTGGACCCATGTGATCTTGAAATTCCTTGGCTCATATATATTTTATATCCTGGATGATATATATATATATATATATATATATATATATATATATATATATATTTATATATAATTATATTTATCTGGTATGAAAAAAAAATTATATTAATTTAATTAAAGTGGTAGAATAAATTAAATTGTATACTAATATATTTGGATCATAATTTATTTTAAAATAATTAAATATAGAAGATAAATTTTGAAATCATGAATAAACATTAAAATACATTTTAAATTAAAATAAAAATATTATAATAAAATTAATCATGTAACATTAACAAAGTATATAACTTATTAACCAGCTAAATGGTGAGGGAAAACTTCCCGAACTTGATGGAAGAAAAAGAACGGTGAGAGAGCGTCTTGTACGATGAGAGAGAATGGTGAGAAGCTAATGGGAAGATGCGGCATTGTGCAATTTAATTGAAGGTAGAATAGAGATATAAGATTTTATGGGGGTGCAGGAAGAAGAACCCGAAAATTGGTTGAGTTTCGTTTCAGAAAAGCTAGAGAAGTCCAGCCCAATCAACGAGCTGGGCTAAGTAAAACATTGGGCCGCTTAGAAATTTAACAGATGGCCCGTTCTTTCCCCTTCTCCGCACTCGAAGCAGCAGAAAACCGCTCTCACTATTCTGCGCGGCGAAGGCGAAGGCATCAGAACATCACCGCGCACCCAAAAGGTTTATTCTAACCTTAGTACTCCTTTTCCTTATTTGTGCTTAAACAGAACCAAACCTCTTCAGCCAGCATTCATTTCACGCTCAATTATTTAATTTTCTCTAAATTCAACTCAATTCCGGTAAATAATCGTTATATTGATTTTAGGGATCGATATGCTGGGAAAGACGAGGAAGGTTTCGGCGCGTGGCGAGGCCGTGGCAGCGAACTACGCGTTTGGCCCTGCGGAAGATGACGTCATCATCAAACACCGGCTTCTCACGCGCACGACGACCACCAGGGGCGACCCTCCATTGAAAAAGCTTCAGAAGAAGTTCACCTCGTTCGTCTCCGAGGTTGATAAAGACGAAGACAACTACAACGACTGCGAAAAACTCGCCAGAGCCTTCTTGCAGGAGCTGACGACCTTCGAGATTCCGCTTCTGAAGAGCAAGGCGATTGTGGAGGCCAACGTTAGGGAGAAGGAGAATTTCAACGAGTTGAAGGAGGAGATGAATCGCCAGATCCTGCAGGCGCAGGCTGACATTGAAGATCTCAAGAAGCAGCTGGAGGAGAGCAAGGTCGAGAGGCGGCACAAGGAGGAGTGCGAGGCTATTAGGAAGTTGATTGCGCTGCAGCCACCCAGGTCGGAGACAATGAAGGTTATTTCGGAGTTGGAGAAAGAAATTGCGGCGCTGGACACGGAGAACACGGCTGGTTCCAGGTTGTTGGAGCTCAGGAAGAAGCAATTTGCATTGTTGTTACATGTGGTATGTGTAATTTTGAACCCTGCTTAATGCTTATGCTGTTATCGTATAATATGATTGTTGAGGAGTTTTGCTTCGGTGAATTATTGGGCTAGTGTAGATAGATGCTTGATCCTGATATATTAGGGCTAGAGAATGTAACCAGTGTTAGAATAGTGTGCTTATAATGAGAAGGGATCGTAGTGGTGCTGCAAGTATGGAATAAAACTTGGTGGATGGGATGCCGTTTTGAAAATTGAACACCCTCTAGATTTGTGTGGTATTTAGAATTTGATTCAAATGATATTTGGATGCAATCACGGACATATATGAAAAACTGCATTCACACTGAAAATGTATCTTTTTCTCATGCAATTTAATTGTCGTCTCGTACTCACAAGGTGCGAGTGGTATCTATTGCATGCTGTTTTTGGTGGTGAAAAGAGGGCGTGTACAACGTATCGCTTGTAATTTGGGTCTAATTATTTTTAGAGATAGAACTTGTCTTGCAAGTGAGGAGAAAAGTGAAGAAACATAAAAGTGAAGAGAAAAGAAGTAGCAAAAAGAATGCAAAAACAGATACAGAGAACATTGAATAAACTGAAATATAAACAAAAGCTTTTGGGGTAAGAAGTTGATATTTGCCTTTAGCTCACCTTTAAGACATTTATACAAAAGGAGGTCTGAAATGGGAAAGGCTTGCCACTAGTGACTGGATTTAGATTGGACGGTTGGGGGAAGACGGATGAATTAGTAAATGGATGGCTGACAAAATGAGAGCGAAGAAGGGAAAATATTGGAAGACTTGTCAGGGGGAGGGTGTGAGGAGGGGATTGGGTAGGAGGGGGGAGTTGGCTAGGGAGGTGAGGGTAGACAGACAAGACTTCCCTTGTATCTGGGGAAGCCTTGGGCCTCTGTTTGGGTTATGTTTTCTTACCGTTTTCTGCATTTGAATTTCAATAAACCAGAGGACTACCCCTGCATTCCAAGCAGCCTGTCCCCGAATATTATTGGTTGATTTCAGTCTGTAACAGAAGTAGAAGTTGTGAGATGATAGCCTGATGTTTTTAAACCTGGAACTTTTTTGTGCACCTTAGAAAAGTAAAGAGAAACAAGAGAATACAAGGTTTGAAATACATTTGAAAGGTTAACTTGAGCAAACAAAGCTGTATTTCATGGTTATTTCTTTGAGGGCATGCAACATTTACATTGGTGATTAGGATGAAAATTGTATAATCGTATAAATACATTAGTGGCTCTGGACTGGAAAAAGTTGCAATTTTAAAATTTATCATGTAAAATTGCTTTGAAACTCATAAAGTTGTTGTCTTGTAAAATGTGCTGATAATGAAATCTCCTGCAATATTTTCTCCTTGGAGTTTTTTACTAGAGACTTCAGAATGAATGAACATATTTCAATTTCCCTAATTGCCCTTCGAATTAAATCGTGACCGTGTAATTTTCTCCAAAAGTGACCCATATGATGCATTTTGATAGGATGGGGAAAGGAAATTAAAGGGTTAAAAGTTTTTATCGGTTAAAAATAGAATATTATATATAATAATTATTTTAAATTTTAATTCCCTAAAGTTATATGATGATATTTGTAGGGAAGTTGTTGATATCTTGTAGGTTGTTGTGTATATTCCTTCGTACCTATTACAAAAGGAATGAAAATATCAATGTTCATCTTTTATCTTTTCTATAGTTTTAATGATAGTCTTTTAGCTATTTTAAAATAGTGTAGCCATTAGCTTCCTAACAGTGTTGCTTTTCTTATTTTTATTTATTGACTTGTGGAATGAAATATTTATATCTCTGTCATGACAAGTGCTAACCTTTGTTAGCAGTGCAAACTAAAACACATGTATTGAAAGAGTCAGTAGAGTTTCTGCGAAGCTCTTTGGTTCAAGGATATCTTCATATACTATTATGTATTTTCTATTTGCCTATAATTTCCCATGTCAAATGAACTTTGTTCTTCAATCTATCCTGTCATAGCCTATATATATCTTATGAATTATAACCATCACTGGGACAGGTGAATTATCTTGTTTAATATCTGTAATTGTTAACTGCAAATTAAGACAAAGTGTGGTTAGTGATATTATATGTTGCGGTCTTCATCGGTTCTGTTGACTGTTGATGATAATATTTATCCTGGTTCCTATCCTTGTTGCAGGTGGATGAGTTGCAAAACACAATTGAGGAAGAGCAGAAGAGCCTAGTTGAGGAGATGAGAATGGCAACCGAGGAGCTTAAGAATGGGCTGGAGGACACAAGTGGGGCGGAAGCAATGGCAATTGACCAGTAACTAAATCGAACTTCAATCTTCCTGTTGTAACATTCTTACATTTCAGTCTTGGTTTTTTGTACTCACAGTTTTTAGGAACCATATGTAAATGAAACATCAATGTTATTGTGCTAATACTTAGACCTTAGTAATACTAAATGCATTTTTGATGAAAAAAAAAGAAAAAGTAATACTTAGTGCATTTTGTTTCGATTTTTCTATCAAATTTTATGTAGCCATTCCTTCGTTGTAGTTGGGGTTTTGTCCACTCCACATGTTCATTCTTTTTATTGTTTTTCGGCAAAAAAAAGTAGTGCATACTTGTAACTTGTAAGGTATTTGTATGCCGTACAACTCAAAACCATACAGACTGGGGTCTGACAATTATTAAAAAAGAGAGGAAATAACTATGGTAGATATTAATTCAGTAATGTGATAATAAAATAACACTTTAAAAATTTTAAACAATCAATTCAGTAATTATTTTCTGAGATAAATAATGTGATAATGCATTAACTTTTACATGATGTAATTACTAAAAAAATAAAAGCATAGGTTTTCTCATGAATTTACTTTTATTTAAAGTAATATAATTTTAATGAGGATAATTTATATGTATTTCTTTTATATGGACTAGTGAAATGTAATTTATATGTATTTCTTTTATATGGACTAGTTAAAATATATGGATTTTATTTTTTTAATAACAAAAAATAATAAAATCAATATATATATATATATATATATATATATATATATATATATAAATAATTTTTACAATTCGATTATAGATAATTTTATTTATTTAATAGATGAATTTTATTAATTTAATTAACATGAGGTTAAATTAAAGAAAAAAAAACAGTTAAATGAAAATATGGTTAAATGAAAAACAGTTAAATTTTGAAAAAAAAATCACTTGAAAGATAGAATTAAAAAAAAATGTGGACACTTAAAAATGAAATATTGTATCTATAACAATATATAAAGGGGATTCGTCCAAATTTCAAAATATCCATTTTACCCTTTAAATATAATAATTTATTAAATTTTTAAAAATTGACCGTTACTTTTACAAGATTTTTATAAAATCGGATGTATCTGCTTCTTTTCTTCGTCTTTATTTATTAATGGTTATTCTTTCATCTGTTATCATATATTTCACTTCATTTTTGATAAATATAATTTTAATTTATATATTAATTTAATAACATTACAATATTATCACCTACTAATATAATAACATGCATATTTAAAAATACATATACATAGGCGTGATAGCGCCTGTGTAATAATATAAATATTTAAAAATGTAAAATGAAGCTTGTTCTGATTCATGTATAAATAATTTTTATCATTTAATTATAAATAAATTTTTATTTATTCTGTAAACGATTTTTATTCATTTAATTTAAAAAATTCTTAAATTCAAAAAAAATAGTTAAATTAAAAAATATTATAACTGAAAAAAATATTAATACCGAAAAGAAAAATAATCTTTATATAATAATATAGATTAAATAACAATAAAATTTTCTTCTAATTCTAAAATTGAGATTTTTTTTTTCTAATTCTAAAATACATAATTACGTACTTTATATTTTTAATAAAATGACTTTATAACTTTTAAAAGTCATACATTCTTATTTTAATAAAGGATATTACTTTATACTAAATATGTTATATTTAATTTAAATTTTAATGCAAATTACTTTTCTTTATTCTTGTAACAATATTTTTCTTTTGTAAACTATTATAATTAGTGCATAAAAAATATTTTTTTAAGTAAAATGTTCTTCCGTTTTCATTCTTCATCCTTAGTCTCTTTAATCTCTCATTTCTTCCATTAAAATTTGTCTCGCCTCCTCTGTTTTTTCCTACTTTTAAAAAGAAAACATAGTTTAAGAAGAAAGCTATTGGCAATTAATCTTACGTGAACCTGTGTGAATACTTGAAAAAGTTTACAATGTTCCATTGTATTTTCGAGGCAGAGTTTGCTTAACTTGGCTCTGGCGATGCCAATGAGAGGATGAACAATGGAATATTCAAATCCTTCTTCTCGTCACGTGCCTTCTGCACTTCGCTCATCTCACCCCATCGACCATTTCCTCAAAACCATGACTTTGCTTCTTCCTCTACTTTGTTATCCAGTGCTCTGCAGCATTACATTAATTCCGAGACTCCTACCCACGGCCAAAAGATCCACTCCCGCATTCTGAAATCTGGATTTGTTCTAAACACCAATATTTCTATCAAGCTACTTATTTTATACCTAAAATGTAACTATTTGAGATATGCACGCCAAGTGTTTGATGATTTGCGGGATAGAACTTTATCTGCTTACAATTATATGATTAGTGGCTATATCAAACAATGTCAGGTTGAAGAGTCTCTTGGTTTGGTGCGTAGGCTTTTAGTGTCTGGTGAGAAGCCTGATGGGTTTACTTTTTCTATGATTTTAAAGGCGTCTACTTCTGGGTGTAATGTTGCGTTGCTTGGTGATCTGGGTAGAATAGTGCATACCCAGATCCTCAAATCTGATGTTGAGAGAGATGAAGTTCTTTGTACTGCACTGATTGACTCTTACGTTAAGAAAGGGAGGATTGCTTATGCTAGGACTGTATTTGATGTGATGTCAGAGAAGAACGTGGTATGCTCAACATCCCTCATCTCTGGTTACATGAATCAAGGGTCTTTTGAAGATGCTGAACGTATATTTAACAAAACTTTGGACAGGGATGTGGTAGTATTTAATGCAATGATAGAAGGTTACAGCAAGACATCCGAATATGCGGGGAGATCTCTTGAAGTTTACATTGATATGCAACGGTTGAAATTTAGGCCAAATGTTTCTACATTTGCTAGTGTAATTGGTGCCTGTTCCATGCTTGTGGCATTCGAAATTGGGCAACAAGTACAAAGTCAGCTCATGAAGACTCCACTTTATGCTGACATTAAACTGGGAAGTGCCCTTATAGACATGTATTCGAAGTGTGGAAGAGTCTCAGATGCTCTAAGAGTTTTTTACCACATGCGTGTGAAGAACGTGTTTTCTTGGACATCTATGATTGATGGATACGGGAAGAATGGATTCCCTGATGAAGCACTTGAGCTATTTGGAAAGATGCAAGAAGAATATGGCATCGTACCCAATAATGTGACATGCCTTAGTGCTCTCTCAGCTTGTGCACATGCTGGACTTGTGGACAAGGGCTGGGAGATCTTTCACAGGATGGAGAATGAATACCTGATAAAGCCAGGGATGGAGCATCATGCGTGCATGGTTGATTTATTAGGCCGAGCAGGAAGGTTGAATCAGGCTTGGGAATTTGTGATGAGGATGCCCGAGAGACCGAATTCGGATGTGTGGTCTGCTCTACTTAGTTCTTGCAGACTCCATGGTAATATAGAGATGGCAAAATTAGCTGCAAATGAACTTTTTAAGCTGAATGCTACTGGAAGACCAGGGGCATATGTTGCACTGTCTAATACTTTGGCAGATGCTGGCAAATGGGAAAGTGTAACTGAGCTTAGAGAAATAATGAAGGAGAGAGGAATATCCAAGGACACTGGCCGAAGTTGGGTTGGAGCTGATAATGTCTTTTAGTTCATATAAAAGGAGCAAAGATGCACTACGACATTTTTCTGTTATACGAGATTATCCCTCTTGATTGCTTCTCGTATACTCATGTTTCTTCTTGTGTTTCTGACAATAATGCAAAACATTTAAAGAAAAATAAATAAATACATAAAACAATGTGTTTGATGAAGTGGATTGGCCATGGTGGCTTTTGAGGAAGTTGCAGAAAGTATGGTTCTAGGGAAGGTTAATCCCAATTGACCAAAAAGAAGAAAAACATAACGCAGTCGCTGACTATTTTTTTGCAAGGTTGAAGTCTGTCTGCTTAAAAGAGATAACGTGCTTTCTTTGACTTGGATGTAGCTATACATTATAGGAGACTTATTATCTAATCGAATAAAATAAATAATAAAAGTGAAAAGGTGACCGCGCTATTTCTTTATGAACTGAAAATAATTATAATTTTTATATATGTGTACTTATAATCAAACTTTCTTTCATTAAATTTTGATTCAAATGTTTTTCATTTGTGTAAAATTAATGAGTTTAATTTTAGTCTATTCAATTATAAAACCGTTAAATGTACTAGTGTAATAGTAATAATTAAAAAGTATATTTTATTTAAAAAAATAAAAAATAATATATATATATATATATATATATATATATATATATATATATATATAACGAGCAACTTAAAGTTTGAAAATAATAAAAAATATTTTATTATAATTTTATTTAAAATTTATTTTTCAAATTATTTTTGAGATTTTCTTTTGAAAGTCTAAAACAATTTGTACTATATAAAAAAACTTTTTTTGAGATCTTTTATTAACTCTAATTGTCTTCCAAGAAAATACACAAAAGAAATTCACAATAAGTCATCTCATAAATTAAGACAAACTCCATCCCCAAATTTATGAGTTGTTTTTGTCCTGTATATTATTTAAAAATTTTCATATTTGTAATATGTTGGTTTGAAATCTACACTGGATTCCTCACAGGTAGTTTACCTTCAAATAACTCAAACATTAGAACAGTGCATCCCAATAATTGATGTATCTTTTACGGCCTGTAATCATTGGAAGAAATGGGTGAATGAAGTTGCAGACATGTTTGGTGTGGTATTGATCTTGATTCAGATGATAACCCCCCAGTTCAACACATCACTCAATGATTCCATCTCAGCATGGCGACGCAGACAGGCCTCACAGTCAACCATTTGAAACTGCCACGTTTAATTACTTTCTGAATAAAATAAAAACAAAACGTTGAATAATGGAGTTTTGGTCTGGTAATCAACCCTACTCTCTGCAGCAATAGGAGGAGTACAGGTGGCTAACCGGCACCTAACTACGCGTTTCTGTTGTGCACTTCTCTTAATTCATAGTCTTCTGTTAATTCATGTTGCATTTGGCCTCTGGTTAAGATAAAAGCTTCAACGTGTATATATATAGTAAGCAAATGAGAAGCTGAGAAGACGAATTAAGAAGATATTAAGTATTGAAGCATGTGCTGCTGCTCTGAAGACTGTAAATGCAGGCCACTTGGGTTTCTGTTGGGCCTGCCTTTTGCCTTTTTGTCTCTTCTTATCTCTCTTGTTGGAGTGGTTGTTTGGATTGTTGGGTAAGCTCCTCTTCTTCCTCTGCTAATTTCGGAATTGCATAATCTATATCGGAACTTTGAAATATCCTTTTTGGCTTTTTTGAAAACAAATTTATACAAACAATATGAGTATAATTTATACATCAGAAATTCATGTCTAATGAATTTTTATTTTGATTTCATTACTTTTTATTTTTATTTTATTTAACGTGAGATTTAAACTCTTACTTAAATTATCGATATTTTTTTCGCTTTTAATGATCGAAGATATTGAGCAACGTTTTGTGCGACTGACAGGTTAATTTTGACGTGCATATGTCCCTGTTGTCTTTGCGTGACGATCATAGTAGAGTTTGCTCTGGCGCTCATCAGGGCTCCAATTGTGGTTATGGAGTGGTTCATCTCTAAGATTCCATGTTAAAGTAATCCTTCTATTTTCATTTTAAAATAATGGTTTGGTAGATTGTCTTTTCATTCATTATGTCCACACAACAATCATACTTCAAATTTTATCAAATTCAATCTTTCTCCCTCTCTTTTGTATCATTATTATAAGGAAGAAGAAAATAAATACATAGTTTCTATTGTATTAGAAAGTTTATACTATATATTATTATAGATCATATACTATACTATTAGATAACGTACATGCTAACCTTTTAAATTTCAATAGACTACTGTTAATTAACTCTCAAGATTTTTTACATTCTTACTAAATGAAAGTCCCTTCAATTAATACTTACAATTAAGATTTTTTTTTTTTTTTGCATTAAAATTGGATCTCCTCCTCTCTCGAACAATTTCGAATCTATTATCCCATATTTATACTTTAGTCCAAGGTTACTATTATACTCTTTTGAATAAAATAATAAATATTTAATTAATAAATTCAACCTTATATTTAAGATTTTTATTTGTTTTTTCTCTATATTTTTTCACTCGATGGAATCTTTATCGTATAAAAATATTCAGCTGAGTCACTATTTAAAAAGAAAAATTCAGTGTCATCTCTTTATTAAATTGATATTATCAATTTTTTTTTAAAATTATAGTGTGTCAAAATCTCAGTCTAACAAATATTCAAATTTGGATATTTTTTATTTAAAAGTATTATGATATATTACAAGTGACATTTTCAAAATAATATTAATGTCAATTTATTGAAAAAATCACGTTAATTTGTTTTTACAAAAATACAGACCAATTAAATAAAAAAGACTGAGATAAAAAACAATATAACCTAAATATAAAAACAAAATTACTGAGTGAACATATAATAAATACTTGCATTTAAATTAGTTGGGCGAGTCACCTAAAAGTAATGCAATCATTACCTAATTGAATGATTTTTTCTTTTATACCAAATATTTATATTTGTTTTCTTTTCCAGTTTTAAGCCTAAATTTGTGTTTCATTATTATTTATATTGGAGAGTAACTTGTATTTGCCTGCTAAATATTAATGAAATAAAACGAAATTAATAACTAAAAAAAAAAGATAAAATACATTTTTAGGTTATTTAATAAAATAATAATTTACACAATTAAATATTCAATTCAATATTATTTTTATATCATAAAGATAAATAAAAAATATAAATGTTAAAATATAAATATAAATAATAAAAACATATTTTAGACATGATTTAATTTGATATCATTTAGATGAAATCATGCAAGAAAAAATATATGTAATTAAACATATAAAAAAAATACGTTTAAGAGATAACCTTTTTTATTTTTAATAGATAAAGAAATAATGAAAGACCGTATAACAAAGATAATTTATTTAAATAAAATAAAATAAATAAAAAGATCATGAAAATATAATTGTTAAATTACTTAACAATAAATTAAAACTATTTTCATGATTTAAAATAAATATAAATATAAATACAAGTATGTAGATATAATTTATAAAAAAAAAATAGATATAATTTAAATCATACCGGATTAATTTAAGAATCTTTCAGAAATCAAAACAATTTTATAAAAAACAACACATAAACCCAATTATTTTCCATTTCTAGTTTCTTTTTTATAACTACTGATTTAGTCTTCTAATTTATTTGTTTAGTTTATTTTGATCTACTTGATATTTTTTTATAATGATTAATTTAGTCTTCTAATTTATTTGTTTGGTTCATTTTGATCATTTTATTATTTTTTATTTAATTTAGTCATCCAATTATTTAAAAAGATATAATTTAGTCTTTTCTACGTTAACACCATGTTTGTACATGTCACATGTTAATTTGTGGAATTTTCAATTTTTTAATTTTTTTTTAAATATGTATATAAATGGTCATGTGTGAGGTTACACTTAACACGTGACAGTAGTAGTGGTTATTCTTAATTTAGTTCTCTATTTAAATCTTTGATTTAATTTAGTTTTCTTATTTCTTAAAACGATAAGTTTTGTCCTCTTCGATTTAAGACCACATTTGTAAATAAGCTTAATTACAACGTATATCTACATATTAAGATTTTTTTTTGAATTTATACATCAAATATTTAAATTATTTTATTTTTTACAAGCATAAAAACTCTAAAAACTTTTAAGTGTAAAAAATTAGTGTAAAGATAAGTTGTAATTAAGCTTAATTTCTAATTTATTCTCAAATAGGAAGAGACCAACTTGGATGGTTTTAAAGAAGAGAGAAACTACATTGAATCAAAATTTAATTAAAAGACTAAATTGAAAACAATTATTATCATTGCCACGTGACACAAGTGTAACTTATCATGTGGCACTATAACTTGACGTGTGGTAGTTTATATAATTTTAAGAAAATATGTAAAATAATATTAAAAATAAATTGAAAATTTTGTGACTTAACACTAGAATTGTCAAAACGGGTAACCCAGCTCCATCCACCACGGGTTGATCACTTAGTGGGCTAACTCAACCCGACTCATTTATTAGCGAGCCAAAAAAATTTGAACCCGGTCCGACCCACCACGGGTTGGTGGGTTAAACAGGTTGGCTCACGAATTCACCTAATTAAAAAAATATTATTTTTTTTTTATTTTTTTTTTCAGTCAAAACTAAATTATAATTCTACTTAAAATCTACAAACATTAATATAAACCAAAGTCACAAAATACAAATTATCTATGTGATGGCTAAAAAAAAATAACCTAATATGACCCAAGTGCAAAGCCCAACTTAACAAAAAACACTTGTGTAACCATTTAATTGCGAGTTGGCTTACGAACCCAGCTCACCACGGGTTCAACTGAGTGAGTCAGTTTCTAAGTGAACCGGGTCAAAAATCAACCTGTATTGAAATTTGTAAAAAAATTTCAATTCAATTTGGCCCAAACTCGTGGTGACGTGTTCCAACCTATTTTGACAGCTCTACTTAACACGTGACATGTAGAGACACAGTATTAATGTCAACTTAACGAAAAATAACCAAATTAAATCTTTTAAATAATTGAATGACTAAATTGAATCAAGAAATAATGAGAAACTAAAATTAATCAAACCAAACAATTAAAGCACTAAATCAATAACTATATTTTTTCCTAATTTTACTTAAATATAAATAATTTTGTATTAATATATTAATATTTATATAATTATAATATAAGCTTCAAATAATTATTTTAGTTGTGAAAATATCTTTTCATCAAGTTTGAAGCAATATGTAAATAAAAATTAATATTTAATTTACGAAAGCATAAATAGAGGTTTGCAGGTGTGCGGAAAAGCACATTCTGAAAATGAGGTCTTTCTGGGAACAGCGATGGATTACAATAGCAGTGGTAACTGTAGCATTTGTGATAGCTGCCTCACATTCAGAATCACCACCCTTATTAGTGGCGTCACCGCCGTGTCCATTCAACTCCATCTTCAGTTTCGGCGATTCTCTTGCTGACACTGGCAATTTGTATCTCGCTTCCCACCCTGCTTCTAAACCATGCTTCCTTCCTCCCTACGGCGAAACCTTCTTTCACCATGTCTCTGGACGCTGCTCCGATGGCCGCCTCATCATCGATTTCATTGGTTCCGTTTCTCTGTTTCTCTCACTCCTACTTTTAATTTTTATTCCAAGTATAATCTAATTAAAACAGAGAAAAAAAATCTATCTATTAGTTAGATCATCCATAAGTGTGTTATCTTGTGTGAGATGAGTGTATTTAAATTACAATGTTTAAGTGAACGACAGTGATGAACTTGTAAATTCAGTTTTATAGATTAAGTCCAAACATAAATGTAAGAGTTAATTGAAATTCATAAAGGTAGTTTTATGTTTGTTATGTGCAGCTGAATCATTGGGACTTCCATTGGTGAAAGCTTATCTGGGAAATAAGAATGGCGACGGAGGAGCCAATTTTGCTGTGAGTGGAGCGACGGCTTTGGAGCCCAGCTTCTTTGAAGAGAGGGGTTTTTCTGTCCCAACCAATTATTCTTTGACACTTCAATTGAATTGGTTCAAGGAATTGCTACCTTCTCTCTGCAATTCTTCCACAGGCAAGTTCTCCATTTCTTTTTCTCTTTCTCGTCTCTCTACACAAATACTATTGCTACCTTCTTTATTTTTTTTTTTTCTATTGGAAATTATAGTATGAATTTTATTTTTTTACTCTCTCATTTTTTACCTAGTGACGTGACTTAATGTGAGTAATTAATTCTTTTAAAGAGAAAGATGGTGATACATTAATCAATGACCTACATTAAGCCACGTGAGCAAGTAAATGAGAGGATTAAATATGTTTTTGGTCTTTCAATCTTGAGTGAAAATTGAGATTAATCTCTCTGAAAAACCTTGAACCAATTTAGTTTCACAACTTTGTAAATGTGTGAATTTAGTTTTTTTAACCAAATTTTATCAATTTTATTTGACGACACATTTCATTATAGTATTTTAGTTTGTTTACGTCGTTTGACACGTGTTCGTTTCAATGTTAGTTGAAAAACATGTTTAAAATGTCAAATAAAATACATAAAAAAATGTTTAAAGGACTAAATCCACATATTTCTAAATATAAGGGATTAAATTAGTTCAAAATTTTCAAGATAGACTAATTCTAAATTTTATCCTAAAAGTTGAAAGAAAAAAAAATAAAAAACATATTTGATCCATTATTATATAACTATAACAATTATCTTTAAATCTTGTTGGACCACCTATCAGTCATGGTCATACATAATACTAATTTAATATGTGACATTTATTTTAAATTAAAGAAAGATTAAAAAAAAATGACACATAACACATTTAATTTAATAATATATTATTAACAAAAAGAAATATAATTATTACATATTTTAAAAAATAAAAATTCAATTGAAACAAATCAAAATTTGAATACTAAATTAAAATTTAAGAAAAAAACGAGAACTAATCGAAAGTTTAAACTTTTTTTACCGATTCACAAACACAGTACACAAAATGTTAAAAGCTTAATAACAAAGTTTCTAAGTCAATATTAAGTATGATTTTAAGTACCTTTTTTATTTATTATTATTTAAAAGCAGGAGTTATATATACATGTAGGCTTATTGGTCTATATGTTTATGAAGAAGGAGAGCACTCTTTAAGATATTTTTTGTAATATTAATCTTATTGACATTTATGAATTTATGTGAGACCTACTTAATTAAAGATTAATTAATAAATCACAAAAAATTAAAAATTTTATTTACCTATTATATTCAACGAAAAGATCGAGTACATGCTTGTGCAAAATGAAGACACGGATATATCTATTCCTTTAAACTCCAATGTAACTACACAATTGATATTACTAACAATATCAAATTTTGAATAATTACAGATTGTCGTAAAGTTTTTGAGAACTCATTATTTCTTATGGGTGAAATTGGAGGAAACGATGTAAATTATCTTTTCTATCAACAAAAGAGCATAGCAGAGGTTAAAACATATGTTCCACATGTGATCAATGCAATAGCTTCAGCTATCCATGTAAGTTTTTTATCTTTTTATTTTTTTTCATTTAGTAAACCCTTAATTTGTTTTTATGCAATTACATATATGTTATCACTTTAATCATTCATATTATCTCATCACCAAATTAATATTTCTAACATTACGATTTTGTTATCACCACTTTGATTCTCTATTTGACACACATGAGATAATAAAATGATATATTTTATTTGTATAGAATAATTTGGTGATTTTTTTTTTCAAGAATAAAGTAATGGCAAGAAGGATACCTAAAATCTTTTGTACTTTGCTTTACAGGAGTTAATTGGTGTAGGAGCTCACACACTTATTGTTCCAGGGAAGTTACCAATTGGATGTAGTGTAATTTTTTTAACTATTTATGAGACCCTAGATAAGAAGCAGTATGACCAAAATGGGTGTTTGAAGTGGTTAAACAAGTTTGCTGAATATTACAACAGTGCACTTCAGAATGAATTAGACAAGCTTCGAGCAATTCATCCTCATGCTAATATAATCTACGGTGATTATTACAATGCTGCATTGCCTTTATATCGTGACCCCACAAAGTTTGGTAATTATCTCGATTCTCATTGTAATTTAGTATATGGTTGCTTTAAATAATGTTTCTATAATGCATATTCATACTTCAACATAATAAATTACTTCATACATATGTTATACTCTGAATCTTATTGCAGGATTTACTAGTCTTAAAGCCTGTTGTGGAAAAGGAGGTTCATACAATTTCAATGAATTAGTAAAGTGTGGTGATCCAAGCGTGAATGTTTGTCATAATTCGTCTGAATATATTGGATGGGATGGAATTCATTTGACTGAAGCTGCATATAAATTAATCGCTCAAACTTTTATAAAAGGACCATATTCTCAACCTCAATTTAGTTCGTTGTGTTTATCTAATGCAAATTTTAATTATTTCAGTAGCTAAATTTTTTGTTTTGTTTCAAATTGAGACAAGTTCAATGTAACTCTCATAATATACACATTGTTCACACACATATGTATCTTTTATAAATATAGTTATCAATCTTATAGTTATGGTCTTTATGATATTGATGTCAAAAGTTTTATCTGTATAACAAAAAAAATGTTGATTCATCCTGATAAAAACATTTGACCGGAAATGTACAAATAAATCAATTTCTATTTTTTTTTATATATAGCTTTAGTATCTTTCTTGATTTTTATTGTTGTTTTTTCAGAAAAAATGTTAGAGAGATTTGGTATCAATGAACTTCAAACATTCAATTTAAGAAATTGAAGATATCATTATCAACCCAAAATCTTAAATAAATAGATTTGTGAATTTTTTTTTTAAAGAAAAAAAATTTTAAACTCATTCTTATTCTATGTGGGGTATCAAATAACAATTTTTTTTATCTCTTAAACCAACGTCAATGTTGTCTCTAATATTAAGTCATCCCAAATATTTATCTACCAAAACGTTCTTAAAAACTTGAAGCAAAATATACATATAAAACAATGTTATCAAGTCTTATAATTGATTGGTTTCTATGGTAAAGGAAGGTGTGCGGTGAGACAAAATTGGACATTATTATTATGGACAATTGAAAGAAAGATGAACAAAGACAAAAGAAAAAAAAATCACTAATCAATTTATGTAAAAGTTTTGAAAATGCTTTTTTATATTTTCATGTCTTTTTCACCCCCACTTTCACATTATTTTAAGCTGGTCATATTTCCATGGCACCATTTTAAATGAAAAAATATTGCTAATTAAGTCATATAATTTACACTAGCTTGATGGGAGAGTCATAAGAAGGTGATTGAATCGTAACTTTTGATCGCATTACATTACAAAACACCTCTAATTTACTTAAGATTTTTTTTTACTGTCAAAAGTTTATCTGTTGGAAAAATATTTCACTCTTAATTAGTCTTGATAAACTTAAAATATTACTATTTAGTACAAGTTAACTTTTCAGGAGTGTGTTATAAACAACTTTTGAAAATTATCCTAATTATACTTTTATGCAATAAACTTTAAAACTACCTATAAAGGATCGACACAATTTAGTTTTTGTTAAAACTCATGAATATCCATAAACTTAAATATGATTCTTTCAAAGAATATAACTCAATTTTATTGAAAAATGTTTGGATCTCAAACAAACAATGGTGGAAAAATTACAAATAGGAGAGTTGTGTAAACTAAAGAAGTAAGAGAGTGTGGAATTCATCACATACTGTTTGATCATGTTCATGTTTTTTTATATTAGAATGTTATCATTGTATTAATTTTAAATCATGTATTTCTTATTAGATTCTACAAACTTTTTACAAGTTACGGATGAGATAATTGGAGAGTATTTGACCCTCTCCATTGTTATAACAACAGAGATCTAGTGAATTAAAAATTAAAAGGGGCGAGTTAAAAGTTTTTAAATACAATCTTGTTACATTGAATTTAGAAAAATTTAAGAGATCAATACACTTTTGAACAAATGTTATATATTTCTATTTTCATTTTAAAATAATGGTTTGGTAGATTGTCTTTTCATTGATTATGTCGGTATATGTATAATGTATGTGAGTGATTATGTCCATACAACAATCATATTCACAATTTTATGAGTAAAGCGCATCCGAATGAGGTCTATCTGTGAACAGCGATGGATTACAATTGCAGTGGTAACTGCAACATTTGTGCTAGCTACTTCATATTCAGAATCGCCACCGTTATTGGCGGTGTCGCCATGCCCATTCACCTCCATCTTCAGTTTCGGCGATTCTCTTGCTGACACAGGCAACTTGTATCTCGCTTCCCACCACCCTTCTGAAGACTGCTTCCTTCCTCCCTACGGCGAAACCTTCTTTCACCATGTCTCTGGACGCTGCTCCGATGGCCGCCTCATCATCGATTTCATTGGTTCCGTTTCTCTGTTTCTATCACTCCTACTTTTAATTTTTCATTCCAAGTATAATCTAATTAAAACATACAAAAAGATCTATCTATTAGTTAGATCATCCATTAGTGTGTTATCTTCTGTGAGATGCGTGTATTTGAATTATAATGTTTAAGTGAATGACAGTGATGAACTTGTAAAATCAGTTTTGTAGCTTAAGTCCAAACATAAATGGTAAGAGTTAATTGAAATTCATAAAGGTAGTTTTATGTTTGTTATGTGCAGCTGAATCATTGGGACTTCCATTGGTGAAAGCTTATCTGGGAAATAAGAATGGCGACGGAGGAGCCAATTTTGCTGTGAGTGGAGCGACGGCTTTGGAGCCCAGCTTCTTTGAAGAGAGGGGTTTTTCTGTCCCAACCAATTATTCTTTGACACTTCAATTGAATTGGTTCAAGGAATTGCTACCTTCTCTCTGCAATTCTTCCACAGGCAAGTTCTCCATTTCTTTTCCTCGTTCCGTTCTCTCTCTCTCTCTCTACACAACGACTGTTGCTACCTTCTTTATTTTTTTTGTTCTATTAGTCAGATCAACTCACAGGAAACACCTGGGACCATCGCATCATGTCTTTAATAAAACAACCAAATCTGTCTTTTTTTTATACTTTTTTTTATGTGATTTAATATGAATTATTAATTAATATTTTATTATTTTTTCTTTTAAAAATCGATGATCCATACTAAAAATAAAAAATAAGAGTGAAAAGATGAATTCAAAGATAATTTTCCTAATAAAAAACAACAAAGCTACATACAGATTGAATTTTGTTGTCCCTTCGTATCTACCAATTTTTTATGTAACATACCTATCTTTATTTGTCATCACAGATGTATTTATAGGAAAATAGTTATGTTCAGGATTAGTCCGGTTCAGAACCAGAGTTAAACGAGATATTATTTATTTTTGGAGTTTAAAAATAATATGATTTTATTTTTTAAATATGCATTATAATGTTTTAGAAAAGAAAGATGTACATAAATAGTCATGTTTTGCTTTTTAAGCCATGTAAAATTTGTAGATGCCCTTAATATGATTTATTTTACTCTAATATAGATAATATATCTAACTATAATTTTTTAGTCATCTCCTCAAATATGATGATTATTCACTCTCAACTTAATGTTAAAAAATTTAGGAGTCTTGTAATTTAGGATGACAAGATATTTTGTACGAATATCTATAGATTAAATGTGTAATGAATATTAGATGGGATATATTTAATGATACTTTAATGGTTAAGTATCTAAGTACTGTTTGGTAATCAGACGGATAAAATATTATATATTATGGTATTGAATAGTGAATACAAACTACGGTTAATAATTATTAGTTAATAATTATTAATGAATTTTATTAAAGTATTTTTAAAATAAAGTGATCAAATAAAATTATTAGTGAAAAAATATTATTTATTAAAAGATAATTTACAATTTGAATTCGTATATTTATATTCTTTTATTATTTATTTTAATGAAGTGAAAGTTATTTTTAAAAAAATTATATTTTGGCTCAGCTTGTTTAAATTTGTATTTTAGAAAGACCAAATTTATTTAAAAGCAGCATGTATTTTTCTTGGTCTGCGTTTATGAAGAAGGTGAGCAACGTGCTCTTTAATATATTTTTAATATTAAACTTACTAACCTTTATGAATTTATGCTAGGTCTATTTAATTAAACATTAAATAATATATTACTAAAAATTTCAGAACTTTATATGCTTATTTATTCTACGGAAAGATGAGGACATGGTTGCGGAAAGTGAAGACAAGTATCGACGGGGACGGATCATTTAAAGGGTAGGGAGGGGCATGGCCCCTCAATATTTTTGAATTTTTTAGAAATTATATGTATTGATTTTTTTAAAATTATATTTATAATTTTGAAATTATTTTAAATTATATATATCTTTTAAATTTTTTTAAAATTATATACAGTATATTTTAGAAATTAATAGAAATTAAATTGTGTGACTTTTTTATTTTTTTTATAAAACACAACCTTTAATCTTAACAAAGTTGGTTATCCAGACTTTTTAGTCTCAATTTGGTTTCAATTTTTGAAAAAGTTAATATAATTTAGTTATTTTCATTAATTTTTTTTAAACGGATCAAAAAATTTCTCATCAAAATTAACACTAGGATTATGTTAATTGTACCATAAAAGCAAAACATCCTTATTAACCGTTTCAATTTTCAACAAATTGAGACTAAAAAAATATTAGACAACCAACTAAACATTTTTGGACAAATAAAGAAAAAAAAATGATTAAACCAAATATTTATTAAGATATTTTTTATTTCTTTCTCATTGTCTTTCTAATTTTTTACAAATTGTATTTATCTCTCATTCTCATGTGTTTGTTTTTTTGTCTCATGTGTTTGTTTTTTTGTTTTTGAAGAAAAAAAATTAGACATAAACTCATTATTTTTTTCTTCTGATTTCTCATTTGTTTTCTTTCTTTCTTGAAAAAAAAGAGAAGAAAATAACTCTCTATCGGCTTACCTGATAATAAAATATTAGTTTAAGAATTATTAACATGATTTTCTATCTTACAAGTTCTTTGCAAATTCATTTTTTATGAATATACAAGAAAAAAAATTGTATTATAATATTATTTTGAAAAAAATATTTATACAAATGGAAAATAAAATAATAAATTTATTTAATTTTAAATGATAAAAGGAAAACTATTCGTGAAGATAAGAACAAATACATTCTACTTCTTTTATGTATTTTAAAACATTATACTAATGATCCAATTGTTTAGTTTAAGGAATTATTTTTTGAAATAATATACTAATAATTTAATTTAATGAACAAAAAATTATATTATTTTGATCCGCCACTCCATTTTCTAAAATTTCAACGCAATCCCAAATTGATGTAACTAAAAATATAAAATTTTGAATAAAGGTTTAATCTTGCAGATTGTCTTGAGGTTTTTCGGAACTCATTGTTTCTTATGGGTGAAATTGGAGGAAACGATTTCAATTATCTTCTCTTTCAACAAAAGAGCATATCAGAAGTTAAAACATATGTTCCACACGTAGTCAATGCAATAGCTTCAGTTATCCATGTAAGTTTTTTTTTTTTTTTGCATTTATTAAATCTTTAATTTGTTCTTCTGCAATTATACATGTTATCACTTTAATCATTCATAATCTCGTCACCAAATTAATATTTCTAACATTACGATTCTATTTTCACCACATTTTTATTTCAGCTTCAAAGCATACCTAACATCCTTTTTACTTGCTTTATAGGAGTTAATTGGTATAGGGGCTCGCACGCTAATTGTTCCAGGAAATTTACCGATTGGATGTAGCGTAATCTATTTAACAATTTATGAGACCCTAGATGAGAAGCAGTATGATCAAAGTGGGTGTTTGAAATGGTTAAACGAATTTGCTGAATATTACAACTATGAGCTCCAAAGCGAATTGGACAAGCTTCGAACACTTCATCCTCATACTAATATTATTTATGCTGATTACTACAATGCTGCATTGCCTTTGTATCGTGATCCCACAAAGTTTGGTAATATTTTCAATTCAGTATATGTTTGCTTTAAATAATGTTTTCATTATGCAGCTTTATACTTCATCATAACAAATTATTTCTTAGTTGTAATATTGTGATTTAAACTTTGATTCCTTTGCAGGATTTATTAGTCTTAAAGCCTGTTGTGGAAAGGGAGGTTCATACAATTTTAATACATCAGTAATGTGTGGTTATTCAGGCACGAATGTCTGTGATGATCCTTCTAAGCATATCGGATGGGATGGAATTCATTTAACTGAAGCTGCATATAAATTAATCGCTCAAGCTTTTATAGAAGGACCACATTCTCAACCTCAATTTAGTTCGTTGTGTTTGTCTAATGCAAATTTTGGTCATTTCAATACTTAAACTAATCTTCTTTTTATTTGAAAGGAAGTGTACAAGTTCAATGTAACTCTCATAATATAAATATTGTTTGTACACATATATTTTATTAATATAGTTGTCAAAAAATTTACAATTGCGATCTTTATGATATCAATGCCAAAAGTCTTATTTGCATAACAAAAGAAAATTCTTAGTAAAAAGGAAAAAGATTCACTAGAAAATGTAAAAATAAATCAATTTTTCATTTTCCTTTATAGCTTTATTGTCTTCTTTGATTTTTGTTAAGTTTTTCTTAAAAGAAACGAAATAGAGATTTGGTACCAAATAAATTATAAGTCTTTCATGTAAAAAAAGAAAATCAGGATATCACTTTTAAAAATTATTTTTTAAAGAAATAAGTATATATCTATTACGTTAATGTCAACTGAATATAAAAGATCAAATTAAATTTTTTTAAATAATTAGAGAATTAAATTGAATAAAAAAATAATAAGGGACCAAAATAAATCAAATAAAAATTTAGAGAAATAAGTAATCATATTTTTTTTTCTTAACTATGTTTTTTTGTTTTTAACTTCTACCTTTCGTTTTTGACTTCATGTCTAAGTCTAATTTTTCTTCTTTATTTTATTTAAAAAATAATCTTACGGATTAAAAGGTAATAAAATATAGAGCACTTATATTTTAATTAACGTTATTTGAATTTTGCTCTAAAATTTTGTCATCTACTATTTAGAGTTTTGTTGATTTTGTGAGATGAAACTTAATATTTTTGTCAATTAACTCTTTATTTTATTTCACTTTTGGTTTCATAATTTCTATTCGAATCCATTTTATTTATTGATTAGAATGCAAGTAACTATAGAGTCAGAGGATCTACCTTTAATTATGAGTATTTTGTTGATTCTCATGATGTGATGTATTGTTGTTAAAAATTATTGAAATTGTGTTTGAAATATTTAGATGAAATTGATTTCTACTATCCTTACATTAACCATGAACTTAATATTGGGTTAGAAAAGTCATAGTATATGACATAAGTAATAAATTTCCTTTTCAACACGTTGATAGAAAAGTTAGATCTCATAATCAGATCTCATTTTAAACTTTACAAACTTCAATGTTTGGATAGAGTATTTTAACAAAGTAATTCATTTTTTTGAAGAATTTAGATTTCTTTGTAATGAAATGCTTTGTTTGGATAGAGAAATTAAAAAGCATTTCAATAGCAAACATTTTTTTGAAAGATTTCAATTAGCTAAATTAATAGAAATTCAAATACTCTCAAAATAGGTGGAATTTGAAATTCTTCTCACTCAACCTCACATTCTAGACGATCCGGACGGACACGACGACTCGGACGTACCCGACAACCCGGATAGGCCCGACGACCGAAACGGGCCCAACGACCCAAACAGGCCCGATGACCCACAAAGGTCTAACGACCCAAATGGGCCCGATGATCCAGACGGGCCCGATGACCCGGACGGGCCTGACCTAGATGGGCCAGACAACCCAGACGAGCCCGACGACCTGAACGAACCTGACGACCCAAACGAGCCTAACGACCCAAACTAGCCCTTCCAAATCATTGGGCTCAACAACCCGGTAGAGCCCGACGACTCGAACGTGCCCGACAACCCAGAAGTGCGGGACAACGCGGATAGGCCCGACGACCCAAACGGGCCCGACAACCCGGACGGGAACGACGACCTGGACGGTCCCTACGATCCAAACGGGCTCGACGACTCGTATGGGCCAGACTATCTGGATGGTCTCGATGACCCGGACAGACCTAACAGTTTGAATGGGCCCGTACTAGTTGTCAGGACCGTCTAAGTCGTCGGGCCTGTCCGGTTCGTCGGACGTGTCCAAGTCGTTGGGCCCATCTGAGTTGTCAGGCCTGTCTAGGTCCTCATGCCCATCCTAGTCGTCGGACCCGTCCTGGTCTTCGGGCCCGTCTGGGTGTACGGGCTCGTCCGGGTCATCGATCCTTTCCGGGTATTCGGCCCCGTCCGGATTGTCGGGCTCGTCGAGCCCATTCGGGTCGTCAGACCCGTCTGGAGCATTGGGCAAATGACCTAGACGGGTTGGACCGGGCCATATTGACGAACTTGACGGCACAATCGTGCAATATGGGCCGTCAGGCCTCTAGATCATCGGCCCACCCAGCCTGTCTGGGCTTCCCAGTTGGTCTAGCTCAGGTGGGTCGTCGGGTCTAACCAATCTGGTTGCGTGGTTGGGTCTGGCCGACCCATCTGGGTTGTCGAGCATGTTTCCAAATTTATCATGAACTCAAAACTTAATTAAGCATAAAATAAATATGGTTAAAATTAAATTTTATCTCACAATAAATTCAATTTTTTTTTCAAACAAGAAATTGAAATGTCAAATATTTTAATTTCCTTATCCAAACAAGTTATTTAAAAAATGAATGGAATTTAATTATAAGCAATTCAAATACAAAGCATTTCAATTTTTAAGCATTGTTGAAATACTCCATCCAAACACAAGGTAAAGGAAGGAGGGGATTTGAATGTAAACCAACAAGTGGAGATCAAGCTCTTTATAGGAAATTATGAAGATAAAGTGTTTTTTGACATAATCCGTATGAAAGCTTGTCACATTCTCTTAAAAAGACTATGGCAATTTGATAAGAAATCTATACAAAATGTTCTTACTAATGAAATTACTCTCTAAAGTGTTTGAGAATCAATTACAAATGAAAAAACTAAGGGATAAAGAAAGAAAGGAAGAGAGCATACACAAAGAGTTAGGACCCCTACACATGCATTTATGAAGAGGGAGAACATAGTGCTCTTACCAAGATCATTCAAAAGGAGAAAAATTTGTTCAAGAAAACTTTAAAAAAAACTCTCTTTTGTAAACAATCTTCTTACCATATGTTACATTGAGTTGTACTGAACTTAATTTAGGAGATTATTACACTTTAAAAAACTTTTACTCATATCATTTATTTATAAATTATATGTTAAGTTATTAAATATATTTTATTGCAAAAAATATATAAAAATTTATAAATATTAAAAGCTTTAGAAATATAAATAAAAATACATGTGGGTTAAATTTCAACAAAAAAAATATATGAAGAATGCTAATAAATGACAAATGTTTAGATGAAAAACAAATGGTATTGAGCCTCGCCCAAGTTTTAGTTGAAGAATGAATAAAAAAAATATTAATAATGTCAAATTCTATTTTTTAAACAAGGTTTGGGCAAGTTTATGTTGTGAATAAGGACTACTGAAATCCTTTATAATTTATTATTTTGTTAAATTAAAAATTTTCTGATTAGGACAACTAATATGTTCTAAGAGTGTAATTGAAAGAGATATGATATCCAAATCAATCTGTTAAAATAATTCAACCTTTATTTAAAAATTGTTTTTTAAGTTAGAATTTTATTAATCTAATTGTCACAACGTCAATCTAGCTTTGGATGAATCCATGTCACATCAGTGCAAGACAGATTTCGCTCTTTGACCAACAATGCGCCACAAGTTTTTAGCTTTGGTTGATAATAAAGGCGCGAGGCAAATTCAATACCCTGTTTAAAAGTAAAGTTTATGATGAAATTTCCAACTTCTTTACCAAAAACAAAGGTACAATATGGACGAAAAGAAAATAAACTACCAGAAGATTTTCTAATATAAATGGGTTTTTAATTATGCAGACAGAGACAATGTTCCTTGAGTTTCGTAATTGGTATTCTAGAACGTGATAAAAATATTCTGATTCAAACTCAGCTGGGTTTTCTCTTCCATTGACCTTAAATCAACCAATAAGAAAATTAAACAACACCGTGCATAAGAAAACGTCATTCTTATTCGGTTCAGGTTTTCCCATGAAAACGTAAGAAAAGAAAAGCACAATCAAAGGGCAGGGAATGGAATAGTCTTCCCTGTGACACAATAATGTTTATTTTAGGTAGCATTATGAGTGGTTGTGTCACAAAAAAAGACATTGTTCAAAAGGCAAAGTTATTTTATAGCAAGTTGCTTATATAATTGCCATAAGTTTTTTATAGATGAATCATAAGACAATGCCATTTTAAAACAAAAAAGAAAGTGGTTTGTGTGGAACTGTGGCAGGGTTGTCTGTTTTTGAATCCCGCAAACAAATGGCACACGGTTTAAGAAACCCCTTCATCATAAACCCCTCGCTCGCTCCACACTCACATAAACCGATTATACGATCACTTCAGAACCGAAACCTCCAAACATGGAAAGCGCTACTAAAGTTGGAGCAGCGGCTCAACCCACCTCTGCTTCCCCCTCCTTCGACGGCACACTCGGCCGCCACTTGGCTCGCCGCCTCGTTGAGATAGGCGTCAGGGACGTCTTCTCCGTCCCCGGCGACTTCAACTTGACGCTGCTCGACCACCTCATCGCCGAGCCAAGCCTCAACCTCGTCGGCTGCTGCAACGAACTCAACGCTGGCTATGCCGCCGACGGATACGCGCGTGCCAGGGGCGTCGGTGCTTGCGTCGTCACCTTCACCGTCGGAGGACTCAGCGTCCTCAACGCCATTGCCGGAGCTTACAGCGAGAATTTGCCGGTGATTTGCGTCGTCGGAGGACCCAATTCGAACGACTACGGCACCAACCGGATCCTCCACCACACCATCGGGTTACCCGATTTCTCCCAAGAGCTTCGGTGCTTTCAAAGCGTCACGTGTTTTCAGGTGGGAGAACAGTGCGTGTTTTGGTTTTGGTTTTTGAGGCTTTGAATTGAATTGAACTATCTCTGATTAGCATGAGTGTTTATGATTGTTCAGGCAGTGGTGAATAACTTGGACGACGCGCATGAACTCCTTGACACTGCGATTTCTACTGCTTTGAAGGAAAGCAAGCCTGTTTATATCAGCATCAGTTGTAATCTTCCTGGAATTCCTCATCCAACTTTTGCGAGAGACCCTGTTCCGTTCTTTCTTTCACCCAAGTATGCTTTTCTTGGCTTTTCTTTTTTGTTAATTACTCACTTTTCAACAGAAAAAGAAGAACATTTTCGTTAAACTGTTATTTCTTGTAGTGTTCTGTTTTGCTTACCAATTATGATCCTAGTAACAGAAAGTATGACTGGTACCCAGAGAATGAGAAAAGGTTTTTTACATGCTTTGCTTCGTTAGTTGTTTATAACCTATAAGGATGACTTCACTCATATCAATAATGTTATACTGCTTTTTCCTACTAATGTGAGATGTTAATGTAATTTACCTACTATTTTTTTATTAGAACGTGAAAATGGAATTGATGGAGATATCTAATAATGATAATTATAAAATGATAAAACCATATCTTCCAACTTTATAGAACAGGATGGAGTATACATATACACGGGAGTGTATAAAAGTGTATAAGTGCATTTTTTTATTTTGTTAAAATTATTATTAAGTATTTGAAAATTTTGCATTTTCTCCTTTATAATTTTATATATATTTAAACTTGCAGGTCATTATCCTATGATATACTCATGTGTAATTGATAGTGTATAAATACACCACTTAACTTAAATTATTCCAACTGATTTAGAATTTTAGATCCGTTAATATTTGTATCTTGTCCTGATCACCGTACTCATTCTTATATTATTTTTTATTTTAAATTACTAAAATATTTATAATTTATTTAGTAAATTTATATTTTTGGTTAGATTTTTTTCTTCGTTTTATTTCATTTTGGAATATTCTTATTTTTTTTTTCCTTTGCTCTGTTCGCAACTATGATTATACATTTCTTATTTTTATTAAATTAATATTTTTCTCTTTTTTAGTATTTCTTTTTTATTCTTTGTATTCAAATATTTTAGTTGTAGATGTTCCATGTAAAGTCTTATAATGTACATAATTTGGACATAGAATAATTAATGATATATATTTTTTTATTCCTTTGAAAAAAAAATCATTTAATTAATATTTGAAGTTATATGAATTCCTGTGTTCCTGTGTGCCACTTACCTGGTTTATAATTGAGGATAAGACAAACAATGAAAATAAATTTTTACTCTAGACATAAATAAGATGGTTAAAACCCCAAACTCTCGGTGTCTCTTATCATCCTATTTGATTGTGATTAGATGACCCTATGGTCCGCATATAGTCTTTTTCTTTTTTCCTACAAAGTATTGAAGATGTAAATGTATTTATGCGGTGAAGCGAATTCCTTCCAGACAACCATATTCATGAATAATGTTTGTTCTTGCATCGACATTTGTCAATAAGTTAATAAGTTAACGGTGGGAATATTTTTTATTATTTTTATGCAGGGCAAGCAATCAAGAAGGATTAGAAGCAGCGGTGGAAGCAACCGCTGCTTTACTGAACAAAGCGGTGAAGCCAGTGATTGTGGGTGGACCAAAATTAAGGGTTGCGAAGGCACAAAAGGCCTTTATGGAGTTTGCAGAGGCTAGTGGATATCCAATGGCTGTTATGCCCTCGGGAAAGGGACTTGTACCAGAGCATCATCCTCATTTCATTGGTACATATTGGGGTGCTGTCAGTACTGGCTATTGTGGAGAGATAGTGGAATCAGCTGATGCTTATGTTTTTGTTGGCCCCATCTTCAATGACTATAGCTCCGTTGGATACTCATTGCTGATAAAGAAGGAGAAAGCCATAATAGTGCAGCCTAATCGGGTGACCATTGGCAATGGTCCTTCCTTTGGCTGGGTTTTCATGGCTGATTTCTTAACTGCATTGGCCAAAAAGGTTAAAACAAACACCACAGCTCTGGAGAATTACCGACGTATCTATGTCCCTTCCGGTATTCCTCTGAAACGAGAGCAGGATGAACCTCTGAGAGTTAATGTTCTATTCAAACACATTCAAGTAAGTCTATTAATAAGCTCCTTTTAATTTGATATCAAGTAATTCTGTGGCAGGAATAGGAGCTAGAATTCTAAACTAACATTTCATTCACGTAACATTGCTAAATATGCAACATTATTTGCATGGTTTCAATCGATTAATGCATTCAATCAAGTTTCCCTTATAGGCAATTAATTGAATCTGTTGAACAGGACATGCTGAGCGGAGATACTGCTGTAATAGCTGAAACCGGAGACTCGTGGTTCAACTGTCAGAAGCTTCGTCTGCCTGAGAAATGCGGGTGAGAGTCGTTTACTATGGCTGCATCGAGCAATGTCCTAATCGCAACCATTATATTATTGGAATTAACATAGTCAATCTGAATTCCTTCTTTCAGGTATGAATTCCAGATGCAGTATGGATCCATTGGTTGGTCAGTTGGCGCTACTCTTGGATATGCACAAGCTGCAACAGACAAGCGTGTAATTGCTTGCATTGGTGATGGCAGTTTTCAGGTAACAGCACAGGATATTTCAACGATGATTCGATGCGGACAAAAGAGCATAATTTTTCTCATTAACAATGGAGGTTATACCATTGAAGTTGAGATTCATGATGGCCCATACAATGTGATCAAGAATTGGGACTACACTCGTTTTGTGGAAGCCATCCATAATGGACAAGGCAAATGCTGGGTTGCCAAGGTTAGCATAAAAATTGAATAATCACAATTGTTTGATCTTTATAAATATGGTTATTCACCCCTCTAAATTTTTTAAATAAATTATATTTACACTGCTGAAATTTCGTAAAATTGCATAAACTTCCTTGCTCTTTTAACATTTGGAGCAACCTTCCTTACTGCAAAATGGGACAGGTACACAGACTGTATTCAAAACTTAGATATAATAAAATAAGGAAGTAAGGCCCCGTTTGAAAATGGACATCGTTTCAAGCCTTTAACTGATTTTAGAATGCAGATTTTGTTAATTACTTCACAAGAAAAAGAGTTATTTACTTCAGAATTTCCGTATATAAATTGTTGTGAGTGTAGGTACGAACAGAGGATGATCTGACAGAAGCAATTAGAAAAGCTAGTGGAGAAGAGAAAGAATCACTATGTTTTATAGAAGTTTTTGTGCACAAGGATGACACCAGCAAAGAATTGCTGGAATGGGGATCCCGTGTTGCTGCTGCTAACAGCCGTCCTCCAAATCCCCAATAGAAATTTCGTTGCTAATAATGCCTTGTTATGATCTGTGTATTTTGTTAAATAAATTTTTGCTAGATCATAATTTCAAGAGAAAAGCCTTAACTATGAAGTTGAAATAAACTTGTTTACAGATTTGTATATTGACTCTCCCGCTGTTGTAAACACCAATTCTTCTTGCGTTATAATGAGATGTTGTGCAATGGAATTGTTAACGAATCAAAGGAGATATAACCATTGTAAGTAAACTCCTATTTCTTAATTCCTTATTTTCCTTATTTAAGGTGCACTGATATTTATATTTCAATGATTTGAAAGCCGATAAAAAATAATTTAAATAATAAAAAGTAATGTTAAAAATTTAAAGACTTAAATAACTTTTTGGTTCTCATTTTCATAGTGTTTGTTGTGGATGGTCCTCATTTTGACAGAATATTTAAAATGGTCCTCATTTGTATCGAATGTTTAAAATGGTCATCATTTTCGCAATTTATGTTTTATTTGGTTTTTTTTTTGTAACGCCGTTTAAATCATTAACGGAGCATTGTACAGGTGGTACGGTTTGTATTAGGGTGTGTTACGTGTACTGTACAGGTGGGGTAATTAGATATTTGGAGATAAATAATTGAGCTAGGATTTTGGTAAGGAATGTTTGGGCAGTTGGTGAGTTTTAACAATCTTGTTCCTCCATTCTCAATTGGTGTTGTTGCAATCTTCTTCTTCCTGCAATCCCATTATATAGGTATGTTACGGTCCCAATCTTCATGCACTGTTGGTGGTTCAACGAGAAATGGATTAACCTCGAGTTGTAACTGCAGAGAGATGACAACTTTGAGGATGACAAGAACTCCAAAGAATATTGGTAGAAAATGTTGGGTACAATCTGTTTTTATTTTTCTGTTAATAATAAATTGGTTTAAATTTTTGGTTTATTGATTTATAGAGTGGTGGTTCCAATAATGTGGTCTGTAACTTTTTCAAATGGTAGTGTTGATGAAAAGGATGTCATCATCATGACACAAATGAGGCAAATTAATGATTTAGAGAAATCTGAGGCTGCAATTAGTAATAGGGTTCACTTATGTTGTTATTGTATTATTCGTACTGTTATTGTGTGTAATCTTTTAAAGTCCAATCTGTTTTTTACTATTGTTAAATAAAGAAATGAATTAGTTTGATTATGTTGACATTAGTCCCAACATGTTCAAAATGACATCTTAATCTGAACACATTGAAGTAAGTGATATTGATCTAAGTTTGGAAAAAATTAAATTGATATAAGTCTGGAAGAAGTTAAATTCATAACATTAATTCATCCTCATCAAAATTCAAAATGCACTACATTAATGTTTGGCAAAAGTGAAACTGAATGAAGTTTAAGGAAAGTCAAAATGCAATACATCAATAATGAATTCTACATCAGAAATTCTAAAAAAATAATTAAGACGTTTGTAGCTGCTATCATGGCCTCCTCCTAATCTGTAATTTCATCCTAAACTGCTGAGATGGTTCTTCTGGTGTTGGTAGTGGTGTTGCTTGACTCTCTACTTCATTCCTTGGTGGTTAAGTTGTTTGAGTTCCAACAGTTGGTGCATTCTCATAAGTTTGGGCATCTGGTGCAGTATCAGTAGGTAATTTAGAAACCATGCAGAACATCACAACAATCGAAAGACAAATAAACCCCAAAATAGAATTACGAAAACCATAACTCACAAGCAAACACAACCCAGAAAATCCTAAACTCATTTACCTCGTTGATGATGATTAACTGGAAAATTGAAATGAAGAGCGCAACTGCAACCCAATGATGAAATGACAAGTATTAGCTGCTTCCTCTGCAAATCCGAGCTCAAGAAAGACGAAGATGAAGAAATTTTCCTAATAACAAAATTTACCCTAAATTAAAAAAATGAATGTTGATTAGCCACCTGTACAATACACGTAACACACCCTAATACAACCGTGCCACCTGTACAATGCTCCGTTAATGATTTAAACGGCGTTACAAAAAAAAAAACCAAAAAAAACATGAATTGCGAAAATGATGACCATTTTAAACATTCTGTCAAAATGAGGACCATCAGCAACAAACACTACGAAAATGAGGACCAAAAAGGTATTTAAGCCAAATTTAAAATAATATATTTATAAGTTTATAAGTATGTGTTTGTTTCCGAAGATAAATTTGAGAGACAATAAATACATGAATTTGAAGAAATGAAGAGAAGAAAGTGACGTTGTGTGTTTACAAGAATAGTAAGAGAAAAATGAAACAATTTGAAAATAAAATTTACAAGTGTTTGTGTATAATTGATGGATGTGATACATATAAATAAAAGTGTTATATTACTATATAAACCTTATTATGATTAAAATTAATATAAAATTAAATGAGATTATCGTTATTATTATTACTAGCGTACACACAGGCGCGATAGCGCTATTGTGTATACGTATTTTTTAAATATACGATAATAATGTAATGTTATTAAGTTAATATATAAAATAAATTTATATTTATTAAAAATGAAGTGAAATGAATAGAAATTTAATTGTTGATGAATAAAAAAAAATAAAATAAAATATTTTATAGAAAATAGGTAAAAATAACCATTAATTTTAAAAAATAATAAATAATTATATTATAAATGATAGAATCGGTATTATGAAATGTGGACACAAAAGAGAGAATCCTCTTTATTATTGTTTATTGTTATAGATAATGATTATTAATACTATTATTACTATTATTAATTTTAATATTATTTTGTTAAATTATGTATGGTTTAATAATATTATTATTATTTAATTATTTTTTATGTTGTTTTAATTTCAAAATTAACATTAGTACTTTTATGTTATTATTATTATGATTATTAATAATAATTTTATTAGTTATTAACAAAATTTATATTATTATTATTAGTTATTAAAAATAATTATTATTTTTGTGATTATTAGTAATATTAATATATGAAAAATAATTAAATTTTATGTATATACTAATTTAATTTATAATTTGTAAATATTAAAAAAATTTAATATATTTTACAATTTAAATATGTAAAAGAGATTATAATAACAAAGAGACCATTAATTAAAAGTTAAAGATAGATCGATAAAATAGTATGTGATTATGGGACTTTCTCTAAAAATCTTCTTTACCATAAGAAGATGAGTTTTAGCTTCTCTTCGAAATCCATGCTCACATATCTCTGTAAATCTCATTAAATAAATCAAAGATATCTTTTCCTTGAATAGTATATAGCCAAAAACAAACAGACTCTTAAACACATTAAAAATAAATATGTGACAATATTTAAGCTTACAATTCAGCAATATATAATAATATTTTTTTAAAAATAATAATTTTATCCCGTAAAAAATCTTTAATACTCTTACTTTTTAAAATAAAATATAAAATAATATTTAAATTTGAAAAAAAAAGTCATTCATTGATTTAAATCAGTTTTTAGCCAATTTTTAAGATATTTTTATTAGGTATAAATTTGTTGAACCAGTACAATTGGAAATTAAATTTGTGATTTTAATGAACCCGAGACACTATATTGGTTTACCCTCTTTGTTTTGAAATGGTGATCCGGCTTTTACAGCGTAAGTTTGTTTTTGAAAAATGATAATGTTTATTTTGATTATTAATTCTTACGCTTTCTTGTTTTTAAATAGTTATAAAAAATTATAAAAGTTATTTTACTGTTTCAGAAATTCTTACTTGTACTTTTTGTGAATCAGGAAAAAGAAAAAAAAATGGTAACATTTTAAAAATATTTCTCGAAACAAAATAAAAAGAAAACATTGTGTTAAAGTAGACAAGTTTTTCATATTCTTTTACAATTTAGTTAACGGTGAAAATAAAACAAGAATCACACAACTATTTAAAATTTTCAAGTAAACATTGGAATGAAGAAATTAAACTTTGACTGGTACACATCAGTAAATAAAAATATAATTTGTTAGAAGTTTTTGCCTTATTGAATAGTCCTTTATCGTTAATAATGGAGGTTATACAATTGAATTTAAGTGAAGAAGTGGTGTGGGGAATAAACTATGGACTAGGAGGGGATGAGAAGGTTACCCTAGACTGTGAAAGACTGACCCTACCCTAATAGCTACGCTACGGAGCAACACGCGAAGGAGGAAGAGATACTGAGGCGAAATCCTATCAGCGCCATTTAATTAAAAATTAAAAAAATTAAAAAAATTAAAAGAAATAGGTCTAGTCATTGGCCCAAACTATATGCCTTAATGGGGTTATTGATGGAGAATGATCACTTACTACAAATTTTTGTTTAATTTTGTAATTTATTTGCTTTCGGAAGTAGTTTGGTGAAAGACTTGGAGCAAAACAATTGTAGCGCCCACTGTCCCACACAAAAGATTCCCCGTTCCTCTTTTACCATACTTTTTGCAGTCAAACAATGAAAAATTATTCTCATTTTTTTTTACTTTATTTTATGTCTCACACTAAATTAATTAATATCTCACACTAAATTATATCAAAAAATAAAAAATAAGAATCGTAATATTATTTTTCATCAAACAACTTTATTTAAATTTGACAGTTGAATGCATTCAATCTCAGTAATGAAAAATAAGTTCAATTATATTTATTTTTTCAGATTTTATTTCTGTAGGTGTTCTTCTGATCAAGAACTACTACTCTTGCTTCAGAATGCATTAGAACATAACACCCCTCTTTTACTTACCCTTCAGAATTGCAGTTTTCTCACAAATGCACTTCACTTTACCTTGTTTCACTCCATAAATTAATTTCATAAAATTAAAGTTTATCTTGGCAATAAATTCTACATCTTAATGAATTATTTTTATCACCTGCCACACACAAAACCACGTGGTTTTGCATCAAACAGTTGACCCAAGTGATTCGATTTTAGATCTGGAAGTTTTTTTTTTTTTTTATTTGAATTTTTTTTTTTTTTTTAATCTAAACACGCATTCCATGGGACAAATTAAAATCTTAAACTATACAATTTTTGGGTATTCTTTTACTGTTTAACCGAGAAAAAAAAAACCTAAAGAAACACATTCCTTCTAGCAACAAAACACGACTTCCTTTGCAGCAAGAGAACAAAACACAGAAAAATTATTGAAATGACGTTTACTTTTTCATTTTTATTTTTCATGTTAAATTTTATGTTATAAAGAATTGTTGACTTAAAAACAATCAAATGGATAAAGACAATATTAACGGAACATGAATTTAATTTAAATAAGTTAATGAATCTTCTTTTTTATATATGCTGTTCAACTTTTATATATATATATATATATATATACCCAATATAAGATTTGAAGTTACACTTCTATTTCTAACAAGTTCACCATCAAGGTTCTCAAATTATTATTAATTTAATTTTATAAATCATGAAACTAACCTCATATCATTACTTAAAACATCATATTCGTTAGTTTTGTTTCAAAGCATAACTTTTTTTTTAATTATCGTAGTTTATAAGCAACGTCGCATCAACTGCTTTATAGGCAAATTTTATTAATATGATAAATTTTGATAAGTAACACCGTTTAAATTAAAGAATGGCCTAAGTGTTTTTCATATATTTTACTATTACATTTTTATAAGTACTGGAAATGACCTATGCGTTGAGTACATATTTTACTGTCACATTTATCTGAACGTAAATATATAATAAAGAGGTCGTATATTTTTTTATAAAACAACGTCATTTCCAAATAGTCATAAACTATAGACTTTGGTATTCATGAAACTGGGTTTTAACAAAAAAAATATATTAAGTTGAAGATGAGGTGTGGACCTACTTCAATCGCATCCTGATTTTGGTGAGAGAAACAGTGACTAAGTTATATAAATACATGTTTGGGAATGAGTGGGGAAGATAAAATTCCAATGAAGAAAATAACAGTGGTAGCATTTGTGGTGATAAGTTGTTTTTGTTTAGCGTCTTCAAAATCAGAATTATGCTCTTACTCTTCCATCTTCAGCTTCGGTGATTCCCTCGCCGACACCGGCAACCTCTATCTCAGCTCCGAACCACCGCTTTCCAACCACTGTTTCTTCCCTCCTTACGGTGAAACCTTCTTTCACCATGTCACAGGACGCTGCTCTGATGGTCGTCTCATCATCGATTTCATCGGTAAAACTTATCTTTTTCCATCGCCTATCATCTTCATAATTCCTTTCAAATTATACACGGAGAACAGAAATTAAATAAAAAGTGGTAAAACATTTTCTTGTAACTTGAAACTAGTTTATACACAATTTTTTTTTTAAAGTAAACAGGTTTTATCAATTAATTTGAAAAACATTTATTTAATTTATTTCTTTTAAAAAAAAAATTTGTTTAAAGAGTTATGTTACGTAGGAAATTTGAAAATCTAAAATTATTATAATCTCACAAGTCACTTTTGTACAAAGTTCAAAAATGGATTAGAACCCGTAAGTCAATCTGACTTGTCAAGAGTTTGGGTTGGGTTGAATTTTTTTTACAAATTTCAATATGAATTAATTTTTTATCCGGCTCACCTAGAATCCGATTTATTCGGATTGAATCCATGATGAGTCGAGTTGGTAAGCAACCCATAAATATAGGATCATACAAGTATTTTTATTATATTGAGCTTTACATTTAGGTCGGGCTTAAATTATTTTTTTTAGTCAACAAATTGATAATTTATATTTTTGTAATTTTAGTTTGTATTTTGAGTTTAAAATCTTTTTTATTGTATTACGATTCTATTAAAGTTTTTTTAAGATTTTAATCATAATTATAATTTAGTTTTTTTAGATGAAAAAAAAAATTATATATATATTTTTTTTAATTAAGTAAGTCAGTGAGTCAATTTGTTTGACCCACTAACCTATGGTGGATCGGACAGATTTTTTGACTTGTTAATAAGTGAACCAAATTGAATTACCTTTCTAAATAATCAATATAGATCATATTGATTGGATTAGCTTACCCATTTTAACGATTTTATTTATTTTATGGGAGAGTATATAATCGAAATGTTTGAAACTGAACAAACCAAACCGTTTGTTGAAAAGTTTGGATTATTTGAATATAACACGTTGAAAAAGCTGTTAGAGATTGAAAAACATTTTTTGCCTACTTCGGGTTTGTTGGGAATAGTCCAAGTGTGAGTCAAAGTCCCACATTGGATAGAAAAGACAAAGTTAAACACTATATAAGAATAAAGGCCCATAACAACATTGCCTTAAGGTTTTG
>Ga0214542_1000299_pt1 | contig 84181 bp, 43 predicted proteins | sample CNSS1metaG_FD_160096 | JGI IMG/M metagenome (GOLD analysis project Ga0214542, IMG submission 160096) | Root nodule microbial communities from cowpea collected in UCLA plant growth center, Los Angeles, California, USA - CNSS1 | ecosystem: Host-associated > Plants > Roots > Nodule | place: USA...
TTTCTGCCCCCTCCCCCCCCCCCCCCCCCCCCCCCCTTTTCAACTTTTCGCCTTTGATTGCAAGCGCGGGTTCCTATTCTTAACTCCAGAACATGAGCATAAAGAGTTGGATCGAGACTACAACGAGCCCAGCTTCTCTGACAAACGACTAGCTTTAGCTTTCTCTGTGTACCCTTTTTTGTGCGACGTGTGACAAGGGTTCAGTTTCTTTGACAAGCGACGTAGCCAGCTTTGCGAACCCCTTTTTGTGACTGCGAACAAAGTTCCAAAAAAGCGAATTGCGAGAGTCGCCCTTTTCTTTGCGAACAGCCGATTCTGGACATTGCAAGGGGTTTGGGTTTGCAATAGGTGGATTTCTGAAGCATCAAGGTTAGTGATCGAAGCCCATTGGTTGAGTAATTTTTATTCAGAAAAGATTTTCAAAGATTTATAGTGAATAATCAAATGTATTATAGGTCAGGCCATTCTTTAAAGCTAAATAATGATGGTTAAGGCAAACCCCTGAAATGCTTTTATCAAAAACGAATTAGCAATGATATGTTTATGTGAAAATTTATTGATGCATTTGATGGAAATCATTCTGATAAATTATGCAGATTCAATTATTGTAGTTGATGTTGATAATTTACTATTCATTGTGCATTTTTTTCTCCTTCTTAGGTTGAAGATATGTTGTTGGAAGCAACAAATTACTTGAAATTGCTTCAAAAGAATTCACCTGACTCGTTGGAGATACATTCTCTTTTTTGAGTTATATATGAGAAAATAAAATATTTTACTTTCCTTCTAGGTAAAAATATGTAGAATGAGAGCCAAAATTTTTTTATATTTTTGAGCCCATGGTTGGGGTGGGTTACAAAATCATATTTAAAGCTATTAATTGTCAGCTTTGTAATTTATTAGGATTAACAATTCAGTGTCTTCTTAGACACTTCAAGTTTAGGGGCCTCTATGTTGTATCTATGTGTTATTTTTCATTTCTTAACATTATAAAACTTGCTAGCTTTTGCAGTTTCCCATTTTTTAATATGATGTCAATTAAATGTTTTCTTCTCAATCTATTGACTTGTAGGTTCTTAAGCAATTATTGAGGTTGGATGCTTAACACCTTGATTCTCATCGTTGTTTGGTATGCTTTATTTCTATGAAGATCAAACCAACAAATCAAAGAATTTGTAAACAAGAGGAGATCTTTACAATATTTCTCTTGTGGACTATGGCTTGGATCTCACTCTTACTAGGATCATTAGGTTCAATTGTATAGTTTAGAATGTAATGACAGTGAATAGACTAGTTATAAACATCTTGGGCTTGTATTATGATATTATGTGTATCTTGAACTTTGATGGATTATGCATGACTATTGTAATTTTCTCTTTTAATTAGCTAAGTATCAATGTCACTTAATTTTAGTGTTTGCAATTTCAATTCTGAATGAATTAAATAATATATTGGACTATAATGATTTGGCTGAAGTAGGTTCTCAGATGTGTAACAAAATAGATTTTGCAATTCTAAAATCAATATTACTTGTGTGGGTTAAGCCGATGCAAAATCGACGCTATCATGCATGGGCTTGGCCCACACATCCTTTACTAATTATGGTATTTTCCCCTTCACGTCGGTTTAGACGATAACAAAGAAGCTACTATTCGTCGTCCTTTAGCGAAGGCAAATAGCCTTTGCATTGGTGGTTTTGACGTCCCACATCGTTTCGTTGCATGACCGATGCCATAGGCATATTAGTGTGGGCTTTCACCATGTCGCATCCCATTTTAGTCGACGCCATTTGCTAACATTCTTATAGTGGTAACCATGAAGACCATCTGATAGGCCAAATCTAGGGTAATCTAATACAATTACTCCAAATACAAAAGATTCTAACTTCCTTGCAACTCTTAAAAGCAAGATAAAATGACATATTATCTACTTCTTTTTTTTGCATAATCATATTAAACCACTCTCTCATTAATTATAAATATTTTCATGCCTTCAAAGTAAAATGTGCAAGGGTTTGCATATCCATGACAGTAACAAATGATTGCTTTCAAACGAGAACTTTGTGGAAGACAACTTTTAGAGAATATTTTTATTCCTCTAAAAATACTTTTACCATATGCATTTCGCCCTTTGTACAATACAAGGACCGTAGTCAATATAGATAACAAATATGCTTTCTTTCAGCCAATAACAAAAGATAAAGTCAAAGAAAGAAAAATGCCAAAACAATTATTGCAATGAGGATGAAGCTATTTAAACTACTGTAGTCGCCTATGGAATCTACTTTCTTCTATTCTACAATCACAACCTTCTCTTTTAATAATAAAAAAAGCAGTTGAGATACAATAACAATAACAAAAAACCAAGTCAAAGCTACAATAACACAAGCTTAAAAGAAGTAAAGAGCAATCCTAGTATTCCTTACCACACTTGACTGTGAAGGAACTTGTTTGGAGTGGTAACGCAACACTATCATCGGAGTACAGTCGTCGATCAGAGAAGTAATCACGTCGTCAGTCAGAGTCCTAAAGCAGAAGATATCAAGAAGGAGAAGAAATGAGCCTTCGAAGGAAGAGAAGAAATGAGCCTCCGTAAAGGAGAAGAAAGAAACTTTCATTTGAGGGAGAGACAAATAGGTTTTAAGGCTTCTATTTTTTAATGTAATTTCAATTAAATAATTTAATATTTAGAATTTGGTGGGTTGGTGAGCCAACCTGGCTCACCACGTGTTCAACCAGGGTGAGTCGGGCTCTTAGTGGGCCAGGTTAATTTTTTGCCCGTACAAAAAATTTCAATTTTTTTAACCCAATTCGGCTTGAACCTGTGGTGGGCTAAGTTGGATAACAGATTATAACTCATTTTGACAACTCTACTCACAACAACATAGTCACCTCAATTTATAATAATAAAAGCCATAAAACATGCTTAGCATTAATCGTAAAACATTCAAAAGATCCAAACAACAGAAATAGACAAAATAAGGCATTTGGTGCTCAGCATCATTCGCCTTGCAAAAACTGGCGCTCAGGGGCATCATGCCATCGCTCAGCACCACAACATTCATAAAAACTAGCGCTTAGCACTAGAGGCTGGTGCTCAATGCTCGAGAGCCAAATGCTCCCAGACCTACAACACACAATTGGTGCTTATCGGCACTCTACTGTCGCTCAACGCGGCACTAGATCACATCAGATGGATTTTTGTGATTCTAAGTGAACTTGAACAATCAATTACTTAAACCTTTCGCAATGAAATAGTTCAAAGTAGTTTTATACATGAAAACTCATACCAATTTGCTCAATTATCTAGATTTTAAATTCTCTTAGTCTCACCAACCCAAGCACTAACAAGAAAAAGAAACATGAACAAATTATTCAACCATACAAATCAAATCAACCATCTTTCCATTCCAAATAGGAAATAATAGAATAACATGCAAAACATCAAATTGAGAAACTCACACACACAGTTAAAGACTAGTTTCCCTTACCTGACTAAGCAGTTCAATATACCCAAATCACTCTAAGAACAACAAAACGCTTCTAACTCCACAGGATGTTGTATGTACATATAGAAACAACATAAGAACGATTAGGACATACAATTATGATCACTAATCAGAAGGGACTCATATAAAAGATTAAAACCTCACATGCAAGCGGAAAAAACCTCACATGCAACAGAAAACAAAAGAAGATCAAAGGGCCATAAGATGATGAAACTAATTTCCAATACACATCAAACACTCAAATCATGCAAGCTAGAATCATACCACTTCATACTTAGCACTTTTTTTATTTTTGTAGTGTAAATAGCTCTCAGTTTTGGGTAAAAAGAGCTTGATATTTTTTTCTATTTTGAGATTCTAGCTTAGAACAAGTTAATGAAAGGTGTCAAGATGTATTTGAACACTTAACTCCTTGTTTTATGTTAACCAATCAATTCAAAGTCATATATTCTCAAACTAGTCATGTTTATCATGCAATTTCAAATACTTCACAAGGGACAAAATAGCTTTTTATTTTGAGTTTTTTATACTGGTTAAAATCCACCCGGTATAATAAGTGACGTGATGGAAAAACAATAAATAAGTGAGCACTTTATACCGGTTTCAGTTATAACAGGCATAGAAAGTGAGTGTGGTGACACTTTTTGTAATAAAGAATAAAACTTTCTATATCAATTGTAGTTATAACATGTATAAAAAGTGGACGCGGTGAGATTTTTGTAGTAAATAAAAAATTTTCTATACTAGTTCTAGTTACAACCGATATAGAAAATAGTTTCTTTTTTTTTAAACACAAACACACACACACACACACACCTAGGGTTCTTAAATCCCTAACCCTCATTCTCTTCTTTCTTCCCCTATCTATTCCTCTCAAGAAACCCTACACTTTCCAAAATTTTAGCACACCGTGCATTCACATTTTCAACACCGTGAAACAAGTAAGAGAAACTAGGTTTGTTCTTTTGGGTTTGAGCCACTCGATTTGGCACCCAAAGACACCAAGCAATTTGCTTCAACATAGCTTGCAATTGCGCTTTCCCCGTCCAACACTCACAACCGCCTACGTCGCTAGTTACTGCCAGAACCATCGTCGATTGCATCAGATGTGTGGGCAACTTTATCATCACTAACGTCGCTATTCTCTATTCCTTGTTCTCTTTTTTTTTCATGCTTAGAACTATGTGTGTGTAAAGATGTTTCGATTTGTGTTCGTCTTATTGTGGTGAGCATAGGCAATGTTTATATAAAAAATGTCATACAGATTAAAGATGGTGGTGTTGTGACTAGGTTGAGATGGAGGTTTTGATGGGTTCATGGGGTTTTATGGTGTTGTGTTTTCTGGTGCATGTTGGAGAACATGAAAATTTAAGAAAATGTGGTGAAGGTGTAGTATACGTGAAGTGTTGAAAGATGCAATGGGTGGCTATGTGTCTGATGGATGGGTGGAGAGAAAAGATTTTGAACAGTATATGAAAATTGTTACAGTGAATTTTGAACAATTACGGGACAAAGATAAACGAAAACATAAATTTCACATGGGATACACGAAAAATATAAAGAAGGAGAAAAATGATGAACTTTTAACTTTCTATACCAATTGTAACCTTATCCAATATAAAAAATGTCTAATATAAAAAATGTTGACTTTCTATAATGCTTGTATCTATGACGGTTTTGTAATCAGTATAAAAAGCCTTTTCTACATTAGTGCTTGAGAAACAAGAAATGGAAAACTTCAATTTAGGATATGACATATGACTCAAATTCAAAAGCTAGGCACATTTAGAGACTCGCAAGATATAGGCAATGAAAAAATTGTCATGGTAACATCAACATAGCTCACGGTCGTACACAAAATAAAACATGGTCTCAACTTGGTAAAACAACAAAGATGTAGAGTGTAAGATTGTGATACTTTAACCTCAAAGTCAATTGGAAAAATGTGCCAACACCAATTTTTCTTCACTTGGTTGAGAGCTTCCCCAAACAAGAAACATAAGTTAATTGATTTTTAGGATAATAAAACACCATTATTGAAGATAACCTAGGCTTTAGATACCAAATGATAAAGACCCATTTTGCATTTTAGAGATTATGCTGTTTATGGTGATTAAGAAAACCTAATGAAGATTCCCATTGAACATTAAGATAACCAAGGTTTTCTAGATGTGAAGGTTCACTTCAATGAGATCTAGAAATGATGAGAGATTCAATTAACCAAAAATGATAACAAGATGAAGAGAGAAGTATGGAAACCAAAACATATAAGAAAGTAAGTAACGAAAATGAAGCCAAGTGTTAGACGAGTCAAAACAAGGCATTAGATGAGTCAACACAAGCACACAAAGGCATTAGATGAGTATCTATGTCAAACGAGCAAAAGACAAAGTTGTTAGTGGAGTCAAAGTCAACTCAACAAGCTCAATGTTGAATAGGCTTATTAGACTAGTGCTTCCATTAGAAGACTTCAAAGAAAGAGTGACTAGATGATTAAAAATATGACAAATATATAATCAAGTTCAGATGGTGCAAAAAGGAATTATCAAATCACAAGATGATACATATATCAATTTTGAATGGTCATGGAAATCCAAATGTTGAAATTGATGACAAGTTGGTAAGAGAAAATTGTGTCGAAAGTCTTAGCATTATTAGAATATATACTTATTGATGATTGACTAAAGATATAATCTAAAGAATATAAAAAATGATAGACCAAGATAAAGAAGGAAACATTATCTGATTGAAAAATGTGAATGTTGTCATAAGTTTATCAACAAATCACAAGAAAGAGAAATACTTTGCAGATCAAATATTACAAAAGAGTTTCTAGAAGATTGAAGTAGTTATATTGCACTATCACCCTCTTTAAAAATCGTCACATATTGCCACATAATATTTTGTTACAGGAAACCTAATCACGATATCTTTTCCAAATATTTACTGTATTTAACGAAAATTATTTTTAACTATAATTAAAATTATAAGTTTCAAAATAAAAAATATATAAATTATAAAAACATTAAATGTATAACCGTAAAATTATAAAATCAACAACTCAAAACAAAATTGATAATTTGATAATTTTGTATTTTCATAATTTCACAAATTTATAATTTTATAATTTTGTAATTTTATAGTTATATAATTATATAATTATATATTTTGTAATTTTGTAATTATGAAATTATATATCGAAAAAGCTCACATCGTTGCTCCTTAAGATTATTATTATTTTTTTCCTAAAATTTGTTTGGTACTTTTTCTTTGTTAATTTTTTTAATTAAATGTGTTAACCGTGTTTGTATTATAAGAAATGTAACCTTTTATGACAAAGAAATAGTGTTGAAGATAAATTTTGTCACTATTAATATTCTAGTTGTGACAAATTTTTTATTTGTTACAAGTATTGTTTATAACAGTGACAAAATGGAAAAAAATGTCACATTAAATTTATTATAAAATTAAAATACATCTTACTAATTTGTAAATTAATAATTATTATTTATTCAAATGCTAAAATCTTTGTCTCAATAATTTATATAATAAATTTGTTTTATAGTTAATAAGAAATTATATTTATGTATAAGAAATTAGATGTGAAATTGTTTTTAGTTATTATTTTATTTAGTGAAAATGAAACTAATAGTGACAAATAAAATTTTGTCACTATTTACATATTAATTATGACTAATTTTATATTTATCACAAATACTTTTCACAATAGTGATAAAATAAAAAAAATGTCACAATAATTATATTTAAAAAAAATAAAAACACATATGTTAAAAAAATATTACATTATAGAATTAGTTTTCGTGTAATAAGAATACAATTAATATAAAAATTATTAAATATGTATAAATTAATAATTATTTATTATTATTGACAAATTAATAATACTTTACAAATTTGATATTAGTGGAAAAAAAGTATTAAATTTATGTTATTTTAGTCAGTATTGTTTTTATTTTTTAATAATATAGTTAATAGTGATAAATTCACGAATTTTATTAAAATTGATGAGATATACATATCACAAATTCATTACTACAATCATTACTACAATTTTATATAATAAAAACTTTTTATTTGATAAAAATATAATTAATAAAAACCTTATTAAAAATAATTATTTAATTGAAATTATTATTAATCGTTAAAAACCTTTTATTTAATATTTGAACTCATAACCTTATAGCAATAAGGCTAAGTTAGACCATTATACCACTTCACAATTACTATATGCATTTTGATATTTTTTTCTTATTTAAATATAGTCTTGTACTTTTTATTAATATTAGTAAATAATATATTTACTACAAACTTATATTTAGTATGCAAAATATAAAGTGGTGCCTACATTATTTTCTCTATCTCCTTATCTCTTGATGTCTCTATATATAAAGTAAATAATATTTTCATAATTGAAAATAAATAGATAAATAGAATAAACATAACTAATAACAAAGTTTGTGTTACAAAACTATATAAAACAATAATCAATTTTCATCACTATCATCTTCAACAATAATATCATTTTCTTCATCCTCCTATAAATCAATATTTTCATCATTGCTTTCTTCATCGTCATTGTAAAAAACTTCCATAGGCATCATTGGATTTCCATCAGTTGTGGATTGGGTTAGGTCTTTTCTATCTAAAGAAAACTTGTTTTCTTTATCAAACACATTGGATATAAATGAGATTGAGCCAATCTCTTCAATTTCTTGGCATGCTTCATTTATAGCTTCTTCTGGCATATCATACCAATCTCGAGGCTTTGTTTTCACTACTACAAGCCAATTCAAGTCTTTGGTATCTTTAACATAATACACTTGTTGAACTTGGCTAGCTAAGACATATGGCTCATTTGTCTTCAACTTGTGCTTACTATTTAAATCCATACTTATCTTTTTTGTATCCTCTCCCTTTAGAATACACATCCCACCAATCACATTTAAATAAAATGAAATTATTTCCACCAGAGTAAATTAATTCAATAATATCTATTAAGATGGCAAAATAATCCAGGTTACCTGCATTCTCACCACTTTCAACTAAAACTCCACTATTTTGTGATTTCAAGGACATATCCCAATCCTTTACATTAAACCTCCAACCATTTACCAAATAACTTTTATATCGAAAAACATGTGAATCTGGTTCACAAGCCAAGTGAAACAATGACTCATTTTTATGATGCATTCTCTTTTCAAATGTGCAACCTGATAAAAAAATAAAAAGAATTAGAAATGTGGTTGAGTTATATAATAACAACCAAGCAAGTTTAATTGATTCTTACATATTTTTTGAACCATTGAAAAAATTCTTTTTGATGTCTTTGTTCCAGATTTTGTAAGTTTGTTTTCTCCAATTCTTGTTTATGTAGTTTGATCACAAAAAGACATAATTATGTTGAATTACATAAAACCACAATAATATAAATGTGTAATACAAGAAAATCGCTTACCCATTAAAAGGGAAAACATCATCGCAATTTTGGAGAACATAATTTCTTGCTTGCTTTTGTTTGACTACAATTAACTCAACATTCTTTTTTTGCATGCAATGCTTTTCCAACTTGTAGACAAATTTTTAACTTTGACTTATCACCCTCATAATTTCTTCCACATCTATTTAATCTTATCTCAACCCCATCCAAATACCTCGAACAAAAGTGCACACACTCCTGTGCAATATAAGCCTCAACAATACATCCTTCTAGACGAGCCTTATTTCTTACATGTGATTTTAGCCTACGAAGATACCTTTCAACTGGATACGTCCAATGATATTGCACTGGGCCAGCAATCTTAGCCTCATTTGCTAAGTGAATGGGCAAATGGACCATTATGTCAAAAAAGGAAGGAGGGAATATTTTCTCTAGCTTGCACAAGGTTAAAACTATAGTTTTTTTCTAGCAGGTGTAAAGTGTCTAGACTCAATGTTTTAGACATAGCTCTCTAAAAAAAAGACTAAGTTCAATTAGGCCTTCACAAACTTCCTTTCGAAGAACACCATGAATTAAAAGAGGGAGAAAGCGATGTAGAAATACATGACAATCATGACATTTCATCCCATATATTGTTTCCCCTTCAACGTCTATACACCGAGAAATATTGGGTGAATAACCATCTGGAACTTTCAAATCAACTAAAAATTGACAAAATGCATGTTTTTTCTTGAGATGACATGATATAACATGCATATAGAAATGTGTATTTTCCTTTTTCAATCATTGTTGGATGAAGCTCTAAATGTATACCCATATGAGCAAGATCAAATCGGGAGTTTATGTTATCTTTTGTCTTTTTTTCAAGATCCATCAATGTTCCTATGATGTTATCACAAATATTTTTTTCGATATGCATGACATCTAAATAATGACGTAATTTTAGACATTTCCAATAACTCAACTAAAAAAAATAATTTTTTTCTTCCAATTCTTTGGTAGTTGAACTTTTTCTTGCTTTCTTTTATGGACAAATTTACCAAATGTCACCTGAATGTATTTATCATTAATAAAAAATATGAATATACTAATTCTAATACAAAAATAAAGAATTAGTTAATGAAAAAAAAAACATAGTGACTACCATTAACTAAGAAATATTAATAATTATTTTTTTAATTTATTTAATTAATACAATTTAAATTAGATATTTTTTAATTTATATATTCAAAATATGTCATTTAATAAAATTATATAATAATAAATAATATTTAAATATAACCATTTAGTTAGTATATAAGATAAAATAAAAAATTAAATTAATTTATCTTTTACTTAAATTAGTTTATATTCATGTTCAAAAAGAAATATATTATCTATTACTAATGTTTAAATTTAAAAATAATTCTAACATACTAAGATAAAATTGATAATGTGGATAAAGTTAGTTACCAACGATAATACAATAAAATTTAGATATTGGATAAATTTATATATTCAAAATATACCATGAATAAAATTATTTCATAAATAATATTATTTTATCTTTTACTTAGATTAGTTTAGACCCACGTTGAAGAAGAAATATATTATCTATCACTATTGTTTAAATTTAAAAATAATTCCAAAAATAAGATAGAATTATAATATAATACATATTGTATTAGTTTATATATTCAAAATATATCATTTAATAAAATTATCTAATAATAATATTTAAATAATTGTTTTTAAATAATATATTTTACTTTGATTTTTATTTTTAACTAAGAAAACTTTTTTAATATAATAGAAAAATAATAGTAGTTTGAAATAATGATTTTAAGCAAAATATAATAATATTAACCTGGTCAAATTGTTGATATTGTTAAACTAGATAGTGTCCAAATAATTGTGTAGGAGGTGGACGATTTTCTTTAGTGTCATTAAAAGCTTTTGCATTATTTCTCCAAGAATGACCTAGTGGCAAAAATAACATATAATAATTTTTTTTCATTTGGTAAACTTAATGACCATGTATCCTTGTTACAACAAGGACAAGTAAATTTTCCTTTAGTACTTCACCCTGATAGATTTCCATACACGACGAGAAAATCATTAATAGTCCATAAAATAGAGACATGTAATTGAAACATTTCTTTTATTGATGTGTCGTATGTCTGTACACCATTATCTCAAAGTTCTTTCAATTCATCAATCAAAGGTTGTAAATACACATCAATGTCATTTCCAAGAGCTTTGGGACCAGGAATAAGTGTTGACATTATGAAATAAGGATCTTTCATGCACATCCAAGGTAGCAAATTATAAGGAATTAGAACAACTGGCCACACGCTATATGAAATACTCATATTTCCAAATGGAGAAACCATCACTTGCTAAACCAAGTCTAACATTGCGAGGATCTGACACAAAAGATGGATATAGTGAGTCAAAATTCTTCCAAGCAATAAAATCAGTCGGATGTCTCGTTTTCCCATCTTCATTAAAAGGCCTATCTTTGTGCCACCTCATTTCTTTAGCCGTATTTGATGTCATATACAATTGTTGTAACCTTGGAGCTAAAGGAAAATAACGCACAACTTTCTTGGGTAACTTTTTTTTTTTTTGTGGATCTTTATATCAAGAAAATTTACAAGTTGGGCAAGAAGTGAGTTTTAAATAATCACCTCGATAAAGAATGAAATCATTCACACAAGTGTATATTTTTGTGTAATCATGCCCAAGTTCACGAATAATTTTTCGAGCCTCAAAATATGAGTCAGGAACTTTATTTCTGTATGGAAATGTTTTTTTCAATAAAGTAAGTATGACATCAATTGATTTTGCACTCAAACCAAAGAGACATTTGATATTCAGTAATTGAACAATAAATGATAACTTGGAGAAGTTTTTGCAACCAGGATATAATTCTTGTTCAGCATCCTCTAATGATTTATAAAAGTTGGATGTTTTTTCATTCATTGCATTATACTTCGGATTTGTTGTATAACTTGTTTCCTTACCTTCTTTGGCGTTTTCAACATTAATAGCACTCACAATGTCATGTGGCAGACTCTGAATCATGTCATTATAATTGTGGTTGTGTTCATCTTCATCACATTTCTTTGCTACTTCTCCATGAAGATCCCATATAACATAATATCTTTTTATCCCAATTGTGATCAAGTGCCCATATATGATTCTTTTATACCTAAAGAGATTATTATTGCACTTTTTGCATGGACAACATATTAACTCTTATTCCCTAAGATCGGTAAATGCAAATTCAATAAAGTCGAGAACTCCTTTCTCATATAAAGGTTTTGTTCGATCAGTAATTTGCATCCAACTTTTATTCAATTCCATACCTATCAAATGGAAAAAAAAATTATCAAGTTAAAAAACTTTCTATCTATTAAACATGGTAAAGAACAAATAAAATCTTATAATTAAAATCCATGAAATCTTAAAATAAATAATTAAAAATACATATTTCATAACTCACAGAAAAATTTTGATCTTTTCTCTTCAATTTAACACTCTCATGTTTGGTCATGCCATTCTTTTCTTTATCATGTCATTCTTTTTTCTTTTCTGCGTACTCTAAAATTTATATAGACTTCTATTATTTATTAAATTTTATCTTTTTCTAAACAAAAAATCACTATCTTTAATATTTTATATTGTTAGTTTGTTGAGAAAAATATGTTAAAAAGTTTGTTAATATGTTTAGAAAATAACAAAATTTTGTTAACTTGAATATTTATATAACACAAACTCATTAATCGGTAAATATAACTCAATTAAAATCAGTAAATAAAACATTTGTATTTGAACATTGATCATAAGAAAAATTTGCTAATTTTAATGAAAATTTATCAATGTGATTATATAGTAAAAAGAAAATTAGTGATGATTTCTTATCAAAAAATATATAATAAAGTTTGTTATTAATATCATAACTTATAATTTGTAATTATTATGTTATTACTAATAAAATAATATTTTAAAATAAATAAATAAAAAATAACAGGCGTAAATTTTTAGAAAGTTTCATCATAAAAATATTCATTTTTTAATTTACTAAATTAAATTAATAAATATAATTATAAATTATTATGTTAATTGATTTTTATTAAACTTTTAAGGTGTGTTCATCTAGGCCTGTGACAGTTACCCAACAAGTTCCCCAAATTTCTCGCTTTCCAAATTTTCACATTTACGTCTACCTCTCACTCTCACCTAAATCTTTACTTCTTCATTTTAGAAACAAAGTTATGGTTCAACCATTATTTCATAAAATTTGGTGCAATTGCAATTTTAATTTTTACCCCTTTAAGATATTAATTTCCCAAGGTATTAATTCACGTTGTAATGAGTGTCCTCTAGTAAATGAGTCTCTTTTTCTTTCTTCCTCAGTGAGTTGTGCAATTCTGGCTCATTCTTTGCCGTTTTGTCAATTTTTCATTTTGTTTTTCTCACAATTTTAATTCCTCTAGGTTCAAGTGAAGTAATATTAAAACTGATAACGTTGCATTTGGAGATAAGATTCGAAAAGATTCAAATGCAACGTTATCAGTTTTAATATTACTCCACTTGGACCTAAAGGAATTAAAATTGGGAGAAAAACAAAATGAAAATTTGACAAAAAGGCAAAGAATGAGCTAGAATTGTGCAGCGATTTTACACAGAGGAAGAAAAAGAGACTCATCTACTAGAGGACACTCATTACAACATGAATTAATACCTTGGAAAATTAATATCTTGAAGGGGTAGAAATTAAAACTTGAAAAATGAAACTCATACCTTAAAAGGAGGAATTTGAAACTCTAACTTGCTAAATTTAATAGAGACCCGAACTATGATTGCACCAAAATTTTACAGACCCAATTGCGATTGCACCAAATTTTATGAAATAATGGTTGAAGCTTTTGTGACAAAATAATAGTGGCAAAGATAAATTTTGTCACTATTAATATATTATTTGTGACAAATTTTTTATTTGTTATAAATATTATTTATAATAGTAACAAAATGAAAAAAAAAATGTCACATTAAATTTATTAAAAAATTAAAATATATTTTACTAATTTGTGAATAAATAACTACTAATTATCATTTATTAAAATGATAAAATATTTATTCCAATAATAATATATTACAAATTTATTTTATATTTAATAGAAAATTCATATATATATATATATATATATATATATATATATATATATATATATATAATTTTTTATATATATATGTGAAAATTTTCTTTCATTACTTAACATTATTTTATATAATGAAAATGAAATTAATAGTGATAAATAAAAATAATGTCACTATTTATATATTATTGTGACTAATTTTATATTTATCACAAATACTTTTCACAATAATGATAAAATGAAATAAAAATGTCACAATAACTATATTTAAGAAAATGAAAACACATATATTACTAAAAATATTACATAATAAAATTATTTTTCTTATAATAAGAATATAATTAATATAAAAATTATTTAATATTTATAAATTAATAATTATTTATTATTATTGACAAATTAATAATGTTTTAAAAATATAAATAAATAAATATATATATATATATATATATATATGTATAATTAGTCAAAAAAAATATTAAATTTATGTTATTTTAGTCAACATTATTTTTATTTTCTAATAATGTAGTTAATAGTGGTAAATTTTATATTTGCCACAATCTTTATTAAAATGGATAAAATATACATATCACAAATAATTATTAATGATAAAATTATTTTATTTAATAAAGATATACTCAATACAAAACTTATTGAATATTTATATATTAAAAATAATTAAATAATAATAATTATTACTAATTGTCAAAAACAAATTTAAATTAAATTCATTCTAATTATGATTTGAACTCATGACCTGAGAAAGGTGTGCCAGATTAGACCACTATATCACCTCACAATTCCTATATTTGTTTTGATATTTTTTCTTATTTATTTGTTGTCTCAAACTTTTTATTGACATTAAAAAATTAATATATTTACTTCAAATTTAGATTTATTATGTAAAATAGAAAGTGTTTAAACTTTTTTTCTATATGTCTATCTATTTATCTTCCTCTATATACAAAGTAAATAATTTTTATATAGATAGATGATGAAAATAAATAGATAAATAAAATACGCATTACAAAAAAGATATAAAACAATAATCAATTATCATCACTATCATCTTACACAATAATATTATTTTCTTCATCCTCTGTTAAATCAATATTTTCATCATCGTTTTCTTCATTGTCATTGTTTATAACTTCCATAGTTGTGAATTGGGTTAGGTCTTTTTTATCTAATGAAAACTTGCGTTCTCTATCAGATGTTACTCTGGTACCAATCGTTAGGATCGAACGTGTTTACCACTGTACCAAAAACTATAGTCATTAGTTAAGGTGCAACTCTTTTTACCTCACATTTGGTATCAGAGCCAAAGTCATGAGTTCGATTCCCGTGGACAATTGTTTAGTGAGAGATTGTTGCAGGTTGCACAATTGTCCTGTGGCGGAGGTCAGATGGGCCAAGTCACAATCCAAAAGTGAGATTCCTAGTGGGACAATTGCTGAGGGGGGATTGTTGCATGTGGCATCAATTGTCCCGTGGCAGAGCCGAAGTTGGCCAGGTCACAATCGAATTATGGTGCTTGGGTTGTTACACTCTTAAGTAAAAAGAGTTGCGCCCTTACTAATGGCTATAGTTTTTGGCCTAGTGGTAAACACTCGATCCTAACATCAGACACATTAAATATAAATGAAATTGAGTCAATCTCTTTGTTTTGCTAACATACTTCATTTATAATTTCTTCTAGCATATCATACCAATCTTGAGGCTTTATTTCACTATGACAAGCCAATTAGGGTCTTTAATATCTTTAACATAATACACTTGTTGAACTTGGTTAACTAAGACATATGACTCATTTGTCTTAAACTTACGCCTACAATTAATAAGAATAATTTTATATCTATCTTCTTTGTAATACCTAATAAGAATAAATCCATATCTATGTTTAAAATACTAAAATAAATTCATAATTTATTAGATAATTTTTTTATTTAATGATTTTTTTTTCAATTTGATAATTTTGTATATAATTATTTTTATGGTACGTAAACTTTCCCTTGGTTTTTGGGTCTTTTTAACATTATAATGACAATAGTTTTCATTTGTTACATATAATAATGAGTGTTGCTCATGTGGGAAGATTGATATTTTTGGAAAGCCGAATTTAAATCTCCTTTGAGGATTTATCACCGAGTTGCTGATGAAGATCGAAAGTAGATAGGAAGGATATGAATAGATATCATTGATTATTGATTGTTTGCCTTTAAATCCTTTATAACAACCAATTGTTATTATCATATACTGATACACGATAAATATGTTGTGATATATTTTTAATTATAACTATGTTCAAATATCTCAATATACCAATATAGATATTTAATATACTAAATAAAATATTAAATGTATTAAATTACGAATTTTAATTAAATATACCAAATAACATTTTTAATAAATTCAAAACTAAATATTAATAAAATATTATTAAATTAATAATAAAATCTTACTAAAATATTAATTATATTTATTTGTTAAGATATTTTATCAAACTATATCTTTGATTTTTTATTTTTGAAAATCAGATTGTTCTTATTCTATTATATATACGATTAGTTTGTTTAAGAATTGAAAAGAAATATTTATTGACGTTATAATATCGAAGTACATAATTATACTTATAAAGTTGTTATTAATGAAAATTATACAGTTATAAAATTTATTTGGTTAAATATTAAATTTGTTATTATATATAAAATCAGTGTAAAAATTTTAATAGTGTTTTATTTTTTCATAACTACCATGATGTAATTTATATTTTACTATAAAAAATTATTATTTTTAATTCAATAAATACTAGTTCAGGCGCTATTAGTCGGTGCGCTTTTAGAAGACAGTTTCCTTTATAAAATATTTGGGATATTGTTTGAAGCGTAATAACAGTGTCAGGTTTGAGTAATGATCAAAATGACTCATTTTTTTTACCACTTTCTTTTATCATTTGATGTGGCCGGGTACATTTAATTTTCAAATTTTTTATAATTTAATTAAAATTTGAAATCACAATACAGAAGTCGAATGTTTTTATGCATGCATGTTTGAAATTCACCCTCCATCACAAAACTCCTTCTCCAAACTCCTATTTTCATTTTTAGTTTTCAAAAACTTCTTTACTCTGAACCTTCAATTACCTTCCCAACCACGTTTCACAAAACCCACCTCGCACACATACGAAACAAAACCCGTTCTGCTCTCCTCCACCGTGAAAAATCAAAAACCCATTTCTCCTTTTAATGTTCAAACCCCAAACCCCTTTCACTTCATCATAAAAACCTTTTCTCCTTTTAATGTTCAAACCCCAAACCCCTTTCACTTCATCAGAAAAAAACCCTTTCCCCAAACCCCTTTCTCCTTTTAATTTTTAAAATCTCCCAAACCCTGAATCTACAATTACAAACCCCCACCCACATTTGTTGTGCACACAGACAAGAAACAAAACTCGTTATCTCCTTCCCCCCCTCCACACCGTTAAATCCTTTCACCACACAAGAATTGCGAAACTGTCGAACCCCAGGGTGAATCCGAGCTACAAGAAGGACGATTTTGGAACCTACTGCAATCAAGAAGCACCTGTTTCTCCTTTCCCCTCCACGTCGTTCTGTCGACGAACACCACATCAATCGCGAACAACAAAGAACCGCACCTGCAAGAGTCGCGAAACCCACCGAACAACCATCCCATAAAGAAGCAAACACGTAAGGGTAACATTTTCTCCATTTTCGGTTATGGTTTATCTGTGTGGATTTAATGGTTTGAAGAAGTTTGATTGCTTGTCAATTTTGTGGTTTTATTCATTTTGATTGCTTGTGGTTCTATTCGTCTTTGTTCATATTGTGATTTTTGTGACTTGATGGTTGTCGGTGAACATACAATCTAGCAAGGAATTGAGCTACCATATGATGTTAATTTCTCCATTTTCCATTTTTCTTTTTGTTGATCTGTTTCAGCAGTGGCGCAACTAATATGTTCATCAGTTTGTGAAGCTAAACCGTGATGGTTGGGTAAAATAAGTTGTTTCCCAAACTATTATTACAAATTGTATATTTATGATTAATCGTGAAGTAATAGTTGGGTGTGGTCTTCCCTATTATATTTTTTCAATAGTAGTGTTGTATTCATTGTTTTCCTTAATTATCTATTTTGGTGATCAAAGTTTTATATTTGAATACATGTGTGCATTTATGTATGTTGGAGAAGTGTTACCATTAAATGAATTATTTGATTTATATTTTTTTTTTGTGAAGTGAAGATCTAATTTGGGAATGATGAGTGATGCTAGTGAAGACGATGGTTGTACAATTGAGAGGAAGGTATGACTTTGGAAATAGTTTATAAGCTTCTTCAATATATTTATTAAATAATGACTTTATGTGGTTTTTTTATGATGGATGTTGATTTATTTCAGACATTCATGTCGGACGCAATATGTTGGTTCTTTGAATGAAAGCCTAACACCAGAACAAATTATTTGTCTAGAAAGAACACCATTTTCCTGGATGCCGAAGTTGAAAGAGTCTATGAAGATAAGTAGAAATCTTCTGAATGAGTTGGTTAATGTGTGGGTTGAGAGGAAAGGAGGTTTTCGCCTTAGTAAATAAATTGTTAGATTTTCTTTATTAGATGTATGCTTAGATTTAGGGCTGAGGGTGGTTGGAACTAAAATTGATTTGAAAGAGGGTTTTATTCATAATGAGTTTAGGAAACACTTTGATGATGAAAATGTTGATGTCAAAATCGTTTATGAATTCTTATTGCAACATCATGAAGATTTAAGTGTAGTTGATTTTTGTAGATTTTATGTATTGATAGGCATATGTGAGTTTCTATTGTCAAGTCGTAGTGGTAGAATTTTTCCAATATTGTTCAACATTGTGGATGACATTGGAAGTCTTGGAAAATATAATTGGGGTAGTCTTGTGTATGAGTACTTGGTTGGGAGTCTATGTAATGCTTCATTGTTGTTGAGCGACGAAGGAAATGCGAAATACTTTCATGTGGATGGTTGTGTTTATTTGTTACAAGTATAATAAATTAATCGTAAATTTGTTGTTTTATAAAATATGATCCTGAATTATTAGTTAAGGCTGTTAAAATTTTGTTACAGTTATGGGCTTTTGAGTATTTGTTGATTTGGAAGAGAAAGGGAGGAATTCCCACCACCTGATTACCACGAATATTGCATTGGATGGATGTTAAAGTAGGGGATTTCGTAGTTAGTAGTAGTTTGAAGAAGAAAGCGATTAGTTTTATCTTTGTTTACAATTTATAATTTTATTGTGTTTATTAGTGCATCAATTTATTCAATGATTTAATTTAAGTTGTTGGTTGATGTTGTTAATAATGGCAGATTTTGCATGATATTGCCGTGTCAGAAGAAGAGCTTAAACATGTTGTTGTTCAAGAAGGTTTTCATGAATATGGGTGTGGATTTGGAAAAGTTCAAAGGACAGATGAAGGAGGGGGTTCTTAACAAGAGAAGGAAGAGCTTATGCGTGAAATTTTACAACAAGAAGCAGCTATTAAGGAACTTAAGCAATCAATTCATAATCTAAAAGCAAAGATGAAGGAGAGGAGCAAACAACCGCCTAACGAATATTTTCCATGTTATGAAGAAAATGGTTCTCATGCTCACACACATCATAATAGTTTTGATTTGGGTGGCAATTTTGTTGATGAAGATCATGAACTTCATAAAAGCAATGAAATTTGTGTCCAAATGGAGGAAAGCAATATGTATGCGTGAATGAAGCATCAACCACACACACGTTACAAAAGTCGTTCTATTCGAACTTCATATGCAAGTTATGGGATAAGGAGGTTGATGAAATAGTTGGAAATTATAATTATGTGTGAAATAATTTGAATTAGAAGTACTTTATGACCTTCTTATATATGAACAATGTTCTTTAAAAAGTAGTTCTTAGTATTTAATGGTATCTCTTGTAATTGCTAATGACATGTTCGTACTATATGATACTTTAATTTCTTTGTGTTCACTTTCAGTATAGAAATCTGTGGGACAATTGTTGGTCCATTTAAACTATAGAAATATGTTATAATTTATTTGTCCAAAATGTCTTTGGTGGGTTACACTTTACATGGGCTTGGATGCCAAGTTAATTTTGAATATGGTCCACCAATCTTTTTGTTTTACTCTAACCAATAAATTTATTTAAAACAAATTAATTATTGAGTGTCTAAATTGGGAGGAACATAGTGGGGTCCACCATGGTCGTGGGACAATTATTGGTCCACTTAAATTATAAAAATATGTTATAACATATTTGTCCAAAAAGTCTCTGGTGGGTTACACTTTACATGGGCTTGGGTGTTAAGTTGATTTTGAATATGGTTCACCAATCTTTTTGTTCAACTTTAACCAATAAATTTATTAAAACAAATTAATTATTGAGTGTCTAAATAGAGGGGAACATAGTGGGGTTTACCAAGGCTATGGGACAATTATTGGTCCACTTAAATTATAAAAATATATTATAACATATTTGTCCAAAAAGTCTCTAGTGGGTTACACTTTACATGGGCTTGGGTGTCAAGTTGATTTTGAATATGGTCCACCAATCTTTTTGTTCTACTATAACTGAAAAATTTATTAAAACAAATTAATTATTGAGTATCTATATAGGGGGAACACAATGGGGTCTACCAAGGCCGTGGGACAATTATTGGTCCACTTAAATTATAAAAATATGTTATAACATATTTGTCCATAAAGTCTCTGGTGGGTTACACTTTACATGGGTTTGGGTGTCAAGTTGATTTTGAATATAGTCCATCAAACTTGTTGTTTTACTCTAACCAATAAATTTATTTAAAACAAATTAATTATTGAGTGTCTAAATAGGGGGAACACAGTAGGGTCCACCAAGGCCGTGGGATAATTATTGGTCCTCTTAAATTATAAAAATGTTATAACATATTTATCCAAAAAGTATTTGGGGTCTTATACTTTACATGGGCTTGGATGTCAAGTTGATTTTGAATATGGTCTAGCAACCTTTTATGTCAATTCTAACAAATAAATTTATTAAAACAAATTGAATATTGCGTGTATGAAAAGGGTGGAACATATTGGGGTCCACCAAGGACGTGGAACAATTATTGGTGCAATTCCACTATAGAAATCTGTTATAATATATTTGTCCAAAAAGGCTCTGGTGGGTTACACTTTAAATGGGCTTGGGTTGCATGTTAGATTTCAATACGGGTCAAGCAAGATTTCAGACAATTAAAATGAATAATTGGTTTAAATCAAATTGAATATGGTGTGTGTTAATGGTGTGCACAACATGGGGTCCAACAATCAGTACTAAAATAGTATCCTTCTCCATTGACAAAACACATTCACTCATGGAATGATAAGCACAACTGTAAGTAATTAACAATAAGTTTTTCCAAAATGTGGAAAAGGTGTTCACCAAACACATAAACGCAATACACCATTAATATTTAATAGAGTGATGACAAAATGATTACTAACATCCATAGCCGGTTTAAACATTAGGGCATTCAACATCAAATGTGGCATCGACATCGGCAGTTGCATCATATGTTCCACCTGGTGAGGTCGCACCAAACCAAATACCAACATTAGGACATGGGCCACATGATGATCCGGCAACAGATGTTTTGGAAGTGTCTTCATGGTAAGAAGTTATCACAACTTTAGGTGGAGGGACCAGCTTCTTGAGTATATCGTCAACATCAAGATATTCTCCTGGGTAGTTTCACACAACGGGCAAAGAAGCTTCAACTTCATGGCCAGTTGGTGGACTTATGTCATTCTTGAATACTTATTAATGATGAATTGAATATAAGTATAAATATAAATGTAATAAAAAAAATTTACCTTCACAATGTTGCAAATGGTGATGTTTAGGTAAGGAGGCACCCATGGGTTGTGGCCGTAAACTGAAACCTGATGAATCATATTTAAGATTTAAGATTTATATTTGATAAAAATTATCAAAACCAAATGAAGTCAAAGTACATGAGGCGGTGAAAATACATTTTTCAAAATCAGGGTTGCTCCAATAACAATATGGGAACCAAACTCAGGATCCATGACAGCTTTTCTATGGACGCTTGCCTTTGCTGTAGTTGAAGGGTCCTGAAGCAATTAAAGAAGAAAATGTGATATGCATTTCAAAATAATTACACACAACCCTTAATGGCATGTTACCTTAATTACTATGGACATGTCACCCAACCCGTTGGGGTGACATTCTTTCACCACACCGACAACCAAAGGTATTTTTTCCATTGATTTCCTAGAAGAGAGTAAAATCATATTTTTGATGTCCCCTTTAGTAACTAAACCTGAAAGCATGGATGATTATTATTTTTAAACGTAATGATGTCTTTAATGTAACCCTGCTATTAGTGGTGAACATGCTTACGATGGTATTCAACAAACCTTCAAGCCCATTTCCAAGCATTTGAGTTGAAGTCTCTTGCATCACCTGCAGCAGTCATATCCTTCATTAATTGTTGTGTATTTTGAGGGTCGGAAATAAATTATTGTTGGAATTGCATCTCCGGATGAATGACATGACGTCAAACTCATCAATGTCAAGGTCATCCCACGCTTCCATTAGTTCAACCTACACATTTGTTGTAGTTGGAAAAAAACTGTTTACATTCAAAAAACGTCAGAGGAAGTGAACAAAGTAGTTGAAAAAATTAGTAATGGGTATAAGGACATAGAAAAAGGTCGTACGCACAAAAAAATTGGATTGGGGATGAGGAGAACGCACAATGTGATTAGGCAAACCAAGACCAAGTTCGCTCTAGTCGAGGTAAAGGTTTAAACCTTTAACTTTTATTTATAATTGAAAAAAGTGGGCTACTTTTACGAAATTACCCTTCGGAAGCTTGTTCTACACGTTTGAAACAACTATCTAATTAATTCCCCTATTACATTGGAAGCCACGGTCTACTTTTCCATCACCAACCACATCTCATTCATTTAATGCAATTGATGGCTTACAACAACCCATCCTCCATGGACAACGTCCCCTTTGTCTCGACTGGCTGGCGCATACACAATTACTTTTTACGAATCGACCTACTTTGCTTTATGGTGCATTCATCAAGTAAGTTGAGTAACAAATGGTTTCATTGATTATCCATTCAACTTATTTGCAGCATTAATGGCTACCTCCAGCATGTGTATTACTATACTTTAAGTTTTACGGTTTATTAACTTTTCAATAAAATGCGAAATGATTTTGTGTTGGATTGTTATCGTCAACAACAGTAAAATGTGCATTGGATATTAATTTTGTTTACAGAAAACTAGACGTCCTTACCCGTATGAATTTATTATAGACGTTATTTTGTTTTTTTCAAAATTCTATTCACAGCATGACTTATGAACTTCATTAAATTTTTATACAAGGAAAATCATGGAAGAAACACATACTTTGTGTCTGGATAGCATTACTTTATTGGAAGATGATATCCCTGAAAACAACTGTAACCTCAATGGTTCTATTTCAACAAACAAGGACTCTGGTGAATCCCACTTGGGTTTCTTTCCAAAGGTGGAGATGACTTTCGAAATTGTCGATGAACTAAAGAAATTTTATCAACAACATGCAATCAGAAGTGGTTTCGGTGTCCGAATCAGAACATCAAAGAAAGACGATGATAATGAGTTGTGCTACGTCGAACTAGTTTGTTCTCGAGAAGGAAACCATGTGTCCAACATCCCCCGGAAAAGAAGATAATCTTGACTCAAAGAAAGGCTTGCCATACACGTGTTACTATTTTAAAAAGGAATGTGAATGGTTGATTAGAAGTGTGGTGGACGAACACAATCACTATTTAAGTCCACACAAATCAAGGCTTGTGCGCGGTAATAGGAAGATAAATATGTAGGCAACAAGAGTAATTGATATCAATGATAAGGCGGGTGTACGTTTGAACAAAATTTTTCGCTCATTAGTATTTGATGTTGGGGGTTATGAAAACTTGGATTTTGTGGAAAGGGATGTTAGAAACTATATTGGCCAACAGAGACAAGCGCTGGTTATGGATGGCGATGGGCAAGCTTTGTTTAATCATTTCTCGAGGATGAGGGAATTAAATAACGATTTCTTCTTTGAAATCGACGTCGATAAGGAGAATAGAATTACTAATGTGTTTTGGGCGGATGGTAGGAGTAGAGCAGCATGTGTAGATTTTGGGGATGTGGTGTCATTTGACACAACATACTTAACTAATAAGTATGACATGCCTTTTGCACCATTTGTAGGTGTAAATCATCATGGTCATTCCATTTTATTAGGTTGTGGGCTGTTATCATCAGAGGCCACCAGAACATTTATATGGTTATATACATGCTGGTTGCGTTGCATGTCAAATAAGGCACCACATGGAATCGTGACCGACCAATGCAAGGCCATGAAAAATGCAATTAAAATTGTCTTTCCCAATACAAGACACAAATGGTTCCCTTGGCGCATCATGAAAAAAGTGTCTGAGAAGTTGCAAGGGTATTCAAGTTACAAGCAAATAAAGCATGATATGAAGTAGTTGGTGTATGAGTCAGTAAGTGTTAATGGTTTTGAGTGTGGTTGGGATAAGTTCATCACATAAAATGGATTACATGAAAATGAATGGCTTATAACATTGTGTGAAGATAGACAGCGTTGGGTACCGTGGTATTTGAAGAATAATTTTTGGGCTGACATGTCGACTACGCAGCTAAGTGAGAGCATGAATGGATTCTTTGATGGGTTCATCAATTCGACAACCACATTGCAACAATTTGTGATTCAATACGATAATGCCATTAGGCAAAAGGCTGAGAAGGAGTGTGAAGCTGACTTTGCATCCTTCAATACCAGTATTCCTTGTGGGTCACACTCCCTTATTGAGAGACAATTTCAGGCTGAATACACTCATGCTAAGTTTGCTGAGGTTCAACACGTATTTAGGTGTAAAATGAATTGTATGATTAAACATGTTTTATTTGAATCGGGAACCTCAAAATACCATGTTAAGGAAGAATTTATGTGGAAAGGTCAATGTGCAGACAAGTATCATGATGTATTGTTTGATTATCACACGCTTAAGATACAATGCACTTGCCTTCTGTTTGAGTTCAGAGGAATACTTTGTAGGCACTGCTTAGTCATGTATGGACAAGAGGGCATTAAAAGTGTGTCAGACAAATATGTTTTAAAAAGATGGAGCAAGCTGATGCGTAGAAGGCACACTTACATAAGGGTTGCATGCAATACTAAAAAGGAAGAAGCTAATTTGAAGAGGTATGATGCACTTTGTAAGCGTTTCTATGAGATTGAAGAGGTGGCATGCGAGTCAGACAACAAAACTAAATGTTTGTTTAAGAAATTGGACTCCATTGCGTATGATCATGGATTGTCATATTTTGATAATCCTAAAAAAGGGGTTGAATTCGTGACTGAAAATCATTGTCCTCTAGAAACCGTGTCAACCAACAAAAGTGTCCACAACCCTATTTCTGTTAAGAGAAAGAGAAGACCCCGATCTACGAGATTGAAATCCATAGTGAAGAAGGTTTGTAAGAGGCAAAACTCTACGGGTGCTAAAAATAAAGACTGTAGGGCTCAAATGGTATGTGCAATTAATGAAATCAAATAACTGAATATTTGAATTCAAATTTTTTTTACAATAAGATCACAATTTTTTTATTCTTTGTTATTCTTTATAGGGAAGCACATTGTATATGGATTTAATCTCATTTACTGACCATTCGGAAGTCGTTACGCATACTAACCAAACACAAGTATTTTACAGTTAACAATGTGGTGTTCTACTAAGCACTTAACTTTATCATTATTAAGCACTTAACAATGTGGTGTTCACCCAACACTCATTAAATAATTTTTTGCAGGAATGACGATGGTTTGGTCTTTTATTTTGACGATATGGGCACTTGAAAATGAAATGGCATCAACGAACATCGTTACATGAAACGTGTTTGTAAATGACATCTCTGAATTGTCCACAAATTTATTATTTTGTACGGAGTATTTAGAACATGTGGCCATGGGTTGGTCCTCTTTTTGATTTAACATGATTGTAATTTTTGTTGTGCCATAGGTATGGTGAATGGGACTTTTGTTTTAAACATTTAACACTTGAATGGATGATTTCTTCATTGTACATTGACCAACTGATTTTATAATCAATGCATGATCCACTTTGAGGACATTTTTTATTCAATGCATTTGAATAAAAACTTGTCATCATTGATTTCATTGAAAGGGAGTCATGCCAACATGTGTATGAACTTCATATAATCATTTTTACCATTCCATTATTTCTTGAATTAACATTCATACGTATACTAACATGCATCAGTCTTAAGACTACATTGTAATTCAAACTGAATTAAGTTGTAACCCACGTACGAGTTAATGCCCGAGATAAGAAGTAACATATTTGAAAAGTGACAGACCAATTTTTCAGCCCTCGATAAAAGGGAAAACGACACCTATGCACAACAAGGACAGTCCACATTCCACTTATTTTAAACCTTATCTTAGGGCATTCCTAGGAAAACAACCCTACTACATTTTTTAAGTGAAGTCGCATGTACAGAACAATTAATATGAAACCCACATATATTTTTCATAAAATTAATTTGCAAAAAAGAAAAAGAATTTTATTTCAATTACCATTTTATTCTTACAAAATTAATTGTAATTGAATTTGGGATACAATTTTCCTTTAATGTTTTCCAAAGTAAGATGAAAGTTTACAAACATTAAGTAGTAACCCACCACTGAATTTTGGCACCAAATTAATGTGGACAGCTATGGAAAGCACAGGAGGATAAATTTTCCCTCCCTAATACATATATAATCAAAAGTCAAATGTTTGAATGAAAATTGTCATATTCGAATCATATTTTACAATTGTTGCCAACAAAAACTATTTACGTTTATATACATCTAAAACTTGGAGTAAGTAATTCTGATGAATATTTCCAGGGTACATAAATCAATCACATATGTAATGTTTCCTGAGTGCATGAAGTTGTTCTTGCGGTATGAAATCAAGTAAATGAAATTATAACGAGTGAATACCATGAGAGCAAAACGAAATTCAATAAAAGGCACTTACAGAAGTGTATTTGGGGAAGTTTTTTTCATCAAAGATTGTTTCACCATCCCACAACTCAATATATCTCAACACCATCATGCCACAATCATATCTCCAAATATGTGAACATAAATCACAAAATCATATGAATATAGTTATATTGGATAAAATGTAAGACAAAAATTAGTACTTACAAATTGGGTTGAAGGGGAAGGTCTTGGTTAAGGACTTCAAATTTAGGTTTATCAGCATCGGTATCATTTAAAAGAAAACCAAATAAAATCTCCATGTTATGGGCCTTAAAAAAGCCAGTACAAAATATCAACATACATTTTAGTCATGAATAATTGAATTTGCCAACTATAGCAATTATATTAAGAATTAAGCTTAAAATCGCATTGTCTATTCTTTTTCTTCCATGTCGTGTCTTCCCAAGAGAGTCAAGGACAAAAAATTGGCGTGTGCGACAGTTGATTGCATAACACCACCAATGTTGCTCATGGATTATAGGAGCAAATACCTTCCAAAAAAAACAAAATAGTCATTAAACATCCACAATTACTATTTAATAAATAAAATTACAAATCTTCATTCTTACAAAATCTGCTGTCAATATATCATGTACTGAAATCAGTCCACGTGTCTAGAAATTGTTGTAGTCCCCTAAGATCCATTGGCGTCTCTTTGCCTTTACCTTTCTACTATCTTCTACAACTACAATCTACATTTAACATATCACAATTAAATTTTGATAAATCATCATCAACAACATCCATGAAATATAAAAACTTAAAAAACAATAAGCATTATAATACCGTATATAGAGGACCAAACACAACTCTCTTGATTAACCCCTTCAATTTTATTTGTCTATACATGAAAGTGTTGCAAGCAAACAAAATGGCCTGACAAAATTTGAAAGCAACAATGTAACTTGAGTAGGCAAAATAACAAATTTATAAATATGCATGACTTAAGGGCATTACCATGTTGCACAGCTTTCCACGAGGACGAAATCCCCAACACTCAATTATGGTTAGTATTTGCTAATTTATGTCAACCACAACTTTCCTAAAAAGTGCAAATTTAGAATTAACACTATATAACCGTGAAAATACAATCATGAAATGTATATCCACAATAGTAACCTACCTGCCATTTTCTGAGACAAGAATTTGATACAATTGAGTTAAGTCTACATCCAATGAACATTTTTCTGGTTCGATAATGGGAATAATTTCCATTCCATGATGATTGTATTCAAAAGTACGTTGCTCTGATTGATCAAAATTACATGATTGAGGCTCCTCAACACCAAAGGCATCACTTTAATGAAATGAAGAGGCTCGAGGATGATGAAAGAAAGATGTGTCAGATTCCTCACTTCCACGGGCATACTCTTCTTCCATACTGCTCAATTCGTCCTTTAATTGACGAACGACCCTATAATTTCTTTTCAACTTCCTTTTGCACCATTGCTTGCCTTCAGTAAAGGACATGTCATCTATTCCCTTTTTTGGATGCCATCTTCACCAATATCTAAGGCATCATGAACAACAGTAATGTTTTTTTCCTCTTCACTTAATTCCCAATCAAGAACAACCTGCATAATGATGTCCAAACTTTATACCTTATTGGTACATGGAATAGAACTTAATCAACTAAAGTAAAACGAATGCAATACAATACCTTGTTATATTCAAATGCGGATTTGATTCCGTGAGTCCTAATCATCAAGGACGACCAACTCAAAATTCTCAGGAAAATAACATCACCTTCATAAGACCCTAATGAAAGTATTCGACAAACCAAAAGCTGAAAAAATTAAGGAACTAATTAATCATTAACTTCACAAACACAAGGCTAACAAAATACAACTTGGCTAAAATAATAAATACCTACAAAACAGCCACTGACCCAACTACAATTATGGCAAACGTGTTTTGATCTTTCCTTAAAGTGTGGTAAGCACGATTGAAACCTTCAACTAAAAAACTATGGACAGACCTTGACCAGTTGTATTGATTCAAGTTGTCAAGGTTATTCAACAATCTAAACGACATGTTTGTCATAGGCCTAGAAGTCTTAGGAAAATACAAAAGAGCAAAACATAGCAACAAATATAAACGACAAACATTATCTACATTGTCATTGTCATCATCATCGTCACTTTGTAAATAAAAGTATATCCTATTAACAATGTCATTTATTGTTATTGGTTAATGTTCAAATAATGACCTGATCACCCTGCACACAACACTATTGAATTCTACATCAACCCCAACAACATTCAAACCCAAACAAACACAAACATCTAAAACAGACAATTGTACCAAATGTTGCCTGATACATATACTTTCATGTTCAGGGACCCACCAACTAAGAGTATGTTTTAACAACATTTCATTAATATCCAACGGTTTCACCATCTCAACACACCACCTAAATGGAGTGACTCCAATTCGAGAACGATGTCTTGGTCTCAATAAACCATTAACTTGAACAATGTAGTCTGTTTTACAACAGTTGCAAACCACAAGCTAAAATACCAATCAAATAGTTAAAAAACATGTTAGAAAACATCAAGATGTGAACTTAATTAACTATAATAAATAAATGGACCATAATCACAAACATTTACCTTCCTTGACACATCCTCTTCTTCTTCTGCCATAGGTATCCAAAATCTCCAACTCGGGTAAACACTTTATACAGGTAAGGTATTCCAATAAATAAACAACAAACACGACACCCAAATAATAGTTCGCGATTAACCAAAAATACTAAAATTTTAAATCTATTATAAAAGTTATATAAATGTTAATAATTAGACCATACAATAATTTATTAGAATTGTGAATAACAATATTATCATTTTTATAATAAAATCTTGGCTTCATAGTAACTTTTTGTAAACCAATCCTGATTTTAAACTTTTACAAAAAAGGCTGATGAATTTAAAAAATATATAAAATACCAAGTTTGGATACATGTTTTTACCAACAAGCCACTATAATAAACGCGGATAACTAGGTTGAATTACCCATCATTAATTAAAGAGACACACCATGATCAATTAGCATTGTACAAACTATCCAAAATATTACCAAAGTCATTAAATAATAAAGAAACACCATATATATTTAGGGAAGAACATCTTTCCAAAAAATTTCAATCCATCTTTTTGTCTTACTTTGGGACTTCAATTTTTGAAATGAATATGCTAATGCACTATTGTGTACTGAACATTCAACGAAATCGACAAAATAAATGGTAAGGACACAATGTATTCATCAATTTTGTAAACATTTTTTCAATTCACACAATTAACACAAAAATCAAATTTGAAAACTTCTTAAATCCACAAAATCAACAACTTCTTTGCAATCATCACTAACTGGTGGGGTCAAATTGGAATGTCATTTACAAAAATCAATAAACAACTACACAAAACAATGAAAAACCAACAGAAACTAAGCGTGGACAAAAACTAGTTGAAAAGGGAGAAACATTCAACCTTCTCACCAACGAGAGCAAAATCAGGGCGACGGTTTCGCAGTAGGTTCCAAAATCGCCCTTCTTGCAGCTCAGATTCGCCCCAAGGTCTGACGGTTTCGCAATTCCTGTGTGGTGAAAGGAGATAACGGTGTGGAGGGGGAGGGGAAAGGAGATAACTGGTTTTGTTTCGTGTCTGTGTGCACAACAAATGTGGGTGGGAGTTCGTAATTGTAGATTCAGGGTTTGGGAGATTTCAAAAATTAAAAGGAGAAAGGGGTTTGGGGAAAGGGTTTTTTTGGTGAAGTGAAAGGGGTTTGGGGTTTGAACATTAAAAGGAGAAAGGGGTTTTTTATTTTTCACGGTGGAGGAGAGCAGAGCGGGTTTTGTTTCGTGCGTGTGTGGGGTGGGTTTTGTGAAATGTGGTTGGGGAGGTAATTGAAGGTTCAAACTAAAGAGGTTTTTGAAAACTAAAAATGAAATTAGGGGTTTGGGGAAGGGGTTCTATGATGAAGGGTGAGTTTCAAACAGTTAAAACATTCAACTTCTGTATTGTGATTTCAAATTTTAATTAAATTATAAAAATTTTGAAAATTAAATATGTCAGGCCACATCAGGTGGTAAGAGAAGTGGTAAAAAAATGAGTCATTTGATCATTTCACGTTAGGTTTTCAGTATTTCACTTATAGGGTTTCAGTTTTAATGCCTTTTCACTACTGCAGGTGTCTCACCTTCACCGAGCCATTCACCTTCTTCATCGACGTTTTACTCCACAGATGTTCCAATTGGATTTCATCTTCACCAGCATTTCACCTTTACCAGGTTAACTTATATATTTTACACATCAAATAGATTTAGCAATCATTCTTAAGCTCTTAATAAAATTATTGTCTGTGAGAGAACCTAATTTGTCCAAAGTTTCAATTTCTTGGTACTTGTATATAAGTTTCAACTTTCAACTTCCCATCAATTTCGAACAAAAGAAAAAAAATTACTAAGATAATGCATCTGGATACATACGTTTGAATACAAAATAGTATAAGGTTACTCATAATTCTTAAGACCAAAAAAATTTGAATTTAGACATTTGTTCAACCATTTCTAAAGACACATATAAGAAAGAAATTATAATCTTACTTGATTTTATTTTAGTATTTTTAAATTTAAATAAAAATATTTGCAAGAGAAGATTTGATTTTTAATTATTTTAGACTAACGAAAGATTTGATATGTTGAACAGGGGAGAATTTGAAAGGGATAATAGGTGTGGTATTCACATGCTTATTGTTTATTGTTGAACGCATAATATTTTGTTGATTATTATTTGTGTTCATATTTGATAGTGTTTTAATTGGTGTTGTAGCTTTTATTAGGTCAAGTAATAGATTTCCATCTCTCTAATATCAACCGTTAAATCTCCAAGGTATCAATTTCTCTAATTCTTTTCATTATAATTTATTGTTTTTTTGATTTAGATCTACAATTTATGTATAATTGTTGTTGTTCTATCTCATGGATGCTTTACAATAATTGTTGTATATGGTCTTTGTAATAGAGGAAGAGGGAGAAAAAAATACACTTAAAAGAAAGAAAGCCAAAGCAATGGGAGAGTGTATGGTAGGTGAATTTATAAAGGTGATGTAATGAAGAGCAAATAATCCCTTTTAAACTCTAAGGGAGATTGTTTAACATGGCAAGAGAAATGTGTAAAAACACACATTTATTTATTCCTTTGCATTATTAATTATACTTATTTGTATCAATTTGATCTAGGTTAGGAAAGTTTGATTGATAATATGAATTTTGTATATTTATTTACTATCCAATGTGTTTCTTATATATAATTATAGTCATTTTTATTATTTTGTTCTCTTAGATTTTAATTGCAGTGCAAATATAGCCTTTAATATTTCAAGGTTTGATTTTTTTATTACTATCTCAAATTATTTTTTGTAACATTCCTTTTATTGAAATAATTAACTTTTGTAGTCATTTTAGAGTGGTAGTACAACATGTTTAAATAAGAACAACTAAGGTTACAAAGAATTGAAAAACACAAAGCAACTATATTAATGTGTAATGAAGAACCATAAAATGTTAGTATATCTTAACTAATTTAAATGTACCAAATTTTAATTTATATATCTAGCATTACATTAGCATTAAATTTGCTTTATGTTCGAAACCTTTATTTGGTTTAATGATATTTTTAACACTTTTTATATTGGTATTATAGTTAATTCTTCTCTCTACATCTTTGCATTACTAAAATATTAATGTTTCTTTTATTTATTTGCAGGATGAAGATGTTTGAAGATACTACCATTTATTATTGTATTTGAAATATTTATTTAATTTAAATGTTTTGAAGTAGAAATAGGTCTAATGCACATAATGTTTGGATTCATTCTTACATATTTATTGTGTATTTTTGTAATTTCAAGTGTAATAAATATTTTATATTTTAATACTTATATTTGATGTTGATTTATTTTAGCATTTTACATAATTTGTCTATTTATTATGGCAATATAGTAAAATTTAACAATTTTAAACCAACACAATTTTCAAAATGGTGAAATTTTATTATAAAAATAATTAATAATGATAATTGTCACTCTCCCAAAGAATTATAATAGTGATGTGATAATTATTTTTGTCACAGTAAAAATCAATTTTTGTAAGATTTTAAAATATTGTCAAAAATACAAACAATGAATAGAATAGTGCTTGTGACAACAAATTTGTCACCATTAACTTTTATATTTGTGACAATTTATTATTGTTGCTATTGTATATAATTAATAGTGACAATTATTTTTGTCACAGTAAAACTAGATTTTAGTGACATTTAAAAATATTGTCACAAGTATAATAGTGACACAAATATTAGTGACAATTTTATTATTCTCACAAAGGGTTAGTTTTGACATATTTATAACTTTTAGTGATGAATATGTTTATCACTAAATATAATTTTTCTTGTAGTGGCAAAACATTTGATATCCAATTTCCTCCTCCCTACTTCAAGCTTTGTGGAAAACATGCAAAGTATTTCAAGGCTGAAGCAACTGTATGTATACGTCATAAAGCTCCTTTATAAGTTAAAACATGCAAAGAGATATCTGACGATGATTTAACTATAATGTGGAAACATATGGAGGTTTGTATAATTTTATTAATGTGAATGTATTTAATTAATTTTTATTTATGTATTTGATGTATTTTGGCAATGATATATTTGAAACTTTTTATTATTTTATCATATTCAGGATGCATTATGTTTGAAGGAAGAGGATAAAGAACATGCAATGAAACAATTGCAAAAGCAATATAGGAATAAACATCATCACTTGTATCAAACATACATCCAAAATAAAGGTAGATCAAATGACGTACATCCTCAAAATTGGAATTGGTTAATAAATAACAAGTGGAATGATTCAAAGTTTAAGGTAAATTTATTCTCTTTTTATATCTATATGTTAAAGTTGAATTTTCATTTTTTTGTACTTTTATATTATAATACTAAATTATTTCTACATTTATAGGAAAGGAGCTTGAAAAATAAAGCTAGTCGAAGTAAACAAGATATTAAATCAGTTATTGGCACAAAATCAATTGTCCAAAAGGCATTTGATATGGTAAAGCTACTATTATATTTTATATATACTAATTTGTGCAAATTTTAACTAGGTTTTATATGATTTGTTTTATATGTTTCACATATACAAGTTTATTTTTGTTCTTTTATTTAATCTAACATCACATTATCTTCTTTTTTATTTTTTCAAAAGAAAGAAGAATCAAAAAGTGAGGAATGGCCAAGTGCAGTGGAAGTATGGAAAGATACACTTATGAAATCTAATGAAAATTTGTGTATTCCCAATGGAGAAGAAATTATGGTAAGTAAAGAAAATATTTTAACTTCTATTTTAATATACAAGTTATATTTTACTATTACTAATTTGTGCAAATATGTTTCTTTATTTGATCTAATCAAATTCAAAACGCTTTTATTTTAATATTACTAAATATTTTAAATGTTAATTATTTTGTCTTAATATTATACAGGATAATTTGAAAAATGTGGGTGAGGTCTACGAGGAAGAAATTTCGAAAGCACTTGTACCATTGGTTAAGCATTTTTCATTTGTACTAGGAACAACACCAAATCATTCACAAGGTATGAGAACTATATCAATCACAAAGAAAAATATAGAGAGACAAATTGTACAAAATATAGTGGAGAATGCAAAAAAAAAAAAAAGAGCAAGTGATCTAGAGTTAGAAGTTCAAAAGTTGAATAGCATCATTCAAAATCAAGAGGAAACCAACATTCAACTTCATAATGAATTACAATTTCAACGACAATTAATTGAGGATCAAGAACTTGTTTTGAGAACTCAACGTGATTAAATGAAGCAAGATATTGAAATAGAGATGAAACCTGAAATGGCTAATTTATTAGGAAACCTATCATTTACTGGATCAAATGTTTCCTCAAAATGAAGTAAGTTGTATTATTAATATTTAAATTTTTTAATTAATGTGTCTATAATTTCATCTTTATATATTTCTAAAGTATTATTAATTAATTTTTTTATTGATATTAATTATTTACTTTGTTTTATTTTGCAGGATCAAAATCCTTAAAGACACTATATTTATTGTTATTTTTAAGTAACTATTTAATTTAATTGTTCTACATCACAATTAGGTCTCATTTCACATATTATTTGGATTTATTATTCAACATTTTAGTTTGTCATTTTAAATGTAATGGATACTTTGTGTTTACATGTTATTTTATTTTAATTGATACCTCATTTTTATTTAATTGATATTATCATTTTTAATAATAATGATAAATGATAAACTATTAATAATTAAAAATAATTATCACATAAAGTTTTACAATATAATAATAATAAGAAGAAGAATAACTATTATTATTATTATAATTAATAATAGTGACAATCAATTTATTTTCATTCTCTTTAATATTTGTGATATCTAGTTATTATCACTATTACATATAATACTCTAGTGACAATAAATGTATCACTATTGTCTTTTATATTTTTCAGATATTTTATTATTGTCACTATTACATAAAATTATTAGTGATAATTACTTTTGTCACAATAAACTTTTATTTTAGTGACATTTAAGATTATTGTCACAAGTACAATAGTAACAAAGATATTAGTGACATATTAATTATTATCACAAGATGGTATTAGTGACATATTTATAATTTTTAGTGATGAATATTAGTATCACTATAGTTACTTTTTCTAGTGTAACAAATTAACTAGAAGGTATGAATGTGGATATTATATAATGCAATTAATGACAACCACTGTTTGAGTTGATATTGATAGGGTTTGCGACCATGTAATGATCTAATAATTCATAATTAAAAAATCCTTGTCTATTTTATGTAATAATTGAAGTTATTGTTTTTGTAGTATTTCTAAATGTTCAATCGTTCTATTCTAATAAACAATGTTAGAAATATTTGGACAACTTCATTTAGAGATTTCTACAACACATTAGACTAGATGATTTATAAACTCGTTTTAGTTATTTTAATTTCTAGTTGTTTTAAAATTTTCAATCTTAACAATTGTAATGGTCCTTTAAGGTTCAATGATAATTGTTTGAATATGGTTTTGAAAGGTGTTCAAGTTGCTCAATTAGAAGAAGAAAAACTAAAAATGAAACAAATATTAAAAAAAAAGTCAAATACATGATGGTTTATCATGTTTAGTAGTGGAAGATGTTGAAGTATCATTCAATATAATGGAAGAATTAGTAGCCTTAGAAATCAAGAAAAATAATCCTATTTAAGTGAGCCAAAAAACTTTGTTTGTTGTTATCGACAAAAAAAATCGCCCATAAATTTTTCAAGCATACTTGAGAGTGACTTAATCATATTCAAGACAAACATCTTATATAATATTATCTTTGACTTTTTCAATAAAACGAAAAATGAAACAAAAAAACTTAATAGACTCTTCTCTCTAAGAATATTGGAAAAATAAAAAACTTAATTTTGTTTTAAGTCTATGATAAATTTGGAAACTTTCAATTGAGTCCCTAATAAATTTTTATGATCTATTGAGTCTTTAAAATTTAAAAAAATTTCAATTGAGTTCCTACATTTAAATGTTGTTGACTTTGTGATGTGATAGTTATCTTGCATTATCACCTTTATTAAATATTGTCATAGAATATTTTGTTACAAAAGAATCTAATGATGAGATCTTTCCCAAACATTTACCATACTTAACGAAATTTTTTTTAAAATTTAATTAAAGTTATGAAATTATAAAATTAAAAATAAGAAAATAAATTGATGTTCTTATCAATCAAATATCTATGTTATGTGTGTGTGTGGGGGGGGGGGGGGAATGGAGAGTTCTTGTGCAATGAACAAAATCACACAATAATGTAATTAGTCAGGGAGATCGCAAGTAGATGCTAATGATGACTACATTAAAAATAATTATCATTATAACTCAAAATGGTATATTATAATTTGAAGACAAAAAATTGCACTTATTCATGAATATAAAGTGCAATTTTGATTTCCCAGTAGATGAATAAGTTAAGGGATCCCTGAATCCATACACATGATGTGTTCCTTCATTCTAATATAATTTAAACATATACCTAAAACCAAGTCATTTAAAGAATAATTAATTAACCAGATACAATACTTAATATTTAAGAATCTTTCAAAGACTTATATCATGCTTTAAAATATTTAACTCTTGGTCCCCTGTTGCAACCTCTAACACATATGACATGTCTCTGTATGATGGGATTTCAATGTACCTACCAATAAAGAAGCATCCTACAAAATATTGGCTTGGTTTGTAGCTACAATGTCAATAACATAAGTCAATAACATAAAATAATGCAATTATAGGATTGTCGCTAGATACATGTCGCTTCTTTATCTTAGGGCTTTATTTGAACAATGTTGTTGTTACATGAAAAACAAGTTAAGTAAGTTTCAACTACAAATCATTGGACCTATAAATTTGTCCCAATCTATAGGTCTTGGCCCATGGCATAGGTTGGGACTAAAAAGTCCATATAAAAAAAAACCCACGAGGTTAAAAAAACCCACATAAGAAATGGCCCAAATGACAAAAATAGCAATAAAAGCCCATGAGACAAAGCCAAACTGTGGATCAATTTGTGTGAGTCGGTCTCAAGTCAAGATAGATAAGGTTGGTTTGGGGCCAAATCAAGTAGGTCGTTTCGGTTGTGTTTAAATTAGATTGCGTGTAGGTCAAGCTAAGGTTGAAGGAATTCACATAGTGCTAAGTTGAATTGAATCCACATTTCACACATTTATTGTTTTATTGTACATTGAAAACAATTTCACTATGTTTTACTTTTAGTTTTTAAATCATTTCCTTTTAGTTACTAAATTGGACTTAATGAACACAATCACTTTAATTTTGTATTTTTAGTTAATTTATCTTTGACTTACTATTTTACCCATAGATTTTTGTTTTTTATAAATATCATTTTTTGTTTGATTCTAGTTACGTTAAATTATATATTTTTATGATTTTAAAATAGATTTATGGTTGCTGGAGTTGGAGTCTTGTGATATTTGTTACAATATTTTGAAGTTCGGAGAAATTTGTTGTACTTTTACATAGAAACCCATACAAATGTTTTAATTTATTAATTTTAGTTTGAACATTTATAACATTATAAGAAAATGTCTTATTAGTAACCAATTTTAAGAACAAAAGTTATAAGTCATTATAGTGACCAATTTACAAAATAAATAATTATTAGTTACTAAAATAGTCACTATTATGAATAAAAAATTATAATTGTTCTCTAAATTGGTTTATAAAATTTAGCTACCAAGATTTTAGCTACAAAAGAAAATTTGACACTAAACATTACCTTGGTTTTTGTTACCCAATGAATTGGTTTCTAAATTAGTCTTTAATTAATTAGTGACCAATTTAGCGGTCAATCATAACTTTTTATTCATAATAATGACTATTTTAGTAATCAATAATTTTTTATTTCGTAAATTGATATCTAAATTGGTCACTATAGTGATTATCAACTTTTAATCACTAAAATTAAAATTGGTTGCTAATGAAACATTTTCTCGTAGTATAATTAGATTTAATTAAAGTCCATAATTAGGCCAAAATGCACAACCTATTAAAGAACTTATATATAGATTAAATGAGCTCTAATTAGAGAGAAAAAAATTTAATTTACCTAGTTTTTCGGTTTAGAAATTATCTTGAACTCACCTTTTTTATTCATTTCAAAATTGATTTTTATCTTTCTCTCTTTTCTTATTTTCATTTTTCATTCATGGATAACTAATTATTGAAGTTAAATTCATTATATTAGAAATTTCCATATTAGATGAAATTTTTCTTGTAAATTTGTTAAAAACATTTGTAATAAAAGATTTGTTTCTGTCATTTTTTCTAAGAATATTAATTGGCAGGTAATTCTTTCATGGATAATTATTTCCTACAAAATTATAAAATTTGAAAGTAATTCTTACAATTTTTTTTTTGCGGAAAGTGTTTTATACAAAATATTTTGAAAAAAAATTGGTAGCAATTTCTTGCAATTTTTTTTTACAACAAAATTTGTAAGTATTTCCTAAAAAAAATTCAAAACAAAATTGACAAGAAATATAAGTTTTTTTAGTAATGTTTAGAGGTTGTTCTTCTTCTATATTTGTACTTTTTTATATAATAATTTATGTTTTTAATTGTAGAAATCATTTGAATATTGATTTGATAATTAAATACATATTATATTGAATTATATCTGAATTTATTCATATCTATTTTTTGGAGATGTTTTTTTATTGAATTATTCAATTGAATCAAGTCAATATTTAAAATTGTATATGAATCTTCAGATAATTGTGATAAGAGAAATTATATAAATCTTAGATATGTGAACTATCTTTTGGTTTTCAATTCTTTTACTTTTAATCGGTATTTACGTTTCACTAAGGGTTTTGATACTAAAATTCCCCAAATTAATTTGTAGAGAAAAGTATTAAATATTGCTTGATTGAGAATCGAGTTAAATCATGCTATGTATTATAAAATCTTATAAAACCCTAATATATATATATATAACAACAGTGAAATTCATCCAAACTACCTATATCCTTAGGTGGTGTTATACAAACTAATGTGTTAGCAATCAAAATATTCTCTCTCTCTCTCTGGCCTTTCCTTTTCATTATTCAACCGAAAAATACCTTTTTTTGTAGAGTAATATGCATATAGATTATTAATTATTGAAAGAAATAACTAACAAATATATATATATATATATATATATATATATATATATATATATATATATATGAAGTAAAGTTTTAGATCGTAATATTCTACTTTCCCGTAATTCTTTGTTTTCAATTTCTTTCACTCCTTTTTTCACATTTACCAAACATATTCCTAATTCAAGATTTTAATTAAAATTAAATATGTTTTTAGTAATTGAAGGATAAAAACATATTTAATATTTTTAATTATATAAGTTATATTAGCAAGTATGAAATTAGTTAATAATTAGTTAAAAAATTATTAAAAGCTACAAAAGAGCAAAAGAGGGGTGTTGTTAACCTTATATATAATTATAATAATTTCTTATAAAATACTTTTGCTTGTCAAAAATATGACGTAGACAGTTTCTTTTTTATAACCATTATGCTGCTTGTATGTTTTGGGGTGTGTTTTGTGATTTAAACTCCAACCAAAAGAGACAGAACATTTGTGTTCCTAAGTGGGTCATCATCAAACTAAAGCTTGATGACAATACTATATAGACATCTAAGCCGAATAAGAACATCGTACATCAATGACAACATTAATTAATGCCAAAGTCTTTATAACATTAATATAAAATAAAATAAAAAAGAGTTTAAAAAGAAATATTGTGGGTCTTGTAAAGAGTGAAAAGAATGGTTTTTTTTATGGATGCATTATTTGAAGCACTCTTTTGACATAAGATGAGTCATAAAAGGTGATATTCCACAAGTAAAGATCTCCACTTGGTTGGTAATGGGGTCTTTCCATTATAAAAAGCAATGCCCCCAACCATGGCTTTATCATAGATACTAACTTCGCCAAAGTCAAAACATCAATTCATCAAAGTAAAAAGAGGGAGAAAAGCGATAAAGCACACGCCTTAGAAAAAAAAAAAAGCCTTGTAAGAAGTGCACTTCAAAGCATTACCAATAATTATTAAAAAGAACGAGATATGTTAGGTTTATAGAAAGAATTTTATCGGAGATATATAACACCAATAACATATTGACACCACTCTCAACTCAAAACTTTAAGATAACAGATTTGTGGGTCTTTATTTTTATATAGTGCTCTAGTTTCTCATTTTTAGTTAATGTGAGACTTAGACTCACACTTGAATTCCTAACAATCTCCCTTTAAAGGGTGAATTCCCAACAAGATCTTCACTTAAGATCATATATGATAAGATTTTACATTGATAAGATAAAATTATAGTATATTAAATGAATACAAACTTCACTCTATATATCAATTTTATAAAATTAAGTTAAATTTAAAATTTATTTTTTAAAATTAATATTAAACTCATCTAAAATCTATTTTAACAAAATTTATTGTTTGTTGAGTTTATTATATATCGAAACATAAAATTGGGAAGTAAATATTTATAAATATTTATAATAGGTTATGTAACAAAGTAAAAAGAAAAGAAAATACTCAAATATGGTATAGTCGATTGTTGCAACAAAAGTCACTTGGCTAAACTTAAATGAAAATACGTGATTGAATTGAAGTACAGATTGTGTTTTGGCACATTTTTCAATGAGAACGTTTATGAGAAAAAATGTGAAGAAAACAAAAATAAAAATGGCTTCTTCGTAAGTGAACTTTTTTGTTGTTTATTCTGTCTTATAAAATTTATTATAGAGAGGTGTATCCAAATATGTTATTAGATTTCCGTTAACAATTATTCAAGCTTAAATTCTTAAAATTATGAAAAAGTGTGTATTCTTATTTTTAATTTTATATAGTGTCATTAATTGTATATATGTAAAAGAGAAAATATAAGACAGTTGAGTTGAATTGTGTTTTTAGATATTTTAACATAATATTATATTTAAGGATGTCAAAAAATCCGTATTTGCAGATAAAATCCTCAATTGATAGGAAATAAATATTGAAAATGGATATTGGATATTTTTTATACCTACACGTTAATAGGACGGGTACGGGTATCATACTATCCATACTCGTGGATACCTGCGTTCGCTATACTCTAATTTAAATTAAAAAAAAATTATTAAAATATTAACTTATTGATTTTGAATGAGTTATTTTTTATCAATTGGTTTTAAAAAAACTTCATTTATTTATAAACTGTCATTCATCACTATTTAGATTGATTATTTCTACTTTGTTTGAAATTTATAAATGTTATGCATTGTATTTTTATTTGAATTTATAATTAAAATTTGTTGTTAAATATTAAATTTTCCTTCTTGTAAATACCCGCAAATACCCATAGATATTAAAAAAATATATGGGTACCCGCATAACGGATACCCGCACGAATATAGGTACGGGTACAGGACGAATATTTATCCAGCAAATAGGGGTACGAGGGAACTACTACCCGTACCATACCTACCCCGTTGACATCCCTAATTATATTGAATTCTTAAAAAAAAACATCAAATTTCACTATGAATATTTTTCAATGTCATTTCCGACTCACAATGCAAACGTTCTATACTTAGTCCTACTAAGTTAATCACACGAGTATTTTTTATAATTTTTTTCAAGAGTATTCTTTAACAATCTTTTACAAGTTTTATATGGCGAGTATTCTTTAACACCGTAACCAATTTTATCTTTACCCACGATGAGGTGTTTGAAAGAAAGAATTTTAAACTTAAGTTTCTATTGTTCAAAACGATATGCAAATTAAACTCACTAAGCTATAATTATTCTCTAAATGAAGTGTAGAGTGTTTTGATCTACTTCTTGTTAGATATTTGAGACACTAAAAAATTAATGTGTTATTTTCTACTTTTGTAAGATGTTGGTATATTCTAACATTTATTATATCCATATTATTATTATTATTATTATTATTATTATTATTATTATTATTATTATTATATACATTCGACAAGTGATAAAAAAATATTTGCATATATATGAAAAACCAATAAAATAGATTCTAAAATTAATGATTTACTCTATTTTTTTAACATATAAATCAATAATTATTTTATATTAGTCAAAGTTAATAATAAGGATCTATTTTGGTTTGAACTAAAAATGTGAATTTTCAAAATTGAACGAAAAACTTGTTTGACCTCACTAACTTTTTGTCAGTAACTTGTAGTTCTTTATACGTTAATTGAAATTTTTTTACACATTCATTTTTAGCTTCTGACTTTATATTTTATTTTCCTCTTTATTTTTAAACCAATTCTTAAATTTTGCTTTTAATATTGTTTATATAAGGATGTTTATTTTGTTCATATTTCCACTTGTCGATAAATTTTTTTTTATATAAGATTTTTTATTACATAAACAATTAGTTTCTATTAATAATTTTATGCTACATTATTTATTTTACTATTATATTGTACATGATACTTATTTTACTGTTTCAACTTTAAATTTGAAGATATGGAAATTATCATACGGTAGTTTTTTTTTATTATTGCACTATATTTTAACTATTATATTAATTCACATAATGAAAATAAGATGTCTACTTAAAACTTTAATATTTTCAGTTTATTTTAAATTAGATAAGAAAATATTAGTAAAATATCACAAAAAATATAATATTTTAAAGTAAAATATATAATTAAAATGATTGTTTGCTAAATAGAAAACTACAAAAGTTTAAAATCAACTTGCATATTTCTATAATTTTATATTTATGAACTACAAAAGTATACTATAATAGATAATTTTACCATATCCACTAACTAACTTAACATATTTTAACTACCAACTAACACGTTTTCAACAATTAACTTTTATTTACGACCTACTAATAATACAGATGAATTTCCAAACATGGAGGAATATAATTAAAGTATTTACCGGGTATATAAACATGCAAAACTTTCATTTTTTTTTTCTTCTTTTCCAATCCATAGTTTGTGTAAAATTTTATTTCTATGATTTTGATATTTTAATAAATTAAATTATTTTTAGATATACATAAACTAAGAATTGAATCAAATTTATAGAATTTCTCTGAAATTTCAAATAGAATAAAGACTCAAAAATTATAATTTAATCAAATATTTTATTTTCATTGAAGAGTGTGAAAACCAAAATCCATTATGTAATATCTAATAAAACTTAAAAGTATGTCATGCAAATTTATGAAAGATATTTACCCCTTCATTGTACTTATAGGCTTTTAGATAGTGTTGTTCTAAAAAATGTATTATATACTATTTTAACCTTCTTAATTTTCTTCTTTTGGCCCAACAACTTTTCTCAAGAGCTGCTATTTTCCCGAACCGGGAATCGAATCAAATTCAGAAACAACCTCTTCTGTTTCGTCCAAAACCATTACTTTGTCTATGCAAAAAGAACCAATTGATGCCACGTGAACTGATTATGATAACACAAACACAAGATTTTTCGTGACCAATATACATATATCATTACAGTGCCATGTTTTTAATTGATTTGGTGTAGCATTATTTTCAGAGAAACTAAGAATTCTTCGTTAGAACAAGGGACAAGAAACCTAAGAATTTGTTACAGACAACAATGACTAAACTTGCCATTTACACTACCTGAAATGGTGAGTGATGCAGGGATCACTGTATTATTGCTGCACTAGCTAGCGTCTCCAAGAATCAACAATTTCAGAGATCATAACTCAAAAATAGATTTAAAACAACAGAATGTAGATACAAAATGTACTGCACAAACTAAAAACGCTACCTGCAAAACAAATTTTATGCATGTGAACCAACCAATATGCACAGGATTACGAAGGGGAAGTGGAGGCTAGAAACTCATCAAATGCCCTCTTGGAATGCATGAGCACGAGAAATCGCTGCAGGGTTAGCTTCCAAGATTTGAGACACACCCAAGACACGGTCTTTCCCTTCTCTAGCCTTTGCCCTTTTTGAAATAGCACCTTCTGGTACACATTGCTGGTTATCAGGGTTGGTTCCTGATGAGGCCAATTTTGAGGCCCCATTTGGATCATCAATTGTAAGGGTCGTTGGAACCAACACACACATGTCTGATTTTTGTTCATCTGTTGAAAGGTTGTCTCTTGTGTGTTTTCCAAGTGTTGGGGAGCCGTTGCCGGAGCAGCAGCTATTACTGGTAGAGGAAGTAGGTGAAAGGCAGCCATTGAAACCCGTTGAAGCTGCTCCTGTTCCACCCCAGTATGATCCAGGAACAAATTGCAAGGGAAAGCTTGGTGGGTAGATTGTTGGAACTGCCATGATCGGTGTAGGACACCACTGCATTGAAGCAGGGTCGGCACTGGTATAAGGGTTGCAAATTTGTAGTGAAGAGGGGTGAACTGATGCAGTGGAAGCAACATTGTTCCAATCTTGATTCCAAGGGAATATCCACGGAGGAACAGGATAACACTGCAGAGGTTTTGATGCAGTTGGTTCAGTTGATTTGTTTCTTGGAGTGCAAGCATTGGTCATAGATGATGATCCACATAAGGATACTTCCTCCTCCACTTTTTCATGATTTTGTTCTTTGAGATTAAGCATTGACTCCATGGATTCACAGAGAGGAGGGGCATCAGGAGAAAATTTCAACACAGTACCATTATCTGTTGAAGACCTGAAAACAGCGGCAGATTGAAGTGTTGTTGAAAGTTGGTGACAAGAAGAGTCACTTGTAGTTGGAATTCCGTCACAGGATACAATAATGTGACGATATTGAGAAGCTAGGTGCTTGTTCTTTCGTCTCCCAGCACCCACTGGAACATTTCTCATGGTTCCACCTGCAGTCCAATACCTTTGGCAGTTCTTGCAGAAATGCCGAGGTTGATTCACATTGTAGTTATTGAAATAACAGAATTTGGTGTCTAAACTGTTGCATCGAGGACAATGCAGAATCTTGTCTGGTTTCTTCAAGATTTTATCTTCATCTGTGCTGCTACTCTCTGTGTTATTTTCTACTGCTTTGGAGTTTACTTTTGACTCATTTTCCTGCGGATTATTATGTGGGGTCTCTTGCTTGCTATTCTCAGAGTTTTCAGCACAGGGCATTTCAACTTCTTTTTTCTTTATGCCATTGTAAGCATTCTGAAATTAAAGCTCTAATCAGTGACAAGCCAAGTAGAACAATGTTGTGGGAAAATTAAGAATAGACGAGAAACAAAATCAACATTTATTTCCTATGAAAAATATACAATACCACACAAGAGGAACAATTGGAATTCAATTCAGCAATTTCTCAGTAATAGCATATAGCAGTTTCTCAAGGAATAGCATATTGGTTCGTTCATACATAAAACCATGTTCATCTCCTGTTTACTAATCTGTCTCAACTTCAGTTTCTCTCTCCCATCAAACTGATATATTCATGAAAATGAATCATACTAGAACTGGTAACTTATAAACAGCAACAATTGCATAAATTTACTGATAAATGACCACAAAGAGCACCTAGAAACTTTTGGACTTGATTGTTGCGAAGTGTTGACAAGGGAAAATTGAGTAAGTAACTAAATGAAAGATTCTAGTATAATGAACCCACATTACTCCAAAGAAAATATTCATCGCATTTATTAACATTTTTGTCTAAAGATGGAAAGGAAATGATTCATAGATAATCAACGCCATTGCTCCAATAAAGATGAAACAAGTTAATGTTTTAAAAGAACAGAAAACCACCATAGAGGTGTAGCAGAACCTATTTGAAATCTGAAACAAAACTACACTCTCAAGACAACAAAAACGAAATGTTAGGCATATTTTTCTTTAAAAACTCAATTACTCACACAAGACAACTTCACCAACCTCGGTCATAATTCATCAAACTCCTGTGAAACCAGAAAACACAAGGACAAATTGTGAACCAAAAGTTTACTAAAAATGAACGATTGAGACCACCCTTTGTTCCCATGAATCTGAACGTGCATCAGATACACATTCCCAAAATGTTAAAAGGGAAAATTGATAGGAATAAATGGTCTTTATATTTCACACTATTCTAAAGCTAGAACATAATTCTAGTACTACCCAGTTATGGCATAGATAAAGGAATGGTATTTTTTTAATGAAAACCCCATAAAATAAAATGGCTTTTGGGCATGCTTTATGAGTAAGTACCATGGTTGCAGAGTTGGCCGGAATCTGATATCCCACCTGAGAAGTGGCCGGAATCTGAGATTCCGGCAACGGAATCTTCCTGCCAAAGAGCCTAATACCCGGATCCTTATTAGACATGTCCCCTTGTGTATTAATTAATGGTAGTGTTGTTGTTGTTGAATGGTTTTTTTCCACAAGAACAGTGTGAAGCTTCTGAGCAGTTCCAAGATACATAGATATAGATAGAACAGAGAAAGAAAGAGTGAGAGAGATAGAGAAAGAGAGAGAAAATGAGATGGTAAAAAAAGCAGCTTTTGTTTCCACGGAACTTTTCAAGGGTGAAACTTTGCACTAAAAAAGCTAGAAAACCCTCTGAGGGAAAAAGTCACCCTGCAAAAAGCACCAACAACATGAGGCATCAGAGACACAATACCGTTCCTTTAAACTTTCTTCTTTTTCCCTTTTGCTCTTTTACATTTCTTCCTTATAAAAACCACTTTCTCTTAAATGCACCTTTTTTTTTTCTTTTTTTTCATTCTTTTTATAGATAAATAATGGATTTCTATTTTAATATTATAAAAAAATTATAATGTCAATACATAAAATATATTTCTTTTAAACTATATTATTGGTCACATGAATAGTAATATATTAATATTAATTTCTTTAATAAACACGTGATCATTAAACAGAATTAAATATTTATTCAATTAAATTAATTTATGTTACAAATAGAATGACAAGAGAGTGTGGGTTTCATTACCCTATCCCATCCACCCAATAAAATTTTATTAACATCTTCAAAATATAATTTTTTTTCCTCCACTCCATTTCCATTGATAACGAATATACTAATATACCTATATTCACACACATTTCTTATTTCTATTAAAAAAAATAAAAATCACACGAAAACATTATTATATTATTAAAATATTTAATATTAAAATATACTAATAATTTGAATTTAAAATTTCATGTTTTGGACGATATATATGATGCTCATAACAAAATGAAACATATATAATTACGGTGATAAAGTTATTTTTATGAAACTAATTATAATATATAGAATTATATAAAAAATCAACCGAATAATATTCTATATTATCAAAATATTAAATAAATATTATTAAATAAATATTTTTAAAATAATTTGATATATTATTGAATGAATTATAAAAAAAATATAATTAAGGGTATGATAAAAAAAATCTGAAAAATATAAAAAAACTTGTTAGTTATGAAACTGAAACTGTTGAATCATATCGAATGATATTGAAAATTATTTAACAATGATGTTCTTCTATTGAAAAAACAAAAAAAGAAACTAAAATTCAAAAACAATAAAAATCCTGATAAGTTTTTTTTATATCACCTAATCAATTAAAGGTTTATGTCATTGAGTTGAATTAAGAGTTAAACACTCTCATAAAAAAATAAATATTAAATAAAAATAATAAAGAAAGAATAAAAATTATTGTATGACTAAAAAATTATTTAATTAAAAACATCCATCTAAACTTAACCACACACAAAATAAAATAAAATAAAATGTATTACTAAGGATGTGATCCTTTAATTTGTTCCCTCATTTATACATATGTGTTCGTTGATTTCTATAATAACTATTTAAAAGTAATATTTTTTTACCTTAATTTTAAAATCAATGGTAATTGTGATTAATTCGTTTTCATTTTTAAGATTCGAATTCAGTAACAATTTCATTCTTAAAAAAAAAGTATTTTAAAACCGATTAAATGTAAGAAAAGAAATAACAAGTATGCTAAGAAAAGTAATTATGATATCCTTTGGTTGATTTGTTGGTATGTACCTTTGCAATTTGATAGTTGAGAAAAAACAAAATGAGTAGCTTTTATTCGTAGGAAACAGTGTTGAAATTAAGACATTGGACCGTACCTTGGACTTTTGGATTTATGTTTAATTTTAATATTTTGAGATTAAATTTTGAATTAAAATTTTACAGTGAGGGTAAATAAAAATAGAAAGTGTTAATTTGAATTTTGAAAAGATAATGGTAAAATGATTTATTAGGAATTATTAAAGTGGTGAAAAGCTAGGGTGGTGACATGTGGCAGATGAGCGAGCAGAGAGGTGAATGAGAGCCAAGAGATGTAGTGGCTAAGGACCAAGATGAGATGACGTAAGAGAAAAAAGGTGGGTCCCACAATGGAAAAAGGGCAAAAAGGTGATGCACACTTCAACCACACCTCATTCACCCTATTCTCTTCTCGCGCTGCCTTCAATTGCTGTACCTATTTTATTCTTTAATTATATTATTATTTAAATATATTTTTGTCCTTATCTTTTAATAAATTTTGAGATTAGTTTATTTTTAAATTTTGGACCAGTTTATTTTTTTATTTTTCAAAATATATAAATTTAGTTATTTTAATCAAATTTTGTTAAATTTATTTAATATTTTATACGTATTTTATAGTTATATTTGAATTATTTATATTGTTTGATACAATGTTAAATCAAATATTATTATAAAAATGTTTAAAATGTTAAATAAATTTAACAAAATTTGATTAATAAAATTAAATTTATGTGTTTTAAGAAATAAAAAACTAAATTAGTCCAAAATTTTAAAATAGACTAATTTTAAAATTCAACAATTTAAATATTTTTCGTACTGTATTTATTAAAATCATAAAATATACAATAATGCGCGACAAATTCGTAGGATAAAATTTGTAAAGGAATCATTACATAATTGCGTGACATAAAATAAGGCTCTTCTTTTGCACTAAAAAGCAAAAACATATTATTTTATTCACATTCTTACAAACAAATCAAATTCTTATGAGATATTTTCAATATGTTTCCTAAAAGTTTCTATTTTTATCCACTTTTAATATAAAAAAAATATTTTCAACTTAAATTTAGCAAGAAAATAAGTTGTTTCTTGAGTATGAAAATAAAATTAACTGAAAATTTTACGTCAAAGATAAAATAAATTTACAATAATATGATAATTAGAATAAAATAAGTTACTTTATGAATATAAATAGTTTTTTTTATCCTATTCTATCAAAAAAAATTTACAATAATTTAATAGACTCAAACATAAACTACAATAAATTTGTAATGATTTGTATATCTATTTAAATAATATGATTTTTTAAATACATGTCGAAAATGTAAAGTATTTAAATCGAAAATATTAAGCATACAAATTGTAAAATGTTTAATAATGAATATTATAATAGTGTTGTTTTTTTTTCATGAGTAAAGAATAAAATAAATTAAATAGAGCACTTGAGGAGTACTCTAACCCTTATACAAAGAAGCAGAACCTAGACAAATAGATGCAATAGCTTAGATCAAAACAAAAGATCATCCAAAACTATATGATTACAATTTGGAACAAATTTGTGATCCACAAAACAAAGGGGACAAAGAGTATGCATACCTAAAAACAGACTTCACCAAATTTCCAAATAGTATAATAATAGTATACATTAATCAGACCACATTTTTTCTAATACCAATACTTCAAACGTTTGAACACATCTTCCACCTCATAGAAGGAGGATAGATGCATCCAAATGGTCCTCCAAGAGAACAAGAAAGATTAAAGTACGCTTAATACATTTCATTCTCATTGCATTTGTTAAACTGGATAATTTCACTTCTGTCCCAAAGGAGATTGATCAACATGTACTAATGTATTTATGATTTGTCTTGGTCCCTTTGTCAATAGTGACCTGTATAAGCTTGCCTGACATACTTAAACACATAGCAGTTAATCATATCATAATAGTGTTGTTGTTCTAGATATGAAGCATGATGGATGACCTTATATTAGAAAATTCATTATTGTTCCTCTATTTAACATGAATGATCGATGAATAAAGTATCCATCAAATGATAGAATTTGACTTCAACTCTAACACTACAAATTTAAAATCTAAATGAAGATAAATTTTTGATGACTTTTCTGTAATCGATAGTTAATCTTATTGAATTTATTGAATTTTAAATGGAGAAATGGAGCCAAACGGGTCACTGTTACGAACTTTTGAAGAACAATTTCCTTCCCCAGTGGCACTTTTGGATGTGGGTGGGTCATTCGGTAAGTGGTGTTTGTGAGTGCTGGTGTTGTTGTTCAATGTTTGTTGGTGTTGTTTCATTCTCACGAGGCAAGTGTCTTTTGTACAATGTTTTAAGGTCTTTATTTGTATCCCAACTTGCAAATTAAGGTTCCCTCATTCTTCACAAACCAAACCTCTTCTTACAACTTGCGATCTTCTTCTTACTTTTGAATTTCGGGCAAGGGGGAGTGTACCCCAATATTTGGTTTTCAAAATTTGTTATCTAATTCTTCGTTTGTCACTATCGTAATCATATCAAAATCTAATTACATATTTGGTTTGCTTAGTTACAATTTTCTTTTTACTGTTAGTATTTATATTTCAAAACATCACATTTCAATCTTTGTATACAATATTTTTAATATTTTTTCTTTTATTTTAAAATATTTATAAAATTTGTGTTAGTAAGGGATTAAGAAGTTAAATCTAATATAATAGATCATATTTAAAAAAAGAATAATTTCAAATTTTATTAATAATTCATTATCCTCTTAAGTGATCTCAAATTGGAGTTTTGTGAATGAAAGAAAAAAAAAATCATTGAGAAAAAATCTCACTAAAATTGGTTAACTAAATCTCCCAACAAAAATGAGCCACCAACATGATAAATGATGAATGCTATCTGTCAATAGTATAACCATAAAAAACGTATCTTCATCCATGTCTCTATAATTAAAAATAAATAAATAAAACTTAATTAATTTTTTCCTATAACTTATTTATCTTATTAAATTGGTTAATTAGTAATTTGGTTTTGTTATTTAGGATGACTGAGTGTGTTGACCTTTAGATCATGCATTGCATCCATGTGATTATGATTTGTCAGTTTTAGTCAGTTATTTTTACTTTCAGTCAGTTGAATGTATCAGCTTTATGCCTTTTTTTCTCAGTTTCTAGTTCCTATTGGTTGTATCGTGTTTCATTATTAATGAAATGTTGTTCTTTGTTTGTTCTTTTAATGCACTACTTCTATTTGATGAATCCAAATGGGGAGAAAAAATTGAAATTGATCAAATTGGACAAAATTGGAAGCATTAAAAGTGGAATTAATATTAGTGATAGGGGGAGCATTTGCATCTGTGTGTGCTTGTTAGCTTGTTTGTACTGCTCTTGGAAATGATTTTTAGGTTCACAAGTTCAAGCTTAGGTGACACTTCATCAACTCAATGGTATCCAACCAATGGAAGCAATTTGCAATGGAAGATAGATGTTAGCTTTATCAAATCAAAGGGAGAATGTTGACATGCAAAGCCTGGATGGTGTGTTTCTTGAAGATTTGATGAAGCTTTGTTGAAGAAACTTGAAGTCATTACTTTGGAATCATGCCTACATTGATGAAGTCATGGAGATTTGATGTTGCTCATGTTGAACAAGCCTTGAACGCTTGCCCTCCATATGGATCAATCATTAGGAAAAAAAACTTGAAGTTTGTAATTCTCTTTGTAGACCATCTAGCATTTGTTAGATGTATAAGGTCTTTAGTGTGTCTTTTAATTTGTTGAAATATTTTTCAACAGGTTAAAATGTGTCTTTTAATCTGTTGAATGGATTTTTAACAGATTAAAAGGTTAGTTGCAGTAGTCTTAAATTGTGACTTATTCAATCAATTGATTTATTTTTTAATCGACTGATTTCACTTAAGTTAAGTGAAATCAATCGATTGATTTAAAAATCAACCTATTGAATTTCATAACAGTTTGACTATAAGAGTTGTACTTTTTGAAAGAGGGGTAGCAAGACCATTTTTTAGCACGAAACTATTCTGGAAACCTTGGAATTCTCTCTTTTTCGTGATCATATATATTGTAGCTGGTGAAGATTGATCTTAGATCAATTCTTGGAGCATTTTGATTTTGTTTGAAGCTTGGAGAAGGTGTTTGTGGTAGGTAGGGTTGTGCTACCATTGAGATTTGATCTTTCTCAAGCTTTATGTATGTGTCTGGTGGTTTTCCAGCTCTGCAAGAGGTGTCTTGTTGTGCTGTTGTGAATCTTATGTGATTCAAGAGTCTTTTATGTGTGCTTTTACTTATTTTGAAAGTGTAAGGGTGGAAACTTTGTAAATCTTTTGAAATAGTGCAAAGTCATGCTCGAGTTGCCTTGACATACTGGATGTAGCTCATGTTTGAGTGAACCAATATAAAAATCTTGTGCATCAATCTTTTCTCTAACCCTTCTCTCTTGCATTGTCATTTAAAGTTTAGAGAATTTGGATTTAAACCATCTTTTTTATATTTTTGAGTGTTTTGGTGGCATCTGCAGCATTGAGCATGTTTGTATAACTCATTAGAATCTGTCTTGATTGATCTTTTACATTGTTCTTGCTTTAAATCACAAATTTGTATTTCTGTATTTTTCCTAGTATTTTAGTCGACTATTTTTCTGATTCAATTGATTGATTATAACAGTATAGAATCTGTTTAGTAAAATCAATCGACTAACTTTATTTTTATTGGTTGAAAGTGTACTATTCAGAGGTGTTTGCAACCAAACTTGGTGATCGAATTGATTCAATTTAAAACAGTTTTAAACGTTCAAAAGACATCCTATTTTTTAACTAGCCAATTCAACCCCCCTTCTTGACATTTCAACCATTTCAAAAGTTACAACTGGGTGAGTAAATGATCCCGCTAAGCTAGTCTACTAAAATTCAAAAATGATTTGTGTAAGGAATTATGGAGGAAACTGATGTGAAATTTCAAGGAAAATGAGGTAATGATTTTAAGGAGGTGTTTTCAGTATGAAGTGATGAGATTGATTGGTTTTTAAATTATATGATTTTTTTTGTATGGCAATATCATTATTAAGGATGAATGGTATAACAAGTTGGTCTAGTGTTATGCATTGATTAGGGATACTCATTTTGAAGCCATCCTTAACTCTACTAGACTCACATACTCATATAGAAAATGAGGTCTAGGTGGTGACGAGTGAAGGAGGTTCCTATAGTTAGTTCTGGGGTCGAGGTACCCTTTTCTATTAAGTTATAAGTGAATGTACATAAACCTGATATGTATGTGTGTGTGTGTGTATGTGTGGTGTGGTTGTGTTATTGTATTTGGAAACTAAAATTGAATGATGTACTCTTTTTGAAAAACTTTTGTAGTAAAGTTTGTGACTACTCTATATATGTTTGGTTATGTATGTTCTCTATTTAAGTTTGGTTGGGATGCTACATACTAATAGTGTGATAATGCTATGTATATAGACTTGCTCTATATTTTAGGGTTGTTAAAACTACATTCTTAGGTAGAAAAATTACAACCTAACTATCAACTATAACTTTTGGTCAAGTAAGTACTAGATCCAATAATTGGTATCAAAATTAGAGTCACAAGCTTAATTTGTAAACATATAGACTATCTAACAAACAACAACAACAATAACAAATCACATTGTATCATCTATAAATCTTAAGCCATATCCAATTATCCTTTAAGAAACTTTTTTAAGGATTTTTCAAACTAAAATATTGATTACAAGATGAGTACACAAATCACTCTTAATTGTTCTTTCTCATTCTCTTCTTGAGACTAAGAACTTGAGTATTCTTTCAATTGTCGTTCATACCTTATAAACATAAATCACTCAAATGCATTATTAGACCATCTTTTTTGAAAGGATATACATTAAATGAAAAATCATAAAATATCTCACATTGTATTGACTACAACGTTCCAATTATTGCATAGTGACAAAGAGCACAAAATACAAACCTCGAAGAAGCATAAACATATATTTTGTTTATAAATATACTCTTTAATGTAATAATACTCCTTATGCTTTTGTGTTTTTCAATCCATACTTTTCGTGTTTATCTAATGAATGTGCTCTCAACAACATCTTTTATCTTGAGTTCTTTAACCTCAAAATGGCACCAAAGAGATCATTTCCCACTATCACCACCATCGTTGAGGCCATGTTGATTTCCCTTAGAGTTAGTTCCTAACTGGATTGTTAATCAATTTTCAATAAATGACACAAGTTAGATTCAAGATTAACAAGGTTTTTGAACCTGTCAATTGGATAAAGTTTCTATCTTTGTTCAACCATATATCTTAGAAGGCGATGTAGAGACTTGCCCCCAACTAAGGTTGCTTATAGATCGCATAATGATGTTAGATAGGGGAGGATCATATGGATTATGTTCTTAAAATAGGCGACATTATCTGTGGTGGTCACATGGCTCCCCACATGATGAGAAAACTACCACAACCTTATATTGGCGCTCCCTAAAAAGAGGTTGGAAATCGTGGAAAAGCGCTCACCACTTAAGGGGACATGTATCTAAGTAATGCACTGTGAGGCCTTTGGTTTCATCAGTATATAAGGAACAATAACTGCCTCGAAATGTTCTTGGTTAAACTCGTCTCAAGAGTTTAAGTAGGAATAACAACTATTTTTCCTTGAGTAGGACTCTTCAATTTCAATTTTTGCATCAACTCTAATTTCTTTAACAACCCATATATTTAACAATTTTGATCTCCGTCTTCTAGGAATAATCTTCAGCTTAGGTTGACAAAACTTCATGGTTTGGCCAATTGAGAATCTATTTTCTTCATTCACAATACCATGATGATCCTATTTATCACACTTTTCGTTCAATTAGGTGATTCTATTAAGTTGATGTACGTCATTGACCATTCCTTGCACTAATGCCTCTTTCTTCTCGTTGTTAGATTGTGAAGGGAAACCTCGAGCAATTTGCTCAGCTTCAAACATATTGAATATCACCTCTCCATCTTGAGTTCTTATTTTCAACTTTCCACCATCAACATCAATGACGACTTTAGTTGTTTTATTATAAATGGCTGCACAAGGGTGAGAGAAATCTCAACATCTTCCTCTATATCAAGAATGACAAAATCCATTGGAAAAGTGAATTTGTCCATCTTTACACGTACATCTTTGATGACTTTGTAAGGGTATTTAATGGACCGATCTAATCGTTGTAATGTCATCCTTGTTGGTTGACATCAAGTCCACCAATCCTCTTCAGTACAAAAAGCAACTTCAGATTAATACTAGCTCTGAAGTCAATGAAAGCCTTTCTCATGTGCTGATTTCTAATGGTGCAAGAGATGGTAAAACTCCCAAGATCTTTGAATATTGGAGGCATAGTCTTCTAAATTATAGCACTATAATTTCCTTGAACTTCAATAGTTTCCTCTTCTATATATTTATTTTTCTTGTTGAGGAATTTCTTCATGAATTTGGCATAAGAAGGTATTTGTTGTAGTGCTTCAAAGAAAGGAATATTGATCTCCAACTTTTTGAATATATCCATGAATCAAGCAAATTGTTTTTCCTTGTCCTTTGAATGAACTAATGGATATGGAATAAATTTATGACTTCTTTATCACCTTTTCATCTTCCTCTCCTTTCTAAATTCCTCCTCAATTCTCTCATCATTTTTCTCTTATTTTCTCTCCATTCTTTTTTTTTCTTACTCTCTTCATTTTTTTTCAACCTTTTTTTTCTCTCTCTTCCAACTCATTTTCACTTTTAATAATGATAACATTACAATCATCTATTGGGTTTACCTTAGTGTTAGCAGTGAATGTTTTTTCAAAATTTTCCTCTAACTTCTTTGTCAATTGACCCAATTGGGTCTCCAGATTGTGAAGAGAGGCTTATGTGCTTTTATGATTGTAGATGGAAAGTTGCATGAATTGTTGAAGTGTCTCTTTAAGCTTTGAAGTCATTTCATGCAAAAAGGGTTGTTGGTGTTGGTGTTATTGTTGTTGAAATGGCCTATTTGAAGGTTCGACTTGTCCCATGGTTGGATGAGGCTTCCATCCTTGATTATAATGCCCGCAATTGCCTTGTTTACCTTGCTTTCCTATGTAATTAGCTTCCTCCTGAGGCTTGCTTTGCATAATGCACTACCCATTAGAATGATCTCCACCACATAACACACAACTTTGAACTTGTTGTTGGTGTTGAGCTTGAGAAACATTTTGGATCTCTTGAGGAAGTGTTGAGAGTTTCTTCATAAGAGCTTCCAATTGTTGATTCATTAGCTTATTTTAAGCTAACAACGCATCTTGAGTTTGAAGCTCCAATACACCTTTTTCTTTGTACTTGAGTTCTTTCATTTTGTATTAAACCATATTCTCTATCAACTCCTTAATATCTTTAGGTATCTTTTATTTTATCATACCTTTAGTTGAGGCATCTAACATTAACTTTGTATGCACTATCAATCCTCTTATAAAGATATTGATCTGTGTTGGCTCATAAAATCCATGAATAGGAGTTTTCCTAAGCAACCCTTTGAATTTATCCCATTCTTACCTCAATGATTCATCATACCCTTGGCGGAATGAAGAAATCTCATGTTTCCCTTGATTAACCTTTAATTGAGGAAAAAATATGTGTAGAAATTTTGTAACAACTTCATCCCATACAATCACACTAGGAACCTGGTGAATCTTGATCGTGTTGTAAATCTCTAAGAATGTGATCAAATGGGTGTATAGGTTCTCATAAGGTAACCCCTAAAACTAATTGTTCTACATTAGATGAATAAGAGCATGCTTCATCTCCATGTTGGTTGTGTTCACCACTAGCTTGACAGCATTATTGAAATTCAACATCCCGGTGAATGTTGAATAATTTCCAAAAGTACATTGTCTCGAACCCCCCTCAGCCATTTCTACCTCTTCTTCTTAATCTGATGACTGAATATGAGAAAAATCTGATACAATTTATGCTTCTCATGTTGAGGCTTCACGTGCTTCCTTGAAAAGTCTCCTTCATGTTAGCATAAATGGTGTGATGATTTGGTGCTTGAAGATTTGATGAAAATATGTGAAGTCATTGCATTGGAATGTGTTGAAGCCATGATAAAATTGATGAAGGTGTGAAGACTTGATGATTCACGTATTGATCAAGCCTGGTGTGTGTGCTGCATCTGAGTTTCACATGAAGAACACAAAGCTTGAAGATTGATGCTCATAGTGTAGACAATTTCGCATTGTATAGATGTCTAGGGTTTAGTTGGTGTCTTTTAACTTGTTGAATTGGTTTTTAACAGTTTAAATGGTTTGTTGTAGTAGTTTTTTTGTTGCATATTCAATCAGTTCATTTATTTTTTAATCGATTTATTTCACTTACGATAAGTGAAATTAACAGATTGAATGAAACATCAACTTGTTGAATTTGTTAACTGATTAACTATATATTCTGTTTTTCTAGAGAGAGAGGTAAGACTTACCATTTTGAGCAATCATTTGATATTCTGTGAAAGACTTTTTCCCTTTGGATCATGCAAAAGTGTAGCCCTTGGTGATTGATATTTGATCTTTCTTGGAGCAATTTTGCTTGTTTCAGGAATTTAGAGAAAGTGGTTTGGTTGGTTAGGGAGAGCCTTCATTCCGGTTTGATCTTTCTCAAGTGTCTGGGTGTTACCTGGTGGTTTTCTAGGTTTGTAAATGTGATCTTGTTGTGTTTATTAATATTCTTGTGGGATTCGAGAGAATTGGTTTGTATTTTTTCTTATTTTGAAAGTGTAATCTTGTAGATTGTGTAAATCTTTTGAAATAGTACAAGTCAGGCTCGGGTTGCCTTGGCAAATTGGATGTAGCTTAGATTTGAGTGATCCAATATAAAAACCTTGTGTGTTCTAGCACAACCTAAGGCATGACTCATATCTATATTACTCATTTGAATCAATATTGTAGCAATTGCATCTTCATTTCGTGGTTGATTTGATTCAAGTTAAAGGTGATTTAAGCTTTCAAAACTAATCAAAGTTTTTAATAAGCCAATTCAACCCTTGCTTCTTGGCATATTACCCATTTTAATACTCGCACTTCATATATTGTTATTCCTCCGGGTTGGTCTTTTTGAAACTCATTGTTTTGTATTAAATGAATGAGAGCATGCTTCATCTCCATGTTGGTTGTGTTCACCACTAGCCTGGAAATACTATTGAAATTCAACATCTCGGTGAATGTTGAATAATTTCCTAAGGTATAATGTCTAACACCCCCATCAGCCACATCTACCTCTTCTTGTTGATCTAATGACTGAATATGAGAAAAATCTGATACAATTCTTGCTTTTCATGTTGAGGCTTCACGTGCTTCCCTAAAAAGTCTCCTTCATATATTGTTCTTCCTCCAGATTGTTTGTTCAATTTCAAGATTGTAATTGATCAATCAAAATCTTGCCTCTCATGCAAAACAAGGAAATACTAAAAGGAACGAGTTAACAGTTAATAGTTTATTTATATGCAAAAAATTAAACTATATACAAAAATAGAAATAAAATAATTATATAAACAACTTATGAATAACTTAAACCAAAATTGGTAAATAAAACACAATTGACTAAACAAAACGCCAATCCCCGACAACAACACAAAAAACATGTTATGATATTATAAGTGTACTCAATCACACAACTAATAAAGTGGAAGTCCAAATATTGTTTTCCCAAGAGACTCGTGTTTGTTCAGAAAAATTATGATTATTTACTCATTAAGGCTAAGAACTTTAAAATAATGAAGAGTATTGATTTTCAATAAGATAATTTTAAATTTTAGAAAACAATTAAATTTATGAAGTAAAATATGCGGTAGAGATTTCACCAGAGTTGGATTTTGTGTTCCAATTCAATGTAAAAACACTAAATAATATACCTCCAATTTTTACTCTAGCGTTTACACCACAAGTTAACAAGCTCTAATTCCTTAGAGGTGATGTAAATGCACAACGAAATGTTTAGTGTTTGGATAAAAACCAAGAGGGGGTGAATTGGTTTTAATATTAAAATTAATACTTTAAAATTTTCTTAAAAATTTACCGTTTAATTTAAACCTTAGTTCATTTTAATGTAACAACAGATACAATAAAGAGATAGGGAAGAAAACTTGACTCAAGTATTTATACTGGTTCAGATCAAAAGATCCTACGTCCAATTGTTAATCTCTTTAAACAAAGAGATTAACTCAATCACTAATAATAACAAATTACAATCATATAATCAAGATAGTAGGGAAAAGAAAACACCTCTAACACAAGAGATGAAAGAAACTTTCTCTGAATCACATAGAGACCTTGACCTAGCTTTCCTAGCAACAACAACAACACTCAATCTCCTAGAAACCCTCTTAGGAAAAGTTATCGCTTTACTCACACTAGGCTTTTCAAAGCACTTTTAAGAACACTCAGAGTACTTTTTTGCAATCACAACACTAAGACTATGGCTCTCAAAAAGGTAAGTTCGAAGTTGAACTACAATTCTTTAAATAGGGGTTTCAAAAATTAGGTTAAAAATTTGAACATACATGTCCCAACTACCAAGGATAATCGATTATCACTTATGATAATTGATTATTCCAGTAGATTTTCTGAAAAAAAAAATTGAATAGGATAATCGATTATTCTGGGAGATAATCGATTATTCCAGTAGGTTTTTGAAAAATAAAAGTTTGCACAGATAATCGATTATCATTAGTGATAATCGATTATCATTGCGGATTTTCCAAAAATGAGAGAACACAAAAAGATGAAGTTTATGCTGCTAATTCTAATTTAATTAAAACTATTTTACAACAGCAGTTAACTTATTTTACAAGATAACTTTAAACATTTAAAAGCTTGTCTTCAATCTTGTTGGGTCATCACTCAAAATCTTTATGCTTTCTTCTTTTGCCAACAAGAGGTAAGTTTAAACCTTACTAATAAAAACCCTAATCCCTTAGACGTTTTTACCAAAAGTTCGAATTAAATTCAAATGTGTATAATTACTAATTTATTAAACTCTATGTCTATAGGCAAAATCTACTAGTTGTTCTATCCCAATCAAGGTTCTAAATTATTTTCCAATAATAATATACCTTAAAATAGGCAATCAAATATCATGAAGTTAAGAACAAGAACAAAACACAAGAGTAATAGAAAAGAAGTATATAAAATAGTAAAAATCATAAAGAGAGTAAAGATACATTATGTCAAACCCCAATAAATAAGGGAGTTAGTTACTCCTAGACATTCTGAACATTAGAAAAGGGATAGATGATGAAAATAATGGTGATGATGAGTGACTTTAGCCTCTAGAATACACCTTTGTCTATCCCATAGGGTTAGTTCCCTAGTCCTCAAAAAATTCTTTTTCTAAGAGTGTGACACATTCTATTTAATGATTTTCAAAAACACAAGTCATTGGGCGGCATGACCCGACGAATTAGTCTTTGTCGTTGGGCAAACTGGGCCGAATTGACTAAGCTTGGAAATTATACTTGAATGAACTATAAGTGATAGTCATTAATATATAACTTTCATCTTCTCAGATTCCCACATCTTTAATATATTCTTCAAATATTGAGATTCTCATTCAAATCTTCTAAGTTTCCCACTTATTCTATAAAATATTTCACAAATAAAATCCAAATATTTATCTTTCCAAAATTATTCAATAATCCTTAATTATTTAAAAAGATAATAAAAAATAAAAAATAAACATAATAAAAAATATGATAATGCCAATTATCAAGGACTATTGTTTCAAAGAGTACTTAATATCTTAGTCAAGATTGATTGTTATTCCAAAGAATACTTAGTGTCACAGTCAAGAGTATTGTTGTTCCAAAGAATATTCAACATCTTAGCCCAAAATTGATTGTTGTTCAAAAGAATACTCAATTATTTAGTCAAGAATAGCTAAGGTCAAAAAATACTTGGTTTGTAATTTGCAGCGTTAGTTTGCTTAATGGAACTTGATCGTGTTGATCAAGAATTGAACATAGCTTATTAACAAATGAACCCATATAAAAAAGAGTGCAAATATTTCTTCACTCTTAACTCTTTGATTACATATTAATTAATAAATTTCTATCTAACATTAAGGGATGTGATATTTTTAAGCAAAATTTCCTAAAACATGTTTTGACTGTGAATCTATCAAATAAAAGCTTTGTGTGATCACTTAATGAGACATTGCTCTTGTGAATTACCGAAAAATTCATTTTATACACAATTGAACAATCCTTTTTTTATATTTGATTTATTTTAAAAAAGACAATAATGACCAAGATTGATGTTCATGCTAAATTGTTGATTAAGAAGATTGGAGAGAATCAAAGGAAAATTAACATAGGATCATTCTATTTTTTAAATAAACATTACATGATATTATTTCCAAGACTTGTTCTCTAATAATTAAAAATGATCAACACATCATAATAGAAGGTTTACTGTTAAACATAACAATTGTAAGAAATTCTAAAAGAAATTGAAAATAACAATTTGTTGTTCGAAAGTTGAATTTGCTTAATAAAATAGTTTTATAGGCTAGTTCTCGTAATGCAAAAAGACTTTATTGAAATTGAGCGTTGCACTTGCTCAATTACATAAGTGTTGATGATTTTAATTACTCCAAAGTTGGTGAATTCACTAAGGCAAAGCTAAATTCACTCAACGAAAATTTGTACAAAAGACAATGAGCTCAACTCAGTTTGATCCATCTTAACCTCGATTGGGCTTGGACCCAATTAACACGAGCTTGAGAGTTGTCCTAGGATTCAAAAGCAATTTGCCCCAAATAGGTAAAGTTTTCTTATAATGTTTTTGCTTCATTTCTCAATGAGACCAATCTCATCCTACTTTCGCGTTATCATTATAGGGAAAACGACATTGATGGGGTTTGTAGGGTTTTCCATTCTATTTTTCAGGGTTTGCAATCTTCACACTATAAAAAGACTAGTAATTATTTGGTTTAATCACACGGAAGGTCCCTATTTTCGTTACAAAATCTCAATTGGGTCCTCAACTTCAAAGTTATCTCAATTGGGTCCTATTTTTTGAAAAATTGTTCCAATTTGGTCATTTCCGTTAGGGCATCATTGACGTTGTTAACTGTGTGCCATGTGTCAGCTTGTGGTTTTTTTGATTTTTTTTAAATTGTTTTTATTTATTTTTTTAATTTTAATTTTTTTTAATTTTTTTTTCTTCAAAAAACAACTGACATGTGTCAAATTAGGGTTTTGCCACGTGTCAACTTATGATTTTTTTATTTTTTTATTTTTATTTTTTTTAAAATTTTTAAAATTTTTAATTAAAAAAAAGAAACTGCCACATGTCAAAATATGATTCTGTCACGTGTCAATTATTTATGTGAAAAATCTCGATTTGGTCCTTGTATTTGTTATTTTGTCTTAATTTAGTCATAATCTCTTTTTAAACGGAAGTAATTTCATCCCTTCCAAATTGAGACCAAATTTAACTTTTATATCAATATTATAATGATATTTTTATTATAATAGAGATTAAATTGAGACCATATATACTTGGTTAACTTTTAGATATTTTTTATATTCAAATGTAAGTTGTTTAGAAATTATTAAAATAATTTTTTTAAATAAAGTTCAATGCAAAATTTAAATTTAAATAAAATTAATTTGGTTAAAAATATCTATTATAATAAAAATATCATTATATATTGATATAAAAGTTAAATTGGTCTCAATTTGGAAGAGATGAAATTACTTCAGTTTAAAAAGATATTAGGACTAAATTGAGACAAAAAAACAAATACAAGGACTAAATTGAGATTTTTCACATAAATAATTGACACGTGGCAGAATCACATTTTGACACGTGGCAGTTTTTTTTTTTTTTAAATTTAAAAAATTTAAAAATTAAAACAAAATTAAAAAAATCACAAGCTGACACGTGGCAAAATGCTTATTTGACATGTGTCAACTATTTTTTCAAGAAAAAAAAAGTAAAAAAAAAATAAAAAAAAAACTACGAACTGACACGTGACACATAGTTAACACCGTCAATGATGCCCTAACAGAAAGGACCAAATTTGAACAAATTTTCAAAAAATAGGACCCAATTGAGATAACTTTGAAGTTGATGACCCAATTGAGATTTTGTAACGAAAACAGGGACCTTCCGTGTGATTAAACCTAATTATTTTTCCCCACCATATATTTGATTATAATATGTCATCTACCATTATTGAATTTGAATGTGGTCACCAAATTTGATTATAAAATGTGAGATTCATGAGGATGTTGCTTTTCTAAATGGAGATTAGTGAAATATGAATTTTTAATTAATTCTTATATTGTAAATTACGAGCACACTTTTGATTGGCAAGCACATTTGTCTTTGTCCCTTGTCACTTTCTCTAATGTGCACATGTTGTTTCCCCAATGTGTGCTTGTACCTTTCTAGTTCTTCACTTGAATATGCCTTTTTATGTGTGTATTAGTCATCACCTAAGTGAACAATCCAAACCTTTCAACATCAAACTTGTCTTTGGCATTTCTATTATTCTTCCCACACTATATTACCATCCAAAAATATCAAGGTTTCGAAAAAATGCATAGTGTAAATCAGCTACTTTTCACTTCAACATATCTTTGTTTGTCTATGTTGTTGTTCTTCACTTTCTTCTACACATCCCAAGTTTTACTCGTAGTGACTTAAACAGGAAAAATTAAAGGAATCTGGTGTGTTCAGATATACATAGTGCCCTTTTGTTTTGGCTAGCTTTGATGATTGTTAGACACCAATGATGTTGAAATTTTGTAAAGTTATGATTATCCTAGATTTGATCGAAGGGAAAGAAGAAAAGGGTGGGAAGACAATGAGAAAGTTAGATAGACAATGAAATCATTGCTTAGTTTTGTCCTCCTTATCCTTCCCAATGATGCTCAAAATGCATTTAAAAAGCAACAACATCCTCGACAAAGGCAAGAGCAGCAACAACCACCCAACCAAGAAAAAAAATGAGCATGCACAACACGAAGATCAAGATCATGATTATGCTAATTATTTGGAAATTAGAAAACTTTGAATTCACTTTGATTATGTTTAAACTTTGTTTATGGTCTATTTGGATCACTTATGGTAACTTTTGGAACTTAGATCGTGTTTCATTGTGATTTGCAATTTGGATGGTGTTTTAGTTTGATTGCATTTTGGAATATGTTATATTTCAATTTGATTTTTTATTATGTTTGGTTTTTATAGTCTATGAAATTAATTTTGAATAATGTCTTAAGATTGAATAATCACTACAACAATTTATAGTTTAGACCACACTAAAATAGACAACGGCTAAATAAATGTAGCCTAAACATATAATAAACAACATTTTTATAAATGATGTATAAATATCATGAAAGTTCATGATTATATAATTGTTGCTTTAAACTATGTGGGCAAAACTAGTAAAAATGTGGTCTAAAAACATATGTAAGGTATAAAATCAACATGTAAAACTGTTGTCTATTATGAGAAGTTTAAGCAACGGTTTTAAAAATATTGTCATACTAAAAACCGTTGTCTATTACCTATAGCCACACTCACCTATACCACACCTAAAAAATTGTGGTCTAATCTTTAGACCACGGTTTTTAAAATTTATATCATAATTTTATGCCGTTGTCTAAAGTGATTTTTGTTGTAGTGAATATTGTGCTTATTGATGTTTGAATATTAAAATGATTGTAGCTCTTAATCTATTATAGGTATAATGATAACACTCAATATAATTTTTTTTAATAAAGACATACTAATTACCCATGAAAATTTAATAGAGGGAAGTGACACACATCTATAGTTTGTAGGAAATTTTACCTACTAATTTTTGTAGTGGGAAATTACACATTAATGTTGGTCCGTCAATATTACCCATAGAGGTGGAGTCGTGGGAAATTACCCACGGATATGGAATATATATGTATTACCCATAGAATGTAAGCAATGGGAAATTACCCACATATGGGGGTCTGTATGTATTACCCACGAATTTTTGTTTCTCACAGACCAAAATTTACCTACGCCAAGATTACCTATGGATTTTGTGTCGCCAGGAATTCGTGGGTAATTATTGATTATCCACTAATTTTTGTCATTACTTGTGAATTTTTGTTGTAGGTAAATGCAATTTTTTTTTTGTAATGGGCTTGACCTAGTTCAACATTACATGAATTTGACCCAACCCAAACTATATGACCCCAACTTTTACCCATTTTTACTCAAATTCGGCTTGACCTTACATGACTTGGACCTAACTTGACGTAGGTTTGACCTATCATTAGTCTAATATGACTTAGCCTAACAAAAACTTGTCTTAAGTTAACTAGAGTTGAGGCTAACCTGAATCGACTTAATTTGAGCCTGATTATACTTGGCATGGGCCCAATTATAGCTAAATTGATCCTAAATCAACTATATCTAACATATAATGACTTTACTCGAATGACTTGAGATCGAACGAACGTAACTTGACATGAATAAACTCATTTTAGTCCAACATGGGTCTATCTCAACTTAACCCGTCTTGATCCGATTTGAATCCATCTTGATTCGCTTGGTGTAGGCTAGATTTAACTAGACATGACCTGTGCTAAACTAAATCAATTTGACTTGGCTTGACATGAGATCAACCCAACTCAACTTGATATGGACTTGACCCGACTTCACTAATTAATTTAGTCTTAACTTGACTCGTCTCCGCCTAACATGGACTTGACTTGACTTAGTCCATCTTACCTCACTCGTCTCAATCCTACTTGGACTTAACTTAACTATATTTTATATGGACTTGAATCGACTCCACTTGTCTTAGGTCGATTTGACCTAGGGTCAATTCAATCAGTTGACATGAGATCATTTTAATTTAGTTCGACATGAACTCAATCTGATGTGGACATGATCTTATTAGTCTAGGTCAAACTTTGCATGAATTGGGTTCAACCAAAACCATTACATAGGTCTGACTTATCTTAATATTTTATAATTAGATTTTCAAAAGTAAAAAAAGACTATCAAGTCAAATTCAATTAATTAAATAGATTGAACTCAAAATCCACAATAGATTTAGATTTAATAATCCATTCAAATATATTGAAAGTAATATGAATTTAGATAATTATATATTTGATTTGAAGATTTGGAATTTTTTTCTCACAATTCCAATCTCGATGTCATCAAGCATCAGGATTTCGTCAAGCTAAATTTAACGCATTTCTTGAACCCTCTGAACATTGGTATAAACGTTTAACATCCACTAAAAGATTTGTGAGAACAGTGTAGACGTGCGTGGATTTAGATAAAAGAAGGTCATTTAACATTTTTTTAATTAGCAATTTGATCCGAATAGTAAAAATAAGATCTAACAGCCTCTCATATATGATAATAGGATTTTTTTTTTATTCTCACTTTAAATATCTTCACTCTCTAAATTCAATAATTACTGTCACCGTTTTTCTTTTCATATCAATTCTGCTCTAACCGATACAGAATGTCTTTGTTGATTTTTTTTTTCACCGATGATTAATTAATTCGGATCACTTGTAATACATACATAACTAGATATAAAAAGCAAACCAAAACTTAATTCACATATCACTCTAGAAATCAAGGTTACAAACGGTTGTGATCAACCAGCAAATGCTGGAGTTTGCCACACACAATATAAATACAACACTTTATCTTACATCACAAAACAATACAAGCCTTGAGTCAAAAACAAAAGCATTTAAAAATGTAGAGTGACTTAACAAACCATTTCAATCCAAAACATTTAGCTTATGCACATAGAAACCCTTAATTCCCAGGTTTTCCAGGGGATTTGGGGGTATGAGAATGATTTGGCCCAGTTGGAGAGTAATCACTAGTTTCCATCATCATTCTTTTCTCTTCAACTTCTTCCTTCACCTCAAACAACCCCTTCTGCTTCCTTATGTTCACAACTACATTCTCCTGCAATAGATATAAAAAACCTTAGAATTTTCGAATGATGAAAAAATATCGCTATGAACTGGGTATTTATTCCAAGAGGATTAGATTATACATAATTTCTTTAATCATGTTGACTACTAAAAGCAACAAATTTGAAATCTTAGAAGTATTTACCGTACTGGGGAAATTTTCTTATGAGAAACACAGTTTCATATAATTTAACTAATTTTGTGATCATTAATTACATTAAGAAAACAATATCAGTGATGCTTAACACTCGTGTTAACGAGGTAGAGTTTCCATTCATGCTGAAAAGTTGAAGCAACATTTTCTAATACATGTTTCTTTCTTCTTTTTCTTTTTGGCATGTTTGTGAAAAGGTATATATTTGGAACTGTATCGAGTTGTTATTGTTTTTGTACAAGTTTTTGATAGGGTTTTGGGTGATTTGATTTAAACATTTTAGTATTCATGTGTTTTAGGGTTAGAGTCTCCTAATGTATTCATATGCTGCCGATCATGTTAACTCTCATATGATCTAAACTCTCATATGGTCTAATTATATCTTAGATTTTAAATTGTGTATATAAACTAATTTCAAACCAGAAAAATTTTCTTCTTCTCACTTTTTTTAAGAAAAAATTAAAAAGAAACTTTATAAACGTGTTATATATCCCTTCAATCTCAAGCATGTATAAACTGAAAAGGACTTGGAATGAATGCTGTAAGTAAATTGTTGGTGCCTTGTTTTCTAGCTGGCTTGAAAAACCAGTGTTAATTATACTTTAAATTTTTTTTTAAAAAAACTTGGTAAATGGTAAACAAAATTATTATTGTTTGTGATAATATCAGTTCATATTTTTTTTAATCTTTTAATATTGTCATTGACTAAACATTAAAAATATACTAATATTGGTATATTAATATAATTTTAAAATATTAAAATTAGTGTTTATTGGTATATTTTAACGGTATAATAAATCATCAATAGGGAAAAATTCAATAGAAAATCTAAAATATTTGTGAAAGAGCTTCATAGAGAAGCAAACACTTTTCAATTGAACATGTGAAGCATAGAGAGGAAGATATATCACCTTAGTATCTTCAAACAATAATGCATCCTCTTTCTTGGTCATGGAAATTCCTATATAACACATAACATATATTCTTTAGTTCTAAACTATAAATAAAGTGTATAAAGATGCATCAAAAACCCTAGAAGGTGGAAATCCATGACACTTACTGGTTGCAGGAACAGCAGCAACATACAGAACATAGGAAAGAAACAGAAGAGAAAGCAAAAGTATGAAGGCTTTCTTTTCCATGTTCTCAAAGTGGATTGAGAGAAGAAAGAGTGTAGTTAAAAGATGAAGAGGAAGGTTTGGTGAGATGGTACGGATTAGGGTTAGGAATTAAAGGTCCTTATATAAAAGAACATGGCTACAAGTACCAAATTAAATATTAGCAAAAGGACAACACCATTTCTATTTCATTTGTGCTACAAACTCAATTCTTGGTTAAATATTTAACATAATTTTATATTATGTGTATATAATTCTTTTACTAACATCATTTCGTCTTCAAAATATATTTGTTTTAAATTTTAAGTATAAGTTGAGAAATTGGGATTAAAATTAACTACTTAATTTGAATTATTAATATTTTTGTTTTGAAATATGAAGTTTATCATGATTTTTTTTGTTATGGTACATCTAATAAGTCTCATATTGCTTAAGAGTTCAGGTCAAGAACAGTTTAAAATACTTCTTCTTCCCTCCACCCTCCAAGATGTCTTTTAAGGACAAAACCGTGACGGAGCTCCACATAGCTCCAAAACGGGAACGTAGTGGTTGTTCCTAACGATGGCTACTGGTCGGACTTGGGTTGCTCCAAAGCGAACCTCGAGAACCTGGTGGTACGGACTTAGGTTGCTCCAAAGCGGACAATACCTCGAGAACCAGGTGATTATTTCTAACGATGACTACCCGACGGACTTGGGTTGGATCGGATATTTTTTAAATATAATAACTTTAATAGTTAAAGAAGAAGACTCTAATTAAATTATTCTTATTCTCAATTATAAAATAATATAGAAATGAATTGATTATTAGAATAGAACATATTTAATTAAAAACCAACCATATCTCATGCAAAATTACACAACATAATCATTAATTTAACTATATATCTTCTTCTTTTTTCTGAATTAATTTGACTGTCGTTAGTTAAGAGTTAATTAGGAGCTTGATTTATCATCATCCTAACACTAACCGTAAGAAATTTAATAAATTATGGTTTTGTATGTGGTATAATTAAGTTTCATCCCTCAAACAGATAACGAATTTTCAAATCAGTGATATTCTCATAACTAACGTTATATAGTTTAAAATTTATTACAGTTCTATTTTATAAGTAAGTTTGTTATTTTATTTTTTTTAATGAAATGAACGAAAATTTTGGATTTGGACGTGTTCTTAACACAATTATATATAGGCACCTTGTTTTCTAGGTTGCAGAAATAACGTTGTATAATTATGTCTTTAATTTTCAGGAAACGAGGCAAATGATAACACACATTTAGGAGCATCATAAATTCATAATAATATTATTAAACATTGACCATGAAAGTTTGAACATATATATATATAATGTGTGTACAAAGAGAAGCATATTTCCTCTTGTTCGAACATGTGATACATATGAAAAAACATAATATACTACTATTGCATTGTCATTAACTCCATTAATAATATAGATTCCTAAAACTTTCAGATAAAAAAACATGATTAAGTACAATCAGTTTGGTGACGATGAGAAAATTTTAAATTTTTTAATATATGAAAAGTAAAAGGGAACACACAATCGTGTCTTCTCGATATTAGATGCAAATTATTGTTGTCAATATAAGTTAAGGACACCTGTCTAGTTTGATTATTCTTTTTTATATAAATTTCATGTTAGATATGAATACGAACTATGATGTTTAAGGTGATATATATTTCAAATTTCAAGAATTATGTCATTTATATGAAATGATTTATTATAGATCAAAATAAAAATAAAAAAAGATATTGAAATCACAAAATTTATGTTAAACACTTATAATGTTTTTCATACATGTTATAAAACAAAATAAAACTAATAATCGCGATGAAATCAAATTAATTAATGATAGTTTAATTTTTATCAATTTCGAAATAAAATTTCAAATTTTAATTGAATTTCAAATATCTATAACAATATATAAAGAGGATTCCTTCTTCAAAATACTAATTTTACCCTTTAAAATATAATTATTTATTAAAATTTTGAAAATTTACTGTTACTTTTACAAGTTTTTTATAAAATCGTTTATCTATGTTTCTTCTCTTCTTTATTTATTACAGCTTATTCTATCATCTTTTCTTATATATTTCACTTTATTTTTAATAAATATAATTTTATTTCATATATTAATTTAATAACTTCCAATATCATTACCTACTAATATAATATTATACATATTTAAAAAATAGTACACACAGATGCGATATCGCACCTGTGTTTACTCTAATATAAATAATGTCATCTCAGCGATTTAAAAATTCAATATTGACGTTGTATGTAAGAGTAACAACGAGGTTTTAAAGACAACTTTTTTTTTTCAAAAAAAAAAAAAAAAAAAATGAATTCAAAGATAAACTCTTATTTCTCTATTTTCAACCGGAAAAATATTTAAAAAATAACTTTCATTTTCTTTAGACCTCAACTTGAAACTTATTTCAGTACACTTAATAATCTAGTATATCATTTATAGGAATTGAGATAAAAAATTATTTAAATACATATTATTTTTCAATTTTTTAAGACATTTTTTAAAACTAAAATTGTGAAAAAAAAATCAAATTTCAAATTGAACAATATCTCAAATAGGACTAAGAAATCCTAAAGATATTATTTGAACAAAAATGTGAACAATCTCAATAAAATATATCACCTACATTATTTCATATAAATAATTTAGTAAGACATGAACACCTGTCAGTTGCCGTGTGCGTGTTGTACGATCACACTGAATTAAAAAAAACAAAAAACAAAAGGTAGATACATTTTGACACTTTTTTATTGGTGTTACTCAATCATAATTGAAGTTCTGTCTAAAAATGAATTGTATACTAAATTTTTCTATCATTAATGTGTTTCGTAGAGAAAATAATAAATGAAAGCAAATATGTGAGAAAGACTGGGAATACATAAAAAATAAAGTAAAAATATGTTTAGTTTAACACAAATATGATTAAAATAGAAAAACATTAAATAAAGACTAATAATAAAATATGTATAAAAATAATGGAAATCCCAAATATAATGACCATATTGCGCTAAATAAAGTTCATTACACGTGTTCAATCATTTCATTATATTTTATTTATGCTATTTTGTAAATGATAAAAAAGTCTTCTAACTTTTATATTATCTACACTTACTTACCTACCTCCTACACCCTCAAATTAATAAATATACCGATTATTAAGTACATCAAAATGGAATATAATTTTTGGTTATTCATTATTAACACTTTTGGAATAATAAACTGAAAACATCGTACTTCTTAAAAATAGAATATACTCTCTTTGGTTACTTAGTTTTATTATCGGAAATGCGTATAAATACACATTAATATGATAGGTTTAAGAATAGTCATTAAATACTTATTTATTTTTTATATTACTTATAGACGATTTGTATTAACTTAAATGTAAAAGAAAATCTTCTCTAAATGTAAATTTCACAAAGTTTTGATCTGTTTTACTGATCCGGTATAAACTTTAAAGTAAGACTTGATCAAGTTGATATGAGAAAATCAATAAGGTTTGGTTGATTGAAATTTTGGGATAGGAAAAGTGTTTTCAGATTTTGGTTGTTAGATGACACGATTCAGATTTGTTTGAATCCTAATTTGATTCAGATAAAAAATTTAAACTATCCAAATTTTAAAATCCATAAACATAGAATAAAAAATCTGATTTTGAAAATTATGAAATATGAATCAAAACTAAAAATTAAATTTTAGAAAATAGATTTTTAGTAGATCAGATCAAAATTGGACCGAATCAAACAAAACATATATTTTTTTGCCCACTCTTCATAACAAGTGAAAGTTTATTTACAAATTTATAAAACTCAAAATAACATATCTTTCTATTTTGTAAAGATAACCTTTTTTTAAATTAAACATGTTTTTTGTTTTTAAATTATTTTAAAATTGTATTTTATTCTTGAATTAAACTATATAGTTATTTTATTTCATTATTTTATGAAAGTTTTACGAACATTATCTTTAGCAAATGACCTGTGATGGTTTATTATAAATTATTTATTATGAAATTCTGTTTGTCAAAAAAAAAAAAACTTCACATGACCTTTACTAAAAAGGAAGTTTTATAGGATTTTCATAAAATATAATAAAAAAAATAAATATATACTTTAATTTATTGGTAAAACATAATTTTTGAAAATAATTTAAAAATAATATATATCTAACCTCAAAAATATTATTCATCAATGCACCTATTTTTATGTCTTTTCAGTCTTTTTCTTTTTCTTTTAATATACGATACATTAACTGATGTATTTAATACGTTAAAATATTAATTTTGAAAATAATACGACACTATATATATATATATATTAAAAATATACAATTTTTTTAAATGTGATTATTTTTGTGCAAATCCAAATTAAAGTCAAATACATTAAATATTTTTAACATAAAAATTTATAAATTATTGTTATTATACAAATATTATTGATTTAAATATTAAATATTTTATTAATAAAGTATCATAAAATATTAACTACAAATATGTATCAAATACAAATAAATGACAGTATCGGTACATCATAATTTATCTCACAAAGAGGTAAAACTTCAAATATAATTGACAAATAACACAGTGAATGGCTAAAATAAGAGGATTTAAATTTTATCCATACCCTAATAATGAGAAATAATAATAAAAAGGGCAGCCAAGAGAATGATTTCGAAAGGTAGGTGTTCCTCATGGATGCGTTGGTAGGTAGGAGTTTAGCACCCTTGCCTGGGGTACCATATATTCGTTCCTCATGCAGGGCTCAGTCTGGTCGCTACCCAGCAGGGTATACCTTCTTTTTTAGGTCACTATAGTTTTAATTCCTTATATAAAAATTATAACTTCTGCCTCAAATATATTTGTGGGTCACTCACACTGCCTTTAATTCCAGAATCTCATTATTGTGTTTCAATATTTTTTGATGAAATGGGCCTATCTGTGGGCTTTCCTCCAGCTCCATCCTCATCCAGTTCTCCTTTATTATTACTTCTCTATGTTATGCCCACAACCCAACTTATAAAGCTACGCTTCATAAATTAATCACTTGTACGGTGAGATGCAAAACTTTATTATTTTATATTTATTAAAACTAATATTTTTGTTTCTGCAATAATGTGACATTCATCCATTGTTTTCAATTAAAACAAGCTAAAATACCACTGAAAAGCTTATACAGTATTTAGAAAATTTGTCGGTAGTTAAGAATTGTTAATTTTTTTTTATTGAAATAACTCTAAGTGAAGCTAAATTCAGCCAACGGTAAAAACATTATCTTCTTGGTCCTTCCTTTTCAATTAATCAATCTTTCTGTTAAGTGTAACATCATGTGTTTGTGGTATAATTTAAGGTTAAAATATCTTTTTTTTTCTCAATATTTGTCAAGTTTTGTTAAATAAATTCTAATTTTGATTTTGTGTTCAAATAAGTCCTAATTTTAGTCAATTTTGTTGAATTGGATCATTTTTTGTTAATACCGTTTAAATTATTAACGGCCATGAATAGTGACTACCACATGTTACTTCGTGATTTTTTTGATTTTTTTTATATTTTGCTAACACATAGCATTCACTGTTCATGACTTGTTAATGATTTAAAGTGTGTTAGCAAAAAAGAACCCAATTAGACAAAACTTGACAAAAATTGGGACCAAAATATATTTTAACCATTATTTAAATTGATGAATAACATAATAATAAAATAACAATACAAAAATATATTTATTAATGCAACCGTAAAATTAACTATTAGAATAAGAAAGTGACTCTTTCTTATCAACTTCTAAAATCTATTTTATTTCATAATTGTATATTGACCCTTAAAAAATTTTAAATTGCAAACTTGTCCCTAAATATTTTATATTAATTACAAATTGGTCATTACTTAAGTTTTATTATTTACAACTTAAACCTTGCCTACTTTTAATAGTAACATTTTAGTCCGTATCCAATTTTAATACTTGGATTCTTGATCAAATAACTAAGAGAATTTTATAATATTTTATTATCGATATGAATTATGTGAGACCCATTTTCCTTTTACACCTTGTGCTGTAAGGGGGTTGGGCCTGGCCTTTTCGAGGGCCCAAGGATCAACCCACTTTGGACCCCCAAAACCCCTCTCATAGCCACTTACTCTTCATTATGTCACCTTTACAGAAAAATAGTTCCTTTTTCTCCCTCCAACTCTTGAGCAGCAACTCTGTTAGGGCTTGCACAAGTTTCTTGATTCCAACAATTGAAGCCTCCTTTTACCACGTAAGTTGATCCCTCCTCTTGTTTCCTTTCTTTTTCAGCTCCTAAACTTTGGTCCTACCATAATCTCTTTCAAAGTCTTAATTCTTTTTCACGCTCGTACGTTTATTTTTAGCTCATTAAGTTATTCCTGGTCCTGGTTTTCCTCCACCAAGAGTCCCTTAAATACGTTTAGCTCCATTCGAGGTAAGGGAAGCTAGGGTTTAAAGTTTTTTTTTTTTTTTTGATTTTTGCATGTTTTCCTAGTTTTAAATCATGTTTATGATGTTTGCTCGCTGCTGTGGTTGTCTGGAAAGGGTTGAAATGTTGTTTGGTACTCTTTTTTTGGTTTGCATGCGTGAGCAGGGAGGAGCTATGTTGTTTTCGCCCAAGCGAGCAACCCTCGCCTAAGCGAAATTAACAAGAAGTTTACCCCTAGGTTCTGCTCGAGTTGTCGCTCAGGCTACGAGCTCTAGTTTTGAACAAGAGTAATCTTGCTCAAGCAAGGAGACCTCGCTTAAGCGAGAACTCGCGAACCTTCATAATGCCTTTGATTTCAATCTCGCCTAACGAGAGCTTTTCGCTTGAGCGAGAGGCTCTTGTCGCCTGAGCGAGAGCTCTTTAGCTTGAGTGAGATTGACAACAAAGTCGTTTAAATGCTTGTATGCTCCCATGATTGAATTGTTTACCCTTTTAAAGCATGAAGTATGACGCCAACATTTATGTGTTTGTGTTTTCTTTAGTTTTTGTTGTTTGGGATTTTTGTGTTTTTGGACGTTGAAACCAGTGAAAATCTGTCAGTTTAGCTTAAGCGATAAATTTTAGCTTAAATGAGTTCAGTCTAGCTTAAGCGAGAATTTCTAGCTTAAGCGAGACTAGTCTAGTTTAAACAAGAAATTTTAGCTTAAGCGAGAATAGCAAAATTTCACTACTTTCTGTTCGAATTTTAGCTTAACGAGACCAGTCTAGCTTAAGCGAGAATTTCTAGCTTAAGCGAGATCAGTCTAGCTTAAGCGAGATTTGTTGTAGAATTTTAATTCCTTACTTTAACTTGAACTTGTGAATTGATTCAATTACTCTTAAAAGCATGAATATGTGATTATGTATGTTTCATGTAATATTGACTTGCTTGCTATGAAATGAAATAAGAATGGGGTGGTTGGTTATGGTGCATTGGCATGAGATTATGATGCTTGAGATAACATGTGGAATGTTGTTGGTAAAGGAGCTTCATGCGAAACTCTTGGTGATGGTGTGGTCAGTGTATACCTTGATATAGGAGATGTCTAGATAAAGGAAGGTATCCTGAACTCTAATAATTATTCACACTCACATATAGTATAACAATTTATGTGGTGAGAGTGGCAGGAGGTCCTAGTCTTGGGACATATTGGGCCCAAGACATTTGAGGATTAACCCTGTGTGTGGTTGGGCGATAACCCCTTGTGTCTAGACTTTGCAGAGTTTGGAAGCCACCATAAGCGCATACTTCCTTTAGAATTCTATATCAAGAGTATGATCCGGATATTGAGTCATAGAGTCTTAAAATTGTTTGTTTTCACATGATTTGGGTGCTTACTGCTTTGATTGTGCATAATATGATCTGAATATTGATTTGCTTTATAACATGATTAAAATAATTTTTGCTCTAGCTTACCCTCTTGCTTGTGCCTGTCTGTTTTGTGTGGTTTTCCTTTTTGCAATGATCACCAATGCTATTGGTGTGAGCAGATGTGGAAACCTCTGGAGGTTCTCAGGGTGGTGATAATGCTGCGATGTAGGGTGGTTTCCTTGGTCTGGGTTGTGGCTCACTGTTGAGCTCCTTTTGAAGAACTCTTAGTTTATTGTAAACTCCTTGCTCTATGAGCAATCTTTTGGAAAATAATAGTACTCTTGTGTTATGTTTTTATGGCATCGTTGCCTAAGCTTTTAATCCAAGTATTCTATGGATAAATGTAATAGTTAGTACATATATGTTTTATGTCGTGTGCTCTTTTATATTATAATTATGTGATGCAAAATTTTAGTAGGTTACTCTAATAGAAATGGGATGTCACAAATTACATAAATTGAAATTTTAATAAGTAATATTTTGGATGCTTATATTTTGATAAAATATGATCACGGTAGAATGAAATAACAATATTAATAACATTAAATTAGTACTTCTGGGTGAATTAGTAGAAGAATTTAAAAAATATAGATCGTCAAAGAGTCGGACTACAATTAGTACAACACCCTATTTTTGTTATATGTTAAACAAAAGAAAATTAATTATTAAATTGCTATGTTTGATTTTCTTCCTAATGTAAAAAGTTTAGTTTACACTTTTTAATTGTGAAATGAAGTAGTTCATGAAAGTTTAACCTTTTATGCTAAAATAATAATTTAAATATGTAAAGGAAAAGTTAAGCATAAATAACACAAATACATAAAGAGGTAGCAAATAAAAAAACACTTAAAAAATTAATTATAAATTAACTTGAAAATGGAATACTTGTGGGATTTTTAAGAAGGTTATGTAAACATTTTAAACAGTTTTGTACATCTATAGAAAGTACACAAAAAAATTCATCAAATTATCATATTACTAACATGAATGCATGAATTGATTTGAAAATAAGATTGAAAAAAAAAACAGACAAATATGTTCATAAACAAATAAATAGAGATAAAGAACACTAGAGAAATGTGTTCTTAAGAACTATTGGAATTGTTAAAACTCTTGGTGAACATAACCTAACCTTATGTGGAAACATTGAAAAGATCCATAAAATAGCTAATGAAAATTTTTTAAGTCTAATTGAAATGATTGTAAAATTTGAGCCAATTGTGCAAGAACATATTCATTGAATTAAAGATGATGAAATTCACAACCATTACTTTGGACATAATATATAAAATAAGTTGATAAATTTATTAGTAGGTGAAATAAAAAAAAAATTATAAAAAGAAAATTAGGGATTCAAAATAATACTCAATCATACTTGACCCTACTCTAGATATAAGTCATCAAAAGCAAATGCCTTTTATATTACGGTATGTGGATACTTGACCATATCCCTGATGATCCAAGGAAAGAAAAGAAAGTATTGGAGAATCTACAACCTTCCAAAAACGTGGAAAATTTGTCAATAGAGAACTATGGTGGTACACAATTCCCAAGTTGGGTATTTGATAATTCATTATCAAATTTGGTGTTCTTAAGGCTGGAAGACTGTAAATATTGTTTGTGTTTACCTCCCCTTGGACTATTGTCATCTTTGAAGACCCTTGAGATTATTGGATTTGATGGAATAGTGAGCATTGGTGCTGAATTTTATGGGAATAGCTCTTCTTCGTTTACATATTTGGAAAGATTGACATTTTCAAAGATGAAGGAATTGGAAGAAGGTGAACGTAAGACTGCTTCTTTTCCACATCTTGAAACTCTCGATGTGTATCAATGTCCCAAGCTAAAAGGTCTGCCAGATCAACTTGTTAATGTAAAGTATCTTAATATATATGGCAGCATGAAAGCATCGTGCCTTGAAAGGTGTGAGCATAATGTATCTCATAATTCACTTGAAGACTTGAACTTTTGTGCTTTTCCAATTATAAATATTCCAATGAGTCGTAGCTTTGATCTGCTTGAACAAATTGATATCTTTGGCGGTTCTGATTCTCTAACAACCTTTCCACTAGATTTCTTCCCAAACCTTAAGGCTCTTTTCTTGGTTGGTTGTCGTAACCTACAAATTATTTCACAGAAGCACGCTCATAATCGATTCGATCACCTGTCAATTGATGATTGCTATCGATTTGACTCATTTCCTAGTGAAGGGCTATCTGCTCCGCGGCTACAGGCTATTGAAATTCATGTAGCGGATAATTTGAAGTTATTGCCAAAACGAATGCAAATCTTGCTTCCGTCTCTTAGCGTGTTCGTTTCAAAAGATTTATGAAATCCACTGATTTGGAGAGACGTATAGTGATTTAATTTCATGTTCTAATGAGATGATTTGAATATCAATGCAAAGATGGATTTGCGAGATATTACAAAAATTTCATACCCTCCAACTGCGATAATTTACAGAAATTTTTATGTATTTTACCTTTATATCCTTAATTCTATAACAACAAAAACTGGATCACACTGATTCATAATCGAGCAAAAAAATAATCAAAACTAATAATTCGTGATAATAAAATCACTGATGCCACAGTACATTTTATAAATATATATAATAATTATTAATAATATATAAACAAAATAATTATAATTATTAACAATAATTAAAATATTATTAAATATATATTATTAATAATTATTATATTAATTGTTAAATATATATATATATATATATATTACATATGATTTATTATTATAATTTATTATATATATATATATAATAAATTATAATAATAAATATTCATATATATATATATATAATTAATAATAATTAATAATAATTATTAATAATATATAATAATAATTAATAATTAAAAATATAATAATTAATATATAAAAATTTAGTAAATAGTAATTAGTAATATATAAAATGAGTATTATTATTAATTAAAAAAAGTATATAGTAATTAATAATAATTATAATATTGTTAAAAATTAATAATATATGTAATTATTATTATTAATTTGTGTATATATATAAATATAATTAAAAAATTCTTAAATTTTTACTTTTTAATTTATTAGGTTGTAATTTTATTACATTTTTATGGTAAATTTAAAATTTTATCCATTACAATTTTTTTAATTTATCATATCAATCAAATCATTCACTAACTTTCATAAAATTTATTTTCAAATTCATTCGCATTGCTCTCTAAATTTACTCAAAAAAACACACATATTCATCCCTTTAAATTCACACAAATCCATCTTCACACTCTCTCTCAAATCTATCTCTCTAACCGAACACAGCCTTGTAAGGCCCAATTTTATTTTTTGTCCTAATGTTTAAGGGTTGGCCTTAATCTGTTGGGCCTAAGGGCTGGCCCATAGGGTGCTAAGGACCCTAAAGCTACTAGGGTTTCTCATTCAGCCTCATTCTTGCAAACAGAACCTAAAATGTTGTCCCTCTTTCTTTCAGAATGCTCTGCCAGGGTTTAACTCCGATCTTGGTCAAGATTGCTCGAGCTCAGTTTTGCTTTTCTGCTCCATGTAACTGATTCTCAAGCTCGCACATGTACTCCCTAAAGCTTATTTTCGTATTCTTCCATTTAGGGTTCCATAGTAACTCTGTTCTTTTACTGCCCCGCTGGTCTTCCAGTTTCTAAGACTGTTTATCGAACTGTTGCACTCCGTGGTTGGTTTCGAAGTCTTGTATAAGCCCTTTCCAGGTAAGGGAAGCTAAAGCTTTATTGTTTTTAAGTTGTAGATGCCTGTCTAGTTGATTTTATGTACTGAATGGTTGAGATGCGTTATTGGTTGTGTGAAAATGCGTCAATTGCACCGCTATAATGATGTGGATCTATTTCTGCACGGGAGAGAGTGGTGAGCTCTGCTGAACTCGCTCAAGCAAGCGGGTTGGTCGCTCAAAACGAAAGGTCTCACTTAAGCGAAGAGCTCTCGCCTGAGCGAGAGCAGCAGCAGCTCACTCCCATCTCTGTTTCAAGGGCTCGCCTAAGCGAAGGCCACTCGCCTGAGTGAGAGTAGTCTTGCCTGAGCAAGTTGGGCTAGCTTGAGCGAGACCTCGACGTGCTCCCTGTTGCAGTCTCGCCCAGGCGAGAGCAAGTAGCTTGAGCGAGGGGTTCCTCTCGCCTGAGCGAGGACTCTTTAGCTTGAGCGAGATTTGGCATTTCTAAGTGTATATATATGTATGCCTCACATGATTGGTTGATGTGTGCTTAAAATAGTTCAAACCACGATGCTATATGTACTGTATATGTTATGTAGGGGCTAGAAGTTGATGTGTTTAGCATGGGCTTGGTGTGATATATGCTTGATTAGTTTGGCAAATATATAAATATATATTGGCATGAGATTGATGTATATGAGAACTCTATGAGTGGTTGGTGAAACATGGGTAATGTGCGGGTAGGACGTAATCCCATGACCTCCATAGGGAGTGTTCATGGTGGTGCCTCATCTAATGGACGTAATCCCGTGGACCCTCCTGGAGGGGTGGAGTTCATGGTGGTTGTAAGATCCGCGGAAATTAATTAATTAAATAAATAATTAATTAATAAATGCGGGTGAGATGTGCATTTATGACATTAATTTCTGTTATATGTGACGTGGAAAAGTACTAGCTCATGTGGTTGAGAGTACTTTGATTGTGAAGAGGACTTGGGTTTGAGTCCTATGTATGCCAATTATGTGTATTTTGTTATTAATGTTTTAATAATATGTTGGGCCACACTCAGTATGAGATAATGCTTGAATTGTATGTGTTAGCAAGAAACATGGGTTGGCCTGATGGTTTAGAGTTGATTTAACTTTGGCATGGTGTAGGTTCGAACTTGGGTGGACTCAAATTTAACTTTCTTTTTGCTAAAAGGTTGTGTGGCTGAATATGAATAGATGAGAAAGACCTTAGCAGAAGGGTGTAGCTAAAAGGGGCTGAAAAACCATTAAGTGATGGGCCTTGAATAGAAATAAAAGTTAATTCCCGTTTTTTTTATTAACCAATTAGTAAGACCTATAAAAGGCAAAATTTGATAGGAGAATAGGTTTTTGGAAGCTGTTTCTGAAAGCTTTAGAGGGAGGACGAAAATTTGGAGTGAAAGGAGAGTTGGGAGTGAAGTATTGAGGGTAATTGAAGTGGTGATTAAGGCAAGCCTTGGTGATCAAAGGAAATTCCCCAATTTCAGAAGTTAAGCAAGGGATTTTTCAGGTTAGGGGAGCTGAACCCGAATCTTAACTGTACTGCACTGTTTTGTTTGATTGGTGATGAATTGTGGCCCTAAAATTCGTGCTATACTTGGGGGAATTCGGGGTTGTGGTTTTGGGGACTGTTGCATTGGGATTGGACCTAATAGTTTGCATATAATGGGATGGTATGTGGTGTATTCTGGGATATTGCAAAGTTGGGTGATTGCGGACTATTTTCGTGTCCAAATAATGCTTATGTGCCTATCTAAATTGTGCTTAAAGAATTGGTGTTGTTGAGATGTATTCTGGGTCACTAGTGCAGTGGGTGTGTGCGTGAATCAGTGTCAAAACCTGCAATTCTCGCTCAGGCGAGTCAGGCCCACCTAGGCGAGATATGCAGGGACGCGTATCCTCTGTCTGCTCATGACCATCGCTCGGGCGGAGAGTTTTGGAGTTTAGGCGAGGGCTCATCTCGCTTAGGCGAGTGAGACTCGCCTAAGCAAGAAATCATGTGCATTTGTGTGGTTTGCTTGAACAACGTTGTCTTGAGCGGGAGTACGTCTCGCCTAAACGAGATCGCGAGGGAAGGTCTGTGGTGTTGAGGGACTCGTCGCCTAGACGAGGCACTTTTATTCTGGGCGAATGAGAGTCTCGCCCAAGCGAGCATGAGCTCGCTTAAGTGAGAATATGTAGGCTGTAGTGGTTCTGGATGCTTGCACAAGTTGGGGGTCTAGTCATGAGAGGTGGGCTGTAATGGTTAAACAAAAGTTCTAATTTAAGCAAGTAAGGGCGAAGAGGTACGTTTAAGGAAGATGTACCTGCTGTGTTTATAAGTCGAGATGAAACTTGTAAGAGGTGTTCTACGTGGCTTTTAAAATATCTTCTTGGTGGGCTTGTTGGTGTTCCATGGGTTGTGGCCCGGAACATATCTTTGAGTTGTGGCTCGGGATAAGGGTTAAGCACGTGACATTCTATGGGTTGTGGCCTGGAATGACTTCCCTCGAGTTATAGCTCGGGATAGCGGATGAACACGAGGAACTTTGAGTTGTGGCTCGGGTTGGCGAGTGTGCCAGTGTGAGTGTGCTGGCTGTGGCCAGTACGGATGGGTCCAATGGATTGCCCTCCTCAATGGTCGCTGACGAGTTTGGTAGTCTTGGAACGTTACGGACTATGTTCGTATTTGGGAACTCCACCTGGCGTTACGGTGTGTGATCCGTAGCATGATTTCCGCACGTGCTCTATCGGTTGTGGCCAGTAGGTGTAGCAGCAAGGCACCTTGAGATGCTTACTAGAAGAGGTAGAACACTGCTAACATGGTTGTGGCCATGTGAAAGAAATGGGACGAGGTTGCTTGATGTACTTAATATACATGGTGGTGGCCATGTGGAGGGAAGGTAACGAGTCTTCCACTAGGTGCATCTGTGTACATGGTGGTGGCCATGTGATAGAAATGGAGTAAGGTTCTGTGGGAAAAGTAAGGATATTCTATATGTTTATGTGTCGCAACCAGAATCGCGACGAGAAGGCGAATCAAAAAAGAAACGGGTTTAAAAAAGATTTAGGAGTCGCCACCATAGTTATTCTGGAAAACTATGGAAAACCATAAAGATAAGACAAGTCTGCAAAAAACCATATTTTGGATTCGGGAGTCGGTTACACGTAGGGAAGGTGTTAGCACCCTATCGCGCCCGCCCAAGGGCGGTACCTTTAATTAAAAAATGCAAAGTTGATGTGATTTTCAAAATATTAACTTTTCCCAAAAAATAATAAGACAAAAAAAACTAAAAAGAAACAAAAATAATTTTTTTTGTTTTTTGGGCCCGACAAGGATTGACCTTGGTCCTACGTATTCTCATTAAAAA